>Ga0315533_1001851_pt1 | contig 15493 bp, 9 predicted proteins | sample SalMarSW160130MG_FD_203081 | JGI IMG/M metagenome (GOLD analysis project Ga0315533, IMG submission 203081) | Salt marsh sediment microbial communities from the Plum Island Ecosystem LTER, Massachusetts, United States - Salt Marsh Sediment SW1601-30 ...
ACTTGGTAAAATATACCTTTCTTGGGAACCTTCAATATAGTGTATAGCGGTACTTGTCTCCCTCACCCTATCTCTCTCCCCTCAGGAGAGAACACGAGATACGAGCAACGAGTAACTAGCGACAAGCAACGAATTCATGGCGGACGCGGTTGCAACCAATTCGAACTTCCGCCGAAATTACCGCCCATATTAAAATACTTCCTACCCGCCAACCCTATTTATATCAAAAACTATCCAAAAAAGCAACCCAACTACACTTATTGGGAATGTCCTATCAATAAATAGCCAAAAGCTTAAATATCAATAAAAGAACTGCTATGAAAGCCTGGATTCCAAAGTCGCGGATATACGGGGTAAGGCTAAGAAACAATATCTTTGAAATTCACGTTAAGGAAAGTACTGCTGGATAATTTCAATTTTCAGACTTACCAACATAGCGTTGTAATTATTTCGATATAGATATCGTTATGTCTTCAAAGATTTTTTGCAGTTTTTCACACCGTTATTCTTTTAGAAAAGACATCCACTGGGACGGAGATAGTTTTATCCCATTTTTCTTTTGTCTGTATCCTCCGCTCAATCTCCTTGGCCACTTCTGCAGTAAGATATTGTTCGCCGCATTGCTGGCAAATCCCAGCCGGTACATCCTCAAAGATATATAGTTTTCCTTTATAGCGATAGTCTAATTCAACTCTACCACCCTTTACTTCCCCGTCACAAAACGAACAATCTCCATATTTATGCATTGATCTTACCTCCCTTGGCTCTCGTTCTTTCATCAATCCATTTTGGCATTTTTGGTATATATACTGTTACTATTCTAATCCATTTCATAGGTGCATGACCACAGACAATGTGAATTGGCTGATTTTGTGAATAACCAAGAATGAGACAGCTTGGTCCCCTTGGATCATTAGGATAATCTTCTAATATTTCTCCATTGTAAATAGCCGTTTCTAAATCACAGATTGTTATATCTTCAGCATACCTTTCCTTCTCTGCATGAAAGCTAATTTCATATTTATCAAGTTTTGCTTTTTCTTTGATTTCTTCAATATCCATTAGATATCTCTGTCCCTTCAACTTATGATGTAGGTACCGGGACTCCTTCTCCCCTATCGCTATCGCTCAGGGTGCTCACCGCCTCGCACCCGTTACAATTCACGCGCTCTTTATTCATCGCGCAGCAACCCTTCGAAGCCGGCCGGTCTCGCTGACGTTCGCTACCCCCGCTTTTCATCCACAGGATGCGCCCGACTCGGCTTCAAATCCTACGTTCTTTTCTCTTTGTCTCTTTCTTCACGATATACGAATTTATGGCGGACGCGGTCGCAACCAATTCGAACTTTTGGTGAAATAACCGCATATATCAAGATACTCCCTGTCCACCAACCCTATTTATATCAAAAACTATCCCAAAAAGCAACCCAACTGCGCCTATTGGGAATGACCTACCGGCAAATAGCCAAAAGCTTAAATACCACTAAGAAGACTGCCCTGAGAGCCTGCAAGTACGGAAGGAGGTAGTTCGATGCTCTGGTCATTTAGCATTTACAATCTTTTGTACCCTAAAGAAAAATACGTATGGGCCAGAGTGCGAATCCTGCACGAAACCGGAAAAGCCATATTGATTGACAATGGTATGAAAATTTGGATTCCAAAATCGCGCATACACAAAATAAGACTTAGAAACAATATCTTTGAGATTTATGTCAAAGAAAGCACTGTTGGATAATACCCCGAATTTTATTGGGGGGATCGTACTCCATCGGTTATGGTTCTAACCTTATGAATTACAATAATCGAGTATTGCATCTCTGGAATTGGTCGTTCTTACCCACAACGTTCTCGATACATAAGACATTACGACTTTGGGTCGCAATGTCTCTACGAATAGAGGCGTAAGCCCAAAGGAATATGCTGCATCATTTGCCGTGCTCTAAATCCTTCCTAGATTTGGCCCCCTACTGACTTAACAATTTCAATTACAGAATCGGGACGCTCAGCCCATATATACCTCTTCGCCACTTCCAGCAAAAAGTTATCTCGAGTTATGAATAGGTCGCAAGCAATAGCAAGAGCTTCAGCAAGATGGATTGAATCCTTATCAGTGAGATTTGTTTTCCGTTTTATCTCTTCGGCTACAACCCAGCCACCTTCAACGAGGCATGAGTATTGTTTGAAACCTTCGTAAATAGATTTCAAACGAGCTGTCAGACTTTTTGAGATGTTCCCCAAAATACGAGTGGAAAGATCACGTTTATGCAATTCGCTTTTTATACGCTTATCAGACCAACTAACTTGTTGTTTTTCTCTCTTAAATTGATGGAGTTGTTTAACTTCAAGCACTTCTACCTTTGCAAAGACTGAAGTCACGCATTACCATTTGTGTTGATATGCATAGCGATAAAGATCCAATGAATTCCTATCTCTATTGTCAATTATGTCCAGGAAGACATTGGTATCGAAATATAGAGTAGGAGGAAAAACCTCTTTAGGTAGGAGTCCTTCAATAGCATCTTTTAGAAAACAATTAAGAGAACGATATGTAATAGATTCTACTCTCACTTCCGTCGCTTTCCGTCCGAAGACCTTGTTGCCTTAGGAACATATGAACGTTTTGTGCCAGAAATGTTACGAACCGTTCCTGACACCCCGACTTTCCGCATTGCTTGTCGTGCTTTACTCATCGATTTCAAGGGCACCACAAGAACTTTCTGGGATTTCCGAGAAGCTTTTAATCGGTGTGCTGCTTTTTCCAGTTGAGAAGATCCTCCTCGTTCTATTTCTATGGCCTTGTGCTTAGTCATTACATCGAGGCGCCGTCCACCCTTAATAGGAACCTCTTGGCGGCCAGTCTTGCCCGCAATTCTAGATTTCACTCTTTTGTGGGTTGATTTCTCAGTCACGATGTTACCTCCTTTGCGTTTCATCTTTTGTGTTGGCTTATTTCAAGCCATTTTACCAACCTTCTTATAAGGACACAACAGATGATGTTATTCGTTGACGTAAAAGAATATCCGTATAAGCAAAATTTGGACAACGCGAAGCTTAGTCTTTTGCACCGTATCGTGTAATCTTCATAGGCATTAGGGATTCTCTAGTAAATAGATATAAGGGTATAAAACAAACCAACCATGTTTCACGAAACCGGGGCGCTCTGTGATACTATGATAGTTAGAGCTATCGTTCTATCCCCTATCTCAAAAGTGCAATTATTCCGACAACGATTGCTATTATTGAACTTGTAATCACCAGCACAATGAGTGTCTTCAGTCTTTCCAAGCTTTTCGACTGTTTAGCAAATTCTCTGCTCGATTTGTCTTCCAGTTTCATAAGTCTATTCAGAATTTCTGGACCACCAATCTCCTTTAAAATCTTTACAACTTCGTGGCTACCATTAACGACTTTTTCTGTTGATTCAATTAGACTGATAAGTCGCTGACGAACAGTATCGAGTTCTTTTGTGGCTGCCTGGTAAGACGTAGCCTCAGTATGAAGTTTTTTTAGGGTTTGAACAAGTTTTTCTGCAGTTTCTTCTGCTCCTAAGAATTCTTGAACTTCTTTTTCCATCTAGTCTCCTTTTAGATTCTTAATTTTTGTCTGAGCACTCTCAAATTCGAAACATTCTCTCTCATTGTATTCCAATATGGTCACCACCGAGATCAAGAATTCGATTTCAAACCTCTCTTTTGATAACTAAAGAGTCGCAATTCTCTTGAAGCTTTGTTAAAAGGAACCATGCTGGTACCCCGCTAAGTGCAAGGGGTAATTGTTCAATAAGCTTCCTGGCAAGGTATCGACTCGGATAAGATTGAAGAAGGTCTATGATTAAATCCTTAGCCCATTCTTTACGACGTCTGCCAATACTAGAAGCTGCCCAAGCAGCAAATTCGAAAACGATAGAATTACGCAATCCGTAAGTCGTTAGAGCAGAAGATACTGAGGCGACAAAATTCTGCCGTACTACCTCACCGTTCCTGTCCCTCGAAAGAATCTCAGAAAGAGCTCGCAACATAAGCAAGCCAGGGTGATCGGGATAAGATTCAAGATACCGAGATACTTGGCCTCTGAGTTCACCAGCTTCGTTTGGAGAACGGACGGAAGTAAAAATATCCTTGCACTTTACTATCCCAGCATTTTCATCAGAGATTATTTGTTCCAAAGTTCCAGAATACTCCGTTGCTTCAAGATACCGTAAGATTCGTGCTCGAATATCTTTGTCTGTAGATGAAGCAGTACAAGCTAGGAACATTTCATTTAATGCACGTCTTCTTCCTCGTTCAATTACATCATAGATGAAGTGGAGTAAAAGATCAGCTAAGGCTGTGATAAACCGCATTAGTGGAAGATGAAGAAACTGTGACGCCTTGTCAACCTCATTTTGTCCTCTGCCATAAGTGTAACTTGCGATATACTCGCCATATGTCTCAATGATTTCTTCCTTGCTAGCACCCGACAGCTTGACAGTAAATTCATCAGAAGAATACTCTATCGTGTAATCAGAAACGACTCCAATGAGCAAAAGCCGATGAAGAGCCTTTTCTGTAATTTCCCTAGGTTGCCTATGTGCATAGACTCCTTGCTTAATCTTATCTGGTATGGACAAAATCCTTTTACCTTTCTTAGATACATCCCCGAGATGCCGAAGAACTTCTTCAATGTCTTGCTCTTCTTGGGCAATTCCACGAAACGCACCGGTATGGAAATAAAGGGCCCTGGTTATATCATCATTTTCTTCCCATGAAATATTCCTTACAATCTCATCTATACTTTCGACTTTGGTATTGGGATTTAGCAACTTCTTTGACCTATCAGGATTATCATTGGAGACAATGATGCAACAGTGAGCAATTCTCCTGTCTCTTCCGGCACGTCCCGCTTCTTGGTAAAAAGACTCAATAGAGGATGGAATGCCAAAGTGAATAGTATATCGTATGTTTGGCTTGTCTATCCCCATACCAAAAGCCTTTGTGCAAACCAAAAGCGGTATTTTATTTCTTTTGAACTCTTTTGTTACACGGCGTTTGTAGTGATGATATTGCTCAGACTGCCAATGCTTTGGTTCCTTCCCGCTATAAATGTCGGTAGAAATGCCTAGATTTCCCTCGATTTCATTAGACACTCTCTCAACACCAAATTCACCACCAACATGGGGACAAAAAACGAGCCCCGAATATGTCTCTTTTTCTCTTACTTGATAGAGAGTAGAACTTGTAACGTTGAACAAGCTGGGCAACATCTGCCCTAAGTAGCCTTTCAACCTCGCATTCTTTTCCTGAGAGGTAGAATAGATAACACAGAATTTTAATTCGGACCGATCAAAAGATTTTGGAGTGATAACAGCATCAAAATCTTTTATCTGTAACTCTCGTTGAACGTCTTTAAGAACAGCCCTTGATGCTGTCCCTGTCAATGCGAGTAGCGACGGAGCGTATCCACTTGATTCACAATAAGCTCGGCTTGTTCTTCCAATATTAAGATAGGCTGTCCGAAAATCATGTCCCCATTCAGATACACAGTGAGCCTCATCTACCACAATCAATGCAACTGGTGTATGGACTGTAAGTGTCCGAAGTGAGTCACGGAATTCCACAGTTTGGAATCGTTCAGGGGCAACATAAGCAAAAAGATACTCCCCCTGTCCAAATAGTTGAATTGCTCGGGATCTATCTTCTTTGTCTATAATTTGGCGTGTAATAGCAATACATCGGTCAATGCCCACCATAGTAAGATTATCAATTTGATCCTCCATTAATGAAATGATTGGGTCAATAACGACTGTTCTCCCAGGTAGAAGCAAAGAAGCGAGTTGATAGACCAAAGACTTGCCTGCCCCTGTCGGGAGTAAGAGTAATGCGTCTTTACCTTGAAGTGCCCGTGTAATTCCATCGTATTGACCTTCCCAGAAATAAGACTTGCGGAATAGATATCGTAGAAAGTATTCTAACACTTTTTCTTCTGGTTTTTCTAAACCCCCAATCAGTGGTACTGTCGCTAAACATGAATTTGCTATATGGAAAGGAAAATAGATATTTTGTAGGTGAAAGGTCGGTAAATCAGTTGTAAATTTATCCGAGAAAGAGATATAAATCGTATTCGCAGATTCACCTCCGGTGTAGTCAGAAAAAAGGCTGCAGCTAGGTTCTCCTGTTCTTAGCTTGACAGAATAAAGTTTGCTAAGTTTTCTCAATAGTTCTACAAAGTCTGCCACAGATTTTCTTATTATTGCAGCACTTATCTTTTTATCAAATAGACCTAGCTCATCTAAATCAGCAATGATATGCCATGATCCTATATCTCCTGAGTTAAGAAAGCTTGACTGAATCGCTTGAAGGAGAACAATCTGAATCTGGTGAGCAATCTTAATCGAACGTATGAACTGAACAATTTCATCACAGGAGGAAAATAGGCTTTCATCGAACTTTTTTTCAATTGTAGAAAGTTTTGATTTTAAAACCGATAATTGAGGACCGCTTGCTTCTTGTATTTCACTGGTTTGGATACGTATGACCGCATATCCATACTCTTGCAAAGTTCTATCCCTTTCCTTATCTGCATCAATATGTCTTTTATGCTGCTCGCCATCGATTTCAACTACGATTTTTTCTTCAAATCTCGGATGGAATATAGCAAAATCAACTCTCTGGGAGCCCATAGCATCTACATTTGGAGGAAGTAAGCTTGAAATCTCAACTTGAGGAAGAACAAATTGTTCATAGTTGTCTCCTAGAAGTTTCGAAATAATATCTTTATAGAAGATAGTTTCTTCCTTACTATCTAGCCATGGATACTTTTGACTTTTTTGATACCCTATAAGCAACAAAGATTCTATAAGCGATAAAGAAGGTTCAGCTTTTGATGTTTTAAGAAATATTTCTCTAAATTCCTTTTCTAGTTGGGGTGATAACAGAGTGGTTCTCCCTCTAGTTAGAATCTTCTCCAAGATGGAAATTATCTGACATCGACGCTGATTCGCTGTAGATTTAGATTCTCCAGTTGGAAAATCGACTCTCCACTGAGAGAAAGCCTTTATGACTCCTTCTCCCATCTCTCCAGAATCGATCCCGTCCAGTAAATCTTCGGGAACTGCTACGGTTTCAAAAAATCGAACTTGGTGATTCTGAAATCTTTCCCTGGCCCTAAGAGTTCGCGGGAAGAAAATTTCTGTCAGAGAATGTTTTTGTTTCTCAGGCTCTTCTTTGCGAACTGACGAATCAAGGACTGCTGAATCGAACGGAATAGTTGCTTTGCAATTAGGATAACGAGAGCATCCGTAGAATTTCCCACCAGCATTTGATCCTCTTTTTGCTATACGCAGAACCATTAGAGAACCACATTTCGGACATCTAGCTTCTGGCATTATTTTACTCCGTTCTTTTTAGCTGGTAATTGCAACTAACGTTCCCAGCATAAAAAAATTGTTGCTAATTAAGAATTTGGGTGAGTGCCGCAAAACACGAACCTTTTATGCTGTGTTAGATGAAGTGCCACGGGTATCACTCCTTTAATAAATTTAAAATATCTTCAACCACTATATTAGTTTGGGACAAAATTTTATGATTGGGAAATCTAATGACTTTCCAGCCTTCTTTTTGTAGAAAATCATCTCTTTCAACATCTTCTAATACTGGTAGCCCTTCAATTATTTCATGCTGGCATCCATCACACTCAATATTGATTTTTTTCTTGCCTAAGAGTGCAAAATCAAGGGTGTATCTTCTAACTACTATCTTGGGAATCAATTTGTATCCAAGAAGTTCAAAATCTATCTCCTGTAACTTTTCAAAAAGAAATCTTTCAGTTGGAGAATCAAATTTTTCAAATAAGGTATATTCCTCGCTTTTCTCTTGCTTCTTAATTTCATCATATGTTTCAACCAGCCTTTTTAAGACACAACTGTTTCCTTTGTAACAGTAATGCTTAACACAAAATTTTCTGTCTCCGACGATATATAAAAGGTACCTTGGACGAGACAGAGCTACATTTAGAATTTGAGGATAAATGTTATACCATCTATCACTATTTCCATTCCCTTGTGATGAGAGAACAAGTGAGAATATCATTATATCTCTTTCAGTTCCTTGAAATTTATGTGCAGTAAGTACTTCAATCTTATGTTTTTCTTTGATTTCTGAATAGTCAGGTGTTGATTCAATAATTTTTCTTGTAATTGCATCTTGTTGCCTGGAGTACGGTGTTACTACTCCTATGCTTAGATTAGTTCCTGATATCTTCCTTAAAACATCTTGAAAAACTTTATTAACTAAATTAACCTCAATCTGATTTATTCTACTTCCTCCAGGATGTTTAAAAACTTCACCTTCACAATTAATCCAATGAACACCCAACGGTAAATTGCTTGGATATTGAGAGTAATCAAGGGTAGTCATTATTTTCAAACGCCCTTCATAAAAAGCTTTATTACATAATGCAATAATTTGATCTTCTGAGCGATAATGGTTGGTTAACAGAATAGGCTTGTGGTCCAAAGAATTTTCCGCAGATCTATAAAGGGAAACATCACAGTATCTTGTTTTTGAAGGATAAATATCTTTTTTTCCTGTCAAACCATGGATATTAGCCAGTCTCCTATCTATATCTCTGGTTATTCCTGCGATATGCGTAAGTTGCATGGGATCGCCAACTACAATGGCTCTTTTTGCTCTATAAAGAGCTGGTGCTGCAGAGGGTAGATCGACTTGTGAAGCCTCATCAAAAATTACATAATCAAAAATACCAGGACCCAAGGGAAAAGTCCTTCTGATTGACTTCAGCGTAGATGACCAAATCTTCAAAACACTCAGAGCATTCATAAACGTATAGCTATCAATACCCTCGTCATTTGGTCGGCTAGAATCTACTTGATGTAGAAAGGATTTTACTTTTCCAATATTCCTACCCCTCCCCAATATTTTTTGTATGTAAGTACTTTTTATAAGTCTTTCTGAGGATTCATAAAAATTGCTCTCTAATTTTCTTATTTCCCGCTCAATTTCTAGCCTATTAGAAAATTTATTCAACCTCCTTTTAAGTAATTCAAGTTTTACAAATAGGAAAAACCTTTTTACCGAAAATGTCAACTTTGAAAAGAGATTTTGTCTTATGAGAGGCTTGCTTTCATTATTATAAAAATAGTGTAATTCTTCGAACTTCCGCTCTAGTCTATCTAATTCTACTAATGTTTCTCGATATGTAATAATAATTTTCCACAATGAGTGTATAACCTTAATATCAGTGCCACTGTGTATTCTTCTTTCCGAATCAAAGATTAATTCATTGAATTTTCCTTTTAATTCCTGACGATAATCCTTGCTGCCTGTCCGTAGCATCAAGTTTCGAAATTGTTCATTTATTTTTTGGTCGACAACATCGACAGCTGCATTGGTATGACTAACAAAGAGGACCGATTTTCCTTCAAAAAACAGGTTGATTAATAGATTTGAAATGTATTGGCTTTTTCCGGTGCCGGGTGGACCGGTAATGACAGATAACTTATTTTGGAATACATCCTGTAGGGCCTTCACTTGATATTCATTTGAAGGGAAAGGGAGTATTGGTATTTTCTCAACTCTTTTAACTGAAGGGATTTTCTCTATAATGAATGAAAGAGCCGTTTCATCTAAATCATTTTTCTCTTTTAATTCCAGTAAATCTTGAAGTAGATTGATGTTATAAACGGTATTTTCACCAGCGAAAACCAAGCTTTTATTATACAAACCTGGTCCCATGCTTTTTGAAAGCTTCTTTGAATTAGTTAACCGATCAGGATCTATAAGCTCATTAATCTGGATCTCAGCTTCTTTTTGAATGACCTCTAAACATTTTTCTGCCATATTCCTACTGTTAGAAAGATCACTCCTAAACAATTTTTCCAAAGATTGACTTATATCCGCTATTTCTTCAGTGCGAAATCCAATTTTACTAAATGCCTGAATACCACAGGTAGGGGTTTGTTCATCTTTTTGTAAGTATAGTTGCTGTTTTTCTCTGATAAATTTTACCTTAATAATAAAAATAGGTGCAATTAGGTATTTTTTTGATTTGTCGTCAAAGTAAAACAGAATTGGATATCCATAATAGGCTTCATGGCCCTGCGTGCTGATATATTCTGAAAAAGTGGTTAGTTTTTCATCCCCAGAAACTAAGACAAGTTTTTCTTTTCTATCAAAAATGAATTGATCATTATCAAAGGGATAAAGCACAGCTTTACTTCTGGCAAATATAGAGATGTCTTTTTCTAAAATATCTTCATTTTTGATACAATCATACCAATAGGTAATGATTTTGTTTAATTCTCCCATATTTCTTTTAATCCTCTAAAAACCCGTGGCATGTCACAAGTCTGCGTGCAGCGGATTGCCCCTCGCCAATAATAATGGTCGCTGTCCCTTTTCTTGTCTTCACAACGATAGCCGCGGCAGGCCGCCAAATAGTAGTCAGATTGCCCCCTACTATGCATCATTCATTATTGCTTTTGATGCCGAATTCATGAGCGAAGCAAACCGCATACACCGTGTTAAGTGAGTGGGATAGCACCGAGCCAACGAAGTTGGCGAGAGTCGTGGACGAAGGATGATAATCTAGCGCTAATACTGGATGTATAAACTTTTTCATATTAACTGCCTACAGTTATGTCAATTATTTTTGAATCTGGTATTATCTTAGTCAACAAATCAACAGTTTCGGGATGGCATGTGAAGTAAAGAATTTGATTTGTCTTGGCCAATCCCTGGACAGCTTCACATGCTGCCCGGAATCTTTCAGGGTCAAAATTTACAAGAATATCATCAAAAACAATAGGCAGGGATTCAGATCTTTTGCTAAATTCACGAATAAAGCCGAATCTCAACGATAAATAGAGTTGTTCTGCGGTTCCTCTGCTCAACTTCTGAATATCTTTTCGTCTGCCTTCTTCATCCTCGATATAGATCTTTGCTTCATCTAATGGTGCATAAATTCGTGGATATTTCCCAAGGGTCATTTTTGAAAAGACGGATTGTGCTTCTTTGATAACTCCTGGTTGTCTTTCCTTTTCATATTTTTCAATAGCTTTCTGCATAATAGTTTTTGCCAAAATAAGTATTGACCACTTCTCAGACTTTTTCTTTAGTTTTTGCAGCTTTGCTGTTTTTCTCATTCGTAAAGAAGAGCCCTTCTTTCTCTGCTCTATTTGTTCGATTTCTTTAGTGATACCACCTCGTTTTTCTCTGAGTTCTGAAAGATTATTTTCTATTTCTTTAAGCCTTTCTTTCAACTGTGTTTTCTTTTCTTTCAAGTCCTCAGGAGATGTTCCCTCCAATTCGTTGATGAAATCAAGATATGATTTTCCATCACCGCTGATTCTTTTGATATTTTGTTCTCCCTGGAGAATTTCGTCCATTTGTTTATTACGTTCTTCCCAGTTTCTTGCGTTCTCTCTAAACTCAGTTTCGGATTCAGCAAAACCTTGAGATAAGAGCCCAGAAACTGCTCTCTGTCGTTTTTCAAGTTTTTTCTCTATATTCCGAAGTTCAAGTTTCAGATTTTTTTTATCAATATCCAGTTGTTCTAAGGTTTTGCAATCCTCTATAGTTTGATCCAGTTCTTCTGTTATTCTTTCCAATCCCACGATTACATTTATCTCTTTCTTTTTTCTATTACATTCTTCCAAAACAGAAGAGATTTTAGTTTCATATTTCTCAATGAAGCCTTGAACTGACTCAATTCGTGTGGTAAGTTCTCTGACTGATTTTCTCTTTTCAATGCAGGTCTTAATCGTTGCAAAGATATCAATCGTTCCTTCAGGAGTTAGTTCTGATGCTAATCCTTTTCTAGTGAGCCAATTTTTCCATTCCTTTTGAGCTTTTTCTTCTTCTTTTCTCAGTGCTTCCAGTCTCTTTTTTACACTATTTGCTTCCTCGCTAAGTTTTCCCAACTTTTGATCCAGCGTTTCTTGTTGTTTCTTCGATTCATTTACTTTTAACAGGTTTTCAGAGGCTACCTGGAGTTCTGAATCTTTATTTTCTATTAGTTGAGGGTCTGGAATGTCCTCAAATTCGCATACCTGAGCATTTGATAGCATTTCACTTTTAACCTTTTGCAGCACCATTTCGAGCTTTTTTCTCCGTTCCGATAAGTCAGCCTCTTTGTCTTTGAACCCTTCTGGAATAGTTACTGGAAGTTTTTTTCTGCGTAAGATAATATAAATGATGGCTGATATAGATAACATTGCGAGAATGCTGGTGCCTATCATCCAGTCATTCCAAAAAATTGATAGTATCAAGGAAGCGATTCCAGCAGCAATAAGCATAAGTGCAGGCCAGAAGGGTAATTTTGTAGGAATCTTTAATCGATCCAATTTGAGAAGAACGAACTGCTCTTCTTTTTCGTTAAGATTACGCATGTCCGCTTCTTTTTCTTTTAAATGGGGGTATTTTACTCGTAGAAGCTGTAAAGATTTCCTTTGTTGTTTCAGTTTTTTTTCGTTTACTTCTTGAAGCGATTGAGTTTTAAGATATTTATCTACCTTCTCTATATCCTCTTTGATATTTTTAATGTTTTGCTCGATTCCTTGAACTTCTTTTTCTGTGTCACGAATGTTTTCTCTTGCCTCTTCTAAGGCATTATGTTTTTTTCTTGCTATCTCTTTGGTAGGTATGGAGATATCAAAGTTAGAAAGTTTCTCCTCATCCCAATCAGGTCCTACTTCATGCAGTAATCCCTTTAACCCCTCTTTATCTCTTTTTAGGTCGTCTTCTAACTTTGGCAGGTCTCTTACAGCCGAGACATATTTATCCTGACCCTTTTGAAGTTCAAGGATTTTTTCCTTATTATTAACCAGCTTTTCATCTATTTTTATCTGTGATTTTCGTATCTTGATTTTTTCAAGTTTTTCATTTCTTTCAGAAATCCTTTCATTCAATTCCTCTAACTTTTCTAGATAGCTCTTCAAAAGTTCTACACCGTTCTCAGGAAAGCTTTCTATCTTTGGTATTTTTTGTAAATGCTCTTTAGATTCTTCTATTTTTCTCCAGTCATCCCAAACTCTAATCAGGCTGTCAGTGTGAGTAAATCGGGTACTTACTCGATTTCGTTCTTGTATTATATTTTCTATTTCTTCAGCAATTTCTTCCCTGTTTCTATGTAAGTCGTCAAATTTCTGGACATCATTTTTTATTTCTTGAAGCTGTGCATTAATTTCTTTAATGCTTTTAAACAAAGAATTGATTTCCGGTGTACTACCCTGGGGCTTAAATAATTCGCCTGCATCTTTTTCGATAGTTCTCTGAATTTCTGAGAGAGAACTAGCGCCGATTCCAGTTCCTGCGCTGTAGATGCGTCCTTTGACTGCCTCACTATTGAGTGTTTCAAAATCCTGGAGTTCGGTGAGTCCAAAGGCATAGATGTTCTCGAAAATGTCTTTGTTAGCATGTCCGAGGAGGTTAGAGAGTTCTGACGTTCCACCTGTTGAACCATCAGGTAAAGTTACCTTTACATCATTGGCTCCCTTGGAATATCGTTCAATTATATATTTTATATTATCGGCAGTCGATACAATTAATCTACCACCGTGATTACCGCCTGCGAGGGGTAGGTAAAGGTTGAGTCTACTGCGTCTGTCAGGAAAGCCGAAGAGTATCCGTTTTTGGAAAGATAGAATTGTTGATTTCCCAGCTTCATTCGATCCAACAAAGATAGTGAGACCCGATGTCAGATTCTTTATGTAATAATCGTGAAATATCCCAAAACCGTCAACATAAATCTCTTCAAACTTCAAGAGAATTCATCCCCCAAGTTTATCCAGACAGAGTGTTTCTGCCTTTTTTATCAAATCAAAAAAATCTTCGTCATCAATGGGTTCAAGAAGTTTTCTTCCACCTGGAGAGGTAAATAAGGGTTCGAGGAACTCTTTCAGTTCAGCTATTTTAGTCTTATCGTGTGAGAATTCTTCAAACAGCCTGACCAAATCGCCGGTAAAGTCCTTACGTTCCAACAGTGATTTCCGGTCGATTTCAGGATTCGTATTGTCCTCAATGCTTTCAATCCAAACGAATTGTTTTTCTCCTTCTTCATCCTCCCTTATGTCTCTGAGGATATCATCTAAAACACCTTTTCTAGCGATAGATGAGTGCAGGGCACTTCTACCAGTAAGAATAATTCTGCAAACTGATGAGCGTTCCCCTGCTTCTGCGCGGATGTTTTCGATGTAGTTGTGTATTTTTGAGATTAGTTCTTGTTCTGTATAGAGGGAGCCGATTGATAGCTCTTCTTCAAACCATCTTATGAAACCGACCTCGATAAATTCGGCAGTTGGTTCACCATCTTTGTTAACATTGACCAGGAAGCATCCTTTAGCGCCTGTCTCTTTGGGATGAAGACCCTGAGGATTCCCCGGATAAATTACCAGCGGATTATCCTCATTTATAATTCCCTTTTTGTGGACATGACCGAGAGCCCAATAATCAAAATTTCGAGTGATTAAGTCCTGTAATGTGCAAGGTGCATAAGGTTCGTGTCCTGTGTTAGTGCCAACATTGCAATGTAACATACCAATGGTGAATAGTGCTTTTTTTGATTGTGATATTTTAGGGAATTTGTTAGTAAGATCTGTTCTTATCTCTCGATTGTGAAAGCTAATGCCATAAATTTGGGCAATTTCCTCGCCATCCTTTTCGACCAGGACCTTCTCCACAGATTTTCCCTTGAAGATATGAACATTTTTTGGCCAGTCTAAATTTGCTGACCATCCATCTAATGGGTCATGGTTTCCATGTACAATATATGCTTTTGTTCCCGACTCAGATAATCTTTTTAGTCCATCTCGAAATCGAAGCTGTGCTCGTAAGCTTCTGTCCGCCCCATCGTAAATATCCCCTGTGATTAAAAGAAAATCTACTTGTTTTTCAATACAAAGATCAATTATTTTATTGAATGTTCTAAATGTCGCTTCTGTTAATTCTAAGCCTATTTTTTCATGTACTTCGGAAATCCCTTTAAAGGGACTATCTAAATGCAGGTCTGCTGTATGTATGAAACTAAATTCTCTCATTGTTTACCACCCATATCTTATTGATTGAACTTTAACATTTATTAGGTCCGATATGATTGATTACACATAATAAATCACCCGAGTTCACGATTTCGCTTAACGGTATCGGTGTATGCGAAGTGCGAGGCGTAGCCGAGCATTTGGGTGAGGGCATCAGCCCGAACCGCGTACACCGTGTTATATGTCGTTTGCAAGATCGTGTATTTTGATGTAACTACAAATATCATCTTCCATCTTATTCGGTCAGAATACTTATGTCCTTGAACCATTGGAGCAAGTCTCCATCTGGATCAATCTCATCTAGTAATGCCCTGTTCATATATCTTGGAGCTCGTAAACACAGCAGACGCTTTGCTTTTGATTCTTTATGCTCCTTCTCTTTATCAGTAAGTTCGTTCCATGCCTTGGGACTATCAGACACTTCGTGCACTATCTTTGCAACTTTTTGAGGAACATTATCGA
>Ga0315533_1001853_pt1 | contig 15485 bp, 14 predicted proteins | sample SalMarSW160130MG_FD_203081 | JGI IMG/M metagenome (GOLD analysis project Ga0315533, IMG submission 203081) | Salt marsh sediment microbial communities from the Plum Island Ecosystem LTER, Massachusetts, United States - Salt Marsh Sediment SW1601-30 ...
TCCCCGTCCAGACATCAAGCGCTCTTACTCCCCTACCCTTTCCCTCTAGAAGCTCGTATTCCTTCATCCCGGCAATCTGAGAGATGTCACCGGTAAATCTGGTAAGTTCTTCTCTGGTATATTTTTTACCAAAGATCTCTGCCATCTCGCTCCTCCTTAAGATGATTTTGATACCTTCTTTAAAAAGCTTCTTAAGCTGATTTAAGTCTTCCTTTTGTTTTAAATTCCTATCTAATATAGACCTTTATAGGCCTTACTTTTAAAAGCCTACATAACTCCAGTAATTCTTTCTTTACGTCTTAATAAGCAATTGCATAATGCTGGCTCACGAGATGTTCTCCAAAGTACTCTCCTGTGCCTTCTATCTTTACCAACATACTTGGATATTGAACACATCCTACCTTGTGAAACGATGGAGGGATGAGCTAGCTCAACTCCTTTAATGCCTTCTCTACGGAGGTGTCTTTGTGGACAATCTGACAGATGGCTCTCGTGATAGCAGTGGGGTTTTTGTATGTCCATACATTTCTTCCCATAGATACCCCTGCCGCACCACAATCTATGGCGTCACGGACCAATCTTAATAGAAGTTCTTGATCATTTGAAACAGGACCGCTTAGAACAACATATGGAACAGGGCAGTACTCTATCACCTCCCTAAATGTATCTTTATCTCCGGTATAGTATCCCTTTACAATATCTGCTCCCAGCTCTGCAGCTACTCGAGCAGAATGTTTCACTACCTCAGGATCCGATGGCCACCTACGCTCTGCCTTATCAGCAAATTGATGCCGGAGTATCTCCTCAGGTATCATTTCAATCATAAGAGGCATACCCCACATATCGCAATCCTCACTTACCTTGCCATTTTTTCTGGAAAGCTGTGCTTCTCGGGGAACACCGATAACACCAAATGTGGCTACTGCATCTGCTCCCATACGGAGCGCTCCTTCCACTGAGTATATAAGCTCATCATTTGTTAAATCCGGTCCTATGGAGGTGGCTGTTCCATCGATACGCATCATTAAAGATGTTTCACTCTCCAATAATTCCTTATATGCACACTTGGCAATCCCGGGAGTTAAAAGTAGTGCATCTGCACCTCCCTCTACAATTTTTTGAACAACTTTTGAAGGATTGTTAATTTTCTTCATAGGATTTATGCAAATTCCATGGTCCATGGTCACCAAAACCATACGCTTGCTCTTGGGGTTAAAGAGTCTTGACATCCTCATTTCCTTGCCCATACTCATTTCATCCTCCTTTTTTTCATTAGTGAGCAAATTCTATCAGATATGAAAAATTTGATTAAGTCTCGCCGTAAAGTTTCTGATATGTGGACATAGTCCTTAGTTTTCCATCACTTTGGAAAAACCCTACTTTGACGGAGGTTGTTCCACATCTATGCTGAGAAGGTGCTCCTTTCACACAAGCATCACCTCTTATAATTCATCCAAGTTCACCCATCGCTTCTCCCTTGCCGAAACCTGAGCAGCTTCCGTCACTTCCTGTACCTTGTAGCCATCGAGAAAACTTGGCCTAGCTTCTTTTTTTTCTACAATCCTGGTAATAAAATCAAACTGGCTGGCAATATGGTACCTCATCCAACCAATTGAAAATTTTGGCCCAGGCAAAGATGCAGGCTCAGGATAGCGCTGAACAGTCTCTATTTTTTTGAACCCCCGAAGCCCCCCTATGGGCTGTTTCGGATCTTTTGTATCATAAATCCAGAGCCAGTTAGGATCCATGAGGTTAAAGTAGATGGCACCTCTACTTCCATGAATTTCAATACGAAGCTCATCATTGGTGCCCGTGGCAAGACGGGAGACCTCAACCGTGCCAACTGCACCACTTTGCATCTTGATCTGTAAAAAGGAAATATCATCGACCTCCACCTTTGCTTTCTTAGTTGACTCATCAGGCAGAGGTCTTTCCTTAATAAAAGTACAGGTGGTAGCAAAAACAGCTCTATATTCTCCCAGAAGATAGCGCACCAAATCAAGTATATGAGAGCCAAGATCAAAGAGAGCCCCACCACCAGCTTGTTTCTTATCCAGCCTCCAGCTCATGGGACGGGAAGGATCAATGTATCCAGAGTGAAGATAAAAGCCCCGAAAACTAAATACCTTCCCTAAGAAACCGTTTGCAACAAGCTTTTTTGCTCGCATTATGGCGGGGATAAAGCGATACTCAAAGGTCATCTGATGCACAGAGTTTGATTGCTCTGCAGCTTTTAGAATCTCTCTCGCCTCTTCTAAATTCATAGCAAGGGGTTTATCGCAGTAGATATGCTTTCCTGCTCTGAGGGCATCGATTAAAAGGTCCTTGTGTAGATAGTTAGGGGTGCAGCAGTTGATTACATCAATATCCTCTCTTTCTAAAAGTTCTTTATAGGAAGTAGTGGCATATTGAAAACCGCCTCTTTTTCTGGCAGCTTCTGCTGTTTCCCTGTGGGCAGTGCATACCCCGACTAAATGTATCTGAGCTGGAGGAGGCTGGTAGAAAAGAGGCAGATTAATGTAACCATAGGTATGCACCTTACCTATAAATCCCCAGCCAACAATACCTATCCCCACTTCTTTTTGTTTTTGCATGGAGGTCCTTTTTTTATTTTCATCTATATCCTAATCATTTTCTCTTTTCATTTATTCGATGTTCGCATGACGGGAGTCAATTTGGCCAGGAGTCTGCTTAGTGCGTAATGCTAAGTCACAAATCAGTCCATAAAAGAAAAGAAAGGTATTTATGCCGAAAAGGGCTCCAGAGAGATTAGCATGCTCTTCATCTCCGAGCACCGACAAAGCCGGAAATTTCTTCCTAGAAGCTTTAGCTTCAATTTTTACTGTGCGATGGGCTATCCCACTCAGGGTAGACTGAGGACACACGGTAATTGCTATTACTTTTCCCCCTAACTTTTTTGCCTTTTTTGAAAGAGCTACCACTGGGCTAGTTTCGCCGGACTGAGAAATGCCACTACTAAAGACAGAAGTAAAAAATAGGAAAAGTTCAGTTCAAAGCTTCTTCAATAGAAAAAAAGGGCAGATTATGGACTTCAGCAACTTGCCTGCAGGTAAGCCTACCATTTATTACATTTAACCCCCTAGCAAAAGCAGGATCTTCCCTTAATGCATCTTTGTATCCTTTGTTTGCTATCTTGAGTACATAAGGAAGTGTTACATTGGTTAAGGCAAAAGTGGAGGTCTGGGGATAGGCACCTGGCATATTAGCAACACAGTAGTGGATCACACCATTTACCTCAAATACAGGATCATCCTGGGTGGTAGGATGGGTTGTCTCCACGCATCCTCCCTGATCAACTGCCAGATCTACTATTACCGAGCCTGGCGACATAAGCTTTAGCATTTTTCTTTTAACAAGGCAGGGGGCTTTTGCTCCAGGGATAAGCACTGCTCCAATTAAAAGATCCGTATCGGGCAGAGCCTTCTCCAAGTTATAGGAGTTTGACATAAATGTTATAACATTCGAAGGCATAATATCATCAAGATACCCCATCCTCTCAATATTTACATCCAGAATGGTTACCTTAGCCCTCATTCCTGCTGCTATCTTGGCTGCATTCATCCCTGCTGTACCCCCACCAATTATCACAACGTTTGCAGGGGGAACTCCCGGTATCCCTCCTATGAACTTGCCTGAACCACTTTTGTGCTTTGCAAGGTAAAAAGCGCCAACAAGAGGAGCTATTCTTCCTGCAATTTCGCTCATAGGAGAAAGTAGAGGCAGGTAACCATCATCCCGCTGCACTGTCTCATAGGCAATTCCCACAATCTTTGAATTCAAAAGAACGTCAGTTAAGACTTTATCCGCTGCAAGGTGCAGGTAGGTGAAGAGAACCTGTTCTTCGTGAAATAAATTATATTCCTCGGAAAGAGGTTCTTTTACCTTGAGGATAAGCTCTGTTTCGTCAAAAAGTTTTTTCTTATCCTCGATAATCTCTGCCCCTGCTTTTTTAAACTCCTCATCAGAAAAGCCACTTCCCTCACCTGCCCCCTTCTCTACAAAAACTTTATGGCCTGCTTCACTCAGAGTTCTCACCCCTGCCGGGATTGCTGCAAGCCTGAACTCTGCCTTTTTTATCTCTTTAGGAACCCCAATAATCATTTTTTATCCTCCTTTTTATTCAATATTGGCATGTCTTGAATCTATCTTTTGAGGGGACTGACCGGTCCTTGCTACCAGCTCACATACAAGACCGTAAAACAAGATAAAAATATTCATACCAAAAAGAGCCCCGGACATATTTTTGTGCTCCTTATCTCCAAGCAGAGATAAAACCGGAAACTCAATCCCTTCAATTCTCGCAGCTACTCCTAAGCTAATATCGGCAAGCTCACTTAAAGTAGACTGAGAAGAAGAGGTAACGGCTACTACCTTGCCTCCCAGACTTTTGGCCTTCCTTACCAGGGCTAGTATGGTGGACGTCTCACCCGATTGTGAGATAGCCAACAAAAGGTCGCCTCTTTTTAGAGATGGAGTGGTAACATCACCTACCACATAGGAAGAAAAACCAAGGTGAGCTAACTTCATAGCTAAGACTTTGCCTATTAACCCGGAGTGACCTACCCCTAAGACAAAAATCTTTTTTGCCTTAAGAATCTCATCGATTACCTTTTCTGTCTGGATCTCATCAATTTCTTCAAGAACATGCACCATATTCTTGGATATCTCTTGGGATATAGCCTTTACTCTGTGCATACCTGCCTCCTTTTTTCCACCACTTCCAGCTTTTTGAACTTCGACTTTTTAACTCATCTTACGTCTTATCCATTACCGCTACCTGGAAGAACCTCTTGTGATGGTCTATGCTGAGGTAGCACATGGTGAACCCCTCCTTTTTTGGTGGAGTCTACCAAATCCTCAGAGGTGCACAATTTATATTATACTATCTTTGGCTCAACCACGTCGTAAGTAATAGTATCTTTCACCCTTTTTTCTTTTTAATGAAAAAGGCCATGATATCTCCTGGCTAATAAAAAGACAATATATGGATCAGGCAGTCTGTGCGGTTTTCAAACAACAATACTCATATCATATCGCCGGAAGCAAGGCTAAACTGTGGCTTCTTTATAGATTTCCTTAAAATAGGAATTTTAGTTTAGAGATGGTAGGTCAATGTCGCACTTTAAGACAGAAGACGACGCTAGCGTCTGGTTTTTCTATTCTTTTTGCTGCTGTTCATAGACCTGCCATAATTTTTGGTAATTAATTTCTGAAAAGCTATTTATAACTATATCTGCAGAAGATAAATCTTGATTTCCAGAGTTGGGATTTTTAAAACCAATACATTTCATCTCTGCTGACTTCGCCGCTTCTACACCGTTCTTCGAATCTTCTATTACGACACATTCTTCTGGTTGAGCTCCTATGACCTTAGCAGCATAAATAAAAATGTCGGGAGCAGGTTTTTCATTGTTGATCTCATCCCCACTTACTTTTGCCTCGAAGAACCTTCCTAGATTAAACATTTTAAGAACTCTTTCAATGTTTTTGATTGAAGCAGATGATGCTACCACAAGTTTTACCTTATTTCTATATAATTCTTCAATTAACTGGGCTACTCCAGGCATTGGTTTCTCATTTCCCTGTGATAATATATAATCCATATAGTTGGCCTTTTCCATTTCAACCAATTCTTCAATTGACTGACTAAGTTTGTATTTGTTTTTCATGTGTAACCACAGCGCTCTACTCGTAGTGCCTACGAAAGAAAGATATTCCTCGTCAGAAATGGCTAAACCTAAATTTTTAAAGAGCTCTTTTTCAACTTTAAAATGGATTGGCTCACTATCAATTATGACTCCATCCATATCAAGAATTATAGATTTAAACATAGAATCACCACCCAGGTATCCAACCCCAACATGACAATCATTTTATCAAGATGAACATGGTAATCATACTTTGATACAACCAGACACCATAAAGGCTGTAATGTTATTGTTGTTGCATTAACGTGTAGACTTTCTGAGATCGCCTACAAGTAACTCAAGGAGAGGATACGTATAGCTTTGCGATCAGTTCCTATTTCCTAGAATAATGGGAGGTTTTTCTTACGGGGGAAGCTAGTGCCTCCCCCGATATACCTGTGTTACTTTAGTCAATAATCCACTCAACGTCGGATAACTTCGACCTATTTGATATAGCCGCTCTGTTTCATTATTTCAACCCATTTTTGCTGGGCAGTATCTAACGCTTCTGTTACTGTTTTCGTACCAGCAAGAGCCCCCGATAAGTACAAAACTAGTGAGTCGTAAAGCGCATGATAAGTCTTGATCTTCATAGGCGGCTGTGCTCTAGGGGCAACCTGTTCGTATACAGAAAGATAAGGAAACCTAGCTATTAGCTCCGGGTCCTTGAGGATGGAGATTCTAGTTGGCGTTGAGCCTAGTTTAAGAAGTTCCCTTTGGATCTTCTTACTAGTAGCCCAGGACATGAACTTGAAAGCTGCTTCTTTGTGTTTGGAGTTAGCATTAATTGCCCATCCATAGCCACCAAAGGCAGTGGGACCATTTCCAGGTAGTGGAATGTAAGCCCACTTTCCGACGACCTTAGAAGCAATGGGATCCTGGAGAGCTGCCGTCCAGTCAGAGAAAATCACCTCAATGCCTACATTACCTTGTTGGAAGGCAGTGGCCGATTCTGTCCAGGTATAGGAGAGAGTTCCTAGAGGGGCATAGGGAATCAGAGACTTGTAAAACCTCAATGCTGCCTTGGCTTGGGAGCTACTAATTGCAGGATAGAGGTTTTCCTCAAACAGTTTCCCACCAAATCCCCAGAGGAAATTGAGGTATTCATAGAACAGTGCCTCGTGGCGTGCACCCATGAGAGATGTTCCATAAACTGTGGGGGGATTGTGCACCTTTTTAATTACGTCGAGGTATCCACCGTATTCGGTCCAGCTTCTCGGCACGGAAAGACCCTTCTTTTGAAAAAGATCTGTGCGGTAGGCCATCACCGTGAGGCATCCCTCAAAGGGCAGAGCGTAGAGCTTCCCCTCATAGGAGAAGTTCTCCAGTAGACTCTGAGGAAAATCACTCAGGTCAAGTCCACTTTTCTTTACAAAATCCTCTAAAGGCTCAATCCCTTTAAGAGTAGTATATCTGCCCAAGTAGGGAGCCTCAATCCAGAAAGCATCATAGGCCCCCACCTTGGTTCTTAGGTCAAGGGTTTCCTTTTCCATCATGCTATCGTATGAAACTGACTCCACGGTGACCTTGATTCCTGTCTGTTTCTCAAACTCGGGAATCATCTTAATCATCTTCTCTACAGTGGGTGTAGGAGAGACCAGGAACACGATATCCTCTGCTGCAGAACACACAGAGAAAGACCCGCTTGCCAGCAACGAAAGCACTGACAGAGCAATAATACAGTAGCCTTTCAATTTTTTGAGAGAGAACATTTTTGACCTCCTCTAAAAATGTAAGCTTTTAACTTCTCCTGTGCCCGCCGGGGGTAATCATAGAACTACCCGGCTACCTTCTCATTCAAAAAAACACGCTGTGAAAGCTTTTCCATCACCTCCTTTCCATTGATTTTATTTGATAGCTCCCAGAGTGAGACCTCTGACCAGCCACTTTTGAACCAGAATAGAAAAAATGAAGATGGGAATAACTCCTGTAAAAGAACTGGCAGCAATTTCTCCCCAGAACGTTCCCCAGGGAGTTTCCAGTTGCCCTATCGCTACTGGTAAAGTCTTTGTTCTGAATCCGGCTAAAACGAGAGCAAAGGGAAAGTCATTCCAGGAAAAAATGATGCAAAAAATGGCTGTAGCCACCAGCCCCGGCGCTGCCAGAGGTAGCGTAATGCGCGCAAATGCAGAAAGAAAAGAACACCCATCAATCCAAGCGTATTCCTCTAGTTCTCTAGGAATCTCCTTAAAAAAACCGCGCATCATCCAGCAAGCAAAAGCTGTGTTGAATGTAGAGTGAGTTAAAATAAGTGTGATATAAGTGTCCAAAAGACCAAGGCTCGCTGCAGCTACGTAGATAGGAAGTACAATGACTATAGCTGGTACCATGTAAGCAAAAAGAATTCCAAGAAAGATAAGATTCTTTCCGTGAAACTGGAACCGCTCCAGAGCATAAGCCATTAGTGAACCAACAGTAAGTGAAATTACCGTTGACATCACCGCTACAATCCCACTATTCCAAAAAAAATGGATAAATCTCTTCTTAAAAAGGATATTACTGTAGTTGTGAAAACTCGGCGTAAAAATCCATTTGGGTGGAAGAGTCCAGGCATCAATATGGGTCTTTAAAGAAGTAAGAAAGGTCCAGACAATGGGAACGAGAAACAAAAAAAGTACTGCTACTATAGCAAGATAGACTAATGTCTTCTTGAGTATCATCACTTAAATTCCTTCTTTTTCAATTTGTCTGAAGAGAAAAACACAGATCGCAATCACAATTATTAGAAGTGTAACCACCTGAGAAGAGCCATAACCCATGTTGAAATTCTTGAAGTTGATTTTATAGGCAAACAGATGTGCTGTCTCCGTGGTCATTCCGGGTCCTCCCCCTGTAATGACATAAACAATATCCAGGACTCTTACTGCATCTACAATCCTTATAAGTAGAGCCACCGAAATTACCGGAGCCAGCATGGGAAAGGTTATGAATCTGAAGGTCTGCCAACCAGAGGCACCATCAACTCTTACAGCCTCAAAGGGTTCTCTAGGAAGAGCTGCTAACCCGGCAAGTAATATCAGTGAGACAAAAGGTGTCCATTCCCATATGTCGGTAGCAACAATACACAGAAAAGCCAGCAGAGGATGCGTCAGGAGTGCTTTATTACCTAAAAGACTCCTTGGGCCCAGAAGGCCAATTTGTCTTAACATGTAGCTAATGATGCCATATTCATTATTATACATGTACCTTCCCATGAAACCCACGGCTACAGGCATCATCATGGTTGGTAGAATTAAAAGCGCAATGATTACCTTTTTGGCTTTGATCTGGCGGTTCAACAAAAGAGCAATACTCAGGCCAACGAAAAACTCAACGGAAACCGCGATTGTCGTGAAAAGTGCTGTATTTCTGCTGGTAACCCAGAAACGAACATCCTTGAAGAGGGTAACGTAATTCTGTAATCCTACGAATTTTCTGGGTATAGTAGGATCAGCAAAGTTGAACTGAAAGACACTGTTCGCAAAAAGAGTGATAACAGAATACCCCACCATTACTGCCAACAGGGCCGCTCCCGGAAGTAAAAAGAAAAAGGTAACCCTTCTTTTCTTTAGCAACAGTTACGCCTCTTTACCTTTGTAGGTATCTGGATGAGTTTAAGTTCCAGACAGAGTTTATCTCCTGCCTCCACGATAAAGATAGAAGAAGATGCTACAGAGCCTATACAGGAATATCCTACAATCACATCCCCTGTGAGGCTGACTTTACTAATTTCAAAAAGCGAATTGGACCAGAAAAGTTTGATGAGATCTTCCACGTTCTGGTAGAGATTGTCAAAGAAGTCGGTCTTGTTAGTGGAAAAATCCTCTCTTAGGTATTCCTATCTCAGGGGGTAATAACCAGCGAATCGTTGTATTTTTTACCCCTTCCAGAGCGTCAATAGAAACCGCTTTCGCTTTATTAATACTATTGATATACATTTTTTGCTCCCTTAAGAAGTTAAATTTATAACAACAAGATTAAGATAGTTTAAGTATTCCCTTTACTTTAATTTCCCACCTTTCCGGCCTTTCTTATCTCCCTTTCAACCCAGTTTTTCTCCGGATTTGGGTTGAAAATTCCCCTTCTAAAATCCAAGAATTGAGAATCGGGCACTCGACATTTCTTTTTTAGATAACATATTCTGATTGCATTCTGGAACAAGAATGAAGTCTACTAAACCTACCTTAATACTCTTTGCAGCTATTCAGGCACCTCCTATTAATCTAAGAACAGCTTAACATTAAGTATTCCTCCAATCTCAGTTTCTCTATCACTATGATGTTCTAATATCTCTAGTCCAAATAGTAATTCTGTTTCCTGGAAAGAGCTAAGATCAGTTTTAACAGTAGAAAAAGTATTTGTCTCATGCATTATTGATCCCACTATTAAACGCATCTTTTTCTCCTATATTCCCTTTTTTTCACCTCTTATGTATTTTCATAAATTCTCTTTTTCTATTTCACTAAAAACTTGATCCCAAATTTCCACTGATCGATTCACTGCTTTTTTATCAAAAACTAAGGGAGGACAAAACATAATGTATCTTTTTTCCTCAAATCTACAAATAAGACCTAATTCATAAGCTCTTTCTCGTATTCTTACCATCATCTCATTATCAACAACTTTATTACCAATCTTTGGATATAATAATATGCTATGTGGCAAACCTTTTCCTGTGACATGGGATAGTATTTGAGGATGATTGCTGGCTAAAGCGTTTAGTTGCTCAGTGAAGTATTTTCCAACGATCTCTGCATTTTTTACCAGATTTTCTCTTTCAATAATCTCAAGATTCTTGAGAATTGCTGCACATCCCATAGGATGTCCCTGGAAAGTTTGTGGATGTAGAAAAGCTTCCTCATCTTGGAAGACTTCATAAATTTCAGGTTTTGCAACCACAGCACTTATAGGAAAATAACCACTGGATATACCCTTTCCTGTAACTAATATATCGGGTACATAATCATAATGCTCACAAGCATAAAATCTTCCTGATTTTCCAGCACCAATTAAAATTTCATCATCAATAAGCAGTATTCCGTATTTATTACATATTTTCCTTATCTTTGGCCAATATTCTTTGGGGGGAGGCTGAACACCTCTAGCACAAGATATTGATTCCCCTATAAAAGCTGCTATAGTTTCAGGACCTTCAAGTATAACTTCCTTCTCAAAAGCCTCAGCACATTCAAGGTTGCAGTCTGGATAATGCTCACCAAATGGACAATCACAACAGGAAGGATGAGGAATGTGTCTAAAACCAGGAGTCATTGGTTCAAAAGGTTCCCTTAAATTAGTAAATCCATTAGCACCTAATGCTCCCATAGTTACACCATGGAAAGAATTCCATCTAGAGATTACCTTGTAACGGCGAGGGAATCCTTTCATTGCTTGGTATTGTCTTGCTATCTTTAAAGCAATTTCTACAGAATCAGAGCCACTGGCTCCAAACATAACATGCTGAAGATCACCTGGTGTTAATTCTGCAAGTTTCTTTGCTACTTTTATTACAGGCTCATGGACAAAAAAATCAAATATATGCTCAAACTCTAATTTTCTCCCCTGTTCTGCCATAGCATCTATAATCTCTTTTCTCCCATGTCCTATACCTGTGCACTCCATTCCTCCTAACCCATCTATATATTCTTTACCATCAATATCTTTTAATATATAGCCTTTACCCTCAGTTATCATTTTGTAACCGTGTTTTAGCTGATCCTTTCTTGTGGTTTCAGGATGCCAAAGATACGCTAATTCCCATTTCCTTAACTGTTCTCTTTCTTCCATTTTAGCTATCTCCTTAGAAATTATTTTTGCTGTAGTTCACCTACCACGTCATTTATAATATCTAAAGCTTTATCGATGTGTTCTTTTTTTACAATAAGTGGGGGATGCAAAACAATAACTGAGGAATACATTCCTCCATCACCTCCCTCTACAATAAGTCCTTTTTCTTTACATTTTTCAATGAATAGGTGTTCTTTATACTTTTCTGCTGGCTCTTTGGTTTTCTTATCCTTCACTAATTCTATACCGACAAGCAATCCTTGCCCCCGAACATCTCCAATGATTTTACTTTCTCTGGCTATTTCTTGTAAACTTTCCATTAGATACTTTCCTATTTTCGCTGCATTTTCAGCTAGTTTGTCTCTTAAAATAATATTTATATTTGTAATTGCTACTGCGCAGGTAAGTGGACTTGCCGAAAGCGTATGGTAGTGAACAGGCTCACCAGATTTTTCTGGATCATAAATATTTAAATCCTTAGATACTATTACAGCAGATCCAGGCAAATATCCCGATGTAAATCCTTTTGCTACTACTAACATATCTGGAACAACGTTATACTGTTCACAACAAAACATTTTCCCTGTTCGGCCAAACCCAGTACAAACTTCATCAAAAATGAGCAATATATTATACTTTTCACAAATTTTTTTTAGTCCCTGCATATAGGGTTTAGGAGGAATTATCACACCTCCCCCTGCAAGAATTGGTTCCAGTATTATAGCAGCTACATGACCTTCTCGAACAATGGTCTTCTCTAATACATTAAGACAGACTAAACCACAATCGGGGTATTTTAAACCAAAGTCACAGCGATAACAATAAGGAGGTGACACATGAATAAACCCTGGTAATAGCGGTTCAAAATCAAATCTGGCATAAGTGAGACCATGAGCACTGAGAGCTCCAAATGTAGCTCCATGATATCCTTCCCATAAAGATAAAACCTTGTATTTCTTTGTATACTTTCGCGCAAATTTTAATGCTGCATCTATAGCATCTGAACCTGTACATCCAAAATAGGATTTACTCAAATCTCCTGGGGTAATCTTATCCAGAAGTTCTGCTAATTGCACCCGTAAAGGATGGATAAACATAGAAGAAACAGATATAAGTTTTAGTTGTTTTTTTATAGCTTCTATCATTTCTTTATTTTGGAAACCAACATTAGAAGAAGAATACTCAGCTGAAAAGTCAAGATAACGCTTTCCATTTTTATCCCATAAGAACACTCCTTCTGCCTTTTCAATGATTAATGGATTTTTCAATCTGGAAGTATCATAACTTTGAACAGCATATTTTCTCTCTAGGTCCCTTATTTCCTTTTCGCTATAATTCTCTTTCAACATTTAATTGTCCTTTGTACATTGATATAACTTTTATTAAAAGTCCTTCAGGAATTTATCTCTTGCAATAACAAACATTGAATAATTTTTACTCCTTACCTCTTGGTTCTCCCCCTTATCTTTCTCAGTGTCCTCATTACAGTGTTCTTTCCTTTACCAAAATAATCGTGTAGTTTTTCATATTCAGCGTAAATTTTTTGATATAGAAGGTGATTTTCCTCATTGGGTACAAAGCGTTCTTTTTTAAGATGGGCCATTCTCTTCGCTGCTTCCATTACGTTAACATAACCTCCACTTTCCTTTCCCGCCGCTACTGCTCCAAACATGGCTGAGCCCAGAGCAGAAGTTTGCGAGGAAGCGGGAATTTTAATAATTCGACCAATAACATCTGCATAAATCTGCATAAAAAGTTTATTTCTTTTCGGCAAACCTCCACAGGCATAAAGCTCCTCGACTTCAATCCCATTTTTCTCAAAGGAATTAATGATCTTATAAGTTCCAAAGGTGATAGCTTCAATCAGAGCACGATAAATTTCCTCTGGCTTTGTCTCTAAAGTAGCCCCCAACAGCAAACCACTAAGATCAGAATTCATCAGTATTGAGCGATTACCATTCCACCAATCAAGGACAAGAAGCCCACTTTCTCCTACTTTTAAACTCGAGGCTTTTTTTTCCAAAATACGGTGAACATCTACCCCTATTTTATCTGCCTCATCAAAATATTTTTTAGGAACACAATTCTTTGTAAACCAGGCAAAGATATCTCCTCCTGCAGGTTGACCCGCCTCATATCCATAATAACCAGGAAGGATCCCTTCCTTTACCACTCCACATACTCCAGGTATTAAATGTAGATTTTTATCCATCATCATATGGCAAATAGAAGTCCCCATTATTATAACCATTTTCCCTGCTTCAGTAACTGTAGCTGCTGGAACAGAAACATGACCATCCACATTTCCCACAGCTACTGCTGTTCCTTCTCTTAGCCCAGTCAATTGAGCCATATAAGAAGTTAACCCTCCTGCTTTTGAACCTAAAAGATAAATTTTTTGAGATAGTTTTTTCTCCACCACTCTTCTAAAGCGAGGTTCAACAGCTTTAAAAAAGTTAGGAGAGGGAAAACCTGTATCTGGATCCCATATTGCCTTATAACCAGCAGTGCAGGAGTTTCGCATTTCTTTTCCGGTAAGCTGAAGAATTATCCAGTCTGCTCCTTCAATTAATCTATCAGCAGTCTCATAAACTTCAGGAGCCTCGTTTAGTATCTGCAGAGATTTGGGGAAAAACCATTCTGGTGAGATTTCACCACCATATCGAGCAAGAAAATTCTCTTTTCTTTGACGTGCAATCTCATTTATTCTATCAGCTTCAGGTTGAGCAGCATGATGTTTCCAGAGCTTTACCCAGGAATGAGGATTATTTCTGTATTCCTTCCTCATACACAGAGGTATCCCTTTTTTATCTATGGGAAGCATGGTGCAGGAGGTAAAATCTATTCCTATACCAATTACTTCTTCTGAAGAAACACCACTGATATTAAGAACTTGAGAAACAGTATACTTTATAGCCTCAAGATAATCTTTTGGATTTTGCAGGGCCCAATCGTGTTCCAATCTCACATTAGTTCCTGGGAGAACTTCATCTATAACACCATCGGGGTACTGATAAGTAGAAGTTGCTATCTCCTCCCCATCCTCTACTCTCACTAAAACTGTCCTTGCCGATTCAGTCCCAAAGTCTATACCAATAGAATATTTAGCATGCTGCATTGTTGTTTTCCTGCCTCTTTATTTTTCTAAAAAAACATTACTGATAATTATATTAAATTATTTAGAAGAATAGCGAAAAAGTCTCCAAAATATTCTAAAATAGGACAACTTGTTGTGAAAATATCTAACTTTTATAGATTCTCTTCTTACTAAACTATTCCCCTACCGCTAAAAAGACTTTAAAACAAACCTAAAGTGAAAAAAATTGAGAAAATAGTCATACCTTAACTCTTTCACCTTTCTCCCAATAGCAGCTCCAAAGCATTAAACTTAGCTTCGCTCTGTGAGAGTAAGTTTTTAGATCATCTTTTTATTAAATCTTTCGGCTTAAGCTCCTTAAAAAGTTCGTCTTCCGCGCCCTTAGGAATAACACAAATAAAGCCAAGGGTCTCTTCCTCCATATTTAGAAATTGGTGAGCTTCGTTGGAAGCAATAAATATTGCGTCCCCCGCTTTAATTAACTTTTCTCCATCTTTTCCCTTAAGAATACCCTTACCTTTGATAACAAACGCCTCTTCTTCAAAAGGGCACATCTCCTGTAGTGGTGTATGACCTCCTTTTTTAATTTCAAAGTATCGCATCTCAAAATTAGGTACCCCTATCTCAGGGGGTAATAACCAGCGAATCATTGTATTTTTTACCCCTTCCAGAGCATCAATAGAAACCGCTTTCGCTTTATTAATACTATTGATATACATTTTTTGCTCCCTTAAGAAGTTAAATTTATAACAATGGGATTAATAAATTTTGAGTCTTAAATTTAAACCTTGGTTAGTCAATCTCAATGATTCTCTGTTCTATGTTAGAAAATTCTTCAACACCACTTTTGGTAACTCGCACACCATCTTCCCACCTTAAACCGTACTCCTCTCGGAGAAGGAAATTATCAACTT
>Ga0315533_1001854_pt1 | contig 15484 bp, 10 predicted proteins | sample SalMarSW160130MG_FD_203081 | JGI IMG/M metagenome (GOLD analysis project Ga0315533, IMG submission 203081) | Salt marsh sediment microbial communities from the Plum Island Ecosystem LTER, Massachusetts, United States - Salt Marsh Sediment SW1601-30 ...
ACGGGTAAGGTTACAAATGTCATGACGATCCCCCCATGGGTAAGATTAGCAAATGGCTTGACAGGCCCCGAATTCCCACCACGTGCCACCCCTTGGAACTTGTGACTTGTCACGCCGCAAGCGAAGCGCTCGGCGTCGGTTTCCATGCAAGGCCCGAGGTGGGAGCAATCGCCGACACCTGATGGTTGAAGGCCGACACGCTTGACTTTGCCCACGGGTATGGGTAGGTTTCTCGTTAGGGCCTGGAGTGGAAACGCGCAAACAAGGGAGACTAATGCCATGGGTTATGCGATCCGGAGCCACCCTATGGGACGAAGGGCGTTTTTGAGGCAGGGAGCCGTCGGGCTGGTAGGCGCTGGGCTGGCGCGTTTCCCGGCGGGTGGCCCGGCCGACGCCGAGCAGTCAGAGAAGACCAAGCTGGTTCTGGTGCGTCATGAGGACGCAACGGACCAGGATGGCGCCGGCAAACCGGATATAGTTCGCGAAATGGTCCACCGCGCAGTGTGTGAACTGGCCGGTGGGAAACCGATGGCGGATGCCTGGCGCACGTTCGTTTCACCAGACGACGTCGTCGGACTGAAAGTGAACGTTCGCGGGGGCCGGCGTCTCTCGCCCCAGGTCTGCACCGTGGACGCGATCGTCGAGGGGCTGAAGGCCGCCGGCGTGCAGGAGAACAACATTCTTATCTGGGACGTCTGGAACCGCGAACTCTCCACTGCCGGCTATACCATCAACGAGTCGGGCAAGGGCGTGCGCTGTTATGGCTCGGACCACGGGACCTCGACGCATCGCAAACGCGGCGGCAGGCTCGCTGCATGGCGTGCCGTGAAGAAGTTCTACGCGAGCGAGCCGGCCGCCGTGGCCGATAAGAATGTCTGGCTGACCAAAATCCTCACCGAGGAGGTCTCGGCGCTGATCAACGTGCCCCTTATCAAAGACCATCCCATCGCGGGGGTTACCATCGCCATGAAGAATCTTTTCGGGGCCATCGCGAACCCCTGGGACCTTCACGGGGACCGTTGCGATCCGTACGTGGCCAAGCTCAACGCACTGCCGGCCATCAAGGACAAGACCCGCCTCATACTCGTTGACGGCTTGCGCGGGTTGTACAACGCGGGGCCCATGGATAACCCCCAGTGGCGGTTCCGACCCAACGCCATCATCGCCGGTACCGACCCTGTAGCGGTCGACGCGCTCGGGCTGCGCATCATCGAGGAAAAGCGTAAAGAGGCCGCTCTGCCACCGATCGGTGATCGGGCAAAGCACATTGCCACCGCAGCCGAGCTCGGTCTGGGCACCAACGACTTCGCGCGCATCGACCTGAGAGAAATCGACCTCGCAGGGGGCGACAAAGCTTAGGTGGCACAACAGTGTTCGGATTGGGTGCAATCTCTTGTAAGAACGCGCAAACGATGGAGGTCAATGTCACGATGGCGAGGAAAAGAGGAACAGGCTTGATTACGTTGATTGTGTTTGTCAGTTTCATGGCGGGCGTGTGTCTGCAGGCCAGCGGGGAGGTTCCCGGGGAAACCAAAGAGGAACGGGACGCGCGGATGGGCTGGTGGCGTGAGGCCCGGTTCGGCATGTTCATCCATTGGGGGTTGTACGCGATCCCGGCCGGGGTGTGGAACGGCAAGCACATCCCCAGTGCTGGTGAGTGGATCATGTTTGGCGGCAAGATACCCGTCGAGGAGTATGGGCCCCTGCTCGAGCAGTTCAACCCCGTCAAATTCGATGCCGAGGCATGGGTTCGCATCGCCAAAGACGCCGGGATGAAGTACATCGTTATCACCAGCAAACACCACGATGGGTTCTGCTTGTTCGACAGCAAGCTCACCGATTACGACGTGATAAGCACGCCGTTCAAGCGCGACATCATGAAGAAACTGTCCGATGCGTGCCACCGCGAGGGGATTAAAATCTGCTGGTACCACTCGGTGCTCGATTGGCATCACCCCGATTACCTCCCGCGCGGCGAAGGCAGCCCCCGTCCGTGGGACAAGCGGCCCACCGAGGGCGCCAGCTACGACCGCTACATCGAGCACATGGAAGGCCAGCTCCGGGAGCTGGTCACCAATTACGGCGAGATCGGCGTGCTGTGGTTCGACGGCGGCTGGGAGCACAGCCCCGAAGAGCACCATGCCGAGGAGGTGGTAGCGATGCTGCGCGAGCTCCAACCGAGCATTATCATCAACAACCGCATTCGGCTTCCGCAGGATTTCGACACTCCAGAACAGACGATTCCCGCCACAGGCATCCCCGGTCGCGATTGGGAAACCTGCATGACCATGAACGACACCTGGGGATACAAGAAACACGATCGCCACTGGAAATCCAGCGAGGACCTCATTCGCAAGCTGGTCGACATAGCTAGCAAAGGGGGGAACTTCCTGCTCAACGTCGGGCCCACGGCAGAGGGGCTGATCCCCGAGCCCAGTGTCGAGCGCCTCGCTGCCATGGGCGCCTGGATGAAGGTCAACAGCGAGGCCATCTACGGCACGACCGCCAGCCCCTTCAAGAAGCTTCCCTGGGGCCGGTGCACGCAAAAGCCTGGGAAGCTGTACTTGCACGTATTCAATTGGCCCAAAGAGGGTCAACTGGAAGTGCCGGGACTCCGTAATGAAGTGCAGAAGGCCTACCTCTTGGGCGATGCAGGCCGCGCGCCATTGAAGGTCACGCGTGGGGCCGAGGCCGTGCTCGTCGCCGTCCCTGGTAAAGCGCCCGACCCGATCGCATCGGTCGTCGTGCTCGAAATCGAGGGAAAACCAGACGTCGTCATCACGCCAATTCTCCAGTCCGACGATGGCATCGTAAACCTGTCCGCGGCCGATGCAGACGTCCACGGGACGTCGATCCAATGCGAGTCCAGGCACGGCCAAGTCATTCTACGCCGCTGGACCGACGCGAAGGACTGGGCCAGTTGGGACTTCCGGGTGAATAACCCCGGTACGTTCGTGGTCGAGATCGCTCTTGCATGCTCGGAGAAGAGCGCCGGCAGCGAGTATACCGTTGCCGTGGGGAACGCGGAACTGACGGCAATGGTGCAGCCTACGGGGGGTTGGGCCGATTTTGTCACCCAAAAACCGGGTACCGTGGAATTGGCCGAGCCAGGCGACTACACCATGTCCGTGAAACCGAAGACCAAGCCCCACCGCGCGGTCATGAACCTCCGGGCCGTTACCCTGACACCCAAGTGATTCGATGAATGATTGATGCAGCCAGCGCTCGGCACGAAGCCCGGGCGCTGCATTGATAGTAGGACTTACGATGGGTGAACGGGAGCCGTATTACGCGAATATCGCGCCGGAAGAACTGCCGCCCATGCCGCGCAATCCGGTGCACGTCGTGCTGGACAACCTCCGCAGCGCCTACAACGTCGGGTCAATCTTCCGCACATGCGACGCGGGTGCGGCTGAGCATCTCTACCTGTGCGGCATGTCGGCCCATCCCCCGCACAAGAAGATCGCGAAAACGTCGCTGGGCGCCTTCGCCTACGTGCCCTGGACCTATTACGAGCGCACAACCGACGCGCTCGCCCACCTGCGCGAGCAAGCTATCCCTATCATTGCCGTCGAGGTGTCCGAAAGCGCCATCCCACACGCCGCCTTCGATTGGCCCAAACCCGTCGCCGTTGTATTCGGCAACGAGGTGACCGGGATCAACGCGAAGATACAAAACCGCTGCGACGCCACCGTGCGTATTCCCATGCACGGGTACAAAAACAGCATCAACGTCGCCACGGCCTTCGGCGTGGTCTTCTACGAGATACTTCGCCAATGGGGTGCGCTGTAACGAAGAAAATGACGCCAAAATGGGCTGGAACTGCGCCCGTAAGCGTTCACGAGTATATTCCTCATTTTTCTCAGCAAAAAGTAAGTCCAAGTGCTGATATTGCCGCAGATTACGCGGATTTAGGCCGATTAGACGATAATCGAGAGCAAATCCGCGTGTGTCCGCGTAAATTCGCGGTCTCAAGAGCCTGTTTTCGTCTAAAAAATACCAAACACTCCCGTGGACGGTTACCTGCGCCCAATGTCACCCTGGCTGAGATGGACCAGCTCGCTACCGCCCCGCCGTTGCTAGTAACGGGTTTGAATAAAGCGCAGGGTTAGAGCTTCTGAGGTTCGATCCTTCAGAATCGGGCATCTGCGAAAACGTAAGCGTTCAGCTATCAGCTATGAACCAGGTGGTGGCCAGTTCTTCCTCTGCGCAACTCCGCGGGCTCAGCGTCTCTGCGTTTTGTACCTTCAACGCAGAGGCGCGTAGGAGGCAGAGACCCACGCGCCAACGGCACCGGACCGAAAAGCTGACAACTGAACGCTTACGCGAAGACAACTGCGCGATCACATTAAGATGTAAGCAGCACCTTGACCTTCTTCATGGTCAGACCGTTGCGGATCGAGTTCGCCTATGCGGGGTATGCTACTCGAGCATGAGTGGGCTCCCAAGACAGATCGATGACGAAACCTGATGATCAAAGACCTGACCGACCCAGTTCATTCGGCGTTCCTTTCCCGGGCGGGATACGCCGTTGAAGCAGGCTACCACCCCTGATAGAATGCCTGCCCAGACCCGGTCATTGGCGGTGCCGGCCTGTGCCAATGAAGCGACCCGAGGAAGGTGACATATGACAATGAGGTGTTCGCGTGCCCGCTCAAAGACCTATGTGGCAATCGTCGTGGCGCTTGTGGCGTGCCAATCGGTGAGGTCAGAGGACATGGAACTATGGTCGATTTGCACGGGACCAACGCTCGGGGCCGATGAGGCCGTTGTCGCGGCTATCGAGGATCTGCAGCAGGACGGCAAGCGTTACGGGATCACTTTCGAACCGATCGTGGAGGCGCCCTCTTCGCCGAGGAACGTAATCCTTGTGGGCGGTGCGACGCGGAACCCTGCAACGGAACAACTGCTGACGGAAGTGGGTCTGTGTCTGAAAGGCGTTGCCGATCCTCAGGGCTACGAAATTCGGACTTGTACTCCGTGCGACGGACGCTTCATTGTGGTTGCAGGTGGTTCCCTTATCGGGGATGTATATGGGTTGTATTGGATCTGGGATCGGATGCGCGTGTTCGGCAGGATACCCGACCTCGACCTGAAACGGTCACCTGCCCTGCACATACGCTTGGCGCCAGGGAGCACCAGCGGCGCGATTCGCAACGCACTTCGTCATACCGCCAACTGGGTGTCTGGTTCCCTCATTGACGACCTCGTTCCATGGAATTCGGAACCTGAAGCGACGAACAACGCGGCGCACCGCGAGAAAGTGGCGGAACTCATCGAGACGGCTCATGCCTCCCACATGAAGTTTCTGGCCACCGCGGATGAGTTCTCGTATCACCCGAGCCTTTTGGAGGAGTTCAGCGCAGAACTTGATCCTGCCGACCCGGCATTGTGGAACGCGCTTCAAGAGAAGTACAGGCGGTTGTTTGGCGCGCTGCCCGGATTGGACGGCGTGCGGATCCGCACCGGGGAGCTGACACGCGTCACCGGGACGTACAGGCCGTTCGACATCATGCACGAGCCTGCTGAGAGTGACTGGTCCCTCGAGAAACGCTATCGGACGTTTGTCCAGAAGATGCACGAGGTGGTTGTGGGCGAATTCGACAAGATCTACTTCCACAGGACCTGGGTGACAAATACGACCGAACAACACTCAAATCCGGACGTATTCAAAAGGACCTTTACGGATGAGGTGCCAACGCGCAATCTCTATCTGTCCCCCTACCTGAGCACAGCCGATCGTTGGTACTATCAGCCTTACAACCCCACGTTTAACTTGACTCCGCATAACATGATTGTCCTGCTTTCGACCTTGGACTACCACACCTCGGGCGGCGTCAACGTGTTCCCGTCGTTTCCCGGTCAGTATTACCGAGGTGGACTGGAAGTCATTCTGTGTAGAGAGAAGAGCAATTTGAAGGGCGTTCACTTTAGTATGCCTCAGGAGTCTTCCTGGGATACGATAACGCTTACCGCCTACACGGCATTTCGTCTTGCATGGGAACCGACCCTCGACCCGAGAACGATCGCCGAGGACTTCGCGGCTATTCACCTGGGCCAGGACGTAGCTTCCGAGATGGCCGAGATACTTCTGCTGTCTCACCAGGCCTATAAGGACGGGATCTACATCAAGCCGGTGGCGGAGTCCCTCTCCTGGAATACCCTGCCCCACTTGCGCCTCACGACCTTTCAAGCAAAGGGCTATCACTTCATCGACCATGGGAAGGCGCACATCGAGTGGTTGAACTCGTCCATGTACTTGCCCTCAAAGGCGCGAACGGACGAAACGCTAACCTATCTTGACCGGGGGCTTGATGCTGCGCGTCGTATGAGGAAACTGTATGAGCCCCTTGCGCCGAGGATCCATGATCCGCGACTCGCGAGACAAGTGGGCGACTCCATTGAACTGACTCAATTACTTGTCGAGAGCAACAACCTCTACGTGAAGACTTGCTTCGCCTATTTCCAATACAGGGAGAAACCCTGTCCTGAAACTAGAGAACGGCTTTCAGAAACACTGGCCGCCCTCAAGAATACGCGTGCAGCGTTCGTAAAGGCGTCCGGGTTTGAATACAAGCTCTTCGGCATTGACCAATTGATAGAGAGCGCGGGCGAGGCACTGGCCGATTTGGACAAGGCAGAGGCCTCGCTGGCACGGGTGCCGGACATGGATGGTGTTCGCCAAGCAATCTTGACGCAGCAAGAGAAACACACCACCGCCCTGCGCACATTCCACAAGGATGCCGTTAGGTTCCTATCCTGGAGCGCTAAGGTCGACGGGAAAGATATTCTCTCCATCCAAGGCGACTCCATTACGATCGACCACATTCAAGGCGATCCTATCCATTCCGTGAAATATTGCTTCGATCGCAACCTGCCGGAACGGGAAGTCACCGTGCTTGTCAGGGACGTGGAGTCTCGAGCGATTCACCCTTTCGCGCTCGAGCAGCCTACGAGGGAGAACAACTACACGTTCAAGCTTTATCTTGACGACCAGCGTCAAGGATACGCCTGGTGGAAGGTCGAGTTGTACTACGTGGAAAAAGCGCCCGAGGAACTCGGACTCGCGGTTCCCTGGTAGCGCCCACGCGCTCTATGCGACACTACGCTGTGGCGTTGTTCATCGCTTAAGGGACCACGTGCGATAAAACGGCCGCTGACCGCTCGTAACGGGTTTGAACAAAGCGCAGGGTTAGAGCTTCTGAGGTTCGATCCTTCAGAATCAGGCATTTGCGAAAGCAACTGCGAGATTACATTAAGATGTAAACCGGCATTAGCTGATAGTCGCGATAGGCCGGCGGCTATTTCTTGGCGGCGGTCTTCCTCTTGGCGGCAGTTTTCTTCCTGGGCTTGGCCTTGGGGGTCTTGCGCGGCGTCTCGATGGCGGCCTGAGCCGCGGCGAACCGCGCGATCGGTACGCGGAACGGGCTGCAGCTCACGTAATCGAGCCCGACGCGGTGGCAGAACTTGACCGAACTGGGTTCGCCGCCATGCTCGCCGCAGATGCCGCACTTGAGGTCCGGACGGGTTGACCGCCCGCGTTCGACGCCCATTGCCACCAACTGGCCGATGCCTTCCTGGTCGAGCTTCTGGAATGGGTCGTGGGGCAGGATGTCATTGCGCAGGTACGTCGGAAGGAACCCGGCGACATCGTCGCGGGAGTAGCCGAAGCCCATCTGGGTCAAGTCGTTCGTGCCGAAGCTGAAGAATTCGGCTACCTCGGCGATCTGGTTCGCAGTGATTGCGGCCCGAGGGACCTCAATCATCGTGCCCACCATGTAATCGAGCTTTCGCAGCGCATACTTCTTCTTCACGTCCGCCGCAATAGCGTCGATGATGGCCGCCTGGTGACGCAACTCGTTCACGTGGCCCACCAGCGGGATCATGATCTCCGGCAGCACCTTCACCTTCTTCTTGGTCAACTCCGCGGCCGCTTCGAGAATGGCACGCGCCTGCATCTCCGTGATCTCAGGATACGCCACGCCCAGGCGGCAGCCTCGATGGCCCAGCATCGGGTTAAACTCATGCAATTGCTCGACGCGTGCCTTGATCTTCGCCACCGGGACGCCGATCTGGTCCGACAGGTCTCTTGTTTGCTCGTCGGTCAGGCCGCCCACGAACTCGTGCAGCGGCGGGTCGAGTAAGCGCACCGTGACAGGCTTGCCTTTCATGGCCTTGAAAATGCCGAGGAAGTCCTCCTTTTGGTACGGCAACAGTTTCATCACGGCCTTGCGCCGTGTTTTCTCGTCTTCGGCCAGGATCATTGCGCGGATGTGCACGATGCGCTCAGGCTCGAAGAACATGTGCTCGGTTCGCGTCAGGCCGATGCCCTCAGCGCCGAACTTGACCGCCTGTTCGGCGTCTTCGGGCCGGTCGGCGTTCGTGCGGACATTCATTTGGCGCTTGGCGTCCGCCCAACGCATAATCTTCTTGTACCACTTGTTCCGTTCCGGGTCCGCCGGCATGACCGGCACCTGGCCGGCATATACCGTGCCCGTGGTGCCGTTCAGCGAGACCCAATCGCCCTCCTTGATAACCTTGCCGTTCACGGCAATCGTCTTGGCCTTGGCATCGATGGCCAGCGCGCCGCAGCCGACGATGCAGCACTTACCCCAGCCGCGTGCCACGAGCGCCGCATGACTGGTCATGCCGCCCTTGGCTGTGAGGATAGCCGTCGCGGCGTGCATACCGTGTACGTCCTCCGGCGACGTCTCGGCGCGAACCAAGACAACCTTCTTGCCTTGCTCGGCCCATTTCTCGGCCTCTTCCGACGTGAGCACGACTTGACCAACCGCACCACCCGGACCTGCAGGAAGACACTTGGCGATCACGTCAGCTTTCTTCTCGGCTTCCGGGTCGAGCATGGGGTGGAGCAGTTCATCAAGCTGCTCTGGGTTAACGCGCATGATGGCCGTGTCCTGATCGATCAGGCCATTGGTCGCCATATCCACCGCCATGCGGATCGCCGCGCTCCCTGCCCGCTTGCCGACGCGCGTCTGAAGCATCCACAGCGTGCCGTCCTCTATGGTGAACTCGATATCCTGCATATCCCTGTAATGACTCTCGAGTTCTTTGCGAATCGCAGCAAGCTGCCTATACAACTTCGGCCATTTCTCCTCGAGCGACTCCATGTCCTGTGTGTCGTCGGTCTTCGTGGCTTTATTCAGCGGCGACGGCGTCCGGATTCCCGCGACGACGTCCTCGCCCTGCGCGTTAATCAGCCACTCGCCGTAGAACTTGTTGTCGCCCGTGGCGGGGTCGCGCGTGAACGCCACACCCGTGGCAGAGTTCCGGCCCATGTTTCCGAAAACCATTGATTGCACGTTCACGGCCGTACCCCAGTCGTCGGGAATACCCTCGATACGGCGGTAACTGACGGCGCGTTTGCCGTTCCACGACTGGAACACCGCCTTGATGCCGCCCCAAAGCTGTTGTTCCGCATCGTCGGGGAATACTTTCCCGATGCACCTCTCCACGATTCTCTTGAACTGCCGGCACAGCTTTTTGAGGTCCTCGGCGTCGAGGTCGACATCAGTTGCCACCCCCTTTTTCTTCTTCATCGCGTCCATGGCCTGCTCGAGGTGCTCCCGCACGCCCATGCCGTCCGGCGGCTCGATCCCCGCGGCCTTCTCCATCACCACATCGGCGTACATCATGATTAACCGGCGATACGCGTCATAGGCCAAGCGCTCATTGCCCGTCTTCGCAATGAAGCCGGGCAGCGTTTTTGAACTCAGTCCGAGATTGAGCACCGTGTCCATCATGCCTGGCATCGACTGCCGCGCGCCCGAACGCACCGACACCAGCAGCGGGTTCTTTGGGTCCCCGTACTTCTTGCCCATGATTCGCTCGACCTTGGCCAAGGCCTTCTTCACATCGAGCTCGACCTCCTTGGGCAGCCGCCCTTTGTTGCCATAGTATGCCGTGCACACCTCCGTCGTGATCGTGAAACCCGCCGGCACGGGCATGCCGAGACTCGACATCTCGGCGAGGTTTGCGCCCTTACCGCCGAGCAAGTTTTTCATGTCCGCTTTACCATCGGCTTTCCCGCCGCCAAAGAAATAGACGTTCTTTTTTCTGGCCATTAGCCTATCCGCTCCTTGTCTCCTTGGAATTTGCGATGTCGCAATAAGCGCTTCTTGGAAAGATGCTGATTACCCTGCTGAACCATGCCCCAGGCGAGGGTATGCCCCCGTGGGGCAATGCACATTCACTATACTAAACGAACACGGTTTGATTCAAATCATCAATGGGGCCAAATCCAACCTACCCGTCATTGCGAGCGAAAGCGAAGCAATCTCGCCTGAGTTAAGCCACTGTGCCTAAAGAGATTGCCGCGTCGCTCCCTTCGCTCGCGGGTGCCACGCTCAAACTCTGTTTGAGCGTGCTTTGAGGCCCGGACTTTCTTGCCCGCCAGAGGCGGGCTTGTGCCGGAACACGGACAAACGAGTTTGTCCGTGGCACCCGAATCTGTATCCTTTATATGGATGTGCCCCTGGTGTTTTCGCTACCATGTCGGCACGCTATTCTATCCACAAGGACGTGAGGAACTTTGACGCCGAGCCAGGGATATAACGAAGACGGTGTTCGAATCCGGGAGAGCCTCGCCACATGCGTAAATCGGTCTCGCTGTTCGCGTGTTGCTTAGCCGCGGCCTGCGCCACCACGTCCGGTCCTGACCATGCAGCATCCGAGTCGGCGACGTTCACGCAGCCGCGGGTCAGTCTGCGCCAGGCAGAGAAGGTGACACTGGGCGATGCTGTGCGCCAGCTTGGCGACGAGGTGGGCGGGTCCCTGGTGCTGATGCAGGGTGTGGAAAACCAGGTCATCGGCCCTTTCAAGTTCAATCGGACTCCCTACAAAACCGTCGCACAAACACTCGCCGAGGCGTCCGGGTGTGTTGTCCAGTTTTGCCCTTACTATTACTTCATCTATCCGCCGGCCTACGAAATCCTGGTCAACGTCTCGCTCGAGAGCCGACTCGATGCCGCGTATGATGGGCTAAACGCGGCCATGGCCTTTGGCGCCGACACGCCGCTGTTCCGCGTGTTCGCCCTGCTAGGCCAAGCGCTCGACATTACCATCGTCGCGGATAACGCCATCGGGGACGCTACCTGCGGCGAACTCACGCTCGGCGAAATACCGCTCGAGCGCACCATCGAGGCCGTGCTGAAATCTGCCCGGATTGCCCCGGCCGCGTTCCGAGTCGAGAGCACCAGCGAGTGCATTTTCATCCGCGCCGCGGGAAACATCCATCCGGCGGAGCTCCTGTTGAATCCTGAAACCCTGACTCCCGAACAGACCGCCCGGCTCGACACCCACGTGGATGTGGTCTTGCCCACCCCACAGACCGATCCAGCGCTCATCCAAATCCCTGATTTCCCCACGCGGTTGCGCGAGGTCCTCGACGCCCTTTCGGTCCAACTCGGCATGAAAGTTGACGCCGAGCCCGCCCTGTACGACTTCCCCGTCAACCCCGTTGTGCTCAACAATGTCCGCGTTCGTACTGTCATCGACCTCCTCATCCGCCAATGGCTCGTCCCGGAATTTGGCTACGAGGTTACCGAAAACGGAATCGTCCTCAAACAGCTCAGGGCGGAGCCGAGCAAGACGTTGGCAGCCGAGGCCACCGAAGAAGCGGCCCCAGCCGAGCCCACTGAACCCACGCCCAGCGAAGCCCCAACCCATGACCGACCGTCATTTACGGCACCACGGCGGTAATTGTAACGGAAGGAGACCGGAGGTATGCCACCGCTGCTCATATTGCGGCTGGTTGTTGTAATGGCTTTTCTCGTGGGGCTCCTGGGACTTCCCTGCCAGGGTCAGGACCTGGCGCCCTTCAGTCGAGACACGGGCTATCGAGGGATTTGGTACTGCAACCAGAAGCTCGATACGGAGTACGTGTACAAATATAGCGGCGGCCTGGGCACGTACTGCGCCAAGCACATCCCCTTTGCGGTTTACCGCCCGGAGGTGAACAAGACATTCTTCGTCTATGGCGGCACGAAATGCACGGACCGCGCCCTTTGCGCCATGGTATCGTACTACGACCACGAAACAGGTCAGGTGCCCCGCCCCGTCTTGTTAGTGGATAAGAAAACCGATGACGCTCATGACAACCCAGTCATCGCCACGGACGACATCGGCCATGTGTGGGTATTTGTCAGCGCGCACGGCAAGTCGCGTCCGGCCTTCATTTACAGGAGCAAGCAACCGTATGCCGTAGCTGATTTCGACCTAATCCTCAAGACCAATTTTTCCTATCCCCAGCCATGGTACATCCACGGAAAGGGCTTCTTGTTCCTTCACACGAGCTACGACGACGGCCGAGTGCTCTACTGGCAGACGAGCCCGGACGGCGTGACTTGGTCGGACCGATCCTGCCTGGCGTTCATCGACGCAGGCCATTATCAGGTGAGCTGGCCCCATGGCACCAAGGTTGGCACAGCCTTCAATTATCATCCCAAGGCCTTTATGGGCGATGAAACCCGCAGGGGCCTCAACTGGCGCACGAACCTCTACTACATAGAAACCAACGACATGGGCACCACCTGGCGCAACGCTCAGGGCGATGTGGTCGTAACGCCCATCACTACGCCGGACAACCCCGCATTGGTCCACGATTACCAGGCCGAGGGACGGCTGGTGTATTTGAAGGACATCAACTACGACCAGGTGGGCCGGCCTGTCATCCTCCATATCACGGCGGCAAGTTGGGAACCTGGCCCCGCGGGCGAGCCGCGGCAATGGCGCGTGGCCCATTGGACCGGGGATACATGGCTCATCAGTACAATCACTAACTCCGACAACAACTACGACACTGGCTGCATCCATACCGAGCCGAACGGCGCCTGGCGCGTGATCGGCCCCACGGAGACCGGCCCGCAACGCTACAACCCTGGGGGGGAAGTGGCCATGTGGTGTAGCACGGACCGAGGCGAGACCTGGACCAAAACGGGCCAATTGACCCAAAACAGCATTTTCAATCACACGTATGTCCGCAGACCGGTGAACGCCCATCCGGGTTTTTATGCCTTCTGGGCCGATGGCCACGGCCGGCGGCCGTCCGAGTCGCGTTTCTACTTCTGCGACCGCTCCGGCCAGCGCGTTTTCCGGCTGCCGTATACCATGGATAAAGATAGGGCCAAGCCCGAGCGCGTCGAGTAGGAGGCGACCGTCGGCGGCCCACAGCAGCCAACTGGGATGTATACATGCATTTACTCATTTTGTTAGGACTTCCGGCCATTCTGTCCGACTCCTGATCGCGGTTGCGCTGTTTTTCCGCCGTGCCTGGAAATCCGAATCCAAACTGCGGGCCGCCACCGCTAACCTTTCCATCATGCTGTTTGCCATTCTGTACACGCTGCTGGCATTCGAGGCCTACTTCTACTACGCCGTCCAACTGCTCGTCCTGATCTTCCCCAGCATTCGTTGACAGTACGCCACGACATGTGCTAGCGTGATGACAGCTACTGTGGATCAGTTTAGAGGCCCGGCAGACGTCATGCCTACGGGCGTTCGCGGGGCGAATGAGGGCAACCATGACTCGGAGAATGTGCACTACGGCAGTTCTTGCGGGAATGTGCTTAGGGCTGATACCGATTGATGCAGCCGCCTGGGGCCCACGGGCCCAGCGCGCCATCACCTTCGCAGCCATCCAGATGATCCGCAAACACCATCCCTCCGCCTTCAAGACCAAGAACAACAACTACGAGGAAGATGTCTTGAACGGCGCGGTGGCAAGCCACGAAATACTGGCCAAATCGACGCCGTTGAATAATGATAAGGAGGCGGTCGCGGTGGTGGCGAGTGAAATCCAGTTGCTCCGTGAGGTGCGCCAATATGGCACGGGCAGCTATTTCGCCTTTCGTATGGGCTCGCTGGGAGCTCTGGTGTCTGATCTAATCCTACCGTACGGCATGGCCTGGTCGGCGAATGAAATGAGGCTCCGTGAGCAGATCGAGGCCGACATCGACGCGTCTCTTGACCAGTACGGGTTCACACCGAGCCGCCCGGGTCGCCAATACGTCCGCAACGTGCAAGAATATTTCCAGACTGTGCGACGGTTCTACGCGGACAACAAGAGAATAATCGCCGACGACTACACCAGCGGTCAAAGGTTCAACGGATTTCTCCGCAAGGGCGGTCAGGCCTATTTCGGCCGCGCCATCGAGGCCGCGGCTGACGTCTGGTACACCGTGTTGCGCATTGAGGGTGACCCCAGCGATATGCCGCCGTCCCCCCCGATTGCAGCCCGGTACTTTGTCAATGAAATTGGCTACCTCCTGAACGAAAAACGCAACATCCACCAGGCAAATAAGACCTACGCGAATTTTGTCGCGGTCAACCCCGGCCTTATGGAACTCTACGAGGAAGTCGGCGACCTGTATTGCGCCTACGGCACCGACGAAGCCAAAGAACGTGGGGTGCGCGAATGGCGTATTGCCCACAGTCAAGGGGGACCTCATCGTCGCAGAGTGGCCGAGAAGCTCTCGGCTCATTACTTACGTGTAGGCGAGGCTTACCTCGAGGCGGCCTCTCAGCCCGGCGCATCTGAGCGGGCCCTGCCCAATGCGCTCGAGGCCTTTACCCAATCGCTTGAATTCGACCGCGGTAGCGAGATGGCCGCCGAGCGCCTCAACGAGACGAACGTGAAGATTATAGAGCGCGAAGAGCGTCGCGAACTGACCGTCAGTATCATCGCTTCTGCAGAGAAAGTGGTGAAGGAGGCCGAGAAGCATCGCCTGAACAAGGACTTTGCTAATGCCATTGCCACCTACAAGCAGGCCATCAGCCTGTTTGACGCGATCGATGACGAGTTTGCCGATCAGGCCAAGACGGCCAGCGAGAGCATCAAAGCGTGCGACAAGAATATCAACGATGTCATCAGCGAAGTGATCGACGCCGCTGATGAGGCCATCGCCGCAGGCGATGATGCGGTCAGTGAGCACCGCTGGGATCAAGCGATGGCCGCGTATGAGAGCGTGGAGGCGATCGTTAGCATCATTCCCGGCGACGAGACCACCCACGCCCGACACAGGAAAGAAGTGGTCGCCGAGGCCAAGCGGAAAATCGCCGACGCCAAGGACACGAGGCGACGGGTCGAGGAGGCCCAAAAGCTACGCGATGCCGCGGCCGAAAGCGGCTCGTAATCGCTGACACGCCCATACAAGGGACATCTAGGCCCACTTTGCGGATTGAGAAGTAGACCCAGTCACAAACACGGGGCAACCAGCCATTGCGAGGAGTGCAGCGACGAAGCTACCCCACGTACAGGTCAACACAAATAACGCCACACTTTCGTGGCTCGTGGCACCCTCAAGCGCTAGATTGAGGGTGTCTTAAGGTGTTGCGACTACAGAGCTTACACCCTCAAACGAGTTTGAGGGTGCCACGCATGCCCATTTTGTATTCTGGTAACCGTTCACGGGGGTATTTCGCACTGTGTACACAAAAACAAGCCTTTGAGACCGCGGATCTACGC
>Ga0315533_1001855_pt1 | contig 15478 bp, 18 predicted proteins | sample SalMarSW160130MG_FD_203081 | JGI IMG/M metagenome (GOLD analysis project Ga0315533, IMG submission 203081) | Salt marsh sediment microbial communities from the Plum Island Ecosystem LTER, Massachusetts, United States - Salt Marsh Sediment SW1601-30 ...
AGGATGAAGGAGATTACAGATACTATAAGGAACGATATCCAGGGGGGAAGCTCCCTATCAGATGCCCTAAGCAGACATCCCAAGGTATTTTCTGCGCTCTATGTCAGCATGATTCATGCAGGGGAAACGGCCGGCACCCTGGATGAAATTCTGGATCGTCTGGCCGCCATAACTGAGCACGAAAAGGATACCAGAGCCAGGATAAAGGAAGCTACACGCTATCCCAAAATAGTGGTAGCCTCCATCTCAGTAGCTTTTATAGTGTTGGTGAGCTTTGTAGTTCCTCGATTTGCAGCCATGTTTTCACGGTTTGAGGCCACGCTTCCCCTACCTACCAGGATAATGATTGGTATAAGTCATGTTTTTCGTGATTATTGGTTTGTAATGATCATTGTGGCATCCCTGATTGCCCTGGGATTTCGCTGGTACACAAACACTAAATCCGGGAGATTGGGATGGGATGGCCTTATGTTGCGGATCCCAATCTTTGGCCTCCTTTTTCTAAAGATTACCATGTCAAGGTTTACTCAAATATTGGGGATGTTAATACGAAGCGGTGTTCCCATATTGGACACCTTGAAGATTGCTTCTGCCACCGTTGGCAATACCGTAATCTCCCAGGAAGTGGAGAAACTCAGGGAGAGCGTGAGGGAAGGAGGCAGTTTATCCCAGCAACTAAGACAGAGTGGGGTATTCCCGCCAATGGTGGTGCAGATGATCTCTGCAGGTGAGGAGGCAGGGAAACTGGATGAGATGTTGGCTAAGGTATCGCAGTACTATGTATTAGAGGCGGAATATACCATCAAGAATCTCTCTACACTTATTGAACCAGTCCTGATCATAATCATAGGGGGAATGGTGTTGTTCCTTGCCCTGGCCATATTCCTTCCCATGTGGGACATGGCATCATTGTTCAGGTCACGGTGAAGGAAATATAGCCGGCAGGGAAATATCCTGCTGAACAAAACTGGAGGATATCCGGATTAAAATGAAAGAAGAACGTGAATCGTGCCTCAAGAATTGCTTGAAGGCATGACCATTAATAAGAGGAGGATAATAAGATGAAAACATTGCAGAACGAAAAGGGCTTTACCTTAATCGAGTTGATCGTAGTGATTATCATTCTCGGTATTTTGGCTGTAGTAGCTGTTCCAAAGTATACGAGCCTTGTAAAGGATGCGGATTATGCAGCCGTAAAAGGGGTGGTAGGCGCCCTTAATTCCGCAGCCACATTGAAATTTGCATATAATCGCCTGGCTGCGGAAACAGGAAATGGTACGGTTACGCTGATGACCACCCCGGCCTTGCTTGGAGCTGAACTTGATCCTGTTTTTGATGGTGCTTCTAATGACTATCCTAAGTGGACAATCGCCGCACTAACTTTTGTTTATACTGCAAGCAGTACCTGGACTGCCACCCTTACGCCTGAGACTGTCACTGCCAGGGCAAGGGTAAGCATTCCCGCGTATTAGCAGGAAGGGCATAACCAAAAAAACTCTCCCATTGATACAGGGATAGGGGGATTTTATTAAGGTGAAGATTGAAACTCAAAACGGGTTTACCACCATTGAGCTTATAATGGTGATAATAATTATTGGCGTGATAGCGGTAATAGCTATCCCCAAATTTACCGGCATGAGTGTTGTCTCTATCGGAGGAGCGGCAGATATGATTCAGGCCGATATCCGATATACACAAGAGCTGGCCATGACCGTGTATGAAGCAAAAAGTGTAACTTTTACCTCCGGGGCCGGCAGCTATACCGTTGATTCGGAAACGCAGGAGCTCCCTTCAGGAGTGACTATTAGTAATAACTTTATAGTCACATTTAACTCCCTTGGAGAACCAATCGCAGGGGGCGGGGACTCTGTGAGCATATCGGCCGGTGGTGAAAACGGGACCATCGGAGTTACTGAATATACGGGAAAGGTGAGTATAGAGTGAAAGGATTCACCCTTATAGAGATAATAATCTTTATAGTGATTGTCGGGATAATTCTGCCGGTAATCATGACTCCTTTTTCAACCGGTATCAAAGAGAACCTTATGCCTGAGAAAATAGCGAAGGCGACTTGTCTGGCGCAATATAAAATGGAGGAACTTACTAATAACATATATGACTCAGTGCAGATAGAAACCCAATCTTATAGCGACATTACCGGCTTTGCCGGTTACCAGTGGTTGTGGAATGTTGCATGGATAGACGATGCGCTCAACAGTTCAGCCGGCGATGTGGGATATAAACGTATTTTGGTGATGGTAAAGGACCCTGATAACCGTGAAATAGAATTGCAGGTCGTGGTCACCAAGCGGCCCTCGGATCCATAATGAAAACGGATCCTTGTACGCCGGAAGGAAAAATCACACCCATGAACTCAAAAGGGATGACCATGATTGAGTTAATAGTAGTAATCGCGTTGCTTGGCATCATAGGACTTTTTACCTTTCAGTTCATAGGCGGCAGTGTGGAAACCTATATCGTAACAATCAATCAGGCAAAGCTCCTTGCTGAGGCAAAGCCTGCTATGGAACGGATGGCAAGAGAAATCAGGGATGCCAATAGCATTTTGGCTCCGGTTTCCGGCTCATCCGGGGATTCCATTAATTTTATAAAAAGCCATTATACGGCGGTTGACAGCGCTACAAACATAACTTTTCAAAAGAGCGGAAATCTTCTGGAACGAAAAAGAGGGATAAATGCACCCGAACCCATGGCAGAGAAGGTGTCAGGTTTTACCGTAACCAATGATTCCAATGAGATAAAATTAGAACTCACCCTTTCCCTGGCTGGTGGAGAACAGGTTGTATTGCAGACAAAAGTCAACCCGAAAAATTTAGCATTCACACCCATAGATTTTGGCGGCACCCATTTTAATGGTGATTGGGAGGAAGTTGTCCCGTGAGAAATGACGGTGTATCTGTTGTGGCATTAATCATAGCGCTTTTACTTTTGAGCACCTTAGGGGTTGTCTTTTCCTCATTGATTATGACCAAACAAAAATCCGCGCGTTTGCCGCTTAAATCCGCCCAGGCATTTTATTCGGCTCAGGCAGGGATAGGATATGCAATTCGGTATACCGCTGACAACTACGGGCTCTTCCAGGCAAATCCAGCAAATATTTTTCCTATGACTAAAAGCATGGGGGCTGGTAGTTTTAATGTCACCTACGCTGCGGGAGCAAACAGCATTACTTCAACCGGCACGGCTGGTACAGCGCAAAGGGTAATAATGTTAGCTTCATTTCTTTCCTACGTGGCATCCCAGGGTGTCACTTTAGATCCAGAAAATCCACCCTACCAAGGCACAGGAGGAGGGGGGAATAAAAAAAATATCTATATTCCCACTGTGAACAATTATGATTACGATGTTTACCTCTTCCGCATAGATTTGGCCAAGGAAGGAGGGAAGCCGGCGAGGATGAATGAAATCGAGCTTGGCGGTACTACGGTGTGGACAGGAAGCAAGGTGGCCGTGTCTACAAATCCTGATAGTCCAACTTCTTTTCCCTTCAATGAAGTGACTTACTATACTATGGCTCCTGGCACTTTGGTGGATAGGATTCGGGTGCAGGCTAAGTCTGAAGTTTCGGGGACATGGTACCTCACCTTTCACTATTCCAAGCAGACTGACCTGTCCGAGCCTGAGATGAGTACAATCACATTTGTCATATAATAAAGGAGGAGGCAGGAAAATCAAATTTTTTAGACAGGATAGACGGGATGTTCAGGATATAAAGAAAATAAGAAAATCTTGTTAATCGTGTTAATCCTGTCAAAAAAGTTCCGCCGCAGGCGGCTAAGTTCATGCTGGATACTAGTCCCCCCCCTCCCTGCCCTCCCCCTCGAGGGGGGAAGGTTTGGGTGGGGGTGAAACATCGAGCATCGAGAAACGAGAATTGCGCATAGAGTCATAAATTATGAATAGCATCGGTTTAGATATTGGCACGCACTCCATAAAGGTGGTGGAGCTTAAGCGTACACCTAAAGGAGTTTTTCTGACTAATTTTGCCGTTAAGGAACTCCCCCCTAAACCGGGTGCGGATGTAATAGCTGAAAAGATAAAAGAGCTCTTCCGTGAGAAAAACATCAAGGCCCGAAAGGTAACCATAGGGGTAAGCGGTTCTCAAGTAGCCATAAGGCACATTAGTCTCCCTTCAATGCCAAAAAAGGAACTAAAAGAGGCGGTAAAATGGGAGGCCAGGAAATTCATTTCCTTTCCCCCGGAGGGGGCCATAGTGGAATTTCAACTTTTAGGTGAGGCAGTTGAAGAAGGGGTAAAAAAACTTGATCTTATGGTAACAGTCGCCGACGGGGAATTCATAGAGAGTCAATTAGCCCTTATTAAAGGGCCTGGCCTCGAGGCTGTGGGCATTAGCACCATTCCTCATGCCTTATGGCAGTGCATGCAAACGATTCCTGAGGCCAACAAAGGGGTCACTGCCCTCATCGACATTGGCGCTACAAAGACCAGCATAAATATAGTCAAGGATAACAGGCTTCAGTTTGCCAGGGAAATAGCTACTGCTGGTAATGCCTTTACTGAGGCCGTAAAGGAGGCGTCAACCTTAGAAGGTGATGTCCTGGATTTTGGTAAGGCTGAAGAGGTCAAAAAGGAGTATGGCATACCCAAAGAAGAAAAAGGTATTGGAGGAGTTAAAGGCCATATCCCCTTGCAAAAAATTTCTTTTATGATGAGGCCAGTCCTTGAGAGGCTCTCGACTGAGATAAAGCGTTCATTTGATTTTTATAAAGGTCAATTTAAAAAAGAGGATATAGGGAGAATTTTTATATCTGGAGGAGGTGCAAGACTAAAAGGCTTAAGAGAATATATGGCGGGTGAATTGGGTGCAGAGGTAGATCTATTAACTCCCTTTAAAGATATGGCGCCTGATTTGGCCACAGCCACCGGTCTGGCCTTAGGCAGGGCCAGAGACCTCAACCTTTTACCTGAAGAATACAGGCTGACACCCGTGGTATTACTGAAAAGATACTCTCCTGTGGCCTTAGCCTGTTTGGTAATCTTTATCCTCCTTGGTATATATCTCAGGATGGATGTGACGTGCAACAAGTATGGAAAACAGCTATCTATAAAAGAGACACAGTTGGCTGGGTTGCAGCCAGCCGACAGAAAACTTGGCCAACTGAAGGAAAATAAGAAAAGACTGGATCAGGACAAGGCACTCCTTCCCAGGGTAGCCCTGGAGCAACCTCAGTGGAAGAAAATATTGAAAGAGATAAGCTATATTGTTCCTAAGAAGACCGTCTTAACACACCTGGTTTTCCGAACAAAAGGCGCAGAAAAAGAACTGCGGCTCAAAGGGATTGCCTTTGGAGGAGACGCAAAAATAGTGGAAAGTATACTTGAAATTATGCAAGGCCTGGAGAATTCTCCCTTATTCTTAGATGTTAGGCTGTCTTCCAGCGAGGAAAGTAACGAATACAACATGCAGGGGGCAAACTTTGAGCTTGTGTGTAAGATGATTTTTTTAAATTGAAGACCAATCAATTGAATATTGATGATTGAAGATTGAAGATTGAAGAGTGAAGATTGGAAAAATTCCTTAAATAGTCAATAGTCAATATTCAATATTCAATCATCAACACTCGGGCATCATGAATCATGTATCGCATAAATAAAAGAGAAAGAATAATGATCGGTGCTGCTGTTTTTGCGGTGGCGCTTATATGTTTCTATATGTTTGTCTATCAGCCTAAAAACAAAGAGTTCACGACCTTACAGGAGCGAATAAAAAGTGTTGACCGTGAGATAGAACGAATAGTGAAAGCGATCCCGGATTTAAAAAAACTGGAGGAAGATGTTACCCGTGAGCAGAAATGGGTTTCTTTGGCCAAGAAAACCGCATCTGATATGCAACCGATAGAGCAGCTTCTCCAGCATTTAGCAAGGGATACCCGCAGATTACATATAGATGTGATTTCCATGGGATTAGGAAAGGAATTGAAGCCGTCTCATGAAAAGTCCCGTTACAAGAGGATGACCATGGTGATAAACATTCAATGTCCCTATCGCCATCTGGGATCATATCTTAAGAGTTTAGGCGAGTTATCCGGATTGTTTATTCTTGAGGGACTTGAAATAGTAAGAGATAACCAAATCTTTCCCAAGTTACGTATAAATTTGGTTCTGAGTGCCTTTGTTCCTCATGAAATACATGTTCAAGGGGGTGAACGGTCATAACTAATCAACAAAAGAGGCTTATAGTCTTGATTGTGATGGGAGCAATAGCAATCCTCTTTTGCATATACTATGAATTTCCGGCTTCTAATAAAAGGGAAATCCGGATTTCCAAGATAAGCCCCAGCGTATCGACAGGGGATAAGAGGACATCAGGAAGTAAACCCTTAGGTGTTCCAAAGGCCATGGGTAAAAAAAGCCCTCTGGAGAAAGCCTGGGGAAGAGATCCCTTTGGGTTCCCCCCTGGTGTGGAGTTGAGGGGAGCTGAACAAGGGGAATCCCTGAAGGCTGTGAAGGCTGTAGAACCCCCTGTAAAAAAGGTTACTGCTATCTTGATCACTGATTCTCGAAAGGTAGCTTCTATTAACCACAAAGTGCTGACAGTGGGGAATTTGATAGATGGAGAAAGGGTCTTGGAAATTATGCCTGATAGAGTGATTTTACAAAAGGGTGGCCGGAAACAGGTAATTATGCTTGATGAAAGCCCTATTCAATGGACAAAAAATGGTGACTATTCAGCCACCAAGGCACAAAGACCCAAAGAGAAGATGAATATAAATTGAATAAACGAGTTTTTTCATTAATTTCTAATCCCGATTTATCGGGATTAGAAAGGTTATTATAAAGAATAATTCTATAATCTTGGTGTCCGTTCGGCCTTGAGACATGTCGACGAGCTCATGTCGAGTCGCTCGGGGCCGAAAGGCTTGGTGCCTTTGTGGCAAGATACCTGAGTAATTACAAAATATGAAGGAAAGGAACATGAAAAATAGAGGCATTATACTTTTGATATTCCTTATTGTCATTGGATGTGCAACTCCTGAAACAGGTGAGAAGAAGACCTCTGTAATCGTTGGCCCCCAACCTCCCCCACCAGTCAGGGAGAAACTGGAGGAATTAACCGTATCTCCCATTGAAGAAGAGACAAAGGAACCGGAAAAACTTTACACGCTTTCCTTTAGAAAGGCGGATGTCCATGAAATTCTGACGATTTTATCTCGAGAAAGCAAACTGAACATCATTGTTGATCCTGATGTCAGGGGAGAGGTCACTGTAGATTTAAAAGAAGTTACCTTAGACAAGGCCCTGGTATGCCTTCTTGCCCCCCTGGGGCTTGACTATAAGAGGGAGGCCAATATTATCAGGGTATCACCTGTTAAGATACATACCAGAATGTTTACCCTCAATTACCTGAGCACGAAACGGGGAGCAAGCGGTATGGTATCCGGCACCAGTGGCAGAGCAGGAGAGGGAGGTGAAACAGGGGGTATGGGAAGTTTCATCAAAGTGGAGACATCCGATACTGCAGAACTCTGGAAGGAGATAGAGGAGGGTTTAAAGGTTATCTCCTCGGGAGAAGGCAGGTTTGTGATCAATAAGGTATCGGGTTCTATTTTAGCAACCGACTTTCCTCAAAACCTGGCCAGGATAGCCCAATTTTTAGAGACTATTGAAGGCTCAGCGCAAAGACAGGTGATGATTCAGACCAGAATCATAGAGGTAACCCTTTCTGATCAATATAAGATGGGCATTGACTGGTCTTCTATCCGGACGGGCATTGACTGGCCTTCTATCGTAACAAGTAGCAGCATTCGGGGGACCTATACTCAGCGCCTTAGCCCTGCTACTGAAATCTTCCAGATAGGTATCTCTGATTCTGGCTTCTCTTTTCTTCTGGATGTCATGTCAAAGCAAGGCAAGATAGATATCTTATCCAGCCCCAGGGTTTCTACCTTAAATAACCAGCCAGCCGTTATAAAGGTGGCAACGGAAGATGTCTTTTGGGAGAGGGAATCGGTTTCAGGCGCTGAAGGTGTTATAAGTTCTAGCACTCCTCGGTGGATCACCGTAGGCATTCTCTTGAAGGTTACCCCACAAATAGGTTCTGATGGCTTGATTATTATGGATATTCATCCAAGTATCACTGAGAAAGTGGGTGAGTCGGTATCAAGTGAAGGTGATATAGCCCCCATCCTGGATGTGAGGGAGACCAGTACAGTGGCCAAGGTAAGGGATGGCCAGACCATCGTTATTGCCGGGCTTTTACAGAAAAAGGAAACACAGGAGATAACCGGTGTTCCCTTTTTGGGAAAGATTCCCTTCTTGGGTGCTATTTTCCGCAGGACTGTTAAAGAGAAAAAAAAGACAGAGCTGATAATTATGCTTACCCCCAGGATTGTGGTGGGAAATGAAATCGAAGATCGATTCATTAGAGAACTTTCATCTGAGTGGGAAGAGGTAAAATAATGTATCTCGATTTCTATGGACTGAATGAAAAACCCTTTAGCCTGACCCCTGATACCAGGTTCCTGTATCTGAGCAAAAACCACCAGGATGCATCAAACCATCTTCTTTACGGGATCAGGGAAAAGGAAGGGTTTGTGGTGCTTACAGGCGACATTGGAACCGGAAAGACTACCATTGTTCGGGCGCTACTGGAGAGGCTCAATGAAGATACGAGCAGCGCCCTGATTTTAGATCCCATGCTGGAAGGAGAGGAGTTGTTAAGGGCCACCCTTGAAGACTTTGGCATCGATAGTCCGGGAGGTACAAGGACGGAGTTAATCGGTAGGTTAAATCAATTCTTGCTTGGCGAACTCATGCAGGCAAGAGGCGCTGTTTTAATAATTGATGAGGCACAGCATCTATCAGATCAAGCCCTGGAGGAAATAAGGCTGCTCTCCAATATTGAGACAGAGAAGGCAAAGTTGCTTCAGATCATCCTGGTCGGTCAGGTTGAGTTGCATCAGAAGCTGGAGTCCTCATTCTTAAGGCCGCTGAACCAAAGAATCTCTATCCGCTACCATTTGCTGCCCTTAAGCAGAGTTGACACAGACAAATACATTTATCACCGGCTGTTGGTGGCAGGATCTAATGGCCATATCACCTTTTCTGCCGGCGCTCTAAACGAGATCTTTAAGCATTCCCAGGGGATCCCGCGTCTCATCAACCTTGTTTGTGACCGGACATTACTTGCTGGATATGCCAAGCAAAGTAACTACCTGAATAAACAGATGGTGAAAAAGGGGGCCGAGAGTCTCAAAAAACAGGGGGTTCCCTATACCATCCTTTCAAAAGGCAGGAGGCCCCTTTTATTAGGGGTCTTAGCCCTATTTCTGGGATGTGTCTTTCTTATAGGACTTCAAGGTGAAGGTCTGCATGTAAGGTCTAAGAAACTTGTGCATTCTTTACAGGTGCGTCTCCCTATAATTGAGCAGCGCCCGGTGGCTGTCCCTAAAGTTGAGATAGAGTCCGCTGCCACTTCTGCGCATGATAGTAAATCCTCGCCAATGGCAATAGAGACGCAAGGGCTTAGCCATCGTTATAGTATCCATATTAGCTCCTATCGAGATAATAGACGAGCCCTTATGGATGTTAATCAACTACGGAGGTTGGGATACCAGGCTTTTAGCCTCAAAAAGGACATTCCCGGGAAAGGAATCTGGTATCGGGTGATGTTTGGGAAATCCCGGACTAGAGGCGAGGCTCAGACAATGTTAAAAAAAATAAAGACACTCAAAACTTTTTCTGATGCCCGGATAATCAAGCTTAAACGTAATCGTTCACCGGAGGAAGATATTTGACAGGATAACAGGATAAACATGATTTAAATCCAGTTAATCAAAAAAATTTATCATGACCTGAAGGAGGTTAAAATGGAATATAGAGAATTGACAGAAAGAATTATCGGATGTGCTTATCGTGTTTATAATAAAATGGGCTTTGGGTTTCTTGAGAGTGTATATGAGAAATGTATGCTGATAGAACTGAGGAAAGCAAACCTCGATGCAGAATCACAAAAACCCATTACAGTCTTCTATGAAAATGAAATTGTAGGAGAATTCGTAGCCGATATCATTGTTAATGATACCATTATTTTAGAACTCAAGTCAGTAAGACGAATTGTTAGAGCCCATGAAGTACAATTAGTTAATTACCTTGTTGCGACAGGAAAGCCAGTGGGATTGATACTTAATTTTGGTGAAAGGAAAGTTGAGATTAAGCGTAAGATCAGGGAATTATTATAAGTGATAAACAGGATTTGAAAAATATCTTGTCAATCCTGTTATCCTGTCTACTACATAGCTTAATATTACGCTCAAATGAGGTAAGGGATGAGTCTTATCGTCGATGTGTTAAAAATTGCGCAGAGGGATGGGGTGGCCAAAGGACCTCCCCTACCCTTTGTCAAATATCCATATGAAGAAGGCTTGCGTTTAAGACCCTTTATTTCCAAACATCCCTGGCTTTTCAGGGTGGCAATCGGATTCAGTATGCTTATGATCCTTGCGGTTTTTGTGATGACATCCCAAAGCAGGAAGTCCAACCCCAAGGTTGATGTGTCTCATAAAACCATTGTCCCTATTACTTCATCCTCCCAGGAATACTCTGTCCCTATTACTTCATCCTCCCAGGAATACTCTGGGGCTCCCGCTGAAGCGGAGCTTCCTGAAGACAAACCCACCCCGGTGCAGAAAGAAAAAGTCCAGGCTACCTCCTCTCCAAAACAAAGGGAGACGAAATCAGGGGATGAGCCCAGTCCAAGCGGGAAAATCTTAGTGGAAAAAAGGCCTTCACATGGCATCAGAAATCATTTTGAGCTTGCCGTCTCTTATCAAAAACGAGGAGAAAAAGCGAAGGCCATAGAGGAATACAGAAAGGTTATAGAAATAGACCCCTTAAACGTGGATGCCCACAACAATCTGGGCGTGATTTACAAGGATATGGGAAAGCTAAACCAGGCCTTCAAGGAATTCCAGACGGTCCTTTCCATGAATCCCCGGCAAGAAAATGCCCACAATAACCTGGGGATTATCTTCTATCTCCAGGGGAATCTGCAAAAGGCCATTCAAGAATTCAGAAGGGTGCTTGCTGTCAATGCCAAGAATAAAGAGGCGTATATAAACCTGGGGGTCATTTACAAGAGACAGAATCGGACAGGCAAAGCCAGAAGGATGTTGAAGAATGTCCTTTCTATCGATCCATGCTGTCCCGAGGCCCACTACAATTTGGCTCTTGTCTGTGAGGAAGGTGGGTATATCAAAGAGGCCATATCCCACTACCAGGAGTTTATCGAATTTGCAGGCAATACACGCCATGAATTGACGGCAAGGGTTAAGAGACATTTGGAAACATTAAATCCAAAATCTATTCAAAGGAGATAATATGTCTACGGCTCATGTCGACTTAGACAGTTACTTAATAGACGGGAAGGTCATAGACCTGGTTCCTGAAAGTCTGGCACAGCGTTATCAACTGATACCTCTATTTAAGATCGGTAACACCTTGACCGTGGCCATGGCTGATCCCCACAATATTCATGCCCTGGATGAGGTAATGCTCAAAACCGGGTGTGAGGTAGAACCTGTTGTTAGCACGGAGGTTCAGATCAGGAGGGCTATTGACCAATATTATGGAGTCGGCGATTCTATAGAAGAGATCGTAAAGGGATTTGCTGAGGAAGGCCCTGAGCCTTTAGGAACAGGGGAGGCCCCTGCGATTAAGTTGCTGGATTTGGTTATGGCCAAGGCTATTCGAGATGGCGCCAGCGATATACATCTCGAGCCTGATGAAAAAGGCGTATACATCCGTTACCGGATTGATGGTGTTCTTCATGAAGTTGGTTCCCTTCCCAAAAACATCCAATCTGCCATCATCTCCCGCGTAAAGATTATGGGAAACATGGACATTGCCGAGAGTAGGGCCCCTCAGGATGGGCGTTCTCATGTAAAAATGGAGGGCAAAGAGATTGAGCTCCGTATTTCAACCTTTCCTACAATCTACGGAGAAAATGTGGTTATTCGCATTCTCGACCAAAGTAGTGCCCTAATGGGATTAGGAGACTTGGGATTTTCAAAGCATATGATAGGATATTATGAAACCCTCATTAAGAGGCCATACGGTATTATTTTAATTACCGGGCCTACCGGCAGCGGGAAGACCACCACCCTGTATGCCTCTTTGAATAGCATTAATTGTCCTGAAAAGAATATTATCACCATTGAAGACCCAGTGGAATATCGGCTCAACCTCATACGCCAGACACAGGTTAACCCCAAGGCTGGAGTAACTTTTGCTACTGCTATCAGATCCACCCTCCGCCAGGATCCCGATGTCATCATGTTGGGAGAGATAAGGGATTTAGAAACTGCGCAGGCTGCTGTCAGAGCTGCATCGACCGGACACTTGGTTTTTAGCACCCTGCATACCAACGATGCTCCAGGAGCCTTGACGCGGCTGATGGATATGGGGGTGGAGCCATATCTGATCTCCTCTTCTGTTATGGGGGTATTAGCCCAACGCCTGGTGCGCACCATTTGCCCCAAATGTAAGGAACGTTATCAACCTGAAGATAGAATAGTAAAGACCTTAGGCGTAGCAAACGTAAAAGATCCTGTCTTTTATAAAGGGAAGGGCTGTAAGAGTTGTCGGCAGACCGGATATAGAGGGAGGATTGCTCTGTTTGAACTCATAGAGGTAAACGAACGCGTACGGGATTTGATTTTGCAGAGAAAACCGGCCAGCATGATTAGAAAGGTGGCCAGAGAGACCCAGGATATGAAAACCCTTCGAGAAGATGGTGTAGATAAAGTCTTGAAAGGAATCACCACCATCGATGAGGTAAACAAGGTAAGCTTTGAGCTAGAAGAGCAAACAATTGAAGATTGAAGATTGAAGATTGATGATTGAATATTGAATATTGAAGATTGTCGATTGAAGATTGAAGATCAGGAAGCAAAGATGGAAAGCGAAAAACTAAAGAACAGGACAAAAGAATTTGCTCACCGCTGTGTCAAGTTGGCAATGTCCTTACCTAATACGCCTTTAGGGACACATATTCGAGGACAGTTGATCAGATGCGGCACATCGGTTGCTTCCAATTACCGTGCAGCTTGTTTGGGACAGTCGAAGGCAAGTTTTATTTCGAAAATTAGTATCGTTCTTGAAGAAGCAGATGAATCATTTTTCTAGTTGGAGTTTATCGTGGATGAAAAATTACTCAGAAAAGCACAAGTGGAACTTCTATTGAAAGAGGCGGATGAATTAACGGCTATTTTTATCGCCTCAAGAAAAACCGCCAGACAAAGGGATTGAAGATTGAAAATTGGAAGAATTCCTTAAATAGTCAATCTTCAATATTCAATATTCAATTGTAACAAAGGAGGTAAACAGGATGTTTTTAGTAAGAATTTTTGCCTTTGTTTTAAATCTGATGATTGTTTTTGTGGCCTTGCTTTTGATTTTCGGGGTATGCAGAAAAGTCAGCAACAAGGTAGATCGGTGGATTTCAATAAACGGGTTTTTTGAACGTCTGGATTCTTCCATCTCTGTTGATAGATTTCTTTTAAACCGTTTGACAGGTGTTTTAATCTTTATAGGTTCATCCTGTATCATAATCTACTATCTCTTCTATTCTGCGCTCAGCGGATGGACTGCACATGCTTCAAAGGCCTTTTCGGCAATCTTTGGACTTACAGGTATCTTCATTGGTGTGTGCCTGATAATGAGAGCAGAAATCATCAGAAAAATAAATGACAAGCTGAGTTTCTGGGTTTCCACAGAAAGGCTGTTCAGACCGCTGGACAACGTAGAAAAGGTTGATGGTTGGTTTTATAGGCACAATATCCTGGCGGGCATATTGCTATTACTTGCCTGTCTTTTCATCAACCTAAGGTTGTGGTTGATGTAGGTCCTAAGTTCCTTAGTTGGTATATATATGGTTACCAGTGGCTGCCCCATTATGGAGAAACTGAAGCCAATGGTTTGTTACCATTTACCCTTTCCCACACTAAAAGAAACGCAGTATCGAGTGATATCGATGTATTTAATGGCACAGTATTTTTTATATAGACGAGGTAAGGAGCCTGACTGGGAATTGAAAAATCTTGTTAAGGTTTATGATGAAATTCAGATCGTTAACAAGAGCTTTTTCCAAAGACTGGCGCATATTAAAGTTATGGATGCAACGCTTAATGCCTTGGTCAAGCTTGATATGTTTGCACAGCATGTATCCTTTTCAATAGATAGAAATGTATTGGATGAAATGAAATATTTGTTTTATGCGTATTTTCAGTAAGAGATCCAATTTTTTGCGAAAAAATAAAAGTGAGCAGAGACCAGAATCCAGTACCAAGTATTCAGTATAAAGTTGGACGGTATGGAAGCTACATCATACATTCATGGCAATTATTGTAAGGAGACTTCTCCATATATTCATAGTAATGAACCACCGCGCAGCAGGCTGCAGGGTATCTGGGATTAAATATTATTTCCCCTCCCTTGGCGGGAGGGGATAAAGGGGAGGGGGAAAAATAACCCATATTCACCCCCACCTAAATCCTCCCCCCTGCCCGCTCGTGCCTCGCAGTGGCAGGCGGGCATCAAGGGGGAGGAAGTACCAAGGAAACCCTGTAGCAAGACTTCGGCGAACGGTTCGACTTGAGCTCACTGCCGAAAGGCTCAGTCGAGTCGCTACAGGGAATTATAATAAAGACACTTACTCTTGAAATATTTAATGGCACAAGAAATGCGTGATAAAATGATAGAAATAGCAAGATACATACATTACAAGGCCAGAAAGGGGTCATTAAAGATGGATAAGGATATTTTTACCATTAAAGAGGCAGCAGACTTTTTGCAACTAAGCAAGCGATCACTTTATAAGCTTGTGAGAGGAGGGGAAATCCCAGGAAGAAAAATCTTGAACAAATGGAGATTTGACAGGGAAACCCTGAAGAGATGGCTGAATGAAGGAGAAGGAAGCGGACAGCAGGATTAATTATAAAGTAAAAAATGCGTAACTGTTCAGGTAGCCACCACTTCCAATTGTCAATTTTCAATTGTCAATTGTTTGTGCCTTGGTGTCTTTGTGGCTGAATAATTACAAAAACGTGAGGAAAATGACAAAAATAGATTCAAATAAAACCAAGCAGCAACTCATAAATGAATTGGTAGCATTGCGCCGACGGATTGCAGAATGGGAAACTTCAGAAGCCGAGAATAAGGAAATACGAGACCAGCTTGGGCGCTCGGAGAAGAGGGCTGCGCTTGAACAATTCGCCCGCGGCGTGGGCCACGAGCTGCGCAACTCCATTGGGGCTATCAAGAACGCCACCTACTTTCTCAACATGGCCCTGGAAAAGCCCGAGCAGGAGGTAAAGGAGGCCCTAAATATCCTCGAGAAGAATGTGACAAGATCTGAAAAGATCATCAGTGGCTTCCTTAGAAAACCCACTGTGAAAAAGGAGCTTTAAATACTCATCGATGATGATCACACAATTAT
>Ga0315533_1001857_pt1 | contig 15470 bp, 15 predicted proteins | sample SalMarSW160130MG_FD_203081 | JGI IMG/M metagenome (GOLD analysis project Ga0315533, IMG submission 203081) | Salt marsh sediment microbial communities from the Plum Island Ecosystem LTER, Massachusetts, United States - Salt Marsh Sediment SW1601-30 ...
GTAGCCGATGTCATAGGGTCTGGACTCTAAAAACAAGGCAGGGCGTTTGTCAGTGGTGCGGTCATCTGGCAATATGCCAGTCATCACCAACAAAGCCCCGCAGTATCAAGTCTAGGTCAAACGGAAGCCGAAAGCAAGCTCCAGTCCACAGTAACGGCTATGACCAGCTACAGGGTGAATGGCTAGCCTACTATGATGTAGCTTCACGCTTTACCGACAGGGTTAAACCTCAAGACAAAGAGGACATACTCCACACGATAATTGCTACCCTTGCCGATGTAGAGCGTAACAACGGACACAAGCCCTTTACCGAAGCCGTGATGTATCGGATAGCCAGCCGAACTGTAGCCGACTACTGGCGAACCTACTACAAAGCCAGTAACGGCTTGGATTGCGGAAGCTGTAGCAAGGCACAACGGCGAAAGTGTAAAGAGAATTACCTCTATACCGAGTGTCCCAAAGCTATCAAGCTGGAGAGCCTTGATAAGCCCATCATAGACAGTGAAGGGCATACTACCGAGCTTGGGGAACTGATAGCCGATGACAAGGCTCTTGACCTTGACGCTTGGGTGGATGCCAGAACTTTCCTGCTAGGCTTCCCGCAACGGCTGTTACTCATAGCCGACAAGCTCAACAATGGTGAAGCTCTTACAGGATACGATAGACTTTACCTTTGCCGATTTAGAAAACGAGAACAAAAAGCGTTATTCCAATGATAACATTTCAACCTCAAATCCCGACTTATATAGTGGGAGCACCATTTAGGCTAGAGTATCTCAGCTAGGTGGTAGCTTACTACTGGGTGAAGCCGATAGCCTTGCCCACTATCGGATAGCCAATAGGGGGTGTTCAAATAGAACAACTGAATATTGAGGGCAAGCGTTCAGGGGACTGCTTAATACTATTCCGCCGCCGTTTCCATCTCCACCGATGGTAAATTCGACCTCAACGGCACCCTCGGTGGTGACAATCACTCTGGTGTTGAGAGCTTCAAGGATGAAGCGCCTGTCTTCGAACTTGTCGGAGAAGAGCCTTTCCGCCATCTGCTGGCGCAGTTGGTCCAGACTGACCAGTGATACCGATTTCTTTCTGACGTAGGTGAGTCTTTGGTCGACTCTTTCCCTTTCCTCACATACCCATTTGCGTTCGGCAAGGAGAAGAACCATCTGCCGGTCATAAGCTTCATCGGAGATCTTGCCTCGTATCCGGAGATTTACCAGTTCCGATTCGGCATTGACGTTCTCGTTGGACTTTCGGTCCAGCCTCTTTGACTCAGCCTCCATCTTGGAAATGGTTTCCTGTATTAGCGTTTCTTTCCAGCCAAGCTCGCTCTCCAGTACTTCGCTACTGGTCAGGATTTCCCTCGCTTTGGCTTCTACCTGCTCTTCGAGTTTTCGTCCCGGTAGATAAGCCCTGGGATTGCCGTTTTTACCACGATGATGGTAACGGTATGCCCAGGATATGTGCCTGATATCCCGGCCGTAGTAACGCAGGTCGTCGCCCCCGTAGTAGATCAGGCCACGCAGCAGGTATTGCCTCTTCCCATTGCGGCTGGCATTTCTCTTGTTCTGTACCAGTCTCTCCTGTATCCAGTCATGCTGGGCTTCGGTAATGATTGGCTTCTCAACGATGATGTTGGGTAAGGCTATGCCAGGTAGGTGCCTGGTTGAGGTTTTGCCGTACGTGTTACCTTTGCGGACAATCGGCTCGACGCTTTCCCTTCTCAGTGCCCTGTAGACGCCGTAGTTTACCGAGTCCCTTAGAATGAGCCAGATTGTCGGCTCCGGCCAGTATTCTTTCCCTTTAGGGCTGGGGATACCGCGCTTCTGGAGTTCTTTGATAACACCTTTGATTGTCTTGCCTGTCAAGTATTCGTGGATGATAAGAGACCGGGTTTCCCAGTTGGCAGTGGGTACCAGCCGGGTTTTAGTTTCATCAAAGTAATAGCCGAAGGGTGGATGGTTGTTGGTGGAGAGTCCCTTTACCGTGGCCCGTTCTCTTAATGCATCCCTTGAACCCTGTTGAGCGCGGAGTACCTGTCTCTCTTTGCCGATGGCCATTGCCAACTCAACAAGCTGACCTTCAAGCTCATTAAGGATTGGCGGTCCCTGGCAGATAACCAGCTCAACGTTATTGTCCTTGCATTCACTGATGAATATTAGTCTTTGAAGTCCGATAGCATTCAGCCGGTCGCGGTCGAAGATGCCCAGGGCGGCTATCTCTTTTCGCTGAATCCAGCCCCGGAGCTCCTGAAACTGGGGGCAGTGGGAAAGGTCGAGGGAAGTCCAATCCACCTTGAGTACTCTCTCAGGCGGTACGACATATCCCCTCTTCTCAAGTTCCGCTTTGGACCGGGCTGCCTGGCTGTCCAGGGTTTGCTGGGGTTCGGTAGATACCCTGGCCCAGACCGCGGCAATTTCATTGCTCATTAATCGTCACCTCCCGTAAATAGTTTTCTCCATAATAAGTCCCACTGGGGAGTGCGCTCACCGACCTTGACAGTGAAGTGTGGTGGTTCAAGCCCGAGAAAACGCCTGACTTCGGTAAGACGCTCTGCTACCCAGCTACCGTATCGACCGCCGGTAAGGGCAGCGTCCAGTGCTTTAATCTTTGATTTTTCCCCGTGTTCCAGTGCCAGATGATAATCAATGATAGGGTGGTTTGGACATTCCCCGTCGCTAAGGATATCTCCGGCGTTTTGAACAAAGGCGGGGCCTTCAGCATTACAGCCGGCGACAGCCAGAGCCCAGATTTGTCTTTCTATCGTGTTACCGTCAGCTGGTAAATCTCCAGCCTTATCATGCTTCAACACGCTTTTACCCAGGTCTTCAACACAGTTACCGACGGCCACGGCATCGTAAGTTTCAAGATACTGTTGTGCTAGGTTTTTGACGTAACCGCTCTTAGCCAGCTCTGCCATATCGGGATACCACGTCCTGCCACCAATGTAATCAATATTCAAGACGTCTGCCCACCTGCCCATAAGCCAATCCGGCATCTTGTTCAATAACTGACCTGTAGTCTTCTTCTGGTGGTATGATAGAGGGCATACTTCAAGCATCGAGGTGAGCACATCCCGCATCCAGGCAATAGCCTGAGTCCTCTCACTGTCATTTGTTTTTGGATCAGTTTCCATTGTCACACCTCCTAGCTTGGCATCAGTTTGAGAAATAGCCCGCAGTATGGGCAGAATCCTTCAAGTCCTTGATCGATATTCCATGATATTTGACCGGCACATCTAGGACAGACTACCGGTTGTATTTGCGCTTCCGGTTTCACCACCGTTGGTTCGGGAGCCTTTACGGCTTGAGCAGGAGCGGGGCCTTCATCTTGCATCACTCGAAAGCCGCTTGGCGGTCTGGAAGCTCGTTTCTGTGCCTGCCACCAGTTCTGGAAGGCTGGTTCAACATACTGCAGGTAGAATTGGAGCAGCTTGTCCTCAGGGACTTCACCGGTGGTATCGACCAGAAGTAATCGGTCGCTGGCTGCCATAGAAACCTCGTTCGAGATTTGCATGGAACCGGGTAACGTAACTCCCGTTGACTGACCTATCGGAAAAGGCTTTCTTCTAGTTGATAGCATTACACATCCCTCACATAGCTGTAATTTAGACTAAGTATAAACTATCTATGTGAGTTTGTCAATACCCTTTTGTCGTGTAAGCAGGCCGATTAAGGTATTCCCACAGGACAATTGCATATTCTTGATTTCGTTGCAGTTAGTTGATGAATTAGAGTATACTACCTACTACTAATAATAGGTTGTGGTATATGGTGTCTGATTTAGAGGATTTTTGGAATAGGGTTATCCGTGGTCCAGTCGTTCTGTTTCTTGGGCAGAAGTATTTGAGCCTTGATACAGGAGTTGATCCACTTCTTGCAGAAATACGGGCAAAGTATGGTGGATTAGAAACTGATGTCGATTACGATGTTCTATTTGAAGGTTCGGCGAAACAATCCGGTGATGCTGCTCTCGCTTGGATGACTGAACGATGTCGTCGTCTTTTCCCACCACAATGGCTTCGGTCTATTGCCGATTATCAGTGGAGTAGTGTTTACTCTTCAGCTATTGACCCAATTTGGTTGGCAGCATTTCGGAACGAATGGAGAGAGGTCGCACCCATTTTCGAAGACCAATATTTTCCTCGCGATCCTAGAAACCGTCGTATATTACACTGCACCCACTTATTCGGCTCTGTCAACCAGACAGAAGTGCAGCTTCGCGCCCCCTTGTCTCAATTAGAGTTTTACACTCGGAAACAGGTGGCAGTCAGTCTTATTCGTCGGTTGCCAGACATCCTAACCCCGCTTGGTACACTCGTCATTGAGGGTTATGCCGGAGACCACGACTGGTTAAAATTATCCGATTTCTACCCAATCCTGCAAAACTTAGGGGCAAAGCAAGTGCACCTCTTTAGTGTTTCGGAAGAACTTATCAAACACGAAATTCTCGCTCAATTGGTCAGCGACCGCAAGGTTATTTTGCACAGTGAAAGCCTAGCTTGGACGTTACAGCGAGGAACGGAACAGGGCATCATCAAAATAGGTCCGGTGCCCGAATTAGGAGAAGAGGGAAGGCAAATCATACTGCAAACTGGAAATGTTACGATTCCACGCGACCTCTGGAATCGGGTTACTACTTCAGCTACGGTGCTTGATGCCACAGTACTAGAACAACCCCCTCCGATGTCTAATGATGCTCGATATTGGGAATTCCGCCGCTTTCTGTTCGAAAGTGGGAGTCGTCCAATGTGGTCGGGCTACGCCAATGGGTTTGCTTTCAAACGGCACTTTGAGACAAACCTTCATGAAATAGTGTTAAGACGGCTCGCTCACGAAGCGACGTCCAATCAACCGGTTATTGTGCATGGGCAGACAGGAACTGGTAAGACAGTTGCTCTTGGGAGATTAGCTTTCGAGGTAGCAAAATCCACAAAATACCCTGTGCTTTTTATCGAACGCAAAACTCAGAGACCTGTATATGCAGATATCGATCAATACTGTCAATGGCTTGAAGACCATGATGCAGAGGCATGTTTAGTTGTGTGGGATGGTATGCTGCAACCTAGCGAGTATTACGATGTTCAAGGTTATTTTACAAGTCGCGGAAGGAAGATCGTTCTTATCGGTAGCTCTTATAAATTGCAGACTAGCGGAAACAATTATTTCGAAGTACCTGATTGCCTAACGACGGATGAGTCTCCTGAGTTCTTGTCATTCCTGGAGTCGATAGGTATCCCTATTCATGACCGTTTGCGCAAGGCTATAGAAGACTGCGACACATCGTATCTAGTTGCACTGTATCGACTTTTACCACCAACACGTCCCCGGATACGAACAGGCGTAATAGAAGAATTAGAAATCACCGAAAGGGAAATCGAAGAAGCTGTAGTCAGACTTCAGACTGGTACCGAGTCTGTAACGACTTTAGCGCACGCCCTATATGAGGCAGGGATAATTGATGAAGGCAGGCTTGATGAGATTAGGCTTACGTCCGCTACTGCAAAAATAAGACCTGCAGATGTTCATGAACTTGTTGACTTAGTAATGGTTCCAGGTGAATTCGGTATCAGTATTCCCATAGAACTATTGGTGCGTTCATGGGGAAAAGCAGATTTCTCTGACATGGGAAGCATACTTAGAGATTTCGACATCTTTCGCTCATATGAAGATTCTGCGGGACGTCTTCTCGTTGGTCCGCGTCATCCACTTGAAGCTCGACTTCTAGTTCAAGCAAGGGTTGGTAGTCCAGAATCTGAGATAGCAATAGCCACAAGACTCATAAAGAGCCTTCATGCTTCGACTGGTATTAGTGATGAGGGTGACGAAATCAATTTTGCCGTCGAGCTTGTGCGTGCGATAGGGCCACAAGGACTGGAGAAAGCCCGGTTCAGGCCTTTCTTTATTACGCTTTCCACTGCCTTACAACAGCTCCGGGAGACTCGTAATATCCAAAGTCCGAGATTGATGCTTCAGGAGGCTAATCTTCAAAGAGAGTGGGTTACCTTAACTTCTCAAACAGGGCAAGTACCGGACGAAGCAAGTGCCACTTTAGCCTCTGCTCAAACAGTTCTTCATGATGCGTTGGACGTGCTTGAAGATACTCGGCGGAATCAGTTTCTACGAGAGTCTATTTCAACTGAATTAGCATCAACGCTCGGAGCTCAGACCGAGCATTTGATACGCAGTAATGCATCGAACGAAGAAATCATTCAAGCATTTCGGACCACACAGGGAGCGATTCGTTCAGCCCGTCAAATTGACTATACCCATTATTATCCAGTTGATGTATTAATATGGGTAACATCAGCAGTGATTCAGTCTGGAATCCTCACCGACGTTGAACGCATTGAAGTGATTGCTGATGCCTTAGATGCATTGGAGACAATAGATCCTGAACTACTTGACTCTTTTAATCTCGAGCAGTTATACAGACGACGGATGGAGCTTGGGAGATTACTTGATGACCAGAAAATGAGTGAGTCAGCGTTCCAAGAACTACTATCCATAGGATCTACTGCTGGCTACTATATCCGAGCGTTAGAGATAGGCGGTTCGACGCGAGATGTAGCCGGAGTGGATGCGGAACTCGCTCAGCGGTACCGGAGTGCTTGGCAATACTTGGAGGAACATCGGAGCGAAATAGCTCTTGACTCAAGATGTCTCAACTTACTGTTTGATTACTGGTGGTTGTCAAAAGCTCGGCAATCGTTATTCTTCAGAGAACGAAGTGTTGTACCGTTCAAAGAGGAGGATTGGTCATATTGCCTACGATTAATAACACAGTTAAGGACTTTGCCTGGCTCCTATAGGGACCTAACTTTGGCTTTTCTCGAAAGTCTAAGCATCTTTCACTTGAATCAGCCAGCACAGGCTTTTCAACAATTCCGTGAAGTTGAGAATGAGTCATATATCCTTCGCGGAAAGCGGCGCATAATACGGTTCTATTTAGCAGGAGACTTAACTGGGAAACCTCGACTCTACCACGGGACTGTCCGAATGGTTGAAGCGGATAGTCGGCGAGGTCAAGTTTTTGTAGACGAAGTTGGACAGCGTATACCGTTTTTCCCCGCCGACTTTGGACGACCCGACATTCGCCAGGGTGATTCACTTGGAGAATTTCACATTGCGTTTAACTTTCTAGGTCCAGTGGCTGACCCTACATTCCGTTACAGTGCTTAGTGCGAGTAGAGTATGAATGATCAGTCTCCCAGTAGCCTAATGTACGAAGTTGGTGTTCTTAAGCAAGAGCTTGAGCTTCGAGCTGCAAGCCTTCTACAAGCGCAACATTTAGCCTTCCTTGAGTTATCTCTCAGGCAACCAACGTTTTCCCCTTCTGAGCTGGGATTCTATCAAGTTGTCTCTTGGCTATATTGTTTCTACTACGAAGCAGGCCGAGTGAGTTTCCCATTCTTGCTCGAACACTTCTCAGTATATAACCTAGAAGGCCAAGACAGACATCAGGAAGATTATGAGCGCGTGCGTGAACTGAGAACCCAATTACAGCATAATCTTAACCTTGAATCATCAAGTGACTTGGAACTACAAACTCATTGCGAGAGATGGTACTCTAAACGTTGTGGTTCTGCAATTCCTGGAACAGATAAGGAATGGGAAAATTGCCTCGAGGCTCTACTGTCTGAGGCTCAAGAACTCCTGCGAGCTGCTATTAACTGTATCCGAGAGATTGAAAAGGATGAAGCGAAAGTAAGGGTCGTCGAGCAATGGCTTTTCCAAATACGTCGGTATCACCCACCCCATGAATTCGAGAGGCTAATTGCAGTAGCGGCAAGAGATATGGGACAAGAATTTCTCGACCCAGTCCGAATTTGCGACCGGTACTATGACAAATGGAGTAAAGAACTCAGACTGAGGATGGGTGACTACGACTTCGAATTTGAGGCACGGAAACTCATAGAACATACCCTTCTCACCGATGCCGAATTGCCCCTCCCTATTACTGGGCAAGACATTATTAGACAACTTGGCATACCGCCTGGCCCAAGCGTAGGTAGGCTTCTAAAGAAAGCACGAATTCTTTACACTGAAAATCCAAGCTCTAAAGAAGACCTTATTCAGCGACTCGCTGTAGAAGAAGGACTGGAGATTAGTACTGATGAGAAATAAGTCCTTCAACTCGTTGTAACACTAACCAATTCACTATACCCACGATAGTAGTGCCAACTTGATTTAGGAAACAAAAAAGGGGATAGCCCAGGTTATCCCCGGACTATCCCCTCTGAAGATAGGCACAAAAAAGGCAGAGTATCCCTATATCGGACACTCTGCCGTAAAAAGATTAGACTACCTCTATATCAAGCGGAGCATTTTTTTACCTTTATAATGCCCCGCTCTCATTTTTACAGGTTAGACTTACCCTATATCAAACTCAGCTTTTTTGTGCTTTAGTTCAACCCCGCTGGCTCATTCACTTGATAGCCCGCAACTCGCTGGCACTATCAAGCGGTGAGGACTAGCCTTGTGCCCGCTAGTCCTCACCAGAGCGTAGGGGTATCCCTTGCCCGCCAAAACTGGCTTGCCTTGCCTTATTCTGTTTTCAGCACTATTAGCAGTCCGCAACTCGCTGGCACTGCTAGGTAGCACCCAAAAGGTTTTTACCCTTTCACTATAGTAGTCGTCCAAAACTCTTAAAAAGTTTCACCTAGACCAGACTTTTTTGAGCCTTTTTTTGCTCTCGGTAGTAGTAAGTTTTCTCAGTATTGGTAAGAGGATAGCCCGCATACCTCTTATAGGCTAGGTCAACAAAGCGTTTAGGATAGCTCTCCAGAATGAATTGAGCTTCTAGTCTAGGTATAAAGTCGGCGTTATCATCGGCGATTAGCTGATACAGCTCTGTTTTACCGCCTTGCCCATCTTCAATAAGCTTGCTCAATTGCTCCATCTGTATAGCTTTGGGGCAATCACCCGCCGAATAATTCCAGTCTTTACACTTTGCTTTTTGAGCCTTGCTACAGCGACTACACTCAATACCATTAGCCCGCTTAAAGTAAGCTCTCCAGTAGTCGGCTACTTCGTATTGAGCGATGCGGACTAGCCCGCCCTCAGTCAATTCCTTACCTTTGGTATCATAGCTGGTCTTAACTCTGGTAAAGGCTAAAAAAAGGTCGTGTAAGAAGTCCTGTTTATCTTCTGGCTTGACCTTGTGGGTGAAGCGACTGGCTACCTTATAATAGACTAGCCAATTGCCCTCTAGGTGGTCATAGCCGTTACCGTTACCATTACCATTGCCTTGATGGTGGTCAAGCTCTATGGTATATTCCTGATAGTCTAGCATTGTGCGTTACCCGCCTTTGTTAGATTTGCCCTAGCTAGTGTCCGCTAGTCTAGGGCATTTATTTATCTTCAAGGCTAGGCTATCGCCAGCTTCAGCTTTACCTGTATTCAATTGTTAAGGTGCTTTTTGTGTTTTCAGCTTCATTATTTAACAATTAGTCATTAAATTACATTCGAAGAACGAGCTAGTTTATCATCCCCTTCCTGGGCTAGCTGGATGTAAAAACCATAAACCTCTTGTTCTAGGAGAGGCCCATTTTCACCATGCGGCAGCTGTCTTATGGCTTTAATAGAGCCGATCCCAGCTAAGGTATCATCGTTGACTGTGACAATATGAGAACGATAGTTATTGACAATAGTACACAGGAGGATTAGACTTTCCATAATATAAATAGGAGGGTCACATGGCTAGGGGAAGGAACACAAGAACGGATGGGAGTCCATTCAGTGAGACTACAATAGAGGCTGTTTGGCAAAAAGGTACCCCGGAGCCTGGCCTATCATCGTTCCGGAAAGATAAATGTGGTGCCTCTATGCAACGCAGTAAACATGGCGAAATAGAAAAATATGGCTGGGAGATTGACCACATTAAGCCGATCTCTAAGGGAGGAGGTGACGAGTTGAGTAACTTGCAGCCTCTTCAATGGGAAAATAACAGACATAAAGGTGATGACTGGCCGAATTGGTCTTGTGCGGTTAAATCCTAAGCATAACAGTATTAGGAGGTACACTCATGGCAAAGAAAGTCACGAGCCCAAAAGTAGCATCCAAGGCATCAAAAGTATTAAGAGATGGCAGAACTGGTAAAGATTCCAAATCTTCTGCAGGGAGTGCCTTATCTCAACGAGAGAAAAGAAAGAAGTAGATGTCTCGGGTAAACAGGCCTATAAACAGAAAGAATCGTCGGTCTCTGGCGAGTAGTTTTACAAGTTAATAACGAAAAGTTAATAACATCCGGGGAAGTACGTTTTATTCCAAGGCAAATAAAGCTCTTTAGCGAGCTCTTTTAAGGGATAGGGGTTCTTGATAACTTGCCCGGCGAGCAAGCCATTCTCTCACAAAGATGACGTATTCTGGTACCGGCATCATTTCTAAATCTGCGTCTTTGAATCCGTCTTTTTCTCTTCGTTGGTAGAAATCAGCCATAAATTCGTTGAAGTCTTCCCAAATCTTAGCAGCACTTGATGATGTGCCGAGCTCATTCGTGACAAACCAGTTTCTTACCTCTCTGATGACCCTTTCCGGCTCATCTCCATGTGGTCTGACGTCCACACCAGACATATCAGATAATGATCTCTGGTAGTCATATGATTTCTTTTCAAGAATTAGACAGACCTTCTTTCGTGTTTCACCTTCCTTGAATAACCTACAACCAATATCTATTCCTAATTCAAAGGGCATATTCATCCTGAAGGTCTCACTCTTTCGTCGGGCTCGCATCCTCGAAAGGTCATGTATACTAAACTTAGAAACCTGAACCAAATCGCAGACTTTTTGGATTCGCTGTTCTCCTGAATCAAAACGCTCTAAAGTGATTCTTGGGATATAACCTAAATATAACACTGTAAATAAAAGTGGTCTGAGTAAAGGTATGTATTCAGAATCAAAAGGGCAGTTTATAAAAACATTTTTCGAGAAATCCGGAACTGGTGAGTTCATCTTTATCTTCTCGCTTTTTCCCATCTCTCGATTGACCCATCTTTTCTGTGGATGATGACATCGTGACCCCGCCTCCTCAAGGTTCTGGCACTACTTACCGCAGCCTCCTTATTTTGATGGATCCTACTCGCCTTGGAGAGGCCCTCTTTTTTTATAGCCCAACCCTTGTCTCTCGCTATTACATGTACTCTTCTACTAGTTTTGGATTCGCTCCTTCTATCAGGCATTTTTCTCTCCTAGCCCTCAATTAAAGGCGAGTAATAATAAATAATTATATGGGACCACTTTTACAAAATTATTGCTAATCAACAACCTTAGTAATAAAACTCTCTAAAGGCACGTCCACCATCTTGTCTTTGAGAAACTGCTGGATTTGATTATCCGGCAGGTGTATAAGGTCGTGTGTAAACCCAATCTTCTTATTCAACTCGATAGCCACTTGCTTCGGCCAATATGCCATACTCATTTGAATAATGGTGCCATTAATTGCCTCTGCAAGAGTCTCTATCCTGCTTCTTTTACCTATCGTATCCACCAAAATGATTGTGCCCATAAACCATTTGGTACTTCCTAGTTCGATTTCTCTCTCAAATCTAGAAACCTTATCCAATGAAATCTCTGGGTTACCCCTGCCAATGAACCCGATATCAAAACGTATTCCCTGTCCTGCCTGATATAGAAGAGTCGCGTCGCTTTCACGCTTCTCGCCTATAGAAGAGAGCCAGAATACACGACTTGGAGTAGTTACGTTGTTTTTGGATACGAGTTTGAAACCAAATATACTGAGTAATGAACCGAGAATGAGACGTTCAAATAGCTTACCGTAAGTCGATTTTTCAGAACCGCGTATCGCTAGAGTCTGAGCCCCGACAGTTTGCAAAAGCTCAACCATGAAGTTCCAATCTATGTTTGCTTTTTCAAGCGAACTGAGTTCGAGTTGGCCGGTTAATTTACCATAGTCGGATTCACATGCAGATATTACTTCTCTACATGTTCTTTCATACTCATCCTTATATTTGCTTATTGAATCGGTACTATCTCTCAGGACGTTTTGGGTGGCTTTATTTGTTAATCCTAAGAACCATTGAAGAATCTGACGTTCCTCTCCGTTGAGTTTATGCTGCAGTCTTTCTGATGCAACTGAAGGTAAGCGCTGGGTGAATCCTTTTGATTGTGCCTCGCCTCGTAGGAACATTACCAGAGTAGCGGCATTTATTGTCGCCAATTTCTTTCGAGTGATTACCTCAGTCGAGTCTCGGAGATTTTTCCCACACAAAACATCACACACTATGTCGCGTATTACGTCCAATCCTATCTGTCGAACGACTTCTTTGCCCTTCCCAGAAATAAGAGCTCTAGCTTCTGGTGGCATGAGATTTGTTATCTTTGGTTCGGCTTCCTTCATTACAACTTCTCCATTTTCGAATATCAAGATATCAGAGCAAGACATTCGATTTTGGTTCTTGACAATTTACAAATAGTACGTCTTCAACTGACTTCCCTAGCCATGAAGAGATACTATCTGTAATTACGTCAATATATCTAGGATCGTTTTCGATTAATACGAACCTACGATCCAAAGAGGCAGCTACTCTACCAACAGTGCCAATGCCGGCAAACGGGTCGAGAACAACATCGTTTTTAAATGAGTAATACTTGATAACTCTTTTAACCAAATCATCCGGGAAAATGGCGGGATGATTGGGATCCGAAGCCGGTTTGATATACCACACATTAGTCTTCTCATAATCATCATCTATTTTAGATTGTTTTACTAATTCCTGATTTGGGTGGCATCGGATATTCCAGTCGATGAGTTTTTCGGTGTGTTTGCGATAAACTAAGACGTATTCTGTGACAGGAACTGACTTATACTGCAAAGGATTTCTATCTGCTGCGAAGCGACGTCCCCTGCTCGTTGCCCAACCTGCGCCGTCAGGTTTAACCCAAATAATGTCATCAATAAAATCGAAAGACTCTTCAATAAATAGCCTGTGTATATCAAATGGTACTGCCAGTCGCTTGGATGATTCACTTCGGCTACTTCTACGTATTAGAACAGGAGCGATGTTGATGACAAAAAATCTGCCTTCGTTTAACACTCTATGCGTACTCTGAATTATTTTTCGCAATTTCAATAGATATTCTTCGTAGCTGATGTAATCAGAATATTCAGGTCTTGCGTTAAAATAGGGTGGTGAAGTAAAAATAAGATCGACAGACTCTGCCGGTAAATCCTGTAAGATTTCTTCGCTATCACCCAAAGCAACCATATTCCGAAGAGGCGAGACTTTGCAGTATCCATTCGTTACTTTCTTTTTACGTGTTTTAGGTTCTTTTCTCCTCAAGAGCCTAGTTTCGAGTGTATCTTGCTTTGTTGACTTGTCTTCTCTAATTAGTGAGGTCTTAGCATCTATAACAACTTCGCCAATCCTATCAGTGCTATTATTTGGGATTAGAGGTACTCGCCAAATATGGTAGCGGTCGTCGACTTCAGGCAAACCAAACGAAATAGCGTTCTCCAGACCCATATTTTGAACCCAGAGCAATGCTATCCTACGAGCCTCTTCGACGTTACGAACCGCGTATTTTCTTAAGTCACTGGTTGTATAACTTCGCATTGAAATGGTCTCTTATTTTTCCCTATCATAACAATTATGTAGCGAGCATTCAAGAAACGTTTCTGACCAGTGTATGACAGAGTACCGAGGTACCTTCTAATGACACCTTTCCAGATGGTTTTTTATTCTCCTTTCCACACAAAGTCGTGAATTATCTTCAAATCAGCTAGTTTCTGGGACCACCGCCTGAATTGTTCTTGTTGAAAATTTACCTTTACTTTTTCGTAACATTCCTGCAGAAAGTAATTCCACTCTTCACTGGTCGGTTTTCGTCCCAGTTTTTCTTCCAGCTCGGATTCAATCACTGGCCTGTATGATTCACACACCCCAGCCAACATTATGACTGAAAATAAAGTTATCCCTGCCTTGAAACAATTCTCGAAGTTACTCATCGTTCTCTCCTTTCAGTTTTTCTACGTGCTGCTTTACCTGAAGATTAAGCATGGCGGCGCCGTTTGTTAGCATCCAGCAGAACCCCATAGTTACTTGAAGGGTAGCTTGGGGTGGCTGAATGTTACGCAGTTTGACCCGGAAAAACCCTTTCTCCGGGTCGGAGTCGATAATCATCTCACCACCACTGACCAGACCGGCAGCAGCCTGCTTGCCTTGCTCTATCATTTGTTTTGTCTGTTGTTCCCAGTTCTCAGTCATTGAATGCCTCCTCTATATCTTCTTTTGATGCTTCTTTTACTGGTCCCGACGGTTGTGGACCAGGCTGGCTACTTGGTGATGCCGGTGAGCGATAAGGTTGACTTGGCGGGACTTGCCCGGGTGGTGGCATCGCACCCATGCCGGGCATACCAAATCCACCCATGAATGTCCCCATTAGATTCTGGAGTTGAGGTTCTAGAAGACGAACCATCATGTCACCCACCGGGTTGGTGGAACGGCTTGCTCCCTGTTCCCTCACCGCGCCGAGTATCTGTGGCATGGCTTGCGATATAACCTGCTGGGCCGCCAGCTGGGCTGTTTCAGTACCACTTCCCTGCATTGCCCTGGCAGCTTCAGCCTGCCCTTTTTGCCAGGTAGATAGAAGATCCATTAAAGGTTTGATTGTCTCGGAAAACATCCTTAGCCCCATCATAGGAACACTCATGCCGGCCATGAATATCTTCCGGTCCCTCAGATTGCCATCGAATATTTCAGCAACATCGGCCTCTAACCACTCCGGCAGTACCGATTCCTTTTCTTTCCGAAGGGCGAGAGTACCGCCTTTTGATGAAGTTGTGACAAATGGCTCCTTACCTGCCTTAATCCTTTTTCGGATACGCTGTCTGACTAGAGAAGGAGAGTACCCTCTGGATTCTATTTCCTTCTGGTTAAATCCTTCTTCCAGTAGCTCATCTACTTCCTGTCCCAGGTTTTCTTCTTCCTGATTATTATCTGTCATGTTTTTCCTCCGTTCTTCGTATATTTTTGTTGTTTTACACAGCTAAATAGTCTCAAGGTTCTTATCCTGCATAGCTGGTATTCATATCTGTCTGTATGAGTCGGTTAGCTATGCGATTTTCTCATCACCTCCTCTATATAGGGGTCAGGGGGGTGACCCTCTCCGTACTATTCCGGTAAGTTTTCTGGAACCGATATCCTGATATTTACTTGTTTTCATGTCTCTCACCTTTGATTACTTCACTGGTCTAGTGCAATTCGGGCATGGGTCGGTAATATGCCGAAAAAGGGGATGTTAGCAATCTGGGGATAGGTGAAGGTGTCCCGAACATCAGGGCACCTCCAGAGCGAGTCTCAAAGTGAAATTGTCTTTAGCGTACTGGTGAGGGCTTTGTTTCACACAAAGCGATACTGGTAAACGCCTTATCAAGAGCACTAGCCGAAAGGGTAGTGCTGATTGACTTTACCATAGGGCGTAAAGGTTTCCTAACCTACCTGAAGTCTCTCG
>Ga0315533_1001859_pt1 | contig 15461 bp, 23 predicted proteins | sample SalMarSW160130MG_FD_203081 | JGI IMG/M metagenome (GOLD analysis project Ga0315533, IMG submission 203081) | Salt marsh sediment microbial communities from the Plum Island Ecosystem LTER, Massachusetts, United States - Salt Marsh Sediment SW1601-30 ...
AGTTTATCAGTGGCTAGATTATATGAAATACTTGAAGGACAACTATCCTTATCTATTCTCTCTTTCTATGAGAACGAATCCTTTTGATGAGAAAGCATCACCGATAGTGAAATAACAGGACTTATGATAAATAGACTCAAGTATTTGTGTCATCGACACAATTTGATTACACTTCACCCAAGAAACGGTGTGAAGCAGTGACCTGCCCCCCTAGAATCGGTCCATTCATAATGATAGACAAGGGATTGGAAAGGGGGGATTTAAATGGCCTCAGTTCTCACCATAGAAACACCCCCAAAACCAGATTGACAAGTGCTGAGATTTGGACCAGATCGTTTTTCCGAAAAGCAGGTCAGAGGAATACTGAGATAAATACTTGGTAGGTTATGGAATAGATTTGCGTTTTCTTTTCAGTTTTAGTTTCGGTTTGACTTCAAGTGATATAGTGGAAGGGTTATCAGTTTTTGTTAGCGAATTGGAACAGCGACGCTTCTTAGGTGTCTTGGAACCCTTTTCATTCACTCGCTTCATTCGTGCCTGTTAGGTTCTCATTTAGGTTTGTGCACAGTGCTGTTCTAGGGCTCTTACAGTCTAATGAATTTGCCGAAGTCTTTGGTCGTGGTTGGAGTTGCTATCCTTCTTATCTTATCTAAATTCAGGGTGATTCTTTTAAGGTCAGGTTTGCGAAGCTCTGTCAAGAAATCATCGAATACTCCTTCTGCTACCCGAAAAGTGCAGCCTTTGAAGATAGTCTCCACGTGCTCTTCTGCTACATAAACTCTCTTCTTTCTTCCACCCATATATGAATCGAGAGTATACCGATTCCTCTCCAGGTAATCTTTGGTGTAGCGGGTAATTTCCTCTCTTCTCAGGTGACGCTTTCTGGCAAATTCTTCGCTATACATAATATGTGGTCTCGGGAAAATGCTACCGATGATCTTCACTATGTTTTCTTTAACCATTGCACTGAGATAGGTACCCTGACAATCTCCAGAGCACATCTGAACTTCGGGAAACTCTTTTTTCTCGGGACAGTCACCTTCTCGTAAAAGAAGCTCTACATAAAACGTCCCGGTGTCTTTGAAAAAAAGTGCCTTAACTTCTCGTCCATTAATCTGCATCTTGAAAAATAAGGACATCCATAAATTCCTATCGAATTGTGCAGCAGAATAATTAGCTCTGTTAGATAAGCTTTTGTTAGTGCTGTTTAACAAGCCTTTTTTAATACTTGATCTGGACTTATCTCTTCACTATTCTAAGGGTTGAGATACGGGCATTTTGCTTGATATCTATACCCTGGCATCCAACATTCAAAGGGATGAAAGAAAGTTTTCCTTTAGGTGTTATAATCCGAAGGGGATGAAAAGAGCAATTGCATAAAAGCTCTTCTCGAGGCTCGAGGATAGCTATATCTTTATCTTCCAAATCTATCTGCTCGTTAAACTCAACAAGGTATATGCCTTGGCTAAGGCTCCACCATCCATATTTATCTTCTGTAAGCTTCTTTTTGGGAAGCAGAGGTTTTCTTTCTGCCAGGTGAAGTTCACTACCGCCAAAATCCAAACTACCTTTCTCATCTAAAAGGTAAATCTGTTTCACAGTAACATAGACCTTATCTTCTCCTATCTGCGTATCTTTATGAATTAAGTTTTTGATTCTATCAGCAGCTTCAAATCCTGGCATAAAAGAAGCAGTCATTGTTAGCCTCCCTCTATTCTGTAGACTCTGGCTTTCTAGGACTATTCCCTTTCTTGGATCAAGCTTTATTCTTGCCCCACAATCACATTCAACGACACTGCCAAATTGAAATAGAGTTACGTCATATTGGTGCTTGCATTTGGGACAGATGATAGCCATCCATTTGTCCTGACAAGTCTCTGTTGCAAATTTGACTTACCTATTCTTCTTTCATCCTACCTTGAATAACCTTTGCCATCCGGTAGGCATCCTTTCCCAACGAGAGTCTATTTCTTGCAAGAGCAATAGTGGCTATGCCCGCCAGAGTAAAAACAACACCTATGCCCCTAGAAAAAATGGATAGCATTCTAACCTGGAAGATAGCTAGGTCCCTAGGACGAACTGAAAAAACATACTCTGCAATACTAAGGTTACCAACATATAAATATATGCCCATCCCAGTTGGTATGAGTATCACTGCCATGGCAATGATTAGCCAAAGGAGAATTACCTCAGTTCTATGCCATTTAAGTCGTTTACTCACTATTATATCTATTGTATTCTTGGTCATCTATTATCTCCTTTTCGATGGCCTCGAAGACGTCCATGCATACCTCCTAAATATTCCTCCTCGCTACAGAATGTGCGGTTCTAGGTCTGATTCGCCCACCCCTGCTACTTTACCTTCTCTCTTGTAGCTTTGCCTGCGGTGAACTTAGGTACCTTTTTCGCCGGTATCTGAATACTTTCTCTTGTTTGAGGATTCACCCCTCTTCTTGCTTTCCTTTTGGCAACTTGAAAAGTCCCAAAACCAACTAAAGTAACCTTCTCTCCTGCGGCAAGAGTATCCCTAATTGTCCCAATAATAGCATCAATCACCTTTTGAGTCTCTCTCTTACTCAATCCTACTTCACCACTTACCTCATTTGCCAGTTCTGCTTTGTTCATTTTGTACCTCCGGTTTGATTTGCTATGGTTCAAACACCGTTCCTATTTTAGCCAAAGAGCGTATCTTGTCAAAAAAGAGTTTCATCACACTTGAATATTAAATTGACTAACGGTTCTCTTCTCTTAAACTGATTCTTGAAGCAAACTATCCGTAAACCCAAATTGACAAGTGCTGAGATTTGGTTCAATCTTGAACCAAAGATACAATCGTGGATTTCTTGGGTCGTTGGCAGATTACGGAGCTTGACTGTGAGACGGAAGACTGTAAAATGAATTCCTGAGGAACTATCATGAAAGATGTTCTCGCACAGGCAATCCGAATTGGATCTCTTCAGGCAAAGAACCGTATTCTCATGCCACCTATGTACCGTCCTTGGAGCAGTCCTTCCGGCAAGGTCTTGGGGAGACACGTAGCCTACTATCGTGAACGTGCCGAAGGCGGAGTGGGTACCATTGTGGTGGAAACCACCGCCGTTCGCCGCGATTATCGTCTTAGTGAAGCTAATATTGGAATCTGGGCAGACGAGCATATCGAAGGTCTATCCAAAGTGGCACGGGTGATTCATTCAAACAATGTACTTGCTTTCATTCAGATTAATCATGCTTCCGTGGATCGTCCTCTCACTTCAGAAGAGATGGTAACGATCAAAGATGCCTTTGTTGCCGCGGCCCAGCGTGCTGAAGAAGCCAATTTCCAGGGAGTAGAGCTTCACGCTGCACATGGCTTTCTGCTGAGTAGACTGCTCTCTTCTCAATTTAATCAGCAAGAAGACGAGTATGGTGGTAGTATTGCTGGGAGAATGCGACTGCTGTTTGAGATTGCTGCTCTTGTGCGCAAGAACACCGACTCCAGATTTGTACTTGGTATCCGCCTAGGTATAGACTCTCTATCAGAGGGAGTAGAGATCGCCAAGAAGCTTTCCCCTCTGGTGGACTACCTCAGTATCTCCTCCGGAGCTCTTGGAAACGAGCCAATAGCGGCACCACCTGATTATCCTTTTAGTTCCACCGTCTATCGGGCTGAACAAATCAAGCCGCATGTCAAAGTACCTGTGATAACTGTGGGCGAAATAAAAACTGGCAATACTGCTCGTAGGATTCTGAATCAGGGTATTGCCGATTTGGTTGCTGTGGGTACGGCAATCCTGGATGACCCTCGTTGGCCTGAGAAGGCATTGAGAACCTAACCGTCTCATCATAGCATACCGAGGCACCTCAGAGAACCTCTAAAACCCAAATTGACAAGCACTGAGATTTGGGCCGGATCTTTTTTCCGAAAAGCAGGCCAGAGGAATACTGAGATAAATACTTGGTAGGTTATGGCATAAGTTTGCGTTTTCTTTTCAGTTTTAGTTTCGGTTTGACTTCAAGTGATATGATGAGAGGGTTATCAGTTTTTGTTAGCGAATTGCAACAGCGACGCTCTGCCAGGACCCGGAGACGGTTTACCCATTCTCAGGCCGGGGCGGACCCGATACTATCTAACATAATAACTTGACCGATTCTAGGGGGGCAGGTCAGAACAGTAGAATGATTGTTCTTTTAATTCAAGACCGACTTTTCGTCCACGTGGATACTTTTAAACCGATGAAGACTGCGTACTTTCATCCCGATATTGACACGATCTTTTGTTTGAGTCTTTTCTCACCTCTTAGGATACTACCCTAATATTAAATAGTTATTTAATATCAAATGGCCATGGGGGTTGACTTTTATAAAATATGTTGTATAATTATATTGAATGATAATCATCAATTCTTTGAAAGGAGAAGTAAGTAATGGTAAAAGTCAGAATGCCGAAGCAATTGACTTGCAAAAGATGTGGTCACTCGTGGAATCCCAGAGTCAAAGAAGTAAGAGTATGTCCGAAATGTCACACTCCATATTGGGATATACCTTTTATCAGAGGGAAGCGAAAAAGAAAGGTGGTGAAAAGTAATGACAAACAAAGAGATAACAAAAAGGAATGTGAGGAGGGTCAAAAACTTACTTGAAGAGGTCAAGGAACTAACTCCGGAGAAGTTTCAAGAGACTTTGGATAGCCTAGCAAAGTTTCATCAGTATAGCTTATATAATCAGATTATACTGTGTTTCGCCGGTTGCTCCCAGGTGGCGGGTTATAAGAAGTGGAAGGCGCTAGGAAGAACAGTTAAGAAGGGAGGCAAGGCTGTCTGGATCCTAGCTCCCTGGTTTAAGAAAGTGAAGGATAAAGAGGAAGAGGAAAATTTTACATGGGTTCTTCTCAGTGCCGGTATTTGACATAGGCCAGACTGAGGGAGAGCCTATCAAGCGAGGACTCACCACAGGCTCGGACATAGACTTTGAGGAGCTAAGGAAGGCAACAGAAAAGGCTGGCTGGACTGTGGTTTTCAAGCCCCTAGAGATAGCAAAGGGTGGTTATGTCACCAGTGAGAATGGAGAGATCACCCTGAACAGCAACCTAGACAAGACTGAGAATATAGGGACCTTGGTTCACGAATGGGTTCACAAGGAGCTAAGGCATCCCGATAACGGCACTCCCTACAAGGTGAGAGAACAGCAGGCCGAGACAGCTACCTACTTAGTATGCAAAGTTCTAGGAATTGAAAGGAAGTCAGTCTTTTACTTGAAGTCCTGGGGGCTGAGTGAGAATATCCTGAAGGACTTCGGGAAGGTGGACAAGGTGGCAAAGAAAATAATAAGTGCCCTGGCAGACAGCCAAGCCAACCAGGGCAAAAGGAGCAGCGATCATGACTACTCCACAGGTAAAGTATAGCAGAATAGATTATTTCGACAAGAAGGTAACTTTTGAAAGCGGTCATAGAGTACCAAAGTGCAGAGCATGTAGGGAGGAGCTAACGTATCCCTATATTATCAGTGGAGAGGGGTTTTATTATCACCTGGCCTGCGTGGGTGAAAGGAGCAAAAACGAATGAGATGTGCGAAGTGTGGCAACTTTCTGGCTTTTTCCCTAATACCTTATCAGCGGATCCACAGAGACAAAAAGACAGGGCATTGGGTACCCTCGCCTGGTGTTTGCCAGTGCGATCCTGATGATTTTTCCCTGTTTGGGTTGATAAAGTACAAAGAAGAGAAGGATGAAAAGGAGAGGGAAAAGCAAGCAAAAATTGAAAAGAGAAACAGGATCCTGTTCTTGAAAATCGAACAGAAGAAGAAACAGAAGAAGGCGAAGGAAGCGAGGCTATGATTGCAGAAATGTCTATAACCGGGGCTGCCTTCAAAATGTAGCCCCGGGAATAGAGGAAGCTCATAGAGGGGCGAATATCACTTGTGGGAGAAATAAAATAAAGTAAAAGCTAGGTAAGGCTTAGAGAGAAAGCAGAAGAAGAAGGAGAAAAGGCAGAAGAATAAGGGAAGCAAGATTGCCTTTGGGATTGTTTTTCTGATTTTAATTGCAATAGGAATAAGTATTACTTTCGTAAGTGTTGATAAGGAAAAGCCAACAGGAACAAAAACTCAGACCCAGACTGGAAAGCCAACTCAAACTTCAATAAGTTACTCCAAAAAAGAAGTTTATGACTTTGTAATAAATTATCCTATATATGGCGAGGAAGCAAAAGAGTTGGGCTATACAATCGGTTCAATAACTGACGGGTTAGTAGGAATTTTGAGAAGTCAAGGTCAGAAAGTTGATGTTGTAGAAGGAAATGCTGAACCTATTGGGGAAAAGGGTATCTGGAGAGTATCTTATGTAGTTGTAGCTGATGGGAAAAGAGATAAAGTTATCTATGTAGTTGATATGAACAAAAAAACAGTTGAGCCAGATAATCAAATTGCTAGGGATTTATTCTATGGTGAATAAAATCCAGAATTAGAGGAGGCGAATATCACTTGTGGGAAGAATAACCTTACACTTAACCTATTGAGTAAGGTGAGGGAGGAGGTGAGAAAGAATGAAAAAAGTTTTATCGTTAGTGCTGGTTTTGGTTCTGGCTCTTTCAGTGGGGGCTTTTGCCTTTCAGAATGAGCCAGAGGGGTTCAGGGGGCTTAAATGGGGGGATCCACCTACTGAGGATATGAAATTTCTCTTAGATTCAGATGATATGAAGGCATACACGCTCCCTGATGACAAAATGTATCTTGGAGATGTAACTCTCTACCGAATTGCCTATATGTTCTATGAGGGCCGATTCACAAGTGTAGGAATCTATTATAACGGCGAGGACAACTACAACTTGCTTGAGACAATATGCAAAGAACGTTATGGAGAACAGGAGATTGATGAGGGCTTCTACGAAATGAGGTGGGACAGCCAAAAGTTCTTTGTTATCCTTGCATACGACTATGTAGACGAGGACGGATATTTAGCGATCGGTAGTACACCGCTTACAATAGAGAAAATGGAAGCCCAGAAGAAAAAAGAGGCGGAGAAGGCAGCAGGGGATTGGTAGAATTTTTGCAGTGCTGGCTGGATAGACATTACAGCAACTTCTCAAGCTAGCAATTGCACCTTATATATACAAAAATGAACTTTTTGATAAGATAGGTTCTTGAGACCCTGATAAATAGGCAGACCAAAAAGGTGAATTTATGAAAAAAACACAAAGGTGAAATAAACGAGAAATCAAGTACCTGGAAAAAGGGGGATGGGAAAAGCTGCGAGACAGCATAGACAGCTTTCGAGACATAGTATCAATTGAACTTTTGTATGAGAGCGGTTGCCGGAGCGAATCATCAATAGGTTGAGAGAAACAGGTCAGCCAGAAAACGTTGAGGGGAGAAAGTAAAATGACATGGGCAGGGATAGTCTGTATGCTTAGTTCCTTTGAAATATTCGCAGTGGTAATTATGGCTGGAGGAACTCGCAGACTATTTGGATCTGCGTCTATATCTGAAACAGTGTTTATCGCATTTACACTTGCACTCTTTCCTTTAGGAATCGTATTAATGATTTTGGGAGCTTGGAGATTTCGAAAAGTCAAGAAGAAAGCCAAAGTAGGACTTTTACAGCAAGGGGAAACTAAGAGAAATCCGGGGTTAGCAATAGTATTGTCCTTTTTCTTTTGCGGTTTGGGGCAATTATACAATGGACAGATATTAAAGGGAATTCTATATATGTTTTTCTATGGACTCTTCTGGTACGCAGTTATATGGAGTCAAACCATACCACGAGAATCCATTATGGATTTTTGGTTTAGACTATATCTCTTTGTTCTTCCTATCATTTTTTGGGTACGAGGAATGACGGATGCGGGCAGAACCGCCAGAAGGATAAATACCCCGCTGGATCATCTAGTAGAAACCCTTGACTCACAATCTCTTAAGACAGACCTTGGAAAAAGAGCAGCCAATTTATGTGTAAGTTGCTGGTTATCGGGTGATTGTGAAAGAGAGAGAAAAGCAATTAAGAAGAAAGAGATGATTACCGATTGCCGAGGTTATTTTATCGAGAATGAATGAGCAAGAATCCTGCGATAAGGTGACAGGAAGGGGGAATGGAATTAGCAATTCGTACAATGAGATAAAGATAACTACGGGAAGAACCCTTGCTCAGAAAAAGGTAAAAAGCTTAAGTTTTGTCGTCCTTTGTGTAAAAATAAGACATTGACTACCTTCCTCTGAACGCAAACCCCCATTTTATCTACACTCCTTTTTACAAATTGAGGACATTTTGTCCTCTTTTTTACTTAATGTTGACAAACTACTGGAAAAAGCTAAACTAAAGTTGAAGGTGAACCCTGAGAGAAAAAAGTTTCCTTGCTCTTTAAAGGAGCCGACAAGGAGTAAGCGGTAGGAGAGTAATAAATAGGAACGAGGCGTATCTTTCCCATCCATCCTTGTAGGGGAAACTACGCCTTGTTGAAGGGGGTGAAAGAAATAATGGATAAGATATTAAAAGATAATGTGTATTTCTTGACTAAATCGATAACAGTTTTAAATGGTGAGATAGACCGTTTAAGTGGTGAGGTAGGTGCTTTAAAAAATGCGATAATGACGTTGGTTGACAGAATGGAAAAAAATAATGTTTTAAAGCGGCTTGAGGGGAAAAGCTAAGAGGAGGTGAGAGTATAAGATGGCTAAAAAGAGAGATACTTATAAATACCATTTTAAAAATGGGAGAAAGATAGTTTGGAGCGGTATAACGGATGATTTGGAGCGAAGGGAAGGAGAACATCAACGAAAGCCTGGTTGGTCTGGAGGGCATATTTTGCAGGTTGGACATCGCACTACTGAGGAGGCTGCTAGGGAGTGGGAAGAGAAGCAAGATAAGGCCTAGTTGCATTAAAATAGAGAGGGTCAAAGCCCCTAGAAAAAACTTCTTATAAATTTACCTAGTTGATTCCAAAAGTAATTTAACTATGCCCTATCAATACAAAAGAGAACCATTAAATGACGATGAGGTAGACAGCCTGATCAATGCCTGCGATACTTTTCGGGAAAAGTTTGTAGTTTGGACTCTTTTGGATACCGGATTAAGACTCTCAGAGTTTGCTGATCTTAAAAAAGATAATATCCAGTGGCAGGAAAGAAGGTTGGTTATCTATGGCAAGGATGGCCCTTACGGTAAAAAGACAAAAAGAAGAATCATTCCAATGACAGATAGAGTGAGAAGATTATTTGAATATCACTTTGCAGAAAACAATGATACTGGAATTACTACGAGAACAGTTGCAAGAACAGTCAAGAAAGTAGCCGACAAGGCTGGGATCTCAAAACCCGTCTCTCCTCATGTTTTAAGGCATACCTTCTCGGTCAACTGCATCAGAAAAGGAATCTCTACCAGAGCCCTCCAAACCCTTCTAGGCCACGATAGATTAACAACCACTGAGATTTACCTTAATTTATCCCCAGAGGATGCTATCAGGGAATTTTTGAATAAATGGTAGATCCACACATGATTTGACCACAGCTAACAATGTAGAGAGGACTCTTATGACAGATAACAAACACCTTGATCTCATTCAACAAGGGGTATTTGTCTGGAATGAGTGGAGAGAAGACCACCCTCGACAAGAACCTTCCCTCAGTGATGTGCGCCTTAGTGGTGCAGACCTCCCTGGCGTAAACCTCATTGATGCCAAACTCCTTTATGCCAACCTGATGGACACGAAACTCACTGGTGCGAAGCTTAGGGGTGCAAGCCTCCAAAATGCGAACCTTAGCGGCGCGGATCTGATGATTGCGGACCTTAGCGGCGCAGATCTGATGATTGCGGACCTCTCCGCTGCTAACCTTTATAAGGCAAACCTTAGAGGTGCGAAGCTTGAAAATGCGGATCTTAGTTATACGAACCTTATGTGTACAGATCTCAGGGATGCGGATCTTAGTTATACAAACCTCAGTGATGCGGACCTCTGTCATGCAAATCTCCGCGGTGCAAACCTCAGTGGTGCTCGCATGATTAACACACGTCTCTTCTATACAAACCTTTCGCACTGCCGCATATATGGAATTTCCGCCTGGAATTTACACGTGGATAAGACAACGGACCAATCAAATCTGATAATCACACTTCCCCACGAACCCACAATCACTACTGATAATCTTGAGGTTGCGCAATTTCTTCATTTGCTCATTAATAACCAAAAAATTCGTCGTATCATCGATACTATCACATCAAAGGTTGTGCTCGTTCTTGGCCGGTTTACCAAGGAGAGAAAGACCTTATTGGATGCTATTCGAGAACAACTTCTCAAGTATAATTATCTACCCGTGGTGTTTGATTTCGAAAAACCAAGTAGCCGAGATATCACAGAGACCATCTCTACTCTGGCTCATGTGGCTCGGTTTGTTATCGCTGATATCACAGATGCCAAAAGTATACCTCAAGAGCTAGAGCGCATCGTTCCAGATCTACCCTCAGTTCCAATTCAGCCATTACTGGAGGCTTCAGCCAGTGAATACGGCATGTTTTCGAACATTTTAAGAGATACCCCTGGGTTCTCCAGATTATTCGCTATAAGAACCCTAATAACCTATTTCAATCTTTCGCGCAAAAGGTCATTGCTCCTGCGGAAGTTATGGCAATGAAACTGAAAAAAAATAGCTGTATGTCAAATCCGAGGCCAACCAAAACTACGGAACCAAAAATAGCCCCTAAGGGAAGTGGTACTCTCTATCAGATTCAAACGCAAACACCCACCAGCCAATAAGATTAGATAAATCCGGAAACAGGCTTGACACCTTATTTTAAATAACCTATATTGTTAGATTCGCATTTCATATATAAATACGAAGGAATTGAGTGAAAAGGCTTGAAAGGGTCTAAAACAATACAAAAAGTGAGACGGTCTAACCATTTTTCCTCCAAAATTAATTTTATATAAGAATCCCTCCAAAAACATACTTTTTGTCAAATCTAAGTTCCCAGATTTCCTCTTGGCCTACTCTTGCAACTTTCCCTGTCTTTGAGAATAACTTAACACAATGGCTATTCTGTTAAGTATTGTTTTAAGAATATCCTGGTCAATCAACCTGACACAAATGATATTGTGTAAGGTAAGGCTAGAATGCTTGTATCACTTTTCAGCAAAGGATATAGAGTTATTCTCTTCACTTCTCTTTTTGGCTTTTTTGTGTTCTACGGTAAAGTAGAGACAATATGTAAGTGACCTGCTCCCGAGGCTATTATTCCATTGACTCTAACTTAACAAGTTGTACTATTAATGGGGGCAGGTCAGAGTGATTAATCATTTGAGAAAGTTTCACCCCTATTTACTCCAATCTTTTCTTATTTAATTTTATCTGATTGAATGCCTCGTAACATCTTTCGCTGACTCACCAACACACAAGCCCAGCCCGGCACAGAGAAAAACATGGAAAGGACTGCTGCAGAGATAGCGGCAGAGAGATTTTGTGCGACCGGATCAGAACTTAACATATTGCCTGGAGGTCCACCGATGCCGCAGGCAAACCACATTGCGAAGAACAAGAACATATGACCGACCATGCTCCATATAGCGACTGATCGTTGGTATCCCTTGCTTAGTACGCGAATTCTCACCCAATACCAGACAATTAATGTGAAGAGGACAGCACCAGTAGAACCAAATGTACCAAAGTAAAGCCACATCCAGACAGGATGAGCTACTGGAAAATTCATTCGATTACCTCCTTACCTTTTGTCCGTAGATTAGACTGCCAACCACGAGCAATACTCCGCCAATGGGTGGTGCAAATGCTGGAAGCATAGATAGCGCTCCTTTGGTTACCGTCAATGGATAAGCCAAAGATATACCCATGAGGGCCCATAAGAAAGGTACTGTAGTGTAAAGGTGTATAAAGAAAACACCCAGAACAAAAAACACCAGACCCAACTTCTTACCTTGCATGATTTCTCCTTTCTATTCTCGTCTCCTTTACGGACCTACCACTTATTCAAAAACTCCCTGATAGCGTCCTATGGGGATAAATTAAGGTAAATCTCAGTGGTCGTCAATCTATCATGGCCAAGTAAAGTTTGGAGGGCTCTAGTGGAGATTCCTTTTCTGATACAGTTGACTGAGAAGGTATGGCGTACAACGTGAGGGGAGGCGGGTTTTGAGATTTCAGCTTTATCTGCTACTTTCTTTACTATTCTGGCAACTGTTCTCTTGGTGATCCCAGTATCGTTGTTTTCGGAAAAGTGGCACTCCATTTGCCTTCTTATCCTCTCTGTCATTGGGATGATTCTTCTTTTTGTCTTTTTGCCATTTTAGTTTAGCTTTTTTATAGGATTTGTCCATTACGAATTGAATCATCCAATATATAACCAAGACGGTACTGGTTAAATCATGTAAAAGGTAACCGAAATATGATATAATCTTCCCTGCTGAAATTAAGAATCAAACAGGGAGGTGAAAGGATATGAATATGGATGCAAAACGCCAATACCTCAAAGTACTGCAAGAAAGATATTTCATGGCAAAGTCAAGAAAAGACAAATCTTCTATCCTGGATGAATACTCGAGAAATACTCATCAAAACAGAAAATATGCCATTAGGAGAATACGCTCCTTCTCTTCAGCTCCCAAAGAAAGGAAAAAAAGAAAACAGACTTACGATGGCTATGTAAAAGCAGCTCTGGAGAAGAAGGTAGAGGAAAATGATACTGAGCAAATCTCATCAAAGGAGATATTATAAAGATAGGATGGTAATCACGGAAAGTTGGAAACTGGAAGAACATCGGGCTTGCACAAGACCTATGGCTAAGCATGAAGGTGACCTGCCCCCATCAATAGTACCACTTGTTAAGTTAGAGTCAACGGAATAACTGTCTCGGAAACAGGTGGCCGCTATTTCAAGGTGCTGTGCGGACATGATCTCCAGACCCAGATTGACAAGTGCTGAGATTTGGGTTAAGTCGGTATTTGTTTGAATCTATCGAATCACGCTCTTATTAAGGGTTTTACTAACTCAAACTGGTAGGTGATATTGCGACCACAACATAAATATAGCCAAGCTTACTGCTGGAGTAGTAGGAAAAGAACAGGAGAAGAACTTCCCCCTTGTCTAATCTCAAACATAACATATGATAAAGGTAAGGGAACGGTTTACTTTGTGGGAGCCCTAGCCAACGTGGATTCGTCTATCCTACGAATGCCTCTAGATCATGGCTTCAAAATAGAAGATAAATCTCTTGAAGAAGGCATTCGTCTTATCTCTCGTATTGAAGGCCTGCCTCTTAAGGTCGTCGGGGGAAAACTGTTGCCTCTGGCATGTTTTAACTACAGTGAAAAGAAATACTATTTCGTTACAAACTCTTTCAAAAGCGACATCAAAATGAACGCCAGAGGAATCCTGACAAGTTTTCCCATGGGGGTGGCTAGATTTGATAATCAATTCGCTCACGGTTACTTGAATGGCACAATGCGATTGATGAGGCTATTCAAGGAAGGAAACATTGTTGTGCCGTTGAAATACTACTATGTCATTGAGAAGGACATTCCAAGAATGCTTATGGGATCAGGGACACAGATATGTGTCTGGGAAGAACCCTACGAGTTGAAACCTACAGAAATTCCAGGACTACTCTCATTCATTCGAAATACGTCACTCCCATTCAGCAAATCTTTCCTTCAATTGGGATTTGAGGCCTTTGAGTTATCCTACGAAGCCAATCACCGAGGTTTGTCGTTTCTATCGCTCATGATAGGATTGGAGGCCTTACTAAATACGGGTTTTGGGGAACTAAAGTACAGAGTTTCAAGAAATATATCGGTTCTGCTTGGAAAAACGGGCGAAAATTCCGAAAGTATTTTTGGTGAGGTGAAACGGCTGTATGACAAGCGATCAAAGCTGGTTCACACCGGGAAACTAGACACTATCGATGAGAAAGATATATCAAGATCAAGGTATTACTTGAGAGAGTCAATTAAGGAAATCAGTAGAATGCGGAAAAGGAAAAATGAAATCGGAGATTTATTGAATTCGTGTGGATTTGGTAAGAGGCCATGGAAGAAATGATCTACTGTCTTCTGCCGCACAATAGAACTGTCACAGAATTCTACTAGCCCGAATCAGACTTATCCAAGACCAGGATTGACAAGTGCTGAGATTTGGCCTAACCTGAGCTTACGGGAGCGAAATAATTCAATATCAATATGGACAAGTTGAAAGCAATCCTCTTTGACATCGATGACACTCTTTTTGACCGAGCTGAGGCTCAAAGAAAGTGGGCTCATCTGATGATACAGGAGTACAGGGAGGTATTCAAAGGCATCGAACAGAAGGTAGCAGTCAATGCCTTACTCAAATCAGATCGCATCGCCACTGAGGAGTGTAATAGAACTCACTCAAGAGATGCAGCCCGGATTGGTAGATTCAAGATATTTCTTAAATTGCTCAATCTAAGCAGTGAACCTGCAGAGGATATAACTGTACTGTACGTAAAATCATACCCCCAGATTAACTCACCGGTCAAAGGAGCAAAGTCTGTCATTGAGCATCTTGCCAAGAGATTTCAACTAGGGATTGTTTCTAATGGCTTTCGTGATGTACAGTATCAAAAACTTGAATCCCTGGAAATCAAAGATCTCTTTGACTGTATTGTACTCTCAGCAGAGGTAGGTGTCTGGAAGCCTGACCCAAGACTGTTTCTCAAAGCAATCTCTCTACTAGAGAGACGATCTGAAGAGTGCATGTATGTGGGTAATTCTTACGAGGATGATATCCTAGGAGCCAAGAAGGCAGGAATACAGACCTGTTGGTTCAATCCCGTCGGTGCTCCTGCTGTCCAGAAGGGCTACAAGTGTCAATTATGTAGTTCAGAAACTTAGTGAGATTCTCGAAATCGTAGACTGGAAAAGCTGTTAGCTTGGTTTTCCCAGATTCCATACTGCGTCTTCTAGACCCAGATTGATAAGCGCTGAGATTTGATCTAGGTTGTTCGCGTGCGCTGTTGTACAGGAATGTCGTAGATTGGGATTTCTATATCTTCCTCCCAAAAAGTTCTAACATTGTATCGTCCCCCCAGGCGCACCAACGTCTTAAATATCGTTATAGAGAGGGTTTGAAAGTTATTGGTTGAGGCATATCTCCCTGTATCCTACTCAAACAATAAGTCTACCCGGCTCAGGTTCTTTGGGCAGTTTAACCTCATTAATGCACATGCCATCTTATTCTCTCCGCCAGCGGTAACAGCCTCGCTTGCCTAACTCTGTCTTCTTGGCAACTTCACCCATCATTGATCACTGACTAAGGAGAATCCGTGCTTCCTGTAGCTTATTAATGCTTTACTCAGGTCTGTAACTTCTTCTAGCCATTCTTCCCCTCCCTTTCTTTGATCCTTACTCTAACTTAACAAGTGGTACTGGTATAATATAGATAGCTGGATATAGATTATTTAGAGAAACAGGTTTTCCTTGTTCTTTGAAAGTCCTTCACCCAGATTAAGAGTTTGCCTTTTCTACTCAATG
>Ga0315533_1001861_pt1 | contig 15460 bp, 11 predicted proteins | sample SalMarSW160130MG_FD_203081 | JGI IMG/M metagenome (GOLD analysis project Ga0315533, IMG submission 203081) | Salt marsh sediment microbial communities from the Plum Island Ecosystem LTER, Massachusetts, United States - Salt Marsh Sediment SW1601-30 ...
CATAATACCTGCCGCCCCACTGTAAGTGATCACAGCGATCCGACTTCCTTTCATAGCGGGAAGATTAAGCAAGGTCTTAACTGCATACTTCATCTGCCCATCCTCTTCCAGAAATATTACACCAGCCTGTTTTAAGGAAGCCTTGTATACTTGATAATTGCCGGCCATGGTGCCGCTATGGGATATAGCTGCCCTGGCGCCTGTCTTGCTGCTACCAGTTTTAAATATAATAATCGGTTTTTCCTTGACTACTTTTTTAGCCAGGGAAAGAAACTCCTTTCCCTTGGTTAAACCTTCCATATGAATGGCGATTATCTTTATTTCAGGATCTTTCCCTAAATAACTTAGGGCCTCATAAAAGCTGATATCAGAGGCATTACCGATATCAATACCCTTACCTATGGTTCCGCTAAATTCCTGAGCGCCTACAAAAAAGATACCTGATTGACATATTAAACCAACAGGGGTCCTCTCTTTAATTATAGGCATAAATGATGTAGTAAAATTGTTGAAGTTATTAAGCACGCCCAGGGTATTTGGGCCAAGAACCCTAATCCCATCTCTTTTTGCAATTTCTGTTATTTCCCGTTGTATTTCTTTTCCCTGGTTGTTTGCATCTGCAAAGCCCTGATTCACTATGATTGCAGCCTTGACATGGGCTGCAACACAATCTTTAAGGATAGACACCGTATCTTCTCGGGGAGCGCTTATAACTGCGAGATCTATTTTTTCCTTCACTGCCCTTATATTAGGATATACTTTTTTACCGAGGATCTTATCCGCCTTTGGATTAACAGGAAAGATCTTACCGGAAAAGCCAAATTTGATCATACTTTCCATAATATTGAAAGAGCCCGGACCGCTCTTTCGGCTAATCCCAATAAGGGCTACACTTTCAGGTTCCATAAATTTTTTCATTAAAAACCTCATCTTATGAATTAAGCCTTCAGCTATCAACCGTCAGCTATCAGTAAAAGCAACTTTAATGGACCTCCATGCCTTACAGCCACGACGAAGCATGAAAATATTTCTCGTCATTCGTTACTCATTGAGGTGGGATGCAGAATTCCTTCTTATCTAATTTCGAGTTTCTTTCATATAAAGATCAGAATCAAGCTTATTCCTATAATGCGTTAAGGAGAAAGCCAAGGCCTTTAATGCATCATCTGGTTCTGTAAATATGGGAAAATCCGTTATCTTTTTCATCTTAAACCACTCATATGAATCTGATATTAGGCACAGAGCAACCGGTTTTTCATAACGTATCGACAATTCCTTTGCAGAGAGTATAAAATTTTTAGTAGTTATCTCATCGATGCCGGGAAGATAGGAATGTGAAAACAAGACTCCGTCAATCTCCTTTTCCTGTAATGCTCGCTCCAGAACGTCTCTGTAGAAATCAAGATCGAAAACATCCCCGAGATCAAGGGGATTGGTCATTCGTATCACCCCAGCCCTTGCACCTTGTCTCACATGGCTAAGAAAACTTTTAGAAAACGGGATAATCCTAAAGCCATATCTTTGGGCTGCATCCGCTGCCATTACCGCACTTCCGCCTGAACGGGACAGAATTGCTAAATTTGCTCCCTTTATCAAGGGGAGATTAAATATCTTAAAGGCGTTCATCAGCTCTTGAAGGGTAAAAACCCGATGTATGCCAGCCTGGGTCAAGGCCGATGACGTAACCTCATCATCGCCGGCGAGGGCTGCGGTATGAAATCTGGCAATCTGATTGCTTGACTTATTGGTGTTTGATTTTAAAACAATAACCGGTTTCTTGGTTGAACGTGCCAAATCCATTAAGCGTCGCCCGTTAGAGACACTTTCAAGGTACAGGCCTATAGTCTTTGTCCCTGGATCAGATATCAGGAATTCAAGGTAATCATTCTCGTTTAAATCTAGCTTATTCCCCATGCTGACGAGTTTTGTAAAGCCTATGTTTTCACAGGAAGAAAGCCGAACACTGTAGTTTACCACCCCACCACTCTGCGCCACAAATGATATGGGGCCAGATTTTATCCTTTTCTGATCGAGGGGTACAAAGGGGAGGACCAGACCATTTTCCAGATTGATAATGCTAATACAGTTTGGCCCTACAAAACGAATCTGCTGCTTTCTCGCGATGGAAAGAATATCCCTTTCCAGCATTTTATTTTCATCGGCAAATTCACTGAATCCTCCCGACTCTATCACTGCGTAATGGATACCCTTTTGGCCACAGACCTCAAGCGCATCAGGTATATAAGGGGCAGGTATCAAAAAAACAACCATATCAGGGCACGCATCTATCTCCTCAATCCTTGTGTAAATCTTTCGACCATTCAAACGACCACCCTGCTTGCCTACAAGGTAGACAGGACCCTGGAAATGAAACCGTTCCAGATTTTCAACAATATTTTTGCCTAAATTCGTCGGTGTGTTAGAGACGCCGACTACCATAATGCTTTCAGGATAAAATAATTTTTGCATTCTTCGTTATTATCAAGCGTGTATCGCAGTAAAATTCCAGTCCCTATTCTGCGCCCATTTCTGATGATATCTTTTCGGCAACTTCCTTTACCGCTTCGCCCAGATACCTCCTGTTTTCGAGTTCAAAGCTAAAAATTGGAGATGCTATTCCAATACAGCCTGCAAGGCCTCCATGGCAATCATAAATTGGAGCCACAACCCTTCTCACCCCTTCCCGTAATTCCTGATCCTCAAATGCATAACCATTTTTCACAACAATTGATAATTCAGCCTCAAGTCTATCCATGTCCGTTATGGTGTATTTGGTGACCATAGGGAGACCAATTTTTTGCAAGACATCCTTCCTCTTTTCCTTCTCCATATGGGCCAAATATATCTTGCCAGCTGCAAGGGTATGGAAGTAAGGATAGGCAGAGCCAATTCGAGAAAAAAGGCGAACCCCTTCATTTCCCTCTATCTGATCAATCAATATAAGCTGATCCCTGTCAAGGGTAGAGAGCTCTATGGTCTTTCCAGTCTTCAAAGCCAACTCCTGCATAAATGGGAATGCTACAGACTTAAGCTTGAGCTTACTTTCAAGTCTGTTGCCCAGATATATAAGCTTCATTCCCAGCCGGTATAGGCCTCTGTCTCCTGTCTTGGTGATTAATTCTCTGTCTATTAATATTTTCAGTATTCTGGCCAATGATGGTCTTGGTATATTTAGAGTGTTTAGAATTTCTGAAAAGGAGAGATCACTTTCATGCGATGCAACAAGGTCTATAACGTCAAGGGCCCGTTCAAGGGCAGGAACATGATATATCTTAGTGGTCATGATTTAGAATCATAATTACTGTTAACAATTTCTTTCGCCAACAGAACAGAGAGTGATGGAATATTCCATGAAATATTTAGTATCATATATGATATTTAATATTATATATATGAGACTATTTTAAAAACAAAACAATATCAAGCCAAAAACTGTCTTCATTGACATTACATTCCTTTAAGATATAATCCTACTAGGCCCCAAATCTTAAATCTGAGAGGCACCTAAATATGGAAGATACAATCGAAAATAAACTCGAAGAAGACCATCGCCCCTGGGGATTTTATACGGTACTTTCCGATGAGCCCGATCATAAGGTAAAAAGAATTGTTGTATATCCTGACAAAAGATTGAGCCTTCAGAGACACAAGCTCAGGTCTGAGCACTGGCATATGGTCAATGGAAAGGCTCTTGTTACCCTTAATGATAAACAGATCCCACTCAAAAAGGGGATGTCTGTTGATATTCCTGTTGGCGCAGCCCATAGGATCAAAAACACGGGATTAGAAAACCTCGTCTTTATTGAAATACAACAAGGAGATTACTTTGGAGAAGATGATATTGAGCGGCTTGAGGATGATTTTGGGAGGATATAAAATAGGTTATTTTGAAATGTTTTATCTTGAAATTCCACTATTAGCAGGGCAGAATTGACAACTTGTTTTAATCGTTATAAATAAAAAAATAGATCAAAAACTGCCAGGCAATGGAATTTAAACCTCAACAGAGGGTGTCATGAAGTACATAGAACCTCGCTAATCGCAAAAAGATCATAAGGAAGCCAGGCTCAAACCCTTGGATTCATCAACATTAAACATTACCGTTTATTATGAAATTGACTGAATGGTAAGCAAGATAAGCGAGGCGTCAGCATAACCTTTGGGGTCAAGGCTACAGTGTGCCACGGACATTACTGACCATTCCTAAAAATCAAGAGGACTTTTCGCATCCTTTTTAGTCTGACTCTTAATCGTATGTGTATAAATCATTGTAGTTCGCACATCGCTATGCCCCAATAGTTCTTGAATCGTCCGAATGTCGTAATTGGCCTGCAAGAGATGACTGGCGAAGCTGTGACGGAAGGTATGAGCAGTGGCCCGCTTGCAGATTTTGGCCTTGTTGACAGCCCGTTTAATGGCCTTTTGAACATGGCGTTCATGAAGATGGTAGCGCCGATATTCGCTGGTTTCAGGAACAAAAGTTAATGTTTTGGCTGGGAAAAACCATTGCCAGACAAACTCCATGGCACAATTTTTATACTTTTTTTCTATCAAATCAAACATAAATGCGCCGGCATACCCTTCATCAAGGTCTTTATCATGCAGCGCTTTGACCTTTTCTAGATGCTCTTCAATATCCGGCATAATGATTTGAGGCAGCGGCACGGTGCGGTCCTTTTTTCCTTTGCCGTCGTGAATCGTCAATATGCTGAAATCGAAATTAAAACTCTGTATGCGCAGGTTCAGACACTCGAATAAACGAAGTCCGCAGCCATACAACAGCTTAACCACCAGATCATAAGGATATTTAAGGTTTCCTACAATCACATCAATCTCTTCACGTGAGAGTACAACAGGAATATATCGTTTTCTTTTGGCTCGTACCACACCGTCAATTTTCCCGAACCCCCGGTTAAGGACATGCCTGAAAAAAATAGCAGGGCATTAGAGGCCTGGTTCTGGGATGATGCCGATACTTTCTGCTTTACGGCTAAAAAGGTTAAAAAATCCTTTACATCCGTAGTTGATAATAGCGCTGTATCTTTACTTTTACTGAAATATTGCAGTTTTCGAACCCAGATGGAATATGATTTCAGGGTCTTAGGTGAATAGTGTCTAACTTTTATTTCATTGGATAACTGTTTGTAAGCTGCGTGCCAATTTCCCTTTATCTCCGTTTGAGCAGCTTTATTTTGCGATGAATCACGCTTACTGGTGTCAATCTGTAATTTTGATTGCAAAGGGGCTGCCCGATACGAATTTTGTGCCTCACTAACACCCTCTGGTTTTGGTGGATGTTTGGGCAGTTCACTTGTATTATTACTGGGTTTTGATCTGATTGATTCGTAATAGATATGGATGGCATCATTGGCTTGTTTTTGCTGTGCGTCGTTCTGCCTCTTTTCTTTTAATTTCCGGATAAAATTGGGCAGACTCCGGGAGTTTGATTCACTAAACCGGTATCTTTGACAGAAATCCAAATAGTATCGTAACCATTTTAAATAATGGCTATGAAATCTTTGGGGTATTTTGTTTTTGACCAATAAAGCGTCGAACTGTGCATTTAGGGCGTCATGAATCTTTCTCATTGTGTTTATCCGTCAACGTCTATCTTCATTTATTGAGTGTTAAGCGGTTAGATAAAAGCATAAGTAATAATATTTTTCTTCTCAATCTTTTTTATTTTTGGTATTCATGTACATGATAAGCGGAAAATCATATAATCACTTGTTAGCCAGATGAAAGGGCGATAGGGCAATGGGCAAAGCTTCTATAGCGAGGATACGATGACGGAACCATTCGAGACGACGTTCATTCTGTTTGCGGACATGCTGGGCTTTGCGGCTCTTGTCGAGAGGGAGGGTGACGAGCTCAACGAACTTAATCCGATTTTTACTGGCGTTGAATTGTACTCGCCATCCCCTGCGGAAAGCCTGCTTGGATATCGCTTTATCAATTTTCATCGTTGCCTTAACCAGGCTCGTATGCGCCTCCAAGAGATGGGCACTGGTACTGCAATTGTATTTTCCGACTCGGCATTTTTTCGAATCGAGACGCTCGATAATGCCATTCACCTGGCGCGGACGCTGATGTTTGAACTCGTCACCAGCGAGACTCCTGTCCGCATGGGTCTTGCCCGCGGTTCTTACCGTATGCTGCGATTCCTAACAGACTCGTCCGCTAATGTGTCCTTTCACATGTCGCAGTTCCTAGGGACCGGTATCGTCCGCGCTTACCAGGCCGAAAGCGGCGGCGTCCCAGGCCTGAGAATCCTGTTGCATCCAAACCTTGACCCCTTACTCGATAAGAAGGCCTTGCCAATCGTTCCCGTAAAGCCCAGCGAGAAGATGCGGCTGAATGTCCAATTTGAAGTCAACTACCTGGACACAACAGATAACCATTTGGGTAAAGATTTCGACGATTGCATTGAGTTTGACTGCTTGAGATTGATGATGGACAACACGGATGAACCGCTTCAATACCATTACGTCGAGACATTCAATGCTTGGAATGTTATGCGCGCATCGCTCGGGCGCGCTCCGTATCCATGGGAGAAGTTTTGGAATCGTGACGAATACGATTACACGCATGGGATTCGTGAGCGACCTTCGGGAAGTTAATAAGGTACGACTGGCTAACAACCGCATGAACCGGATCGTTTCCCTTACAGGCCACTCCCGGTTATGCAGGCGTTGGCTCTTAAACGCAGGAGTCGTGTTTATGGAAACCAATGAAACACAATGTGAGTACGAAAAACACACTCAGCAGAGAGCTGCATTTACAGAGGCAATACTCAATTCTGATGCCAGCAAAAAGCTTATCGTAGCGGGTCCTGGCACTGGGAAGAGCTTTCTCTTTCAACAAATTTGCAAACGGAAGATGGATGAAGGAGATTCCAAGATCCTCGCTCTTTCATTTATCAATGAGCTGGTTGACGACCTATCACGAGACTTGTATCAGTTGGCAGAGGTCAAAACCTTACACAGCTTTGCTTTGAACAAAATCCCTGGTGACAAGAATATGTTTCTTCGTTTGGGTAGTGTTATCGAAGGCGATTACACTATTGCTTTTGGCAACCACGTTGATTTCAATAATATATTCTGTAACCTCATCAATGCAGAAGAAGAACTTAAGTTCTACTCGAACCGCAGAAAATATTATAACTTTTTCAGCCCCAATTGTTCTGTTTACACATTGATAAAGATATTCGAGCAAGATGAGGGACGCATCCCAAAATACTCACTAATCCTGATAGATGAATTTCAAGACTTTAATAGGCTCGAATCTCGGTTGCTGTCTTTTCTTTACAAGCGGAGCCCTGTGGTCATTGTAGGTGATGATGATCAGTCTCTATATGATTTCAAATATGCTGCGCCTGCAGATATCCGTAATAAACAATCATCGGAGGAGTTTGAGACATTTGAGCTACCGTATTGCTCACGGTGTACAAAGGGAATAATTAACGCATACATAAAGTTAATCGATACTGCTCAGTCAAAGGGGTATCTACAAGAAAGAGCGCCGAAAGAATACCTTTATTTCCCTTCTGAGAAGAAAGACAGTTGCTCTGGCGCCCATCCTCGAATTGTCGTGAAACTCGGTGTATTTCAAAATGTCATTGCATACAATATAGATGCAGAACTTAAGGCTCTGTTTGATCCGAGAGCTAACCACTTGCCAACAGTCCTCATAATATGTCCCTTGAGAATACAAATCGAGTCTGTCGAAAGGGGACTCAGGGCAAGAGGATTCAAGAATATTGATGCAAGCCAGAGACATGAGCTAGATATTATCATGGAGGGATTCAACTTGCTTCTAAAAAACAGTTCATGCAATTTGGCGTGGCGAATACTGTTTGAGGCAGAATGCGATAGAACGGGTAAATCTGGAAGATTCGAGCAGGTGATGAATGAGAGCTTCAAGTCCGATATTCTTTTTAAGGATCTCCTGACAGTAGAAGAGAGAAGAACCATTAAGAAAGTCAATGCTGCCCTTAGAAAAATCAGAGACAGGGAAGAGGTTGACGATGCAACAGTGGCTGAGGTTTTCACTGTTCTGGGATATAACCCCTTAGAAATAGCACAATCCAAGGTTCGAGATGCGTTGGCCCAGAAATCAGAACAGAAGAACATCTATAAGAATACACCCATTAAAATAGTCACAATGTTGGGGGCAAAGGGACTCACGCGAGACTATGCATTCCTTGTCAATTTCGACGATAGGTTTCTGTTGGACCGTGACAACGATAACTTAATGAAAATCACAAATGGCAGTATATGTAAATTCCTTGTGGCCTTAACAAGAGCTGAGGAACGTGTCTGCATCTACACTAGCAAGAATGTATATCCAACCTATGTCGAATGGATAGCGGATGAATTTATTGATGACTGTACAGGAGAGTGAGATAAAGGCGACTATATAACAGCCTAGGCACGGTGACAAGGAGAACTGAAATGAGGAGCCAACAATCGGCTGCTAGGGACTGGCTTCCACTGCGCTTCAGCCAGCCCCAGAGCCGTACGTTAGCCCTATGGACAAAACCATAATCCCACTAACAAGAGTGCGCCACGTTCATATGGCGCCCAAAAGAATGAAGTAAGGCGAGGATGTAATGCCGAAAATCTATGACAATATCGAAAACCAACTTTCGAATGGACTGGCAGATACATTAAAGGTTTCCAAACGCGGCGATTTTTGCGTTGGCTATTTTAATCTCCGTGGTTGGCATGAAGTTGCCGATAGAATTGACTCCTTGGTTGGCATGCCGGTAACGGAAAAGAATGATCAGTTCCACCGGTATTGCCGGCTTCTTGTCGGCATGCAGAAGCTGCCTTCGGAAATATTTAGGGAATCCTTTTTACGCGACGACACCTATATAATCGACCAGGCAGAAATGCTTAAATTGAAAAAAAACTCGCTTATGAATTTAAAGAACAATTGACCATAGGAACACCGACGGAACGGGATGAGATATATCTGCGTAAATTAAGCCAACAGCTCAAAGAAAAAAAGGTCGTGGTCAAACTGCATTTAAAGCATCAACTTCACGCTAAGCTCTACCTTGCTATTAGCGATGATGTCCGTGTGCCGGTCGTCGGCTTTCTCGGAAGCAGCAATCTTACCCTGGCAGGATTATCCAAGCAGGGCGAACTGAATATTGATGTTATGGACCAGGATGCCGCCGCTAAACTTGCGCGATGGTTTGATGATCGTTGGAATGATAACAAATGTATAGATATTACAGATGAACTGATACAGATCATTGATGAAAGCTGGGCTGCTGACAGACTGGTGTCCCCATTTCATATCTATTTGAAAATTGTTTACCATCTCTCTCGTGAGGCTCGCGCTGGTATCAGTGAATACAAACTTCCAAGGGTGTTTCAACAAGAATTGTTCGATTTCCAGCAAAAAGCGGTTCTGGTCGCAGCACATCACCTGCATAAACGCGGAGGCGTGATGATCGGCGATGTAGTCGGTCTGGGCAAAACCATTACCGCAGCCGCGCTTGCCAAGATGTTCGAAGAAGATTTTTTTCTTGAGACGCTGATTATCTGCCCGAAGAACATTGTTGACATGTGGGAAGGTTATGTCCATAAATATCAGCTCCATGCCAAGGTTCTCTCGCAGAGTATGGTACAAAAACAACTTCCCAATTTAAGACGTTACCGACTTGTTATTATTGATGAAAGTCATAACCTGCGTAACGACGAGGGAAGCCGCTACCGTTCTATTAAATCATATCTTGAAGAAAACGAGAGCAAGGTTGTCCTGCTTTCAGCAACCCCTTACAACAAGTCCTATGTCGATTTGTCCAACCAGTTGCGGCTGTTTCTGTCCGATGACAAAGACCTCGGGATCAGCCCTGAAAGGTACATCGAAAGTATCGGCGGCCAGGTTCATTTTACGGCACAGCACACAGAAACATTTATCCGAAGCATCAAAGCATTTGAAAAAAGTGGTTTTTCAGATGACTGGCGTGAGCTGATGCGCCTCTATCTGGTGAGAAGGACACGCAGTTTTATAAAAAAAAATTATGCGGGGACTGACAATTCTAACGGACGTAAATACCTGACTTTTTCGGATGGAACAAAATCCTATTTTCCTGACCGTCTTCCCAAAAAAGTAGAGTACCTATTCGATCCGAAAGACAAAAAAGACCAGTATGCCAGGCTTTATTCACAAGCCATTGTAGATGCCATTAACAGCCTCGACCTGCCCCGATACGGGCTTGGGAACTATATCAACCCCAAAGCGACGATAAAACCAACTGAAGCAGAAGTCTTGATTATCGCCAATCTTTCACGCGCCGGAAAACGGCTGATGGGTTTCTGCCGGACCAATTTATTCAAGCGACTGGAAAGTAGCGGTTATTCCTTTTTGCTCTCTCTTTCCCGCCATATTCTCCGTAATTTCGTCTTTGTCTATGCGGCTGAAAACAATTTGCCGATTCCCATCGGGAAAAACATTGTGGAAAATCTGGATGGTTTTATTGAAGACAATGATACGGACGCAGACGGCGATGATAACAGCATTGCATTTATTCTGAATGAAGAGGAATATCTCAAGCGAGCCCAACAGATATACGATCTCTTTACCGGGAAATATAAGAAGCGGTTCGAATGGATCCGAAGCGAGTTTTTTATTTCTGATATGAAAAAGTCGCTTATCAACGATAGCCGGACAATCATCAAGATTTTAACCACTGCCCAAAAATGGAACCCCGAAGAAGACCGCCAGCTCAATGCGCTTTTTGACCTGATCAATGACACCCACAAAAAGGAAAAAATTTTGGTGTTTACCTAGTTCGCCGACACAGCCTGGTATCTGTTTGAGCAACTGAAGAAAAGAGGCGCTCAAAGCATTGAATGCGTTACCGGTGATTGTGAAAACCCGACCGACTATGCGCATCGTTTCAGCCCGATCAGCAATGAAAAGCCGGTAGTTAAAGGCACTGAAAAGGAATTGCGGGTGCTTGTCACCACCGATGTGCTCAGTGAAGGGCAAAACCTGCAAGATGGTCATATCATAGTGAATTATGACCTGCCCTGGGCGATTATTCGACTGATTCAGCGGGCGGGCCGCGTTGACCGTATAGGACAGAAATCCAATGAGATATTGTGTTACTCATTTCTTCCCGAAGACGGCGTTGAAGAAATCATTAGACTTCGGGAACGGTTGAGCAGGAGAATCCAACAGAACGCGGAAGTGGTCGGTTCTGATGAGACCTTCTTTGACGGCGATCCGGTAAACCTCCATGATCTCTACAATGAAAAATCCGGTATCTTTGACGATGAGGATGATACAGATGTTGACCTTGCTTCATATGCCTATCAGATATGGAAAAACGCCATTGACAGCGACGCGGCTCTTGCCAAAATCATTCCGGATATGCCGAACGTCATTTACGCGACAAAAGAGAATACCCTTGAAAAAGAGAAGGAAGGTGTAATCGTTTATACCCGAACTTCGGATGACAACGATGTCCTGGCATGGCTTGATGTCCAGGGTAAAATGATTACTCAGTCCCAGCTTGCCATACTCAAAGCAGCGGATTGCAACAAAGAGGCAAAGCCGCTTTATAAATTGCCCGACCATCACAAGATTGTGAAAACTGCTGTGGATATCATTACCAGGGAGGAAGTGGCCGCCGGAAGCTCGCTTGGGAAAAAAACCGGTGTCAAATACCGGGTTTACATGCGACTTGACCGCTATTTCAAGGAAAACGACGGTACCTTGTTTGTCACCAGCGAGATGAAAAAAGCCGTGGATGATATTTTCAAATACCCGCTGAAAGAATTTGCACGGGACACGCTGAATCGGCAGCTTAAAGCGGGCATATCGGATGATGGGCTGGCAAACCTTGTTGTATCACTTCGGGACGACGACAAATTGTGTATTACCGATAATGAAGAACAGGTAAACCGCCTGCCCCAGATTATTTGCTCCATGGGCATCAGGAACGGAGAGTAAAATATGGCGATAGCTAAAACTGAATTTTCCAACTATATCAAGGCATTTAAGTTCAGAGAACTGTTCAACGAAATGGGTTGGAACAACGACCGCACCAGGCAGCCGATTGTTGTTGATGATGCGGATTTCAATCTTGTCGGTATCGCGGAAAAAAGCGGCTTCAGAATTTTTATCTGTGAACCTGCGCCGGGGAACAAACTGCCCGATAAAGCCACGCGCAAGAAAATTGAGAGGAAACTGACCAAGCTTTTTCAGGAGCATCTCATTATTTTTATTGATGAGTATAAGCGTGAACAGGTCTGGCAGTTGGCGGTGCGTAAAGCTGGCAGTCCGACAAAAATCAGCGAAACCAGTTACAGCATATCCCAGGATCCGGAACTACTCTATCAGCGGGCAAGCGGTTTGTTTTTTACACTGGATGAAGAAGAAAAGGTCACCATTATTGATGTCACCAAGAGGGTAGCAAAAAATTTCCAGCAGAATAACGAACGTGTTACCAAAAAATTCTACGAAAGTTTCAAGAAAGAGCACGCTGTCTTTTTAAAATTCATACAGGGCATTGACGATCAGCTCCATATGGACTGGTATGCCTCGCTGATGTTAAACCGCCTGATGTTCTGCTATTTCATCCAGAAAAAAGGATTTCTGGACAATAACAAAAACTACCTGCAGGACAAGCTCAAAGCCTGTAAAGAAAAAAAGGGGAAGAATAAGTTCTATTCTTTTTACCGCGATTTTCTGCTGGCTCTCTTTTATGACGGGCTGGGTGCGCCGGAACACACTGAAAATCTTGAAGTGGAAATCGGCCAAATCCCCTACCTTAATGGTGGATTATTTGACGAACATGAAATTGAAAAGACATTTAAAAAAATATCAATCGGCGACAAGGCGTTTGAAAAACTCTTTGATTTTTTTGACCAGTATGAATGGCACCTCGATACCCGTGAAACGGCCAGCGGGAAAGACATCAATCCTGATGTCATCGGTTATATCTTTGAGAAATACATTAACGACCGCGCCCAGATGGGGGCCTATTACACCAAGGAAGACATTACAGACTACATCGCCAAAAACTGTATTATTCCATGGCTGTTTGACGAGGTAAAGCGGAACTATCCCAACGCCTTTGGCGCTGACGGCTGGCTCTGGCAGATGGTGAAGACAAGCGGTGACGAGTATATCTATGACGCGGTTAAGCACGGCGTGCCGGAAAATGGCGGTCTTTTTGATGACCTGCCGGCTGAGGTCCAGAAAGGTTTTGCGCCGGAGTTGGAAAACAAAGTGGTGGAAGGCAAAGGTCCCTGGCTATGGGAACTCCGCAAAAGCTGGAACAAGCCCGCTTCTTCGGATATTGCCCTGCCGACCGAGATTTATCGCGAAGTTATCGAACGTCGCAAACGCTATGCGGACATTAAAACGAAAATTGAATCAGGCGAGATAAAGGGAATCAATGAGTTCATCACCTGCAACCTCAATATTCGCCAGTTCGCTCAGGATGTGGTCGAAACAACCGAGGATGCCGAGTTTATCCGCCATTTTTATAAGGCCCTTTCCAGCATAACGATACTTGACCCCACCTGCGGTTCCGGCGCGTTTCTCTTTGCCGCAATGAACATTCTTGAATTGCTCTATGAAGCATGTATTGTTCGGATGAAGAATTTTATTGATGAATCAAAAAAAGGCAGACACACGTTTTTTGAAGAGACCCTGGCGCAGGTTAATGCGCCGGAACACCCGAATCTGCAATACTTCATTTACAAGTCCATCATTCTGAACAACCTCTACGGCGTGGATATTATGAACGAGGCGGTGGAAATCGCCAAACTGCGGCTGTTTTTAAAGCTGGTGGCCACAGTTGACGCCGACTACCGCAAACCGAACCTGGGCCTTGAGCCGTTGCCGGATGTGGATTTTAACATCCGCGCTGGGAATACGCTGGTGGGGTATGCGACGGAACCGCAATTAAAAGATGCATTTGCCGGTCAGCTTGATTTTGATAATGATGCCGAAAAGATCAAAGAAAAATGCGATATTGTCGGGCACGCTTTTGCCAGATACAAGGAGATACAACTTCAAGGTAATGCAGATTTTGATGACTTTAAACAGGCCAAAGATGACCTGAACCAACGGCTGAATATACTCCGCAATGAACTGGATGTGTTGCTGCACAAAGAGCATTACGCAAATGTAGAATACGACCAATGGCTCGCCACCCATCAGCCCTTCCACTGGTTCGCGGAGTTTTATGAGATTATCAATGACAGAGGCGGGTTTGATGTGGTAATTGGGAATCCGCCTTATGTAGAGTATTCTAAAGTTAGAGATACATATAAGATTGGAGGCTATGATACAGAAAAGTCTGGTAATTTATATGCATATGTTATGGAGCGAGTTACTCGAATTATTAGAAAGGAAGGTTATTTTTCTTTCATTATTTTAATGGCTTCGATAACTACTAAGAGAATGTCATATCTGAGAAGAATCCTTGAATCAAATTTTTCCCAGAACTTTTATATCAATCTTGCTGGTGATTGGCATCCAGGAAGATTATTTGATGGTGTGAGAAGTCAGTTTACAATTTATATAGGTTTTAATCAATCGAACGAAGGGAACAAGATATATACTACTAATTACTTACGTTGGAATAATTTAGAAAGAGACAATTTGCTATTATCTAAAATTGAATATGTCTTAAATGATTTTACTAATGTTGAAGATGCTTATCCGAAATTTGGGAAAGAAATTGAAAGAAAAATATGGAAGAAAATCCTAGGTAATAGAAAATCACTTATTTGCTATTCACAAAAGTCTGGTAGTCATTTCTACTATCGTAATGCCGGAATTGCATATTACCAAATTGTTATTAATTTCGAACAAAAATTTACAATTAATGGGAAAAAATCGACTTCCTCCACACTACAAAAATGGTACTGTGAGAATAAAAAAGTTTGCGATACGCTTGTAAATCTTTTAAATAGTAATATTTTTTCATGGTATTATTTCTGCTTTTCTGATTGTTATCATTTAACACAATCTGATTTTTCAAGATTTCAAATTGATTTAAACGAATTGCTTCTTTTGCAAATCTCAAAATTTACACCTCAATTGATGAAATGTATTGATGATAGCAGTATACTTAAAATTACAAACTATAAAACAAAAGGCGAAATTATTTATCAGGAATTTTATCCACGCCATTCCAAAGCTATTATTGATGAAATAGATAAAGCATTAGCCGAGCATTACGGCTTCACCCACGAGGAACTGGATTTCATCATCAACTACGACATCAAATACCGCATGGGCAAGGAACTGAACAGCGGGGAGGACAACAATGGCTGACAACACTTTGGCCGTTTTTGAAAACCATAAAATCCGGCGTCATTACGATGAACAGATGGGAATCTGGTATTTCTCGGTGGTTGACATTCTTCAGGTTCTGATACAGCAGCCGGATTATCAGGCGGCCCGAAACTACTGGAAAGTG
>Ga0315533_1001862_pt1 | contig 15446 bp, 11 predicted proteins | sample SalMarSW160130MG_FD_203081 | JGI IMG/M metagenome (GOLD analysis project Ga0315533, IMG submission 203081) | Salt marsh sediment microbial communities from the Plum Island Ecosystem LTER, Massachusetts, United States - Salt Marsh Sediment SW1601-30 ...
CGTGGTATCGCGAGGACCGGCTGCACCAGGCTCTGGCTTACCAGAGTCCGCTCGACTATGCAAAAAGGGCAGAAAGGAGTATCTTATTAGTGGCCTGATTTACTCCAGTTTCATGGGGTTCACGTCATTAGGTATTCCCCATGCCTCATGTATATATGTATTACCAGGGTATAGAACATAGTTATAGAACATAGGGTATAGAACATAAGATGAGTATTGAGTATGGATGACGGGATGGAGGTCGACCTCTAGAGGAATGTTTAACAGGCAACAAAACGATGTACCGATGTGTCTGTCGTTCGCCGAAATCATCCGTTAAGCATCGTTAATCAGTCGTCGTATTCGAAACGTTAATGCAGTATATATATCGTTGTTAAGATACGGTTGTTAACGAAAAAAACGAAATAACGAAGATAACGACGGTGTTCAATAACAGATGAACATGATATGTTGACCTCACCCAACACCGGTTAACGACACGATCCTCAACTATTTTATGCTAGCGTCGTTGTCCGTTCAGGACGGACGCCATTGCGATGCCTATGCCAATGGGAACACAATCATGTTATCAGTGATATGACGAATCTCCCAGTGTTAACACTATCTCGCTTTTGATCTCGTAATTAAACTTGTCCTATGTCTCATTAGCAATCCCTTTGATATCCCTTTGATATCCCGTTGAAATGTCCCGTAAAATGTTGCTATGAAACCTGTTAACGACAAGCAGCTTATAGAGACCGCAAGAAAATACAATCTTGATCCGAGTAGTGTGAAAAACGAAGCATTTGCTCTGTTCGACCACGGTTATTCACTGAAGGAAGTCCGGTTCTTGCTTCGCAGGCACAAGAATCCTGCTAATCCATTAAGCTACAGCAGCACACTCAGAAGATATCGAAAACTGTGGGAGTCGGTGCAGAAATAGAAATCGGGTAGGGCTTTCAGAAATTCAGCGTGGCGCACGCCGTTTCTGCGTTCATGCATGGTCAAACAAAGACACAATGTGGCTTTTTGTTGGACCCTAGACAAACTGTCAAAGCATATGCCGAAGCAAGTGTCGGTCAATCTGATAGGCTTGCTGGTATAATATTGCTACAATTTGGGCAGAATCGGGGAGAGAGTTACTCACTGTACAAATATGGGATAAGCAGTCCATAATACGAGAGAAGGAAGTCGTTCGTGTGAATAAGTCTTCACCGAAAATTGTAACTGCGGAAAAGGCTGTTCAAGCCATAAAATCACATGACGATGTGGTTTTGGCAAACTTTTGTGGAGAGCCACGCTTCCTGCCGATGGCGTTGCTGAATAGAGCCTACGAACTGTTAGGGGTGAGGATATTTCACTTTGCTGCCTTCGGCCCGTTTCAGGATAAGTATTTGGAGCCGGGAATAGAAAAACACATCAGGTGTGCCACTGCATTTTGTGGCCGGCGCAAAAGCGTAAGACAGTTACTCAGTGAGGGCCGTGCTGATTTTTATCCAGTAACCTTTGGCAATACACCCCGGTTGCTTCGCGAAGGAGACTTCAGAAGCGATGCCCTGTTGCTAACCGTCTCACCACCTGGCCGCGATGGCTACTGCAGTCTGGGTGTATCAGTTGACTATGCTCGGGGTGCACTTGAGCGGCCGCCCAGAGTAGTCATTGCAGAGGTCAATCCAAACATGCCGAAGACACACGGAAGGTCTTTCATCCATGTTTCACAAATTGACTATATTGTCGAGGTCGATCAGCCTTTATATGAGCTTGAGCAATCCCCTATCACCGAGGTAGAAGCCAAGATCGGTCAGCATGTAGCTGCGCTTGTGGAGGACTGCGCCACGCTACAGATAGGATACGGTGGGGTAAGTGAAGCAGTGGTACACTTCCTTAAGGACAAGAAGGACCTGGGCATTCATACCGAAATGGGCCCGGAAGGCTTGAGAGAGCTCGTGGCAGCAGGAGCAATAACTAACGCTAAGAAAAGCATACACCAAGGGAAGATAGTTTGCACGTTCCATGGCGGCACAACAAAGCTGTATGAGTGGCTGAATGATAACCCGTTAATAGAAATGCAGCCGGTTGATTACACCAACGACCCAAAGGTTATCGCTATGAATAGCAAGATGGTGGCAATAAACACCGCCTTGCAAGTAGACCTCTTCGGCAACATTTATTCTGACTTGTTGGGTCTCGAAGACCAGTATACCGGCTCCGGAGGGCAACTGGACTTTGCCCTAGGATGTATCATAGCTCCTGATGCCAAATTCGTGACCGTATTGCCCTCCACAACCAGCGATGAGAAGTCCTCGAGGATAGTCACACATCCGACGCTGGAAATGAACAACCCTCGTGCCCCCCAAATACCTACCATTCCGCGCTACTATGCTGATTATGTCGTTACCGAATATGGAGTAGCTCACCTGAAAGGAAAACCTAATACCGAAAGAGCCAAGGCTTTGATACAAATAGCCCATCCGAATTTTCAAGGTATACTTCAGCAACAGGCCAAAGAATTAGGCTTACTGTAGACTGTTTAGTGCCGAAAAGAGATAAGCCGGGATTTATTTCTATGCATCTAACGGCGTCCGATAGGCACAAGCCGCGGACTAAACTTTCTGACGTTCTGTGTGATATGCCTAATTACCATTGCCCCAAGCCGACTTCGGTACCCTCATGAAAATCTAAGCGATCTTTCGCGGTGGCTAAGATGTTTTGCCTGTGGGTCAAAACGGGGGCATGTTTCTTCCTACTGGGATTATTGCAGAGCTGCTCTATGCTTGATAGCAAAAGCAAGGTTAGCTGTCCTCGTCATATGGTCTTTCCCCTTTTCCCACCCCGACGTTTAGCTTCAGGAGTGGAAGGAAAAAGGTTCTTGATCATCCGTTCATATAAACCAGGCTGGTTTGTGACACTGTTTTTGATGATTTCCGCCATATCCACTTCGGGATTTAGGTACCCAAGTAACTCACATTTTACTATCTCAAGCAGACTGACAAGGACATGCTTGTCCTTGTCTGATATCGGTAATAGGGTTTTCTGGATGAATTCCCAGCCCGTCGGAGTTGCCGGTTTAAGGGCGTTCTCCCCCTTGGTGGTCAAAGACACATGTACTATTCTGCGGTCACTCCTGTCTCTTGTCCTTCTGACCAGACCAGCTTTGGCCATGCGGTCAACCAGCATACTGACGCTGTTTGGTCTACGTTCTAGAACCAGAGCTAGGTCAGTTGGCCTTAAAGAACCACCGCGTGATTTCACAGCCGCAAGCACTGCGAACTGCTCCGTAGTAAGCCCGAATTCCCTAAATATTGAATCCTCGCACAGAACAAGTGCGTCACGGACTCGGTGCAGCAGAAGCCACAATCTCAAAACTGTATTTTGGGGTTCAGAATCTACCGCCATATTTAGGTTCTTTTTATTATTTCACGGAAACTTCGCTCGCTTGTGCCGCTTCTATTATAACAACTGGCACTTCTTTGCAACAAATCAACGTGACTCAACAATTCTGACTATTGTGTGGACGAATTCGGTGGCCCTGTAAGAAATGGGGGTCGTCTTAGGCGAGGCACACTACTCGTTGGGCAATTCCTCAATCACCTCGATTATCCTTGGATTGTGAGGGTTATCATTGAACTTGACCGAATACCAATGGTTTGCCCTTAGCATGATGCTGCGTTCTGCGAACACAATATCGATATTGCCGAAGTAAGGACTATCCTCAGAAACGACCTCATACTTATACCTGAAAAGCCTCTGCGTCTTGAGATTGTACTCAGTTATTACGCGAATAGAAAGCGTTTGACCCAGCATTGGAACACAGCCCGGTTCGACGGACTTGGAGGATAGTTTTCTCCTTACCTTCACTACGCTTAAAGGAGGGTTAATTGCTTTCTTGGCGGACTCTTTCGCCAGTTTGTCAGCCGCTTTGTTATGTTTATCCTTTGAATGCCCTTCAACCCAGCAGAATTCGAATCTCTTTCGTTTTCTATGCAATGCGTTCAACATCCTTGTCAACCTTTTCCATAGCTCCACATTAGCAACTGGCCTGCCATAGTAGTTACACCATTTCAGCTTTGGCCACTCATAAATGGCTTTTTTATAGTTGTCCGATACGTACTGTGAATCAGTGTGGACAACGATACAGCCAAAGCTATTGAACGCCGGATGACGCATTGCTTGTTTAATGCCCTCAATGCAAGCGTGAAGTTCCATCTCGTTATTTGTAGCGCCGGCAAATCCAGGTGGTGAAATGTCCTCAACCTCCTCGAGCCCTTCTTGGTTAACAAAAACAAGACGGATTCCTATTCCGCCCGAACGAGGATGGGAAAAAGACGAGCCATCAGTATAAACATTCATTGCATCTTCAATAACCATGTTGTCAGCAAGCCCCTACCAAGGCTGTAAAGCTAATATTAGTACTCGTCGAGCCATAAGTCTAGGAATCGGTAAGACCATGACCTTCGATGCCGGATTTTCTGGCGAAGTGTGTGACGTATCGAACCAACCATTGAACAAAGCTCGGAAATGTTAACCGGAACCCATTTTGCTCAACGGCCCACGTTGCGCGGTCTGAGGTAGCGCTGGATTGGCTTGACGGATGTCCCAAATTATACGAGTTCGGGCACAATTACTCTAAGGATTCCAGATGTTTGAGCAGTGTATCATAATCCTGCCTGTACATTTTAACTTTGATATCTTTCGGCCTCAAAAACAGACCCCATTCGTTCACCCTCGACGGATTTCCAGGCTCGCAAAGCATGAGTGGACGCACCTTCTTATATAAGACGAGTGGCACGTTACTTCTGTCAATCGTGTTCACGCAATATCGAAAGGCTCCTAGCACAATGTCGACCATAGATGCTATATGTGTGGTACCGATGTTGATCGTGCCATAGCACCAGACATTTTCCAGTCTATGAGGTAGCCTACCACCCCAGAACGCAGGGTCGACACCTTGCTGATGAATTCTTGTTAACAGACTAAGATCATTTTTGAATCTGTCAACCAAGCAGATACCATGTGATTTCTCCCGCTGTAAGAACAGGTCAAATTGGCAAATGAGCGTGTTGATAGCCCAAAGCCATAGGTCAGTTCTTTGCGTGCTCGCTATACCGTGATGGACGGCGTAGGCCATGAACCTCACTCCGAGATCGTTGCACGTTGCCAATACGTCATTCTTGGCTTGTGAGAATTCGGCGTTTGACAGATTTGTCGGCTTTGATCGACTATCAAATTTGAATTCGGCATCTGCGGCGAAGCCATATGTGCTTCGGATATCAATTATCTTGTTTGTCGCTTCCAGAGCTTTGTCCGCAGTAATGATTAAGCCACCATATATGAAGAAGCGTGCTTGCCTACTTTGTGTTACGTTAGATTCATCACCAACAAAAACGAACATGCAGATCGTCCTCCTTGTCTCCAGTCTATCACTTGATAAGAATCGCCTCAATATATAGCTGATGGCAGGTACACATTACACTAAAGGCTTTGGCTAATAGAAGCAGAATAACGGATGGAGCTCACGGAATTTTGATTCGCTCTCTGTTGCACAAAGTAGCGTTTTGTTATGCTTCTGATGAAAGCCAAATTTCTTCTCAAAAGTTCCTATATCATAAACGGGCAATGGTCTAGGACATAATGTATATATACACCTGTCTAATTCGTTAAGGGTATTGCAAAGGGAATATTATTGCTTATATTGCATCTCAACAACGACGGTTGTTAGTAGCCCTTCAGCTTCAAATTAAAACTCCCAAACTGACGTTATTATGGCGTTAAAATGTTTGGGATGGGCTGTTACCAGTTGGGGATCCTACGAACAAAACAGGGTTTTTGCAATTCACACAAAAGTTCCATTTTATACGTAAAGGGGCTATTTGGGACATCTGGCTTGGAATTAGGAAACCGCTGCTCTTCCAGTTAAGCTACAGAGATGGGAAGCTAATTACACATTTCTTCACTGTTCACTGTTAAGCAATGAAAGAACAATGGAGAACGAATATCAACACCAATATATTAAAGTATTAGACCGAGAATTAATTTACGAGCATACCCTTTCTCATATTATTGCCTGGCTCCTATACTTATCGGGATGCAGAATGGGATGTTGCAGTTGATATTGTGTCGCAACAAAGACCTATGAGGGCAAAACCGTCTCTCTAGGAACCTAGTTCACAGTGAGATAAAGCCTCAAGCTATCCTCAAACTTCATTGAGTTAGTCAGTGGTGTAACTACGATTAGCCTATATTTCTTCAGTTGATGGGGGTATATTCGTGTTAGTATTATGCCATCCGAATTGAAGGAGATATTAAGATGGATATATGGAAGTTCTACTACGTGACCCATCGCTACCATGAAGTCTGCAATCCGATGAGTACAGCGAAGCTCGATGAACTAGTTGGGCTCCTGAGACTGAATCCAAGGTCTGCCGTGCTCGACATTGCTTGCGGCAAGGGAGAGCTATTGACAAGGCTGGCGGAGCGGTACGGAATATCCGGCATCGGGGTCGACATCTCCCAATACTGCGTGGCGGATGCAGAACAGAAGTTGAGGGAACGGGTGCCCGGTGCTCAAACGCAAATCCTCAACATGAACGGAACAGATTACAGCCCCGACCAACTCTTCGACCTCGCCATGTGTATCGGCGCTTCGTGGGTGTACAAGGGACATCGAGGAACTCTAAGTGCCTTGAAGTCTATGACAAAGCCGGATGCCCTCATTCTCGTCGGCGAACCATTCTGGCTTAAGGACCCGGATGATGCGTATCTGCTTGCCGAGAACCTCACGCGTGATATGTTCGGCACTCACTACGAGAACGTACTTGTTGGCGAAGACGAAGGCCTGTTACCGCTGTATACGATGGTCAGTAATCAGGACGATTGGGACCGGTATGAGACACTTCAGTGGTATGCGGCCGAGAAGTATGCCACGGATAATCCGGACGATCCTGATGTATCGGAGATATTAACCCGCGTCGCCCACGGACGAACGAATTACCTACACTGGGGTCGTGATACGCTCGGCTGGGCGATGTATCTCTTTCGCAAACGTTCGCACGCCGATTAGTCGCTAGGTTCAAACGAGCAAGACAAGGAGATTTCCATACCACGTCTAGTTAGATACTATCGTTGGTGTCATCGTGTTGTTTTTACTGCTATGGTATTGTTGTTTGCTCCGTTAGCGTCAAATCGTAACTAGAGAATTGGCGTTATCCTGGTGTCGAAAGAGGTATATGGAATGGGATACCATAGTGATTATTGTGGTCGTAACAAAGACGGTTGTTAGTAGCCCTTCAGCTTCAAATTAAAGCTCCCAAATTGGCGTTATTTTGGCGTCGAAATGGGTATACGGAAGGGGATACCATGGTTATGATTGTGTCGTAACAAAGAAGCAATTCTTGAAGGCACAATCCGCTTTATGGGGTCACAAAACGATGTTTTGTATCCTATGCCAGAAGATTATCAATATTGATTGGCATGCCCTCTTGGACATAATTCACAACGAAACTAGATGCCAGTTCCTGCTATAGTAAAACGCTTGGATCCACAATCCAACCTTCTAGACTATCAGCGGCATCGGGGATGCCATAACCCTCCGCACTACGAACATAAGCCCATGCAGTCTGGACTGCACAAAGAGCCGCGTCAAGGTAGTCAGCTGAAGGGTCATCTAACATCATGTGTATATGTTGCTGGCTTAGGCATATGTCTAAACCGTAGAATTCAGTTAGGCGAGGGTCCAGATTACTGATAATGCGGCTGCGCATTTCTAGCTGCTTTGGTACTTGCTTGCCTTTGAGGTCGTTTTTGTAGCTCTGCTTTCCTATAAACACTCGTGCGGCAAGGGCAGGATAAGTCTCCAAAACAATGCGGTCATCGCTACGAGGGCAACATGGCAGAATTGAAGCACAGCATTTTAGTAGGTAAGGTGCTCCTCTGAAGAACATCTTTCCTACCGGCGTAAAATCAAGCTGCATAGGGCTACGGGCCCCAGCCTTACGATCAGTCTCACGTAAAAGTCGGTGCTTCCCACTCTCCGGGTCCCTATAATTCCGTAGACTCTCCTCAAATTTTTCTTTACCCATGCGACCAACATAGTCGACATAGCCTTTCCAACAATCTGGCCAGGCTAGGTTCTCAACTAGTTTCCTCGGTTGACCAAAAGGAAAGTCAATGCCTGCTATCCATGGCCCATCATGACTCAAGAACCCCTCAAACTCCCCGAAGCTATTTATGTTACAGAAACTAGTCAACGTTAGAACAGCCCCATTAAAGTCACAAACTGAGCAGACTATGGGCTTCGTGGGTCTCGGTGCGCTAGTAAAATCAACTCCGTAAATTCTCATGACTGCGCAAGCCTACTTGACATACTCTACTTTTCCCCGAACATATACCAATAGTTTAGGATTTGGAGTGCGAATTTCTTTAACGGCTTTGAAGTCAGATAGTTGGAGAACTTATATTAAGCAGTCGCCATTCGCGTAAAGCCTCAATCATTTTTAGCATCCAGTAGCTTTCAGGGAGTGTCGCTTCGCCAGGCTTAGGGCCATGATCCGGGACCCAATCTGTAATTGCTCGTAAAACTCCTTGGAATAGCTTTTCAAGTGTCCAGATTTCTATTCCCTCCCGTTGCAAATCTAGGTTACTCGTAAGTTTATCAATCTTTTTTCTCGTTGCCCAGATGTCAACATACAGCTTCTTATATTCGACGGGCTTGAGGGATCCCATTCGTCTATTCATGCGGTTAATGATGGCTTCTGTTCGCGAGCTTGAGAACTTATTTCTTACATAGTGAACATTACTCTCGTAGTTACCGCCGAGTTCTCCCACTTCTACATGAAATATTTGCAATACCTTGTCATTACTTTCACTCTCAATTATTTTTGTTCCCACAACATCGGCTTCCTGTCTACCACCTTTACCTGTCCCGGGAAGCGGAATCCCCACTTCGGTCAGGTATCCTAATAGCTGTAGCCATTCAGAAATGAGTTCCTCACTCCAGTTTCGTGGAATAGGCATTTTCGTCCCTCGTATTATTCCGAAACAAATCTTATTATATCAGGCGTGAACAAGAGTGAGAACCTTGTATAGATTGAACATCCTGGCTGATTGTGCAGTTTTCTAGTTGCCTTAAGCGCTAAGGGATAAATTCAATTCAGCCTTTGGTAATCTGGCTCAGAAGAAGACGCCGAAAGGCAAAAGCTAAGATTGCCAGGTAGCTTATTAAGATTGTTAAATCCCGTTGTGGCTCTATTCCAGGTCTACATCTGCCTTAAGTGCTATGGATGGCAAAGTGAACAATACGATGAATTTTTTATAGGGAAATGGTAGTTCTGAAGGGGCTGCAAATATCCAAATATAACAGATAGTCTTGATTGGAGGCCATCACTAGTTATTATTCCCTGCAGATGGCAGGTTTCTTTCTACCTCTCTCGCCCACGTAGGATATACTTAACTCTTTGCCAAAAGGGCATGCTCTTATATTGCTTCAACTCTGATTTGACTGTCTCCAGCTTTCGTCTTAACAGTTCTATGCTCTTTTCATCTTTCGTCTTAGATGATTCCATCTCACGTAGACGCATTTTAAATTCGTTTATGCCAATTTGTAGCCTGTCAATTTCTTTCTTGTCTTGTTCCACATCTTCCTCTCTACGTTTCGAGATAATACCCAGCACTCTTTCACGAAACTCGTTTTTGATAGATTCTCTTTCCCCTTCAAGAGAATCTGGAATCCGAGATAACAATGCTGTTGCCTCTCTGTCCTGCTGCAAATCGCTTAAGGACTTAAATGCAAGCTCCGGGTCCAAGTCCAAGAAATCATCGACTCCAATATCTGCCTTCTCTAGATCCTTGAGTAAACTTAGATCGAGCTCTTCCTCGGGGAAAATAGCGCCTAACTTGTGCGAGACCAACCATGATACGTATTCATCAGTCGCCATGAGTTTGCCCACACTTTGAAAGGGTAAAAGAGCAACACCCCACTCCTCAATCTCTCGGCAGTGTGGTGTTGAATACTTTCTTTGTAGTATCTTGTCCGCCATTGGTAGCTTTCTGTCTATGGTTATTAACCAAACTGAGGCACCAAAAGGGGTACTCGGATAGTTGTTCCGAAGCTGTTGTACCAAAATTAGGTTGTAAGTATCGTGGTCGATTACGTCAATAGGCGTATCTTCGCCCTTTGCATCTGTTATCGCGGCACGAACACGACTATAAGCTTCGTGCACCATTATGTCGCCACATTGATCATCAATGACCTCGATGTCACGGCTTAGTAGATACGTTTCCAAATCAGTGAAGGGTGATATAAAACCTGCCCAGTTGAGTTTTGGATTCTCTTGCCGTTTGGCAAGAAATGTCTTGACGATAGGATTAAGAACAGCCCTTGGGTTCACCTGCAATATGGCGGAAATTGAGGGGTCACCTAGAGATACACTGTGCCTTTTGGCTTCTTCAACAAGCCGTTCTGCCTCTCGTAGCGTTTTCGATGAGACGAATAGCTTAACCCCCATAGCTTTACTCATCTCTAGTATGTCAAACATGGCTTGATGTGCGGCATAGCCTTCACACAGATACCTTATCACCACATTCGTATCGAGGTACAGTCTTATTCTGTTGAAGCATTCTTCTTCTAGCTTCCGGAGCCTAGGATCTATATTCAATATTTGGAAATAAAAGACTTTGTGGTGAAGGCTGGCGACATAGTGCTTTTGCACTTCATTCAGATTGCCCATAAACCATTGAATTCCTCTCATTGTATTCTCAACAGTGGCGTTGGTCTGTAAGCTAATGAATGTTTCAAGCTGCTGTTTTAGCTCGCTCTCAGTGTCTGAATCCGTCTCGATCAGCACCGAGAAGTCACATTGCCCGTCTAAGTCTAATGACCTCTTCAACCTCAGAGTGTTTCTGTAGAAGATACTCTGAATTGCCTCCTTCACTGTCTTGGAGAGCACTACTTCTGCAAAAAGGTCTACAACTCTACCAAGTTCCCTTCCAACACTATCTGCAAGTCCTTTTTCAAACTCTCTTTCGCTCTCATTCATTCTTTCAATACGGTCAGACTGTATCTTTTGAGTTTCCTCAGCTAGAATGTAGTTGTCCTGACCAGACTGTAGAACCCGTCCGGTCATACAGCTAGCAAGTAATGCCTCTCCACACTCACCATGAGTCAACACACCGTGCTGCTCAAGAACCTCTGATACTGCTGTAGTTATTTCGCTTAGGGATCTAGCATCCTTATGTTCGAACATAGCCACCTGGACGATATGTTGATTGAGTAGTTTTCGACTCTTCCTTCGACTTGGGTCAAGTTGAAAGAGATCTAAAGCTAGCAAAGCCTCTGTGGTAGCTTGTATAGCCATAGCTCAATTATATTACTGGGTTGGCAATGTTGCAAGAATATTTGTTATCCACAAAGTAGGCAAGGTAAACATGGTATTCAACGACGGCGCGGAGATCCGAGTCCATATATTGGGGACTTCGCCAAATCGTACATTGTGACGAATCGTGCAATCATAGTCTTGACTACTGTGCTCTCGACAATGAAGAATAAAGTGAATCGCATAGAACCCATCGGGAGACAGAAAGTCCTATACGGCAAATATTGAAAAACTAGTGTCACCTAAACTATGAGTCTTTCCCAGACACATGATGACAGCATCTTGACAGAAAACACTTTATGAAATAACATAGGACAGGAACATCTAATGAATGACGCTGGAGACCATTCATGAAATGAGAACCGAAAACGAGCAAATGCCGCTTCTGGTCAACAACCACGAAGATGCCTACCGCCAAATCCGCAATTACCTAGCCGGCCGACTTATGGGCGCAACACGTGATGAGGCTTTGTTGCAAGAAGTAATAAAATGCCTATTCTGCAAATTGCATCTCAAAAGGCGAGACTATAGACCAGAAAAGCCGGAAGATATCATAGAGCTTGCTCGTAGCTATAGACAGGCATTTTCAGAGGTCCGTAGCCGTTTACCCGACATCTTCAAGCAAGACGATGAGCTTCTTCTTGACCCAGCGAGCCTCGCCTATGTTGATCAAATAACGGAAACCATTGAGATAGATGACTCGGCTCATGACCCTTTCGGTGACGCTTATGAAGTTTTCATAGGTTCGGGCATCAGAGGTCAAGAGGGGCAATTCTTTACTCCTCAGAATGCCGCTGACTTATTGGTATCCATAGTTGCTCCCCAGCGGGGTGAAAAGATCATTGACCCAGCATGTGGCTCCGGGACTTTTCTCAGCACGGTGGCCCGCCTCTTGATAAAAATGGGGGCTTCGCCGGAGGATATCGCTGCGAACCTGATTGGAGTGGACAAGGATCGCTATCTAGCTGGTTTGGCTTCTTCGCGCTTGGCCATGGTAACTCTTATTCCTGCTAAAGTATACTGTGCTGACTCGCTAGGCTTGGTGGGGGAACAAGGTGAGTCGTTTGCCCTAAGAAACGAATTGGGAAAATTTGACATCGTACTTACGAATCCACCATTTGGCGCCCGAATCGTTTCCGTATCACCATCCGTCCAGCAATTGTTTGAGCTCGGATACCGATGGAAATTTGACTCGCAGACAAAAAGGTTCATCAAATCGCAGGAACTTCAATCTTCAGTTCCACCACAAGTGTTATTTTTGGAAAGGTGCCTCTCCCTTGTGAGACCTGGGGGCCGCGTAGGAATGGTCGTTCCGGAGAGCCTGATCTCGGGTAGCAACTATCGCTATGTCGTTGACTACATTAGGTCTCAAGGGCGGATACGAGCGGTCATAGGTATGCCAGAGCCATTATTCAAGACTTCGGGCAAGGGTGGAACGCATACGAAAACATGTTTGCTCTTAATCGAGAAGGGGGATACTGACAAGTCGATAGTTGCGGGCGATAGGATATTCATGGCTGAGGCTCAGTGGTGTGGCCGCGATAGCCGAGGACGTCAGATAGAACGTGACGAGCTCCCAGAGATTTCGAATAAGTATGCAGAAGCTCTAAATAGTACGTTAGATGGACATAGCCATTTGGGTTATGAAGTGTCAGTTGATGAAATAACTGATAATATTCTGGCCCCACGGTATTACAACCCAGATGTAGATGCTGAATTATCGCTCCTTCGTGACACCCATGATATGGTGAAGATAAAAGAGCTTGTTTCGTCAGGGGTGCTGGAGGTCGCCACTGGTGGTGATGAGGTTGGTAAACTCGCCTATGGAAGCGGGTCTGTGCCGTTCGTACGGACCTCCGATATCTCAAACTGGGAAGTGAAGGTTGACCCAAAGCATTGTGTCAGCGGAGAGATTTACGAAAGCCTAAGACACAAACAGGACGTCCGTGAGGGAGATATCCTGATGGTGCGGGATGGAACCTATTTGATTGGCACATGTGCTTTCATCACAAAGTATGATACCAGGATCGTTTTCCAGAGCCACCTCTACAAGCTGCGTGTCAGGGATCACTCGGCGCTGTCTCCTTATCTACTTCTTGCAGCCCTTAGTTCTGCGCCGGTTAAGAGGCAAATTAGGGCCAAACGTTTCACACAAGATATTATTGATTCCTTAGGAAGCCGAATCTACGAACTGGTATTGCCTATTCCAAAGGATAAGTCGGTGCGAGAACGAGTGACTAATACAGTCAAGCAGGCAATTCAGCAGAGAATCGAAGCACGAGAACTAGGCCGGAGAGCTTGCCTAGAACTGGTTGGAATAGTGTCGTCACAGCCCGATAATGAGGAGATGGCATAAGCCTTTCGATTCAGCTATAGAACTCCGAATCGCTCATAGTTTCTGTAGATGTGCTGTATGAGGGCTCGAGTATCTTGAAGTGAGAGGCTTCCCTGGATTCGGTTACCTTCTGATGATATCCAGCTAATGTTTTGGGCATTGTGTCCCGAATGAGGGTCATTGCTAAGAGATTTCAATGGGTTTGGATGTCCTACCTGGAAATTAGCTTTTCCATGTATTGGGTCACGGACTTCACGCTCAAACTCTGCAAAAGACAACGGCTCCATTGTAATCGGGCAACGGAAAACCTCATCTGAAAACGAGAGGATTCCCACATCAATGAGTCTCTTTTTGAGATCGGTGGGAAAATCTTGGAAGTGGCAAAGTTGGTTGATGAGTGCAACTTCAATTTCCAGGCAAGTGTGCCTAAGAGCGAAGTGTACTGACGTAGGGTGTGTTTCCCAACGCTTTTCACGGTTCGTCTTGTGGGGACCCGTGAGAACACGGTCGGTAAGATACGTCTTGACTTTGATTTTTTCGTAGGCTAGAGCAAACAATCGAGAATGGGGATTACTTTCCTCGTTAAACAGAAACGATCGAAGTTTGACCGCCTTTTTAACGAGATCATCCCCTATCCAAATCACATTACCGGGTAGATGCATGTAAGCGACAGCTTCCCGTTCTCTATAGTCGATAGGTATCTCATAGGGCAATAGATGATGAGATTCAAATGAGCGGAGGAGTTCATGGTGGTCTCTATCGTGTACCTTTTCTTCTAGTATTGCCACTACGGTCTCAAGAACATGAAAGCACTCCTCATAACTCGCGTAGCGAGGGTCGGTTTGGCCAAGCCGATTTGCCCAACGCACCTCAAATTTGGTGGTCTCAATTTTTGGTGTCTTCACCAGTTCAATAAGAAATGCAAATCTAAGAACGCCCTTAAGCACGTAGGTACTCACGCGCTGACCCAGTATGGCCGAGATTGCTGCATACTGGCGTGCGACCTGAGTGCCTTGCAGAGCACTCGTGACGGCCTGAAAAAGAACAGGCATTCTAAACCGAGCGCTGGCAGTCTCGTTCTCCAAGATTGCCCTTATCCCCTCTTGCGGTCTCAATTTTCTCCCTCGATGCCATAGTTCGCGAAGAGCTCAGAGACAGAAATTTGCAGCGCCTCAGCTAGTTTTTCAATATTCTCTAGGGAAATGTTTCGAGCTCCCCTTTCAATATCACCGATGTAAGTTCGGTGTAGAGCTGCACGATCGGCGAGCTCCTCTTGAGAGAGGTTGAGTTCACGACGTCTTCTTCTGACAGCGACTCCAAAGCGGCGTTTGATATCTGCTTTACTCTCACCGTTCACACTTTATTAGTACCAAAATATAGACTATAAGTCTACAGACTCTAAGTGACAATACGCGTAGTGAAGGGGAGCAGACTAGCAAATCGTTCGAACTCGTCGGGAGACATTGGCACTACCCTGACACTAGGGGATAATTCTCTGCGGTTTAATATAATAGAACTTGTATTGACCCAAAGAGAAGGCCAACGTTATGGGGATTTGGCCCTCTCTGCCTTATAGCAGATTGCGTGCCGAAAACCGCCACCTTCTTTGGGCGCAATAACCACCCGCTCAACAATACTGACTTTTGTTCAATCAGGCCCGAACATATGCTTCGTTCAATACGGGTACGTACACGGTAATGATTCCGAATATCAAGCCACGCACAAAGCGGTATTTTATTGTTTCATAGTACTGATTTTTGAGG
>Ga0315533_1001863_pt1 | contig 15445 bp, 10 predicted proteins | sample SalMarSW160130MG_FD_203081 | JGI IMG/M metagenome (GOLD analysis project Ga0315533, IMG submission 203081) | Salt marsh sediment microbial communities from the Plum Island Ecosystem LTER, Massachusetts, United States - Salt Marsh Sediment SW1601-30 ...
TAAAAGCGTTCAGATAACAAATTTTTCCCGGAAGGTATCACAGGCATTGGTTAGTTCATTGACCTCATCATCTGATAATAGTTCTCTTTTGTATTGGTAGGGCATAGTTTTTTCTTTATCCAAATAAAGATATCTACTCTTATTGGTTTACCATCAATTTTAATGTCTGGAAATCTTTATTCCCTTTATTTTTTATTCTTTTTCTGTTAAATTTATGGTCACAGTTTTACTTTTACCACCCGCAGAGGCAGTTATACTTCTCTCACGAGCTTCCGTGCCAGCTGTATAAGTGGTGCTTGCTTTGCCGTCTTTATCTGTAGTTACTTTGTCTTCCTTTAATCTTCCTCCATTGTAAAGGTAGCTTAGCTTGAACTCAACAGTTCTGTTAGGGATGAGATTATCTTCGGCACCAAATATCTTGGCAGTAACAGCTGCAGTAGATTTATCGTCGGCAACCAGAGTAGATGGTTCAACAGATAGCTCAATCTTTGCTACTTTAGGACCTCTTAACCAGACTGCCCAAACAACTATCGCTATGGCTATTATCGCAACTACAACCATATATACCTTCTTCTTCGTGCCCTTCTTTTCCATTTCTTTCACCTCTTTATTTTTTATCCTTTAATCATTATCAGCCATCTGGATATCTTCATCTCTTGCAATCTCGAAAACCATTATCCCTTTCACTCCCTTCCCTCCATTCATAAGTAGCTGACCTATCCGTGAAAATTCTAAACTTTACCTTATCACCTCCTTTTTGTTCAATACAAGGTTTTTCACGCAGAGGATTTAATTATCTACATCTTTTATTTTAGTTTAGCCTTTTCTATAAGTTCTGTCAACTTTTTATACAGAAAGCGACATTGTTACTTACCAAAATAATCTGATAATTTATATGTGGGATCGGAAAGAAACCACAATACCAGAAAAACAGACAACCAGAAAGCCGGAGTAGACCTGGGCTTTACTAGCAAATTTGGCTCCCCGGACTGGACTCGAACCGGTTGGTTGATGGGGTGGCTCTAATCCGGAGATTATGGTAAGTCTAATCAAGTGCTCTTTCGGATAAGAAGACACCTCATTGGTCGGTTGATCTTTACTCCCAAATTCTTGCTCATGTCGGGGGTATCCTCATCATCCACCGTGATTTCATAAAGGGTATGCTCAACCCCCTCCGGCAGTTCCTCTAAAATCCTGGTCTGGAGAGTCTCGATATCATATAACCTTGCAAATGGGGTGGCGAGGGTTGTATTCGTCACATAAAAGCAGGGGAATAATGCACATTTTCCCCCGGGTTTAAGGATGTGGCAAGACTGCTTAATGAACTGCCTGTCCTTTTCTCCTTCAAAGTGCTCAAAGGTATGATGTAAGGAGATTTTATCTACAGATTCTTTTGGAAGAGGAAGAGAAGCAGCATCTCCCCCGAGGCGAAAAGTTCGACCATCAACTCTCTTCAGGCCAGGAGGATAGATCATATCCTGAAGGTAAATTTCTCTACAGGACAAGACCCTATAATAAGAGGATTTCTCCACCCCTACATCCATAAATACATCTTTAGATTGTGGTTCAAGTAATTGGTAGCTCACATAATATTCCAGAGCTTTCTGGTGAAGATAGTCTAATTTGCTCCATTTTGGTGCTCTATAAGTAGGCATCCTTGAGAATTTTTCCTTATGTTTTTCCAGCCACTCTCTAATCCTGGAAGACTGGAAGTTAATGCGCTGAAAGTTGTTCACTCCTGTTCTTATCAGCTCCCCGCGGCGTGCTATTGACTTACACGCTAAATATGTTATATTTTTTTGAGGAAGATATATCCCACCGAAGTTGGGGAATAGGCGCTCAGGATTGGGTAGGTAGGAAAGGAAAATCCCCATTAGAACTGATCAGAGAAGTCTCATATCCAAGATTACTTGCCGCTTAGATAACCTATGGTTAATCCTACTTCGCATCGGCAAAGACGACATTTTAGAGAAAGGGTAGTTTTCTAAAAGGTTGCTCTCTGTGTCAAAGCAAAATAAAAGATAGTATACTTAGATAAAGTAAATCAGAGAAGGAAATAGCGAAGATGCTTGAAGAGACAAAATCCTCTAGATGGGGAAGATGGTTAGCCTTAACGATCTTGATAATAATAGTTGGCTATGTAATCATTGATGGTTGGTTTACAGACGAGATAGGGCCACACACAGCTGTAGCGGTTTACGAGCCAGGCGGAATAAGGGCCTTGGTTAATAAAGCCGATAAGCCGAAACGGCTATGGAAATGGCCAAGAATTTTGGGAACCTCAATGGGGGTGAAGGAGGAGCCAATCAAGGATGAGACAAGGATGGTCAGCACTAAATTTGCTATGTATACCGCTGACGAGGTCACTGGTAAGGAGGAGGATAGGGAATATGTTCAGGTTTATGTCATTGATGTAGAAATTAAAGTTAAGGACTGGCAGAAGTTCTTCGAGGAGATTAATTTAGATGAGATAAATAGAGAGAGAAGAAGAGCCGGCCCCTTTTCCCGTTTGGTAAAGGATAGGTTCGAGGTTGTGGCTTACCAGATAGGGAACATCATCAAGGGGGGCAAGACAACGGATACATTTGGAAAGCCCCTGCGGACGAAAGAGGGCTATCCGGTGATGAATCTGAATGACAGGGTTAATTACGCACATTCCCAATTGATGAGCCGAAGGAATTTCCTCATCGCCCTTTTAGATCACCATTATTTTAAAACTCCTGAGGAGATAAAAAGATATTTAAAAGAGGAGATTCCCTGGTACTGGTTCGCTGGCCCGGATGTATTTGAGTTGTTAGCCCAGCGATATAAGGGCATGCAGGAGTCGGTTTTCTCCCCATATGTTGAGGATATGACCCCGGAGGCAGCCCAGCAGAGGTTTATCTTTGGCAAGGGAAGTCTTGAGCTTTACCGAGAGGCTTATCGGGCCTATCAGTATGAGAAGTTCTTAGTGACAAGAGAGGCAGCGTTAAAGGAGATTGAAACTCATCGCAGGACCTATGGTGAAGAAGAGGAAGCCAAGAAGCTTGTTCGCTGGCAAGAGGAAAAGTTGGAGCTGGAAAAAACTCGATGGGAAAGAATGAAGGTGGAAGAGCTTATTCCCTTCTTTAGGTATTATTTCTCCTCAGATACAGAACTCGCCCTGGATATAAGAAGAGTTACCGCCGAGGAAAACGAGGCTTTATGGGAGGCAGCCATTGAGGAGGTGCTTGGTGGAGAGGATATCACCGAGTTGAGTTCCTTTATCATCCACAAGGTTGAAAAGGGGGATACCCTGGCAAAACTGGTTGAAAAATATGACGTCGACTGGAAACTGGTCTTTAACGAATATGCCCTAGGAGTTGTTGGTGAGAGTCTTGAGGATGATAGTGAGAAAAAATTCGCTCAGCTTTTGAATCAGGGCATGGAGACCGGAGACCGGCAGCCAGCATACGAGTTTGTCAAGGATGTTGCCTTAAAGGTGGGCGAGAGCATCATCATTGAAAGGACCGAGAAATTTACCTCTGAGTGGTTCAAGGAAGAGGAGGAGTATCGAAAGAAAAGGGAAAGGATTGTGAAAAAATACATTTACCGTTGGATAGAAAAATTCGCTCCTAAGGTGGTAGAGGAATACGTTCCCATCTCTCCCTGGATTGATCACCTCGAAAGAACTTACGGCGTAAAGATAGGAAGGATAAAGCTTCATATTGAAAGGGATTCGATGTTCACCAAGGCTGGGGAGCCAAAGGATGAGTACTATGACCTGTATTATTCTAAATACGTATCCAGTTTACGGAGATGAGTGATGTTAGGGCTTATCGATGATGTAAGGTATAAAGTGAGGCAAATTAGATTTTTAAAGGAGCGAAGAAGGGAGAGAGTTGATCGCAAAGCCGATAGAGTTATTGATGGCTGTCTTACCCGGAAGGGTAGATTTGGTCCCTGGCGCTCACCCGTTAAATCGGACCTTATAGATATCGATGCCCTCACCGAGGCGAAGATTGCCCGGACGAAGTTCATCTCCTTTGGGAAGTTTGCCGAGATGGAGTTGAAGGAGATAGAGGCTTCCAACAGGCTTTGCTCTAAAGAGGGAAATGGCGAGATCAAGATCCATAAGGTGGAAAATATCGACAGCGGGAGAGGCTTTAACGTAGCCGGGAAGCTCCTTTCCAAACATACCTTTCAGTTGGGAAACACCGAAAATCCTCAGTTTAGGATTTTGGTCCTGGCGGGCACTCACGGTGGGGAGTCGAGGCTGGCCAGAACGATCCTGGAGGGAATTATCCAATTGGCCCGTCCCGGCCAGGAGCGCTATAGGCTTTTAGAAAAAGGGACTATCCTCTTCGACCCCATAGTTGACCCGGCTGGTTTTAATAACCAGACTCGTGGCGCGGTGACCCGAGGGGGAATGGCTGTTAACGCCCCTCTTGTCGGCGGAGGAGAGGTTCAGCCGGGCCTGAGAAACCCCTGGGGTTTGGATGATAGAAACAGCGCTCAGGGGAGGAACAGCTCCGAGGCCCAGGATGCCTTAACTCGTTCCAACCAGGCTCACTACAGGAAGATTTTGGGTGGGAAGGCCACCTGGGTTTATGATGCGCATGAAACCTGCGAGTTCACCCACTGGCCAGACTCAGTCTTCACCTACGGAGGAGTCCTCCTTATGGCTCACCTTTATATCTCAGATACGAGGCTCTCCCACCTTAACCGATTGGATCCCTGCGTCGGCTGGTGGAGAAGGCTGAGGGGTTTTATCAGTGATTGCAGTCCCTTGGAGGGGCCGATATACAGGGAGCAGCTTCTCTGGCATGATCCCCGGATGCAGAGGATCAGAAGGATCAGAAGTAGAATAAGGGAATTGGGTCAGAGGACCATGGAGGAAAAATTTGATCGAGCTTTCCTCTTTCTTCCTCAGGTAGAGCGAGACATCAGGGTTGATGAGAGCATCTACATCGGCGGGATGATGTTTAGAGCCCCTCAAATTCTATTAGGACCGGATGTGCTTGGCTTTGAAGGCCTGACCTCTGAGAGCTTCCAGCAGGGCCTTGTGGTTCGGGCTAAGCAGACCTTAGCTGTCCTTGAGGCCCAGTTGAAGGTAATTGGACTGGGCTATAGGGGATCAGAAGATGATTAATCACATAATCGAGTATTATAAGATTCCTCATCCTCTCGATGAGAATAAGGGAAGCATTGTCATCTCCGATCCAGGGAGGCTGGACGAGAAATGCTTCAAGATATGGGTGGATGACAAGAAATCCAGTGGTCCAGCCGAACTTCCCCGAATTTTGAGGGTACTCATTAGCCCCGAGGAGAGGCCAAATCCAGAGGATGTTGATCTGGTCAAAAGGTTTGAAGGCAACGCTGAAATTCAGGATAGTCATAATTGGGGTATTTTTAAGCTTCGAATTTTTTTGAGGTTCACCGCCGCCTGTGCAGTAGGCTATTTTATCTACTGGACGATCTTTAACTTTCCCTGGTTTTGGGTTCCGGCAACGGTTTTCTTGGAGGGCATTTTAGGGGATACCTTGACCAGGATCTTTCAGGGAGTGGTCATTGCTTTTGTTCCTGGTCTCTCCTTCATAAGGAATTTTGTAGGCGCTAAAAGATGGGTTCAGGCTAACTTGCGCTCTCAATACACCAGGATTTATGCTCGGTTTGGTAGAAGCTCCCGGGGCTACTTCGCCAAGGAGGTTAAGAAGTGTCTGAAGAACATCGAGGCGGCTGCTCGAGAGGAAAAGGTCTTCCTGAAGATTACCCTCATAAGAGATATCCTGGAGGAGATCTTAACCAGCTACCAGGTAAGCCTTGACTTTGCCCGGGATTGGTGCGAGCGATTTGAGGAGATTCTTGAGGAGCTCAGCCAGAGGGCAAGTAGGGAGGTTTTCCTTGAGGGGGTGGTGATCAAGCTTGACCAATTGAGGAAAGACCTGCTTCTTTATTATCTGGAGGGCTTTCAGATGGTGCCACTCAGGGTGGCCGCGACAAGTTCGTCGCCAGAGGAGTTTTTTCCCCTCGTTGGTCAAGATTTTGATTTTACCTCAAGTATCCTGGCAAAGGGATTCAGGGAGAAGTCAAGCCACCTGAGGGATTTTTTGAAGGCGACTTCCTCAATACGCCAGCAGATCTGCTCCAGCTTTGATTCATTGAAAAATGTGAAGGGGAAAAGGGAAAGGATAAGGTGGTTGGAGGATATCGAGGAAGGATTCGAGAGCTTGAGAAACACCGCCGGTAACTTTCATTTCGGGGACAATCCATATATTACCTATGAAAGAGGAGAAAATTTAAGCAACTTTTATGACAGGCTCTATCATCTCTTTGGAGAGGCAAAGATAGACATTCTCCAGGGAGAGAAAGCAGTCAAGAGGGTATTCTTCAGACGTGTTAAGATAAAAACCGAGTGGGCACAGAAAAGGAGAATAGAGGAGCTCAAGCTGAAAGTAGAGCGTCTTCTCTGTCAGGGGGTAGGCACAAAAAAGGGTTATGAGAGGATTTCGCATCTCTTTAGCTTCTTTGGGAGCAATCTTAAAAGGAGCCTTGCTTTTTCAGCGGTAGTCTTGGTTGCCTTTGCCTCTCTTTTGAGTTTCAAGGTATTGGGTCCGGATGAGGTTCTTACGGCGCTCTACTTAAGATGGGGAGTCAAGGAGAGGGCTACCCAAAAGGTACCTCTTTTCTCCAGAGGGGTGAGGATCTACAGATTTGGTCAGGGAATGCCCATTTTTCCGAAGAAGGAGCTGTTCTGGCAACCGCCCCTCCCCCTGGTCTTTTCTCATAAGATAGATTTCAGCCAGCCCCAGAAGTTTATCTCCTATATGATATTTGCTGCTCCTACTGATACATTGTATAAGAAAGGATTGAAGCTTCTGGCCGGCGTATACGGAGGGTATTTTGAGGTGGTCGGGATCAGCTTCGGCTTTGTTCCCAAGGATAAAGAGGCCTGGACTAAATATGACTATGACGGCAAGGGGACGAAGAGACTAAGAAGGGAGATCACCTCCATAGTTGATGAATGGAGGGGAGAGCTCTTTGACCTTCGAGAAAGCCCATTAATAGACCTTGAGGATGAGGAGGAGATGGAGGAGGTCTTCTCCGGCTCCTATTTTAAAAAACTATGGAACGAAGGAAGAATGAGGGAGATCATAAAGTCCCAGATCTTCAGAAGCCCCGTGATGACCTACCAGTATGGGACATATGCCGAGATGATAGAACCAGGCATAGATTTGACTCTAAGAAGCTTGGAGCGAGAAGAGGCAAAGGTGAGATATAGCCATCTTTCAAGGAAAGAGAGGGAAAGAAAGCTGGCTAAGATTGAGGAGTTTAAAAGCTGGGTGGAGAAGATAAAGAGAGATACTCTGGAGATGGTCAGGGAGGAGTATGACGCCTTGAGAAAGGACCCGGAGGAGTTTAAAAAATACCTATCCGATCCTGAGAGCATTTCGGAATTGAGGGGTTTTGAGACCGTCTGGTCTGCAGTGCGGAGAACAATGCTTCAGGAATATACAGCTGAAAAATTGATAAGGATTATGAAAGGCGAATTGGGGGAGGAAGAGAGGCAGGGAATCCTTCAGATGTTGGTGAAGAAGGTTCGGGAGAACCCCCATTTTGCCTCCCTTATCGAGATAAGGGATGTGAAGGCCAAGGTGAGCTTTATGGATTCCCATGGTTATCGAAGCCTTGTCTCCAAGATAACCAAGGAGGTTATTTAATAGTGAATAGTCGTTAGTGAATAGTAGATAGTATTTAACCACTAAATACTAACAACTAGAAACTAACAATCAAAAGAGGGGTGAATAAAGTGCCTGTCTGGTCAGTGAAAAGTAAACACATGAAAAGATTTGTATTAGTTCTGCCCGGCTTTAATCAGGGCCGAGGAAAAAGAGGAGCCTGGTTTGCCTGGACGGAGAAGACGGAGGATTTTTTCAGGAGATTTTCTCGGGGCTATCACACAGTAAAGTACGAGATCTTTGAGCCGGAAAGCGAGTATCCTCTTTCCGACGGAGAACTGCAGCACTTGGCTGAGGAGATCAGCTCCCGGGAAAATGCTTATTCAACTTTTCTTCGCTTTGAGGAGACCCTGGGAGGGATGGGGAGGGGTTTAAGAAATCGTGGCATCAGAGGACTCATTCTTTATTTAATGATGGTTTTATCCGTCAAGCAGTTCTGGATCATCATCCTTCTTTGGCCTCAAACTCTTCTGGCCAATTTCATAAATTACCTTCGCTTGAGGATAGTGGGGCAGACGGGGAAGGTCGTCTCTTCCTTCTGGCAAAGGGGAAAAGATCCGCATATAATAGCTGCCCTAAACGAGGCGAAGGAAATTTATCGCAGCCTGGAGCTCGATCCCTCACGTACTGAGCCTCTACGTAGGTATCAGTACCTTCGAGACTATTTCAAGAGAAGGCGGAGAGAGGAGACAGATCCAGAAAAAGCACAAGCTTGCGAGTTAGTTGAAGAGGCCTACCGAGATATCATCGCCCAGCTTACCGGCGAGAGCCTTCTTTTGAAAATTGTTCCCAAGGGAACGAGAGAGAGGATAATCAATTTCTTCCATATCACAGAGCAGTTTCCCTATCCCGACAACATTTTTGCCGTAAGAAATCTTTATCGAAGTTTATGCCTGTCCTCTAGCATCTCTCAGAGCAAAGTGATAGGAGAGAACGAGAGGGTAGAGGCCAACAGCCTGGAGATGTTTCTCCTTTGCACTAAGTCCGGGGAGAGGATAGTCATTCCCTGTCCCAGGGAAAGCGTCCTCGCCCTTATTTTCAGGGGGGAGACCTTTGAGAACATTCAGAGGAGAAACCTTCCTCTGGAGGCGCTGCTCTATGTAGGAAGTGAGGAGGAGAGAGAGGCCCTGCTCGGCTTTAATTCCATGAGTCCAAAACAGTTCAATCCAGAGAGAATGGAAGAGACAGGGATGCGCATTCAAAATGCCCTTTTGGATACCTTCCGACAGGAGGACTCCCTTTTAAGTTACTATCTCAGGGAACTGCCATCTGTTTATGGAAAATGGAGATGGAGACATCCCCTTTATCTATGGGGTAACCTGGTGCACCTGGGCTTTCCCTGGCTCTTTATCTCCCACGGTATCCCTGCCTTCGCTATAGTCGCCTGCACGTGGATTTTCTGGGATTCTTTATGGGCCTCTCAGGACGGGGTTAGATGGCAAAATTATTTTCAGAATCTCCTCGAAGGGGTGGACAAGGCTTATCACAATATTAATTTGAAGATAATGGTTCACTCCGGCCTGGGGGATATAAATGCCACCATTGCGAACGGTGAGCCTGAAGGTTACAGGGACGCCCTAGAAAGAATTGAAGAACATCATTTCCCCAGAAAATTCAGGGATATGGTCTTGCTCAACAGCATTGCCACCGAGACTCCCCAGTTGAATGACTTTCAGCGAGAGGCAAATGACTTCACCACCTTACCGATTCCTACCTTTTGCTATGATGAAGCTAAGCGTAAAATTAAACCCCTGGGTAAGATTCTAAAGTAAAATAAGGTATACCTTGCTGCACATTTGACCGCTACAAATTTTGTTTACTTCCAAATTATCTCTCTTTTTGACATCCCCTGCCAAACACATATAATTATCATGCAAGAGCTACAGGGAAAGTAAAGGTGTAGTTGATACGAAGGAGGAGGATTGATGAAAGAAAGGATGAGAGCCATTGTATTTGAGGGCAGGCATAAGTTTGGATTGAAAGATGTACCTGTTCCTCAACCAGGAGAAAAGGAGGTTTTGATAAAGGTGGATACCTGTGGCGTCTGTGGAACAGACATTCACATTTATGAGGGAACCTTTCCGGCAGATTTCCCGGTAATTATAGGCCATGAATTCGCAGGGAGAGTTGAAGAGATAGGCAAAGGGGTAAAGGATTTTAAGGTTGGAGATCCGGTTACCGTGGATCCCAATACTACCTGCGGGAAATGTGAATGGTGTCGAAAAGGACAAAAACATCTATGTCCTGATCTGGTTAATCTTGGGCTTAAAGTAAATGGGGGATTTGCTGAATATGCAAAAGTTAAAGAGGCCTATGTCTATCACCTTCCCCAGGACTTAGATCTAGAGTCAGCTTCTTTCACTGAACCACTTTCTTGCTGTTTGCATGGAATAGATTTGGCTCAGATCAAATCAGGAGATGCCCTAGTCATTCTGGGGGCCGGGCCTATTGGGCTGTTGATGTTGCAATTAGCCAAAATCTCAGGGGCAGAAAAAGTCGTCTCTGTTGATCCCATGGAGAAAAGAAGGAATCTGGCTATTCAGCTAGGAGTAGACTTAGCTCTGGATCCTACTACTACCAATATAGTAAACTCAGTCGAGGAATTCTTTGATGGGAAGGCTGACAGGGTCATTGAATGCGTAGGAAGCTCCCATACCCAGGAGGACTCTTTGTCCCTGATTAAGCCTGGAGGAAGGGTGGTCTGGTTTGGGGTAGCTAATCCAAAGGCTGAGGTAAGAATAAATCCTTTCAATATTTACCGAAATGAGATTACGGTGCTGGGCTCCTTTATTAATCCCTACACCACGGAAAGATCGATAAAGCTTCTATCTAGCGGCAGGATAAAAGTAAAGGATCTCATAACTCACAGATTCCGGCTAAATCAATTGGATGAGGCTATCAGGACTTATCTAAATGATAAGGAGCGGGTGAAGATAGTTATGAAACCTTGGAAGAGGTGAAAAAAAATGGTGCAGGCGAAATTAATCTCAACGGAAAAGATAAAATTAGAAAAGGTAGAGGTCCCCTCCATAACCTCGGGTGAGGTTTTGATTCAGGTAAAAGTCTGTGGGATATGTGGCTCTGATATTCATGCTTATAAAGGTAGGCATCCCTTTGTTCATCCTCCCATAGTTTTAGGGCATGAATTTTCCGGGTTGGTTTCTGAAGTTGGCTCAGAGGTCAAAGCCATATCAAAAGGGGAAAAAGTAACCGTTGAGCCCAACGTAGTCTGCGGTGAATGCTATAACTGTCTCCATGGACGATATAATATCTGTCTGAATCTGAAGGTCATTGGATGTGTCGGTCATAATGGTGCCTTCGCTGAATATATTGTCGTGCCCGAGGATAAAGTTATAAAACTACCTCAAGGAATTTCCTGGGATGAAGCAGCTCTAATAGAACCTGCAGCGGTAGCTGTTCATGCAGTGAAAAAGGCAGAACAAAGGGTAGGAGACAGAGCGGTTGTCCTGGGAGCCGGGCCGATAGGTCTTTTGGTTATGCAGGTGGCTAAAGTGAGCGGGGCTAAAGAGGTGATTATAACTGATCTACTTGATTATAGATTAAAGAAAGCCCGGGATTTGGGAGCTGATCGGGTCGTAAATTCGGGGCGGGAGAATTTAGCAAATCTTGTCAAAGAAGACTATGGCGAGAAGATTGATCTTATCTATGATTGTGTAGGTATTGAAGAGACAGTCTCTCAGGCTATTCAGATCGCCCGCAAAGGAACCAAGATCCTCATAGTGGGTGTCCCGGAGGGAAAAATAGGGATTAACTTAGCTTATGTTCAGGATAGAGAACTTGAGCTTTTGGGAAGCTTAATGTACGTAAGGGAAGATTTTACAACCGCCCTGGAGCTAATTCACCAGGGAAAAATCAAGGTAAGACCCCTTGTCAGTCATCATTTTACCCTGGGGGAGACTGATAAAGCCTTCCAGAAAATTCTGACCATGAAAGAAGAGGTTCTTAAGGTACTGGTCCAGATTTAGTTGGGGTATATTTGTTATCAGAGGGAAGGGCAGCCTCAAGGAATTTTGCAAACAAGATGATCTATCTCCAGGGCCAAAGAGGATTTTTATGGAAAGGGTAAATTATAGGATGTGGTGGTTTATCTTTCTAGGTTCACTTTTGTTTTGTTCTGTTACTCCTTTAGTTCAGGCCAAGACCCACCTGGAACTAGCTAATGAGTATGCTGCCAAAAGTGAGGAGTTTTTTAATGAAGCAGTTTCTGAATATAATTTAGCCCTGGATGAGCCCGGGGTCGATATAGATCAAATTCAATTTTTACTGGGGAAGCTCTACTATGAGCATGGCAGGTTTGAGAAAGCAGTGGGGATCCTTTCTTCTCTTTATGCCCAAGAGAAAGAAGATTTTCTTGTGGCCAAACTCCTGACTCTTTCTTATTATAAAACTGCAAATTACACCCACGCCTTAGTAATCTTTGACAAAAATCAACATTCGACTGACCAAGAGTTTCTCTATTACTATGGACAAACCTGTGAGAAAAAGAGCCTTTTTGATAAGGCCATTAACATCTATAGTCAGATTAAAGAAGGAAAATACTTATCTTTAGCTAAAAAGAGAATTCTTTTAATCAATGCCGGGATGAAGTTAGCCACGGTCGATGACATTGAGGACCCTTATTTAAGGAATTTAATCAAGACCTCACCCGGCTCGGCTGATTATCCCAATGCTGGAGCTATCGTTCTTCTAGACGATTACCAGCTAAAGATTCTCTCAGACGACACTGCCGTGCAGACCACGCATTTTATGGTGAAGATATTGAATGAGCGAGGCAAACACTATGGGGAGGTAGAAATTAGCTACGATTCCACCTATGAGACTATAGAAATTGAATACGCCCGAACCATCAAGCCCGATGGGAAAGTTGTTTCAGTGGGTGATAGACACATTCGTGATGTTTCCCGATATCTGGAGTATCCTTTGTATAGTAATGCTCGAGTGAGAATCGTCTCCATGCCCGAGGTAACCTGGGGAGCGATCATTGAATATAAGGCGAAGAAGTATATTAATAAACTGGTCAATGGAGAAAATTTTTCTTTTCAATATGGAATTCAGGGGTACGAGCCCTGTCTGAATCGTAAGTTGAAGGTATCGGTCCCTTCCGAGTATAAGCTCCACATAAAATCTTATAATCCAGGTTTTATTTCTTTCCCGGCTGATTTATCTCCCCGGGTCAGGGCACTGACAGATAGGACAGAGTATGAGTGGAGATTTAGTAATATTCCGGAGATTATTGAGGAGCCGAGCATGTCACCCTGGGTAGAGATTGTACCCAGTCTTTCCTTTTCTTCTTTTGATAGTTGGCAAATGGTTCATGATTGGTGGCAGAGTCTGGCTGAGGATAAGATGGAATTGGATGAGGTAATTAAAGCCAAGGTTGAGGAGTTAATTCAAGATAAAGATAAGGCAGAGGAGAAAGCAGCTTCGATTTATCACTGGGTTGCCGAAAAAATCCGTTATATTGCAGTAGAATATGGAGAAGCTGGCTTTGAGCCGCACGAGGCAAGTGAGGTATTCAAAAATAAGTATGGTGATTGTAAGGATCAGGCAGTTCTTTTGATTGGTATGCTAAGATATGCCGGGATTCCAGCTTATCCGGTCTTGATTAGCACCCGGGGTAACTGGAGGTTGGATGATAATTTTCCTGCTTTGGTCTTTGATCATGCTATAGTCTTGGCCAAGATTGGGGAAACTCCAGTCTTTCTTGACCCTACGGGGGAAACAGTTCCTTTTGGAGATCTTCCCCGGTCCGATCAAAACAGGAAAGTGTTAATCCTTGCGCAAGGAAAGGCAGAGATTGAGACTGTACCTTTATTTTCTGCCGACCAAAATAAATTTATTTTAAAGATGGATTTGAGGATAAGTGAGGATGAGACAATTTGGGGAACCAGGCAAATTTTCACCTTTGGCGTATATGACCAGGGACAGAGGTGGTGGATAAAATATACCAAGCCAGCCCTGATCAAAGAGCAACTTAAGTCGGTCATTAATAGTTTTTCACCTGGGGTAGAGCTTCTGGATTATCACATAAGTAACGCGGAAGAGCTTGGTCGACCCATTGAGATCACGGTAAAGTTTAGAGGACCCAAGTTTTTAACCTCGCTGGGGGAGGAGAAGCTGATTCCTATCCTGGGAGGAGTATCGGCCGATTTTGTTTCCCGAGAAAAGAGAAGCTATCCCCTCGATTTTGGTGGTTTGAGCGAGTCAAAGACTCTTATCCAGATTAAACTCCCGGATAGTCTTCGCGTTAAATATCTTCCTCCTCCCATTATTAAGGATACCAAGTGGTTTACCTATATTAATAAATATACATTTTCCAACTCATTCATTTTTTTTGAGGAACTGATGAGTGACAAAGTCACTAGAATATCGGTTGACGAGTATACACAGTATAAAGAGGTTTACGAAGAGTTAGCGCGTCAGACTGATAAACAGGTGGTTTTAAGCAAAGTTACCCCAGGGTCAGGAGATTCATAACTTTGAGCAAGGATCTTTTACTGGAAGTAAAGAACCTGAAGACCTATTTTTATACTGATGAGGGAGTAGTTCGAGCTGTTGACGGTATAAGTTTCGATATAAAAAAAGGGGAAACCCTTGGCATGATAGGCGAATCAGGGTGCGGCAAAAGTGTATCTGCTCTTTCTATCATGCGACTCATTTCTCAGCCGCCAGGACGGATAATGGAGGGTAAGATCAACTTCCAAGGTGAGGATCTCAGGGAAAAAAGCGAGCCCGAGATGCGGAGAATAAGAGGCAATGAAATAGCCATGGTCTTTCAGGAACCAATGACTTCGCTTAATCCCCTGTTTACCATCGGAGATCAGATAGCCGAGGCTATTATTCTTCATCAGAAAGTGGATAAGCGAGAAGCCCAATTCCGGGTGATAGAGATGTTAGGCAGAGTCGGTATGCCTTCTCCCGAGCGAAGAGCTCAGCAATATCCTCACCAGTTGAGTGGAGGGATGCGTCAGAGGGCAATGATAGGTATGGCTTTATCCTGTAATCCTGATCTCTTAATTGCTGATGAGCCCACTACTGCTCTGGATGTAACTATTCAGGCCCAAATACTGGAGTTAATGGAGAGATTCAAAGATGAGTTGGGGATGGCTCTTCTTCTAATCACGCACAACCTGGGAGTCATAGCTGAAGTCTCTGACAGAGTAGTCCTCGTCTATGCGGGAAAGACCGTGGAATATGCAGATGTAATCTCTATCTTTAAGCGTCCCAGACACCCTTACATGATGGGACTGCTCGAATCGGCCCCCAGACTGGACGATGTGGGTGAAAAGTTAAAGGTCATAAAGGGAGTCGTTCCTACCGCATTGAATTTGCCAGGTGGCTGTCGGTTCCATCCTCGATGCGAAAAAGTGATGGAGGTGTGTAAGGTCAAACCTCCCCGGATCTTAGAAGTGGAAGAGAATCATTGGGTGCGATGCTGGCTCTATGATTCAGAGGGAAAAGACTAGAAATGGTTGAAACCAATGAGAATCTGATGGAGGTGAGGAATCTCAAGAAATACTTTCCTCTGAGAGGAGGGTTTCTTTCTCGCGCTGTGGAAAAGATCCGGGCGGTGGATGGGGTAAGCTTCTCTATTAAGCCTATGGAAACCTTAGGATTGGTAGGTGAAAGTGGTTCGGGAAAGACTACCGTGGCGAGAGCAATCTTAAGGCTCTCCTCAATAACTGATGGCCAGGTTCTATTTGAGGGACGTGATATTTTTAAACTGG
>Ga0315533_1001864_pt1 | contig 15443 bp, 20 predicted proteins | sample SalMarSW160130MG_FD_203081 | JGI IMG/M metagenome (GOLD analysis project Ga0315533, IMG submission 203081) | Salt marsh sediment microbial communities from the Plum Island Ecosystem LTER, Massachusetts, United States - Salt Marsh Sediment SW1601-30 ...
AAATTAGAAATTTAAGGGCGTCCCGGTTCACAAAATGAGGCTTGACAAATCTTGCCGCATGTATATACTTCAAGTATATACATCGTTGGTGGAGGTATTATGAACACTGCAAAAATTTTTAAAAGCGGTAATTCCCAGGCAGTACGATTACCCAAGGAATTTCAGTTCGATACGTCTGAGGTTCAGATTTTTCGAAGGGGTGGTGAGGTTGTTCTCAAACCTCCCCCCCAGAATCTTTCCCGGGTATTTGAGGTGTTAACCGAATTATCAGATGACTTTATGGAGAATGGACGGCAACAGCCTGCCATTCAAGAACGGGAAACATTTTGATGTATATGCTGGATACCGACATTTGCATCTACATTATCAAACGTAAGCCGAGAAGTGCCCTGAGACGATTAGAGAGTTTACGGCCAGGGGAGCTTGCCATGTCTGCCATCACATTTGCCGAATTAATGAATGGTGCAAAAAAGAGTCAACAGGTTGAAGCGAATGTAGCAAAATTAAATGAATTAGCAGAACTGATTGAAATCCGTCCTTTTGATCAGAAAGCCGCGATTTTTTATGGGGATGTCCGTTCAACACTTGAGAAAAAAGGCAACATCATAGGAAGCAATGACTTATTGATTGCTGCCCACGCTTTGAGCCTTGATTGGATATTAGTAACCAATAATGAAAAGGAATTTAAGAGAGTTGATGGGCTAAGGATAGAAAATTGGGTGTGAGTGACCTTAAACACTTATCTTTACACAGCAATCCTGCTTGCTCCATGGGTAAAAATATCGTGCTGGGGTTAAATGCGTAACCTTCACCATTCACTTTTAGCCTTCAGTCCACACGCATCAACATAAAAGAAAAAAGTGAAGATTTCCCCTATACTCGCTTTTTGGATTTTTCCAATCAATCGGCAATCATAAATCAGCAATCCCAATGCGTCCCCCATTACTCTCAGAGGTGTTTTTTCTTGCTTGCCCCGTGGAAGAGGGCTCCCTCCTGGAAATTCCACTGGGGGACAGGGCCTTTTAATGGGTGATCCCTTTGTTCAAAAATTTAATTAGTTTAAGTTACTTATTAATTTATGCCGTCCCCCTCTTCACACAATTGAGTTACTGATTTACAAATGGACGTCCCCTATTTTGCGGGAGCTGATAAGGCAAATGAGCATCGAAGTTTCCGGCGTTCGCCCAGCGGGTATCTCAGCAGAACTGCGCATTGCATTGGAAGAATACCGTGGATTTCGGCATATTGTTAAGGAGATGAGTCGGACAAAAATGGAGAGACGCTGGCAATTGGCAAGACTTCCGATTGAAGAGAAGATTCCTATCTTATTACGTTTGCAGAGGATAGCTGTGGAAATAAGCCAGGCAGGTGGAAGAAAGCGTTACCAAGTCTGGAAACAATTTTAATCAACCGGAGAAAGACGCTGACGGACGCAGACATAGACACTAATAACTTTCGTGTTAACCCTGATTACCGTAATTTATTCCTCGAAGAGTATGTTGGCCTGGTTGATGGTAATAACTCAGGTCGTTTTTCGTGAAAAGGTTTACAAATAATCATTATTCTATTAACTGCCTTCTTGAATAAAGAGCTAAGAAATGCATAAAATCATAGATGTCCCTAATTTTCCAAAGAGAAATTTAAGAGGGGGTATTTCCAATGAAAAAAAGCAAAAACTCATTTAACCAGGTCTGGGCCAGGGATAGGCATGAACCGATATAACGATACAAATTGAAGTAATAAAAATTGAAGTAACAAGGAGGGGTTTAATGAAGATTACGGTCAAAAGTAAAATAGAAAAGGGATTGATTCGACTTCCAAAGAATGTACAACTCCCGGATGGGACACGTGTCATTGTAAAGATCGAGCCTATGCTAAAGACTAAAGAAAAGCTGAAGATAATTTCAGAGTTATCAGGGTCTTGGTCTAATGACCCAACCATCATTTCCATCTTTAATGAATTAGAGCAGAATCGACACAATAATATTGGCAGAGAGGTTGGTTTCGAATGATTCTATTGGATACAAATGTGGTTATAGCCTTCTTTAATGGCAACAAAGAAATATTAGAAAGGATACAGGCAGAGATTGATAAAATTAGCTTGAGTGCTTTAGTGATAGCAGAGTTAAATTACGGCGCAAAGGCATCTCAGAAGGCCAAAGAAAATCTCGAAAAACTGGATAGATTCTTAGATATTGTTAAGGTTGTTCCTTTCAATCTTGAATGCGCTAAAATTTTCGGAACTATAAAAAGCAAACTTCGAAAATTGGGTAAACCCACAGGTGAGATGGATGCATTGATTGCAGCAACTGCAATATCCCACAAAGCTACTCTAATCACAGGCAATAGAAAGCATTTCGAGAACATTGAAAGTTTGAAAATCGAAAGCTGGCGAATTATGTGAAAATTTCAAATCATGTCAATCCCTGGCCCAGTCCAATATCGCATGGCTTGGTTGCAAGCTCTTCATTACCGAAATATTACAACGAACATAGATAGTTGCCCATGCAAAATTGCACCTCCTGATCCTGTACCGATCTCGGGACGGGGAGGGCACGACTGTTTATCCCTGGCCCAGACCTGATTTTTAAGCACAAGTTCCAAAAACTAATCTCCTGAAATATTACAGCGACAATAGCTTATCCCAAGCAAGTCGTACCAGGGCGGGCCTGTCAAAAGATAGCTGAACTGTTACCAAAGAAGTTAAAAAAACTCGCTGATAAAGAAGGACTTCCACCTACAACTTATGCGAAAATGCTAATCGCGTTAGCGCAATTAGAATATAATCTCAATAAGAAATCAGAAACCAGCAACAATCAACCAGCAAAAAATGACCAACACAACAATAATAAAAGCCAATCAGTCATGGTTTCATATACCATGGCATGAGATTTGGGAATATCGGGATTTGTTATGGAATTTAGTGCGCCGTGATTTAACAGCTATTTACAAACAGAGTATCCTTGGGCCTTTATGGTTTATTATCGTCCCACTTGCCACTACCATTGTGTTTACCGTTATATTTGGTAAAGTTGCAAAGATTAGTACAGATGGACTTCCCCCATTTCTGTTTTATATGACCAGTATGGTACTATGGAATTACTTTCAAGGATGTATGAATGGTGTTTCTAATTCGCTCATTGCAAATGCCCCTGTTTTTTCAAAGGTCTATTTTCCAAGACTGATCCCACCCCTTTCTCTTATTTTCAGTAACCTTGCTCAATTTGTTTTGAATCTAATTATGTTCTTAGGGTTTTACCTGTATTTTGTTTTCTTTACATCTTCACAGATTCAACCTTCCTGGTGGATTTTAATGCTTCCAGTATTGATATTTCATTGTGCAGCCGTGGGAATGGGAGTCGGGCTCTGGTTATCTGCTTTGACTGTAAAGTATCGTGATTTGCGGTTTGCATTACCGTTTATTGCCCAGTTATGGATGTATGCAACACCCATTGTATATCCTACCAGTCTGGTGCCGGAAAAATGGCGGTGGCTTCTTGCAGTCAACCCCATGGCCGGAATCATAGAATTCAATCGTTATGCATTTCTTGGAGTAGGGACGGTCAGTAAGGACATATTAATGATCGGGATATTATCAGGACTTTTCCTGTTGATGAGTGGATTACTAATATTCAACAAAATACAACGGACGTTTGTGGATACGATTTAAGAGCAAGGAGCAAGGGGCAAAGTGGTTTCTAAATGATGTCTTGAGTTTTTCTTAGGTTACGGGGAATTTTGCGTGATTGAGAAAGTTCTGTCAAAAAATGATGTTTCCATTAGACTTACAGATGAGCGGTGGACTCACATTGTTGAAGAGCACTGTGAGTTGGCAGGAATGCGATTGGAAGTTTTAGAAGCTGTGTCAAGCCCGTCACGAATATTGGAGGGTAAAGCTGGGGAACCTTTTTCTGTGCAAGAAACCCTTAAAGGCAAGCAACTTGTAGTGGTTTATCGGGAACTTAAAACTGATGGTTTCATTATTACGGCTTTCATAACAAGCAAAAGGAATGTACTTAATCGGAGGAATCAGTTATGCCCCAAATAGCAGTTGACCAATATTTGAAATTAATTTCTGCGGTTAGGTATGCTCCTCAAAAATACCTATGGTCATCCTATGATGAGGAAGCGGATGTATTGTACGTCAATTTTAAAAAACCGAGTCATGCAACTGATAGTAAATTGACAGATGATGACGTCATCATTCGATACGAGGGGGATGTTATCGTCGGGCTAACAATATTGAACGCGAGTAAACGCTGAAGACATCATCATTTCCGCCATGATTTTCGAGAACTGGCTCCTGGCTTCTGACTCTTATTCAACTAATTGATAAAAATTAACAACAATTAAGAACTACATTGAACAGTAGGGAAATATGTTATGCAGGCCCTATTATATCTTGAATCACTTTGTATAAGGAGGTGAGACATAAATATGTATCATAATAAGATAGAGATAAACCCTGATGTCATGTTAGAGAAACCTGTTATCAAAGGAACCAGAGTCCCAGTAGAGCTAATTGTACGCAAACTAGGGGAAGGAGCTTCAGTAGAAGATTTGCTGGATGGATACCCCAATCTTAAAAAGGAAGATATTTAAGCTGCTTTAACCTATGCCGCTAATACCCTGGCCAATGAGCTGACTATATACACGTTGAAGACCGCAACATAATTTTGAACGAAAAGAATATACAATTTTTAGCTGATGAAAGCTGTGATTTCACTGTTGTGAGGGCATTGAGGGCTTCGGGATATGATGTTGCTTCAGTTGCTGAGTCATTTGCATCTGCCTCTGACCTTCAGGTTCTGAAAATTGCTGTTGAAGAGAAGCGATTACTTATAACATGAGGATAAAGACTTTGGGGAATGGATATTTGCTCATGGCGAAAAGATGAGTGGTGTATTGTTGATTCGTTTTCCAGCAAATATACGTTCCGATCTTGGGCAGGCAGTGAGTGTCTTAGTTGCAATGCATGGTTCTGATCTAGTGAAAAGTTTCACTGTTTTGGAACCTGGAAGAGCGAGGATTCGGAAGAGAATATAGTAGCCCCCCATTCCCAAATCAATATAGATAAGTCAAACGAAGATTTGACCATTCACACTGCAGCCCTTAAGAAAGAGCTAAGAAATGCATAAAATCATAGACGTCCCTATGTTCACAAACCTAGAGAATATCTCTTATAAGTTTACAAGTTGACAACGTCCCCCCATTCATGGAACCAACATCCTATTTATGCAACACGACGAAATACCTAACCAGGAAGGAGGTGTAAGTGATGCCTACTCGACAAGATATTAGCCTTGAACAAATCTATAAAATGGTATCTGACTTACAGCGTGATGTGGCTCTGATAAAGAAATGTCTTATCGAAGAACCTGAGTTGCGTGATGAGTTTGTTTTACGTATTAGAAACATTGACCTCGAAAAAACAATCATAGTCGAAGATTTCGGCAAAAGATATGGATTGAAATAATGTATAACCTTGCGGTTAAAGAAAGCCTTGACGGGAAGTTTAAGAAACTTAAGAAAAAAGACAGGGAAATGATGGTGCTAATAGGCAGAAAAGTACAACAGATACTGGATGATCCTTACAGATTCAAGTCTTTAAGGAAGCCCTTACAAAATAAGCGAAGGGTGCATGTAAACGGACCTTTTGTGCTGATATATGAAATCAATGAAGAAAAAAGGATGGTGACATTACTTGATTTTGATCACCATGACAATATTTATAAAACATAATTGTGATACAGAATATCGTCATGACTTTAACCTTTAATAGCTCTGCTTGCCCTGTAGCTCCGGAAGATGGTACTGGGGTGCCCTAAGCGCAGCGGGTGAGAGAATATCCTTTTAGTCTTTCACCTTCATCAATCATCATTCCTCTGTGTACTCTGTGAGAGATTATCTTTTGTGTCTTTTTGCCTTGCCCTTGGGAGCTTTTAGCCTTCAGTTCTTACACTGCAGCCCTTAAGAAAGAGCTAATAAATGCATAAAATCATGGACGTTCCTAAGTTCACCCATTATATACAGGAGGCCGATATGCTTGAAAGTATAAAGATGGAAATCCAGCCAGAAGTAATTATCTCAGCCATACAAAAGATGGCTAAGCAAGAAAGGGATTCCTTTCTGGAAGACCTTCTTGCAGTAACTTCCCCAAAATATCTAAAGAGCATCAAAGAGGCTAGGGCCGATTATAAGGCCGGTAGGGTCAAAGACCATAAGGAGGCATTTGGCCAGTGAAATATAGGCTCACATATACCGAGCGAGCCATCAAGGATATACGGAAACTTGAACCAAAGGTTAAGAAACACATAGGCAATGCCCTCCTTCGGTATGAAGAAGACCCTCAAAAATATGCTGTAAGGCTTACAGAATCCAAGCTTGGTACATATCGATTCAGGATCGGAGACTATAGGGCAATCTTTGATTTCGAAGACGATGAGATTGTAATCTTGAGAGTGGGCCATAGAAGAGATATTTACAAGAGATGAAAATAGATTCGCTGAAAAAGATGAGAGCGCTTCGCCGTCACTACCGTAGGAGAATCATTCTCAAAAGATATGAGAGGGTCCGAATGGGAAATTGGTATGTCAAGAGGTCTGGCTATCTCGCAAAGAATAACACGTTGTGTTCTTGTTGGATGTGTGGCAATCCAAGAAAATATTTTGGGGAAATAACTCGTCAGGAGGAAAGAGTTGTCAGCTGATACCTATTTACAAGTGGATGTCCCCATCTTTCATCAAAGGTTGACAGAGTACTAAATAAATACAATTGCATAAATTCATGTGGAATCATTTTAACAATCTTCTTTGCATTCCCTCCGCCAAAGGCGGATTGCTTTCTGTCAGTTTCATCAGGATGCTGTTAGGGCAACAATAAATCCAAAAAACCCCGTAAATCCTTCCTGCCCCGCTGCGCCCCGTTAAATTCATGCCAATGAGGAGCGAAGCGCATTTAACCGGTGTAGTTGGCAGATGGTATTTGGGTGCCTTAGCCTTGTTGAACCGGGGTCCCCTGTGAGGTGTTCAACCGGGGTGCCCCCATCTCCATGTTCACCCCGTGAAATTGACGCAGTCAGGAGCGAAGCGTATTTCACTGGGGTTCACCCCGCGTGCCCCGTAGGTCCAGCAGATCGTACTGGGGTGGAATCCTTTCCCAATGGAATACGAAGTCCATTCCACTGGGGCCACCCGCTCCAAACTACTTCAGGAGTGAGGAGATAGAATTCAGGATCCAGAATGAAGAGGAAACCAGCAAAGGATTTTAAAGATCTAAACGTGTGGCAAAAGGCACATCAGTTTGTTTTGGCCGTCTATCGTTTTAGTAAAAAATTTCCGAAATCTGAGATGTATGGCCTGACTTCTCAAGCCAGGCGAGAAGCAATTTCTATTCCAGCTAATATAGCGGAAGGTTTTAAGAAAAAGACAAAACCAGATAAAGCCAGGTTTATGAATATTGCACAAGGTTCTCTTGAAGAATGCCGATACTATTTGATTCTGGCAGAAGATCTTGACTATGGTGAAACTTCTCAGTTAATGTCCCAACTCGAAGAAGTCAGTAAGTTACTGGAGGCCTATACCGCTTCTATTCTGGCTTCTGGCTCCTGACTTCTGGCTACTTAAGGTGTATTCTCATGTCCCAACCTGCCATAATTGTAAATAACATTTCTAAATCTTACCGTCTCGGTGTAATTGGACGTCAAACACTTCAGGATGAAGTCCGTTACTGGTGGCATAAGGTTCGTGGCCGCAATCCTCTGGAGTATATGGGCAAAATGGGGCGTTTTGTAAAGGTCTCGAACAATGTATAGACTCCCATATGCAAGGCATTGGATTTGTGATGCAGATATCCAGGCGGTTTCTGAGATTTTGCATAGTGATTGGCTTACATGTGGGCCTGTAGTCAAGCAGTTTGAAGATACGGTTGCGTCCTATTGTGGCGTGAAACATGCCGTAGCAGTTAGTAATGGAACTGCTGCATTACACTGTGCATGTTTAGCCCTTGGGATTAAATCTGGCGATATTGGCATTACATCACCATTATCCTTCCTTGCTTCGGCAAATTGTATTGCGTATTGCGGGGGTCGACCTGATTTTGTCGATATTGATCCGGACACATATTGTTTGTCTCCGGAAAAACTGGAAGCATACATTCAGAAATATGGATCACCTGCCGTTGTTATACCTGTAGATTTTGCAGGTGTTCCTGCTGATTTGCCTAAAATCCGCAAACTTGCCAATACTTATGGATTTCATATCATTGAAGATGCTGCCCACGCTATTGGCAGTACATATTCAGATGGTCACCATTCATTTCAGTGCGGCTCCTGCACACATACAGATTTGGCCATATTCTCATTTCATCCTGTAAAAACTATAACTTCTGGTGAAGGCGGGATGGTTTTAACAAATGACGATACCCTTGCAAAGCGAGTGCAAATGTTTGCAAATCATGGAACAGAACGTGATTCCTCTCTTTTTTCTGGATGGCCAATCGTTAATAAAACAGGTGAGATTCACGAGACAAAAGATAATGCTGATACAGATAGCTCCCTTCAGGATGCTGCTCCATGGCTTTATCAGCAGCAGTTGCTTGGATATAACTATCGAATTACAGATATTCAATGTGCGCTGGGTTTGTCCCAATTTTCGCGTTTGAATGAATTTGCCACCCGAAGGAGCGAAATTGTTCAGCGGTACAATGAAGCCTTTGGCAATCACGATCTTTTGATTACGCCACCTTGGCCTGAGATGAGTCAGCCGGTCTTTCATTTGTATGTACTGCGAGTCAAGAAAGAAACAACTGAAAAACGTTTGGACTTGTCACGATTGCTGAGAGAACATGGTGTATTTACACAGGTTCACTATATTCCTATATATTTTCAACCATGGTATAGAATTCAGTATGGATACGAGCCTGGAAAATGCCCTGAAAGCGAAGCTGTCTATAGCAGTTGTTTGAGTTTGCCTTTGTTCCCAGCTATGAATGATAATGAAATAAGCTACACAATAAAAACAGTGATTAATGCAATCGAAAAAATCGTCAAATAAACCCCTGCTATTTCTCCTGAGGCAGTATGCGAAGCCCTATGCGAGCAAGATATTGTTGCTCGTAGTATTAAGCGTTGGTGCAGGGTTTGTTCTTCCTCTTAGTTTTCTCGTTTTAGCACCTGCATTACATATAATGACTCTTTCTAATACAGTGCCTGCTGCTAATTTACATGAACTAACCCTGAATAATTTTGGGCCAACTCTACTATCAATCATGAACTGGGACAGTTCCAATGTGTGGAATGTTATTATTTCTGTCGCAGTGCTGTATATTTTAATAACCATTTTATATAGTATCCTTGATTTCAGTGCTTATATCATGGCAATGAGGGTGCGGACTGATATGTCACGTGATCTGCATGTTGATTTGCAACGCCATTTGTTATCTCAACCAATTGCCTTTTTTCAAAATCGGAAGACCGGGGATTTAATCAGTCGATTTACCGAGGATGCAAGGGGAACAGCCTATGCATTGGATTCTGTAATACGCGGAATAGTCCAATCGGCAATACAGATAGCATTTTATATTATAATATTAGTGAAGACTGAGCCGTTACTGGCTTTAGCAGTTATCATTTTGAGTTCAGGTCACTTTTTGATCACGCGTCAGCTCAGCGAAAGGTTGCGATCAGGAATGGTTGCGCAAAACACGGCCCTGGGCCGCCTTGGTGCAGTTCTACAGGAGGCATTTTTGGCAATAAGAGTTGTTAAGTCCTTTGCAGCCGAAAAGTTTGAGTTGAACCGTTTCCGGAAAGAGGCCGAGAATCATCGACGCATGACCATGCGTTTTGCGTTTTCCAAGCATATTGAGGAACCATTCCGGTTTATTGCCGATGCTATTGCTGTTTCAGTGATGCTTTTAATAACGTTCTATGCCATGCAGGCAGGACGTATTACATTAGAGGGTTTTGCACTTTTCATAATTTTGGCGCGGCAGGTTATTGCCCCCATATCTCAATTGGCAACGCATGCGCTGGGTGTTTCAAGTATGTTGGGGTCTGCAGAACGTGTAATTGAGATTTTTGATATTAAAAATCATATGCCGGATGGAACTCTTGAAGCCATGCCATTAGAGAATGCTATTGAACTTAAGAATGTATCATTTTCGTATGAAAAGGGATTGCCTGTTCTTAAAAATATTAACTTAAAAATCAGAAAAGGAGAGACTGTGGCGATTGTTGGACCAAGTGGTGCAGGTAAATCAACATTGGTGGACCTAATCCTTCGCTTGTATGATCCTATATCAGGCACTGTGACAATGGACGGGAAGTATATTCAACAATACACTCAGGAGAGCTATCGCCGGCAGTTTGGTGTTGTTCCTCAGGAGTGTCTCCTTTTTAATGCTACAGTCAGTGAGAATGTATTATATGGTCGAGTGCAAGATGAAGATCAATTGCTACGGTCTGTAGAAATTGGTAATGCTGTGGAATTTATAGATGCTATGCCAAAAAGGATGGACACAATGCTTGGTGAAAGGGGGGTACGTGTCTCCGGTGGCCAGCGTCAGCGCATTGCCATCGCGAGAGCAGTGTATGGTAACCCTTCGGTTTTGATTCTGGATGAAGCCACCAGTTCGCTTGACACCCAGTCAGAAATGCAGGTTCAGCAGGCTATCGACAGTGTTGTCCAGAATATGACAGCTATCGTAGTAGCACATCGGCTTTCGACGGTTCGTAACGCCGATAAAATTGTTGTGCTCAAGGATGGTGAAATAGAGGATATTGGAGCGCATGATGAACTGTTGAGGAGAAGTCAAACATACAAGAAGCTGTATAAGGTTAAGTATGAAAAAGTTGACAACGACTTTAGCTTAGAACAGCAAATATCGGAAGCCTGATAGGGAGGCGCTTGATTGGATGAGATGGACATAAACAAAAAAACAAATGGAGATAGCTATGCTAACATTGGGAGATTTGAATTATCTTGACAATACTTCTGTGTTGATTACAGGAGGAACCGGATCGCTCGGAAAGAAACTTACAAGATTGATTTTAGATAAATCAAATGCCAGGAGGGTTATTATTTACAGTCGCGATGAGTTCAAACAGTATGAGATGAACGAAACGTTTACCCGGGAAGAACAAAATCGACTTAGATTCTTTCTTGGCGATGTTCGCGATCTTGACCGGTTGAGGCGTGCATTTGATGGTGTGGATTATGTTATTCATTCAGCGGCGCTTAAGCAGGTTCCAGCAGCGGAGTATAATCCATTTGAATTTGTCAGGACCAATATTGTTGGCGCTGAAAATGTGATTAATGCAGCCATTGATAATGATGTTAAAAGGCTTATTGCATTGAGTACAGACAAGGCTGCGAATCCAATAAACCTCTATGGCGCTACAAAATTATGTTCAGATAAACTGTTCGTGTCCGGCAACAGCTACAGCGGAAAACATAGGACACTCTTCGGAGTTGTCCGTTATGGTAATGTGGTTGGCAGTCGAGGGAGCGTAATTCCATTTTTCATCAATGAAGGTAAAAAAGGTGCGCTTCCTGTGACAGATAAAAGGATGACCCGTTTTTGGATTACTATAGAACAAGGTGCGGCATTGGTTTTAAACAGTCTGCGAGATATGGAGGGGGGTGAGATATTTGTGCCGAAAATACCAAGTATGAAGCTAATAGACCTCGCTGCTGTGATAGCACCTGATGCTAAAATTAAGGTGATAGGTATTCGACCTGGTGAAAAGCTGCACGAAATTATGATCCCTTCCGATGATTCTCGGCAAACATTAGAACTGGAGAATGTATATGTAATTCAACCAACTTTAGATTTCTGGGGTGGTCCCCGCCAAAAAAATTATAACGATGCTAAGCCATGTCCGCCAGACTTTTGTTATTCAAGTGATGCTAACCCTGAGTGGTTGTCGAAATCCCAGTTGGTGAAAATGATCGCTGAACTTGATCTGCCTGAGGCAAGAGAATGGGCTCGTGATAAGGAACTATCTCTATGAACTCACGGCTGAAAATAGAGGAAATGGCAACTTAACAAAGAGAGGAAATTTGTATCAAAATAAATAAGAAGAATCTGATAAACAATTTGAAGGGCGAAAAACTCATTTGCCAGTGAGCATACCATCTCGATAAATCCGGGCTTGGGGTCTTCCTCACAGATCGGTTCCATCACAATGACACCAATCGAACAAATTTAGAGCTTTGCAAAACCTGAAAATTTTTGTCACCCTAAAAAGAGGATGGACTTTTCTGAAGTGACTGGCGTAAGGGCGCTGTCTTTTCGTAACTTATCAGTGGGGGAAACCGCAGGCCCCGATTTATAGGGGCAATGCGGAGGGGGTAAAACTCCCCCATAGATAAGTTGCTAAAAAGACCAGCCCGAGAGCCTTGGAACTGAAGAAAAGCCCATCCTCTTTAAGGAAATATGAGTTATGCAAAGCTCTCAAATTGTAACCAATCAAATTAATCAAACCAGTAAAACAATTGAACCAATCTAACAACTCAAACCAAAAATCTCGTCTCGTTCTTGGCACAGCCCAACTGGGAATGAGGTACGGTATTGCCAATAAATCCGGACAACCCAATTTGGATCTAACAGAGAAGATAGTTCGAACAGCCTGGGGAAATGGCATAACGGAATATGATACAGCCCAGGGTTATGGTGAAAGCGAGAAAGTATTAGGTAATGTAGTACGATCAATTGGACTCGGTTCCGAACTCAGAATTATAACCAAATTAGACCCGAATCTTGATCATCTTGACAAGGCCGCTCTGGAGAAAGCTGTCAGGGAAAGCCTAACTCAGCTTGGTGTTCCCGTTCTGTATGGATTGATGGTGCACAGAGAGGAATATTTAGATCTTTGGGAAGAGGGCCTGGGCGATACTCTTAGAGGTTTTATTTCAAAAGGTTTAACAAAGCATATCGGTGTTTCTGTCTATTCCCCTGACAAGGCCGGGTTAGCTTTGGGTATAGACGGGATAAATATAGTCCAGATTCCATCAAATATCTTTGATCGACGTTTCGAGCGTGCTTGCGTATTTGAAGACGCAAAGAGGAAGCGAAAGCAAATATACGTACGGAGTGTTTTCTTGCAGGGACTTATGCTGATGAGTGTTAAAGAGCTACCAGGACACATGCAGTTTGTCGCTCCCGTTTTAAAAAGGCTGGATGGGCTTTGTCGAGACGCAGGCTTGACACGCCAGGGCTTGGCCCTGGGTTATGCCAGATATGCCTATCCATATGCTAAAATCCTTTTTGGGGTTGAAACACCAGAGCAGGTTGAAGAAAATATGGTATACTGGAATGAAAATGTGCCGATTGCCATAATTGATCATGTGCGGGAAGTTTTTGATAACGTTGATGAACGAATCCTGAATCCAGTATTTTGGAGCAAATGAACAAATCTCATTTCTATCCCTTCCTGGTTGGTGATCGCCTCTATTTGCGAGAAGTCCGCCCAAGTGATGTTAACGAGAATTATTATCGATGGATGAATGACCCAGAGGTGACACAATACCTTGAGAGCCGGTTTACACCCAATTCAATGGAGTCTCTGCTGGAATATGTGAAAGGCTTTCAAGGAAATAAGGATAATATTTTTTTGGCAATTGCTCTTAAAGAGAATCATAAACACATCGGAAACATAAAGATGGGGCCAATAAATTGGTTTCATCGTTTTGCGGACATTGGGATCATGATCGGTGAAAAAGACTATTGGGGAAAAGGGTATGCATCAGAAGCCATCACATTGTTGGCAGAGCATGCCTTTCAAAACCTTGATTTACATAAACTAACAGCAGGATGTTATGAGGGAAATCAGGGTTCTTTAAAGGCATTCCAAAAAGCTGGCTTTGAAATTGAAGGGGTCAGAAAAAAGCACTGCTTTTCCCACGGTAAATACATTGATGCTATTTTACTGGGACAAATAAACCCCTTGGAGAAGGATAATGGCAAGAATATTGGATAAAAGTCTTGAGATGCAGGAACGGGCTAAAAACCTCATACCTGGCATGACCCAACTTCTTTCCAAGCGACCGGATATGTTTTCACTCGGTGTCTGGCCTGGCTATTTCAGCCGTGCAAAAGGGGTAGAAGTGTGGGATTTAGATGGAAACAAATATATTGACATGAGCATTTCCGGAATTGGTGCCAATGTCTTAGGCTATGCGGACCCGGATGTGGATGCTGCGGTTCAAAAAGCGATTGCCAATGGCACAAGTTGCTCTCTAAATTGTCCAGAAGAAGTTGAACTGGCAGAGCTTCTTTGTGAATTACATCCTTGGGCAGAAATGGTAAGATATTCACGTACAGGCGGAGAGGCTATGGCTATTGCTGTTCGTATTGCTCGTGCATATACCGGAAAAGACAAAGTTGCATTTTGCGGTTATCATGGATGGCATGACTGGTATCTTGCCGCTAACCTGGGCACTGAAAATGCTCTTGGAGAGCATCTGCTTTCAGGCCTGAGCCCATTAGGTGTTCCAAAAGGACTTACCGGCACGGCATTACCATTTCGATACAATCATCTGGAAGAATTGGAAAATATAGTAGCGGAACATAAAGGCGAAATCGGTGTCATTGTGATGGAACCGATCCGTGACGATAAACCCAAACCCGGTTTTATCGAGGGAGTACGCTCACTGGCAAATGAAATCAGGGCTGTTTTCATTGTGGATGAAGTTTCCGCAGGCTTCCGGCTTACCACCGGAGGCGCCCATCTTGTGGTTCACCATGTAACTCCGGATATTGCAGTATTTTCTAAGGCATTAGGGAATGGCTATCCTATTGCAGCGATCATTGGCAAAACAGATGTTATGCAGGCAGCCCAACAAACTTTCATTAGTAGCACTTATTGGACAGACCGCATTGGACCAACAGCCGCTTTAGCTATGATAAAAAAGCATAGAGATTTGGATGTCGCCGATCACTTAATTCATCTTGGAGATGAAATTCAAAAAGGATGGCGTAACCTCGCTAATAAACATGGTTTACGTATACATGCAGGCGGCATAAAACCCTTAAGCCATTTTTCCTTTGAAATGAAAGATGCTCAGTCCTTAAAAGCCTACTTTGTTCAGCTTATGCTGGATCAGGGTTATCTTGCTTCAAACCTTTTTTACGCAAGTTATGCCCATACAGATGACCATGTAAAATTGTACCTGGAAGCGGTAGATAGAGCTTTTGCAGAAATAGCTTCTTCCGTGGATCAAGGTGATATTCTTAAAAAATTAAAGGGAAAACCCTCAAGCATTGGATTTAAAAGGCTTACGTAATCTGGTATTCTAATACCACCAAAGAAATAAAATCATTTTTTGGTAATCTCAGACATCTGGAAAATTTGACATAAAATGGCTCTGCTAACATAGAGATTTGTCCCTTTACCGTTCCTCTACCCAATATTTAATTTTGAAACCAAACTTATCAAGGGTTAC
>Ga0315533_1001865_pt1 | contig 15439 bp, 11 predicted proteins | sample SalMarSW160130MG_FD_203081 | JGI IMG/M metagenome (GOLD analysis project Ga0315533, IMG submission 203081) | Salt marsh sediment microbial communities from the Plum Island Ecosystem LTER, Massachusetts, United States - Salt Marsh Sediment SW1601-30 ...
GGTATACTCCAAAGTTATCGGTGGGTCAAAGGTAGCCCCGTCAGGCTTGAAGTTATAGGCTAGCCCGATGATATGGGCACCCTCCGGTGGGTCAGGTGGGCTCTCATCAATGGTTGCCTCAATACTGTCCAGCGGGTTACCATCTTTATCCAGGGCAATGGTGCCCTTGGGGATGGTAAGGGTAAGCATACCATCCTCGGAGGTGGCTTCTATCGTCTCCTGTATCTTGCCCGCCGTGCTGATACTAAAGCTTGCTGTGGTGCCAAAGAGGTTCGTCTCGACATAGGTCGCGGGTGGGGCACCACCACCACCAACACCATCTCCAACAAAAGCTGGCGGAGCTGGTGCAGCTATGGTAACTGTGAGGCCAAGCGGTGTAACCTCGCCACTATGCCATTTCTCAGTCTGACCGGTGAAGACGTTATTCACATAGAATTCTATGGGAGTCCCATCTTCAATATCGCCCTGGACAATAAGCCTGGGCTCATACGGATTGGAAGTGCCATAAATACCGCGGGTTTTGGTAAAGATAGGGTTACCCCTGCCAGTCGTAACTCCCTTGCCTTTTGCCTCTACCTTAGTTCCAACATCGGCTGGGGCCTTGTTGATATCCACGCTGCCGTAGAAGGCGTGAGGCAGTGGTGGTATCTCGCTGGCATATACCGGTGCCGCACAAAGCAACAGCAAAGCCATAACTATAAAGACAGCTAGTTTCTTCATAGCTCATCTCCTTCGCAATGGGGGACCCCGCTTCAGCGGAGCCCCCCATTTCGGTTTAGTGTTGTGGTCCTGGTGGTACAACCTCTACGATTGGCGTTGAGGTGAAGCCGCCTAACACACCATCGTTTGTCATGAGTACCCAGTAGCCCTTGGTTGGAACCATAGTTGGAACCCCAGTCTGTTGGCCTCGTATATATGTCCAGGAATGTCCATTAAGTGACGGACTTAATACCTGGCTATAGCCCCAAAGATCAGCCTCCCCCGTGCCAAAAAAGGCGGAGGCTAGTGCATTTCTTACGGGCCGAGGATAGAGTTCAGCCAATCCGACGAAGTTCCAGCCCACCTTCATCGCTTTCTGTGATGGGAAGGTAGCTATTGAACTAACAGGGTAGATAAAGCTAATCGGGGCTGTTACTTTCACGTAATAGGCATCCAGCGGACCAGGCTCATGACCAGGCTCATACGGAGGAAACGCCCATTTTTGCGTAGAGCTGTCAAAGTAGTAAATAGCTATCTCCTCAGGCGGTGGTTCAGGCTCTGCTGGCTCGCTCACAATCGGTAAGGAAACGATGTTCCAGCCATCAAAATCAACAACCAGATCAACCTGAATCAGCCAGGGCAGGTAGTCCACTCCATCGCTGACAGCGTTACCCCCATAATTAGTGTAGGGGTTATGCGGGGGTGCTGCCCCCACAGTCTCGGGCCCGGCGACATTACCCCACCAGTTGTACCTGGCATCTACTGTGACAGCGGTCTCGTCGTTCAAAAGACCATATTCGGTATTACGCACAATTTTATTGTAGTTGGCGGTAATGTTACCAGCGCTACCGACCCCATTCTTAACCTCAATGCCCCACACGTTATCGATTATGGTGTTGTTCTGAATGGTGACATCGCCGGTTAGGGCCTCCCCCTGAAACCATATTCCATCGTTGCTGTTCACTATCGTGTTGCTCTCGATGGTAATGCCGCCGACCCCGGCTAACTCTATAGCGGCACAGCCCTTTGAGCCTTCGTCTCTCAAGCCCATACCTTCAAAAAGGTTGTTCGAGATGGTAATGGTTTGGTCGGCAGTAGTTCCGGTCGCCATATATATACCAGAGTCAACGTACCGGCGGTCGGGTGATAGGTGTCCGTCAGGGAAAAAATTTCCGTCAAAGGTGCTGTCTGTAACGTCGTTGTTCACATAAATCCCCGTCACCTCATTGACTGTTACCGCTGAATAGGTCAGGAAGATGTTATCCTCTACCTTTGCCCCAGATACGCCAGGGGCGAGAACCATAAGGTAGTAGTCTCCCACAAAAAGGTTTTCGGTAATGGTGGCGTCGTTGGCACCTATGTAAATCAACCCATCTGCCATAGCACCTTCGCCCTCAATTCTGAAACCCTTGTCCGTACCACCGATGGTTACGCCAGCAGCACTTATTGCAATTACCATGCCAGCGTCTACTGAGTCAATGATGGTACTAGCCTTACCAGAAACCGACTTGATGGTCAGGTCAGCTACGTTCACGGTTATGGGGAAGGTTTCACCAGTGATTGCACTATACGTACCCGCCTCCACAGTGATGGTGTGACCTACGCCGGCTTCATCAATGGCAGCCTGGATGGTTTCGTAAAAGACATGGGTATCGGTGTTTTCAATTGGAGTGGTTGGTTCGCCACCAGCCCCCACCGGCAATCCAGCGAACCTATCTGCCGGAATACAGCCGCTGATGGTGTTGTTCTCCATATCCACTGAGACGGGAGATGCCTCTATCCACTCGTCATCCCAGTAGTAATAAAACGAGAGGTCATATTCGTTAACGCCCATCCGGGTAAGGTCGTCATCGGTGTAGCTGATGGTGATGCAGATATCGCCCGTGTATTCGTTGTTTTCTATCTTGACATCAACATACTTCAACGCCTGCTTGCCTGTTCCGGCCATAAGCGTAGTCCCAGCATCTTCCGGGGGGTCGTAATTTGAGCTCGTGACGGTTACATCACCACTGCCCGTGGTGCCAGTGGTGTCGACGGTGGTATCAGTGCCCTCAAACTCCTCGGATTGCTGGCCATAGTCTTCTTCTTCTTGCGTTACTCCCGCACCTGTCTCATCCTTTGGCAACGGCAGCCAGGGGCAGAAGTCAACATATTCGGTTACCGCATTACCCAGGCCCTCAGGGTTGGAAGTTGCCTGGAGTGGCCCGCTGGCATCTCCCCACCAGTTGCTCTCGGCATCGAATACGGCACTGTGGTTATTGATAACACCATTGGCGTTGCCCACGATATTGTTAAAGTGCGCCTCATTGTTTACAGCACCAGCGTCGTCTCCATCAAGGTAAATAGCCGTTCCATTCCCTTCGATGGTGTTCTGGGTGATTTGGATGCCGTAAGTTTTAGCAGTAGCGTAGATATAGATGCCACTCCCATCATTGTTCCGTATCGTGTTGCCGGATATCTGATGCTCGCCCTGCGCAAGGACCATACCAGACGAATTCTCTTCAATCAGGTTGTTCGTAATGATATGCCCGTTGCAGAGTGACCCCATCAAGATGATGCCAGTTGAACTCGAGCCAGTGATGTAATTCTCAGTAACCGTTACCTGTGGGACGACGTTGCCATCAAACAACATTCCACGATAATAGTTCCGGATATTGTTGTTAGCGATGAAATGGCCGCCACTTCCACCTGACCATATACCGCCCATACCTTCGGCTCCGGAACCCTCAATGATGTTGTTTTTGATTTCATCTCCACCACTTAGCTCAATGCCATGTTGACCACCGCTTAAGATGGTGAAACCATCAATAATGGCCTCGCTAGCGCCAGTGATAGTGATGCGGCCATCAATTATTGACTCCTCGCTTGGAAGGTCGCGATTGGCAGGGTTTGCATCTGGCCCAGCGGGAATCCCGGCTTTCGCTCCCAGTAGTTGCAAGGATGTGGTGATGTTCACAACTTCTGTGTATGTCCCCGCCGCCACGTTGATGATGTCGCCCTCACTAGCCGCATCAATGGCATCCTGAATGTTGGCCCAGATATAGGGGAGCAGGGAAGCACCAGGGTGTTCGACGATGACAGCGCGGTCAAAGGTATTTTGGTTTAGCAACTCTGGTATCAGCGTATCAAAGTCGACGTTAAACAGCTCGACACGGATCAATGTTGAACCCTGTAGGGTGTTGCCCGTGATGGTGACAACGGTCTCGCCGTTAACCGTGAGGTCAGCGTGGCCATTGTTGGCTGAGGTATTCCCTATCACCGTATTGTTGCTGCCGGTCTGGAGGTAAATCCCGACGCTGGCCGCAGCACTTACGTTATTGTTGGTAATGGTGTTACCGCATGAGCCACCACCGCCATTGCCATACTCGTTGGCGATGCCGTTGCTATAGCCAGTGACGGTGTTATCGTTGATAGTTGCACCATCCCACGCTGCTAGGAGAAGGATGCCATACGTTGAGGAGGTACTGCCGTTGAGGGTGAAGCCATGAATGGTGACGCCGTTGGCCTTCACCTCAAAACCGCCAAAATAGCCGTCGCCAAACGGTGCCGTGCCGACTACAGCTGACTCTGCAGTCACAATATTGAGGCCATCCTTGTCGACGACAACCCCACCAGCGTATGTCCCCGCCGCCACATTGACCGTGCCAGCCTCGGCAACGGCATCAATGCCATCTGGAATGGTGGCAAAGTGGGTTAACCCCCAGCCCTTGGTTGCCTCTGTAAAGTTGTCATCTACCCACACTTCGGCGAGTGGTTCGAAACCCTGCGTGTAACCATTGATAACGATGTCATCGGCGTAGCCGGTGAAATTGGCCCAGGTGCCACCGTAGCCGACTCTTATATCAATCCTGAGAATTGACAAAGGGCCGAAATCTACCCCATCAGTAAAATCTGCCATGACATAGCCATGTGGGTCACTAGGTCCATACGCATTCGCCTGAAAGTCGGAAATGGTTGGTGCTTCATAGGGCGCGTCCGGGCCAACATAGGTGCTCCACATAAGGTTCATAGCATCAATTGGTGTCCAGGTACCCAGGGTTGCGGCACCAACCGTATAGTATGGCTCGGCTTGCATATAGCCGGGGTAGTCATCTGCATCAGCATCACCATCGCCGTCAAAGTCCAGCCAGATGTCGATGAACACGTCGAGCGGGTTATCCCGGGCTGACACGTACTCCCAGTAACTGAGAGTTGTTAAATCGTCCAGTGCCAGTTCGCCCGGAGCGAACTCAAAGCGGGCCATGCCGCGGTCAGCGGTGGTTATGGTGGCCAGTTTTGCCGACCGCAAACCGGTATTTGCCTGTTCGGCAGTCCATGCCGCTGTGCCTGTCGTATCCTGTACCATAAAGGTAACAGTGGGTGATAGTCCGTTTGCCGCCACTGGCACTGCCGGTATCAGGCTGAAGCTCAGCGCCAGCACCAGTGCAAACAAAGTACTAAAAATTTTCCTTTTCATCTAAACCTCCTTTTATTTTTTTGAGGCTGAATTTTTATTTAGTCTTGTCGAAAGCATCACCTCCTCTCATTTAACTCCATGAAACGTCAGGGCAAGGAGACTCCTTTCCTGTGGTATAATAATGTAGCCGTCCGATACCGGTTTTGTCATTGTATCGGGTGGCGAAGTCGGTAAAAGGATGGCTTAACTTTTGCGTAGGACTTTTAAGTATCGCCTTTACCCAAACAGAGAGCAGGCAAAAGCTCTTGAGCATCAGCTTGCCGAGGCTCGCTCTCTGTACAACGCTGCACTTCAGGAACGTAGAGATGCTTGGCGGATGCAGAAGATTAGCCGTAATTACTACGACCAGGCTAATCAGCTTAAGGAGATACGGGACGCAGGCAACCTTGAGCTTGCTAACTACTCTGCTTGCCAGGATCTGCTTAGGCGAGTTGATAAGACCTTCAAGGCTTTCTTCAAACGAGTAAAGGCAGGCGAGAAAGCGGGCTATCCTAGATTCAAGCCCCGTGATAGATTTGCTAGTTTTACCTTTCCATCCTGGGGAGATGGCTGCCACCTTACCGAACAGGGCAGACTCAGGGTTCAAGGTGTTGGTACAGTCAAGTTGAAGATGCACCGTCCCATCGCTGGTGAGATTAAAACGCTGACACTCAAGCGGGAGGCCGGTAAGTGGTATGCTTGTTTTAGTGTGGTTATCAGTGTGGATTCGCCTACGCCCCCGTTGGATATTATCGGCATCGATGTAGGGATTTACTCCTTTGCCGCTCTCTCCAATGGTCACCTGATAGCCAATCCCCGCAACCTCAAGACAGGACTTACTCTCTTGCGCCGCGCCCAGAGGAAAGTTGCCAGACGCAGAAAGGGTGGCTCTAACAGGAGGAAGGCAGTTCGACTCCTCCAGAAGGCTCATGCCCACATTCGCAATCGTAGGTCTGACTTCCAGCATAAACTCAGCCGGCAACTTGCCGATAGCTACGGACTTATCGCCGTCGAGGATTTGAATATCAAGGCACTGGCCAGAAGTATGCTGGCGCAGTCGGTCAGTGATGCGGGATGGGGTTCTTTCCTTGCCAAACTCGCCTACAAAGCAGAATACGCTGGTGGGCAGCTTGTCAGGGTTAACCCCAACGGGACTTCGCAGGTATGCTCCCGCTGCGGGTGCCTGCCTGATGTTCCTAAAACTCTTGCTGACCGTATTCACTTTTGCCCTCACTGCGGACTGGTTGTTGACCGTGATGTCAATGCTGCCCGTAATATCCTGAGGCTCGGACTGAGCCTTTGGGACGAAACGTGGCACAGTAATGCGTGCGTGTCCCAAGAAGCCATCTGCTTTAGCTGACGGAGTAGTCACATATACATATATACACCCTCAATGACCTTTTGTCAATACCTCATTACTATTTTTTACCAAAATTACCTTTTATTTCCCCTTTTTCTCCTTCCAGAACTTGACCAGCTCGCGAATAATGCCGTCATAGCTCTGACCGGGAGCCTTAACGGCATCAAGCTGCAATCTGGCTTCCTGGGTGATGTTGATGGTAACTCGTGCTTTTTTAGCCATTATTATTCCAGTTAAACCAGTGTATTCATTATTATACACCAGAGTAACTCTTTGTCAATAGCCGATAACATTATTTTTTAGCCTGTTGGCGCTCCTGAGGTCAATGACAAACTTATATACGCTGAAGGCAAAGATAACCAGGAAAGCTGCTGTCTCGAGGCTTCTAATCAGGATATTGGGCTCCTGCGCCAGGTATTGACCGTAGCGCCAGATATTGGAGAAGTGCCACAGGAAAGCCAGGCTCATCCCGGCCAGGAGCGAGTCAGCGATTATGTTCTTCATTATCCTTGCCAAATTGCTTGAGGCAGGGTGCTGACCCCGATTACGGTCAAGGCACCACACGGGACGGGGAGGTAAACGGAATCGGGTAGGCTAAACCCGGCCTTGATTTCCCGAGCGCCCTGCCTCCTCCTTTTTACACCAATATTAACCTTTTGTCAACCCCAGTATACTTTGAAAAAAGAGAGAGCCCCCGAATTTCGGGGGCTCTCGGTCACCAGGTTATCTGGTATTATCTCTGACCAACATCACAGAAGAGGATCGGCTCGTGGGCACCACTGGGCCAGCCGCTGCCCCATATGTGACTGACGTAGTAGCCGCTATCCAGCTTGACTTTGTAAATGTCATGCCCCCCGTCCTGAGTAATGAACAGGTCAACGGCGCCATTTCTCACGGTGAGCAAGGCAAAATCCTTCTCATCTGCTGAGCCACCAGAAGCATTAATATCTATCGGGTCGCCATTTGAGTCACAAACCTTGATTTTCAAAGCCAGGACGCGGTAAACCTTGGATAACTGCTCACCATTGGCGATAGAGATGGTGGCTACCAGGTCGCCGGTGTAGGTGCTGTTATCAGTATCTATCTCAAACAAGGTACCGTCGGTGATTGCCCCGCGGAAGAGTCCCCAGACCGTCCATTCTGGCGGATCCGAGGTGTCTGCCGACACCTTGGCGAAGTCCGCTGAAGCTCTGCTTACCGCGGTAAGCGTGACGGTATCAGTGACATAGCCATAGGCAAAGGCACCGGTGGTGAGGGTCAGTGCTACCAGCAGAGCAGTAACCAGTATCGGCGCCCGGACCTTCTTCTTGGCAAAGGAGAGTTCGTCACCGTCATCCAGCGTTATCTTGGGCTCCAGTTTCTTATTAACCGTTTTGCCGTTTAGGAGCGCTTGAGCCCGGTCAGGTATGTCAAACTGTGACTTATACTGCTCGCGCGCTTCAGCTATGCTCTTGCCTCTCAGGGGAGCCAGTTCTCTATTGTCGCCATAAATAATCTCAATCAATTTCTTTACTCCTTTTTGTTTTGTTTTTGGTATTATATGCCATACCGTCTACAATATATACTGTCTACAATATATAATGTAGCACTCAGTTATGAAGATAAGCATAAAAATCATAAAGATTTCGTGAAGATTTCGTTAAGGTTTCATAAAGTTTAGTCACCTGAGGCAGGGTGCTGACCCCGATTACGGTCAAGGCACCACACGGGACGGGAAAGAGTTCGGGAATGATTAAAACCCGGCCTTGATTTCCCGAGCACCCTGCCACATAATTTTTACACCAATATTAACCTTTTGTCAACCCCAGTATACTTTGAAAAAAGAGAGAGCCCCCGAATTTCGGGGGCTCTCGGTCTAGGGTTGGTGCGCTTTACCCATCACTATACACGTTAGCTGGTGTTCTTCTTCGCTGGCCACCTTTTGAGGAGGTTTTATCCGCTCTCCAGAAGACCACAGCCTCCCACTCCATACCTTGTAATACTCTTGCTCTATAATCACCCCGTCATTTTCTTCTGCCCATTCCTCAACGTTTCTTTGCGAGAACACCTGGCAGATATAACTCCATTTCCTCGTGTCATATCCCAACTCATGCACATCACTTACATATTGCTCATTATTATGGGGGACGGTCACTATAATGCAGCCGTTATCATTCAGTAATTGAAACATCCCCCCCACCGCCTCCCTATAGCCAACAATATGTTCCAGTGTGCTGATGCAGGTTATCACATCAAACTTCCCGGTTAACTTCGACTTGGTTATATCATCCCTTATAATGTAATAATGGCGATTAAAGAAATCACCCCCCCAATACTCCGCCTGGTTATCAATTGCAGTTACCCTGAACCCGCAACCGGCCAAAACTGAAGGGAAGGCAGTCTTTCCCGAACCGACGTCAAGCACCGTCCGGGGATACATCCTCAAGATGTGATTAAGGGCAAAACCATACTCTATTATGCGCTCATTAATCTCCAGGTCGGTGCTATGTAACCATTCCCACCGGGTCACATAATTCAAATACGCCCTTGCTGGGAACGCCACTACTTTACTAATCACCTTTGGTAACATTGACCTTCTCCTTTTCGGTTAACCTTGCCAATATCCGCTCTAAATCCTGCTTGGTAGCGTTAACCTTCTCCATTTCAGTTAACCTTTCCGTTATCTGCTCCAGATCCCGCCTGAGCAGGCTCCGGTGCTCATACACTTGCCTATTGATAAACGTTATACTGGACGGAACCACAAACTTATATTCCAAAATCATGGCAAGTAAAACTAACATTACTACCACACCCATAAACAAGGGAAAGGTAAACCAGGGTAACCACCCCAGTATGGGGTCCCGCAAGGTAGTGTGATAGGCAGTAACCGCGATAAGAACAAAATTACCAATACTGATATAGAAAGCAGTTCTGCCAAAAAGGTCCTTCAGGGCACCTAACCAGGAGCCGAGGTTATACTGCCTCACAACTTTCCCCATCACCCTGTTCCAGCTCCACTCACGCATATTACCTCCTTCCATCTTTTGATTACAGATATTAACCTTTTGTCAACCCCGATGTCAATACTTTGGGGAAAAAGAGAGAGCCCCCCGAAATTCGGGGGGCTCTCGGAGTATCAAGCTAGAACCAGTGTTTTACATGGGGCGTCTGGTTCTGACTATCAGGACAATCACCGCGATGACCAGTACGGCGCCGATGATAACTATCGCCCAGATAAAGGCTGGAGTTATCGGCGTTGGTGTCGGTGCTGTCGGTGTCGGCGGGATTTTAACCACTATTTCAGGAACTTCCTTCACTGTCACCGGTGGTGCTGGTGCTACCGCCTTGGCCCTGGTGGTGAAGGTGCCAACACTCTGCGGGCTCTCCGTGGGCTCAACTGCCTTGACTGCCCAGAAGTAGACCGTGTCGTAGGCAAGGTCTTCCCCAGGCTGCCAGGAGGGAGAGCTCACCGTAACCGGGGTGCCACCTATCGTCTTGGTCAGCTTGGCGTCAGTGGCCAGGATGAACTCATAGCGGGTAGCCCCGGCGATTGGTGCCCAGCTAAAGCCCGGTTTCAGTGACGCATCGGTGGCGCCGCCAGCCGGCCCCAACATTATCGGACCGGCATGAGGCTGCTGGACCACGGTGCCAGCCTGCACCTTGAGGGTGCGTGAGTCAGACCAGTTGCTGTCGATGGCATCAGCACTGACCTCCTGAGAGGCTCGAACCATCCACATATACTCGGTGTTGGCCAGCATGGTGAAGTCCAAATTCCCACCAGCGCCCAGAGTAGCCTGGGGTGCTGTTGCTGAAGCCACTTTGTAACCAGTGGGGTATGTTGTTCCATTTGGAAGCAAGGTGGCTGCGCCCCAACCTGCTGCCTTTTCCGTGATGTATACCTGGTAGCAGGTAACCATACCCTGTCCGGTGCCCATGGCGTTCCAGGAGACGGTTATCAGGTCGGCACGACCACTTACTGGGTCAACGCCGACGGTGACGCCGTCGCCCGGTGAGGTCACCACTGGCTTTGTCGTGGCCAGGAAGTCACTGTAAGCATACAAGCTGGCACCTGTAGCTGCATACGCTGCATTATCAACTGTGGCGAAGCTGGACACAGCGCTTGGAGCGCTGGCATCCATGGTCTTCCACTTCACCGTGCCTGCTGCCTTGTGCGGGTTAAGGGTTCGGTCACAGGCGGCAGCCGTGGCGTTAGCCGACATACCGTAGAGGGTTCCGTTGTTCATGGCTAGCCCAACCAGAGCGATGGCAGTGGGGTTGCCTATATCCACCAGCGAGCTGTCGGTGCCGATGATGAAGCGGTAGATATTGCCATCAGCACCGCCGACAAAGAAGGTGCTGTTGTTGGCGTAGTCCTCATCAGGCACGACTGCGTTGCCGTCTATCCCGGTGGCAGTTATCTTGCTGAATGAGTCAGCGCCGTTAGTGGAGTAGGAGCAGGCGCCGGTGCCGCCCACCAGCAGGTTGTCTACCCCGGCTGAAGCCATAGAGAAGATAGTGCCAGCCTTGGTCGCCTTGGCTGTGCTCCAGGTCCAGGCGCCAGTGGTGCTCTTGCGGACGCTACCGTTGGCATCGCCAATATAAACGGTGTCGCCGTCTTCCACTGCCAGGTCGGTAAGGGTGTAACCGGCTGGTGCCTGCCGTCGGGCGAATATATCGCCGCCATTGCTGGAGCGGTAGATGTAACCAGCCGTGTCTACATCGGGGAAGTAGACCACGGGGGCGTCAGCCCAGTCCGGGTTCAGCCGGACTATCCCTTCTTCGCCGGCTACATCGTAAACCCTTGACCACGAGTAGGGGCTGGCGGGAAGGGTGCTCTTCCACAGGCTTATGTTAGCTCCGTTATCCGTGACCATAAATATGGTGCCGCCGTCTGATGTCATCTGAATATCCTGAATGTCAGTAATCGCTGCCAGGTCTATCAGCGACTTGCCGTCAAAGGAGATGGCAGCGTTGTTGGACACGGAGAAGGCGCTCCCCGTACCGGTGGTACCGGCGAATACCTTGCTGGTAGAAGCAAAGTCTGCCGCCAGGCGGACAACGGTATCAGTGGCACCGGTGGGATACTTCTTGCTGGTCACCCAAGTGGGCATGCTTATCGTAGGATTGGTAGTGTACCTCACCTTGTTGCTATTATCCATCCCGATGAACAGGGTGCCTTCATCAATGGTGCCGCTGTAGGCCACGCTCTTGACCGACTCGGTGCCGCCGGCTCCATCCAGGTCCCAGTCGGTGCTGCCGTCAACCCGGTAGACATCAGCATCGAGGTAAGTAGCCGCCGTGGCTATGGCGATATAGCTCCTCTGCCCGGAGCTGGTGGTGGCATCAAAGTCAAAGGGCAGGGCGATATCAGCCGATACGATATCAGCAGAGATGCCAGCGGTCTGGTAATCGGTAATGGTTGCACCGGTGGTGAGTGGGGTGGTTTGGACTACTGTCCTCGTTGCCGTGTTGATTACCTGGAGGGCAGCGGCGCTGCCGTCAGAACCGACAGCTACCACACAGCGGTCGCCGACGAAGTTGGGGGTGAAGGCTACTGCCACGTAGTCATAGGTTCCCATGATAACGGGAACCTCATACTTACCGGCAGATTGCCAGTCGGCGGTGGCGCCGATAATCAGCACATCACCGTTCGCATTGGGAGTGCCAGTCGCACCCGTAGCTGGGTCAGACACGGCTACAGCGTATTCTCTGCCGAGCAGGATACCGCTGCGGGCTGGCGCTACGGCGATGTCCAGCGCGTCTGAATTAGTCCAGTCGCCGCCAAAAACGGGAAGGGTGCTCCAGGTGGTGCCGCCGTTATTGGAGGTGTGGACCAGGTCAACACCAGTCGCCGCCTCAATTACGGCAATGGCATCGGGGTTATCGGGAGCCACGGCAATAGCCACTGGTTTACCGTCGGTGGCATCAGTGGGAACGGCGCAGGCGGAGAAGCTGCTCCCGCTGTTGGTGGAATAGAGGATGGCTCCAGTGAGATTACAGCTAACCGAATTGTCAATGGCATAGATAGTGGAGCCGTCACCAGCCACTGCGATATCAGTGACATTAGAGCTGGGAGCTAGCACTTTATAGGTGGTGCCGGGTGTTGACTGCAGCTTCCAGTAGGTGTCGCCCGGAGCGGCCGATACCGGCAGGGCAAACCCAAACAGGCTGGCTACCAGCACTAGCGTGAGCCCGATACCCCAAATCTTAAGTATTCTTTTTTTCACGACCTTTAGTTCTCCTTTTAAGTTTTATGATTTCTCCTTTTGGAGGTCAACTTTCAATGGTTAACTCCTAATCTCTCCCCTCGGGATTTTCATCCCTCGGGATATGACCATGGCATCACCTCCTTTCCTGAAATATAGAACATGCCATATCACTATATGGTTACATTATACCACTATCTGTCAACCTTTTGCACAAACTCACCTGGGGGTAAAACCAAAGGAGGAGAGCCAGTGAGCAAGTCGATGAAAACTCTGCACAGCCCCGGATATCCAGTTCTACCCCATAAAATATGATAATGGTATATTAACCTTTTGTCAACCCCTGTGTCAATAATTATCAGGCATAACGAAGAAATTGCTAATTGTTAGTTGCATTTAAGCCTAACTCGCTTGACAAAGCCGAAGGGAAGCTCCAGAATCCGGCCGTCCCAGTCTACCTTTACCCTGCCCCTGGCCGGGATGCCACTCGCCACCCTGACCACGGTGCCTAGTGGAATGAGGCATCTTTTGCATATGACGTAATCGGTGCTGCCATATCTTTCCGCCGCTTTCTTCCGCTGATCCTCTCTATGGTGCTCAATGGAGCACGCCGTGGAGCAGTAGGCCCAGCGATCGCTGGGCAAGGGACGGTGGCATACCTGGCACTGGTCAACATAGGTAATGATGGTAGCCACGGTTTCGGGCTTCCACAATGTGCTCTGGCCAACGACCCTGGCTGGCTGGATAACACCTCGCCGTTTCAGCTTTCGAAGATAGGCTGGGCTGCACCCGGCCTCGGCGGCAAGCTCGGCAGCGGTTAGCAGCTCCCCGATTCTGGTCGAGCCGTAGTGCCTGTCCAGCAGTTTCCTCACCCACTCCCGGCTAATGCCAAAGTAGTTGCCTGTTTGCTGGAGAGTAGCCCCCGACTGCCTCATCCGGTGCATGGCCTCCAGCCTGGTTTCGGTCGTCACCATCACCTATCAGTCATTTCCCACGGTTTTATGAGGGAGTGATGTCTTAATACATCTATCGCGTAGGGATTAGTTATCGGCAAGCCCTCTGCCTCGCGCCAGACCAGCCAGAGACAGGCAAGAAATAGCTTAATCATCTTGCGTAGTGCCATCATGTCCAGGTGTCCCAGCCATATTACCCCTGGTGGCTCTTCACAGCAGGGGGTGATGTCCCGTTTCTTCCCCCAGCTCGCTCCGCAGTTTAAGCACGCCCACTTGCCCTTGGGAGTGGGCAATATCTTGTAGTCCTGGTTCAGGAATCGCTCGGTATATTTTTCCTTCTCCTTAATGTAATACTGGTATAAATTACCCTTGCTTCTCTTCAGGGAGGCAGCCAGTCTCCAGCACATACTTCTCAGCTGGCTGTTGTAGGACAGTTTGCCACCGCCCTTGACCCGCCTGGGGGCAGCTCCATTCTCAACAGAAAAGCCGGAGAACTTCCACAGGCTGGAGATAGTGGGTGCTTTTCTGACATCAATCTGGGCGACTACCTTGCCGATGTTCTCCCTGCCTACGCCTTTTACCTTACTAAACCAGGGATATGCGGGATGGCTCTGGATAAGGTCAGCGACTCTACCATCAACATAGTCCTCAATGTCTTTGAGATGCTGATGTAGGGCATCGGTCTCGGGGTCCTGCCTTCCCAGGAGGGCGAGGTGGTCCTGCCTTAATTCAGCAGATACCCTTAGCTTTTCAATAGCGACGGCGGCATCTACCAGGGAGGTTAGTGATTTTGTCTCTGTCATTTTACGCTCCCGTTCACTGGTTTTCTCCTCTCCAGTGGCTCGCTCAAATCTCATGGGTTTCTCCCTTATCATGGCTTGCGTTTTCTATTTATTTCCAATCTATATTTATAGGGAGGCTTGATGCTGGACAGGATTTCGCTACTCTCGGCTGCCGAAAGCTTCAATCCAGATTGATATCTCCTTATCGGGGAATGACTTCTGCTCGCAGTCACGAATGCCCTGGATCAGGAGCTGCAACTCCTCCCTGGTTAGCTGCTGGCTCTCGATGGTAACCCTGACCTTCACTGTCTTTTCCACCACAAACTAACGGTAACGGCTAGCAGCAGGGCGATATTAACCCCAACCAGTATCTTGACCGTGCCCCATTCTCCAAGGGCAAAGGCTAAGATAGCTACCGCGATCCACAGGGGAAAGTTAAGGTAGATTAGTATCCAGGCCAACCGCTCACGCATTATTGGTTTTCTCTTATACATTGGCTGCTCCCCTTTGGTGGTTTCTCTCATCTACATAGGCAGGGCGCTGACCCCGATTAGGTCAAGGCGCCACGCGGGACGGGGAAGGAGCAACGGGAATGGTTGAGAAACCCGGCCTTGATTTCCCGAGCGCCCTGCCAGGTACTTTTTACACCCAAATTAACCTTCTGTCAACGGCATGTAAATAGGAAATATATCGTCCAGCCAAACTATTCCCGAGCCATGAGAAGGTATAGAGAGAGGGTGACTTCCTCGCCGCAGTCGTTCCTGGCAAAAACCATCATCTTAGAATACAGCCCCGTGAAGTTCAGGGTCATTACCCAGCGATTGGGCACCGCCGGGGCCGGGGGGAGGGCCCTCCACACGTAAGCATCCACCCCTGCGACGCCGCAGTATGATCCCTCGTCTGGATCACCGAGCGGGGATTCAAGAACGCGGACATTGACATCCTTGTCTGTCACGCCCTCATAGGGCGTCAGGTGGGCATAGAACTTGAACAGCCTGAAGGACTTGACGTCCCGCCACTCCGAC
>Ga0315533_1001871_pt1 | contig 15405 bp, 17 predicted proteins | sample SalMarSW160130MG_FD_203081 | JGI IMG/M metagenome (GOLD analysis project Ga0315533, IMG submission 203081) | Salt marsh sediment microbial communities from the Plum Island Ecosystem LTER, Massachusetts, United States - Salt Marsh Sediment SW1601-30 ...
AGATACCCCGGTTGGTAGCGGCCTTAAAAAGAAAACGTGATCTTGACAAAAGTAAAGCCGCATAGTAAGGTTAGGTCAATGAACTACGGTCCGCTGTCAAATTTCAACAGAGAGTGGGACAATCCCCCATCCTGTGTTATTGGGCTTTTCGATCATGATTATGAAGGAATCGATTACGGTTTTAACAAATTATCCTCAAATAACTTCATCAAGTTTGCACCTGTCAAAGATTCGAAAGTTCATCGGAACAAAAAAGCCGCAGCAATGCTATTACCTATTCCTTCAGAACGAGAAGATTATGCTAAGAACAAAACATTAGTTATTGAATTCCTCTTCCCAGAAAGCATAGTAAACAAAAAAACCCCAGATGGTAGAGGCCTTCTTTTTAAATACGAAAAGGAAATCACGAGAGTGGGCTGGAAAGAAACAAGCAAAAAAGAAAGCACAGAACTAGCTTGGAGGAAAATTAGCTCAGGTAAGGATATCTTTGCTCAACAAATAGTAGCCACTTGTACACAGCAAGAATGTGACGCCTTTAAAACGCTCTTTGAGGGAATTATCAAGTTGATCAATGAGTGTGTGTACTGTCACAGTAAACCTTGACTCACCCCGTCCCATCAGATAGAATTACATATGCGAGTAGGAATCATCAGCGCCACCGGCCTGGTGGGCAGGATTACCTTGAGGATACGGTTTTCACGTTGACAAAGGTTTACTTTCGACTATTATTAATGTATGCGAGCGCTCAAAAGGACATGGATATATTCATTGCTTCTGCTCCTTATCTCGTTTTCAGGCTGCGGGGAGGAACCCAAAGCCCCTGAGCAGGCCGAACTGTCCCTTATTTTGTCCATCCCCGGTAGATACAGGGCGTGGCACAACATCCTTGGGTTCACCGACAGCCTGCTTTATATAGCTACTCTTGTCGGGGTTGATTCGATCAACTGGGGGGTCATGCTGCGACGCCACCCTCTGGCAAATCCTGGCTCCTGCGATACGCTCGTTCTGAACATTCCCGGAGGGGAACCACCGTATCGCGGATTCGGCAACACCTACGAGGTTTACTCTCTCGATTTAAACATAAATGCCAGTTATCGTCTTTCAAATCAGCTTCATCCGGGGTGGATACTATTCCCCTTGCCTTTAGGCGATACCAGCCGGATGGCGCACGTAGGGAACGTGGAGATGATTAACGTTTCAGGCACCTTGCCCGAATTCCAGTTCAACAATATGCTGACTGACCGCATGGAGCTATTCTACGTGGTGGACGTGCACTCTTCTGAGCCGCGAACAGTTGCCGCAGTGCAAGGATATATTCTACAGGTCGAGCTACCGTATATCCTTCTCTTCACCGGCTACGGTTACAATATTCTTGAAAAAGGGATTGTTTCTTTTGGTAGAATTAACCTCCCTTCGAACGAAATCCTGGCGGTTGACCTGCGGGATATGGAAATCCTCGCCCGGATGCCCGCCCCTGCCACCATGCAAGATTTGAATCGCACCCTGCGGATAAGGATTACTGCCGAGGGCCGGCTGCTTTACGAGGAGATTGACATAGTAAATGATTTTACCTCTCCCGATCGTTATATTGTCGAAGAGGACCGGATTGTTTCTTCTGGCGAATATTCCAAGATGTTGAATAAACGGATTCGAGGTTTCCTACTGCTCAATAGACTTACCCGATTTACCGAAATCAAGTTCCTTTACGAACTGGCCAAACATAAGTTAATCCCCCTGCGATACTACGAGGTGAAGCGGTGCTCGGTTAGGGTGTGCGATCTGGAATCCTGCAACTCAGCATATACCGAACTTCTCCTGCCCACTGGTGATTATTTAGAAGATGACTGCCGTTTTTCAAGTGAGTCATTCCTCGCACCTTCAGGTAAAGCATTGTTTCTGTGTCCCTTTGACAGCTGGGGATTCCCTACATGTAATTTACCCAGCAGCTACGTTCAGGTCCCGGCAATATCCGATCTTATCAATCCTCCCCGCGAGATATCCGAGCTGCGCAGGTTCAGAAAACCGGGCTGGGAGATGAACTGGAAGCTCTCGCCCGATAAACGCTGGCTGGTGCTGGACTATTACAAGCAGTTCTCCAGCTTGCGCAAGTGGCTATGCAAACGCCTGCCCCCTTACGAACACGTCCTTATCCCGACAGAGGCGCTTTCAGATCCGTCGCTGCTGAAATCGGTGGAATCCTATGTCCATATACCCCAGTACGAGTCCGCCGCCCTGTTCTGCTTCGTTCCCGGCGAGGAGTGGGTGCTGGTGTATGAGGATGTGAACCGGGCACCTGGGGATGAGGTTCGGGACAGGCCTTCGCCCAGGCTCCACTCCTGCGACGGCAGCGTCGAGGCGATTACCCTTATGGCTCCCAACGAGCACTGGCTCAATTATGTTTTTTTCTCGCCCGACGGAAAGCATTTAGGTTACATCTGCCGATTGGAGGGAGAGAACTTCTACCGCCTGCAGGTACGCCGCCTCCCGTAACACCCCCGTAACCCCCGTAACACCCGTAACACCCGTAACACCCCCGCACCCCTGTGGGGTATTTCCATAATTACTCGGAGAGCACTATATCATGAACAGCCTGGAGAGTCTGTTTCACATCCCCTCCCCCTTTATCCCCCTACCCTATGGGGTGCAGTAAAATTGGCACCCCAAGGGGCACACTGTCCACCAAGGAGGGGGAATATCCTACCTGTTACTTTCCTTGAGTCAGTTACTTGACTCTAAAGCATCCGTTGATTAGAATAAGGTATGCGAGTTGGAATCATCGGCGCCACCGGCCTGGTGGGCAGGACTACGTTGAGGATACTGGAAGAGCGCGATTTCCCGGTTAGTGAGTTGACGTTATTTGCATCCGAGCGCAGCGCCGGCGAGCGGATAGTGTTCAAGGAAGAGGAGATGGAGGTGATCACGATAGAGGACAACTGGGACCTTCTGGCCGACATCTTCTTCTGCTCGGTTGCAGACGATGTGGCACATGAACTGCTGAAGGACTACAAGGGCGAGGCATGGGTGATTGACAAATCCAAGGTGTTCAGGATGGACCCAAAAGTTCCGCTGGTGGTGCCCGAGGTAAACTGGGATGTGCTTAAGACTACCGATTCAAGGATAGTGGCCAATCCCAACTGCACCACCATCCCCTTTGTCATGGCCATGGCCGCGATACGCGAAGCGGCCAGACCTCAAAGGACGGTGGTTACCGCTCTGCAGTCGGTGTCCGGCGCAGGCAAGGCGGCGCTGGAGGAGCTCCGATTGCAGAGGGAGTACCTGACCGTGGACCAGGAGATGCCTGCCGACGCAAGAGAGGTCTTCGGACATACCCTTGCCGCCAACCTGATACCTCAGATCGGATCGTTTGATAAGGCGGGCGAGTCATCCGAGGAGCGCAAGCTGAGGGAGGAGTCGAGGAAGATTTTAGGTGATCCCGATCTTTCCGTCCACGCCACGTGTATCCGGGTGCCGGTCGAGGTGGGACATTCCTTATCGGTGACCTGCGTCTTCGAAGAAGCGGTGGATTTGAAGGCGATTGGAAAGTCTCTGGCCTCGTTCCCGGGCATCAAACTCCTGCCGGATAACCTGTTAATCACCCCTGTCGAGGCCGCAGGCACCGACGAGGTGTACGTAGCCAGGCTTCGCAATGACCCTGCGGACGAGCGGATGATCCATTTCTGGTTGTGTGCGGACAATCTGCGCAAGGGAGCCGCACTGAATGCCGTCCAGATAGCCGAAAGTCTTATTTAACCGTCCGGCCCTCACTAAACTACTCGTTATACAGCGTTTGCCCTATTGACACCCTTCTTTTCTTCCGGTATATTTTTTGTTCATGTGGTTTGAGCGTGTCAAAAAAGCCCTTTCAAGGCGGATCTCGATTCTCATTGATCCCGGAAACACCGGCAAAGTCCGACGGTTCGCCGCATCCAGGTGGCTTTGTGCAACTACCTCTCTCCTCGTGATCTCGCTCGCAGTCGGTGCATGTGCTTATGGCCTGGAAAGTGCGCTTTTTCGCAACAAATTAAGCCGGCTGGAACGCGCAAATCAAGAGATCCTGAGGCGATTTGCGGATCTTGAAAAATCCGCCGATTCTTTGACAACGTTACTGGCCTATATGCAACGACACGACATTCAGCTCCGCATCCAGAAAGGTATGGAAGTATTACCCCCGGATGTCCGCAAGCTGGGTATCGGTGGTCCCGCAGTCGGGTCCCCTGAGATGGTCGAGCTGCTCCAGATACGCAGTCCATACTACAAAAAAGCCAGTCAACTTACCCGAACCATCGATGAACTCCAGCGCAAGACCCAATACCAACAGGAAAGCTTCGCAGAGATCGATAGGAAACTCAAAAAAGATGACTATATCCGAGACCATACACCATCCATCGCCCCTGCGGCCGGATACTTGACCAGCGGCTTCGGGTATCGAATCGATCCCTTTCTTCACTGTCCAAAGATGCACCCCGGCGTTGACATAGCCAATAGTTCAGGCACACCTATCGTGGCTACAGCCGACGGCACCGTTACCTTTGCAGGATTCATACCAGGATACGGCCGGATGATAGAGATAGATCACGGCAACCAGATCGAGACGCGGTACGGCCATCTTTCAGCCATCTATATCAAACCTGGACAACAGGTTTTACGCGGCGATGTAATAGGCGGCATGGGCAACACCGGCCGCTCCACCGGAACGCATCTTCACTACGAGGTAAGAATCGCAGGCAAGGCCGTCAATCCCATAAACTACCTCCTCCGTAAAGAGAACTCCAGACAGATAGGCTTTTAAGCCTCAGAGGAAGTGTAAAAACTCGATTCGAACATATCTATATGCCTTTTTGATGCTGCACCTGTATCCAAAAAGCACAAAATCAAATCGCGTGGAAAACCAGCGAACCACTAAATCCTATCAAAACGACAGCCTTTTGTGACCCTTTGATTTTGAAGGACTTGTGAGATAAGCTATTTAGCTCTTGACAACATTCCCGGTTTGTTATATACTTACTGTGATGTTCAAGCGTGTCATCCACTGGCTGTCTAAGCGTATCAACTTCTTAATCGAGAAGGGATCACGTGGCAAGGTAACACAACTGGCCATACCACGATGGGTGCTACTGGCGGTTGCGGTCGCTTTCACATTCCTTATAGGCTTCGCCGGTCTTTCCATAACTTCACGTGTTACGGAACAAGTTGACTACGACAAACTGGTCCACCTTGAAGAAAACAACAAGCTCCTCCAGACTCAGTACGAAGAGCTTCACGAACAGGTCGATTCCCTCAGGACCCTGCTCGGACTACTTGGTAAGCACGACCTCCAACTTCGGGTCCAGGCCAATATGGAGGTCCTGCCGAAGGATGTTCGTGAACTTGGCGTGGGCGGAGAAAAGAGAAAGGATAAAGAGCTGCTCGCGTTGGAGCAGATAAAAAGCAAACAATATCAGGACGTAACCGAGATAGCTACCACGGTAGACGAACTCCTGCGCAGGGCAAAGTATCAGAAGGAAAGCTTTTTAGAAATCGAGGAGAGGCTCAAGAAAAACAAGTTTCTTCGAGACCACACCCCTTCGATTCGGCCCTGCAACGGCTGGCAGTGCTCGGGATTCGGTTACCGTATAGATCCATTCACCAAACGTCCGAGGATGCACAACGGCGTTGACATCTCGAACGCTCCTGGCACCCCGATTATCGCAACCGCTGACGGGGTGGTCTCGTATACGGGCGTTCACTCCGGTTATGGGCTGTGTGTCAAGCTGGATCATGGGAACGAGATCGAGACGTTCTATGCTCACCTGTCATCCTTCTACGTAAGGCTTGGCGAGCAGGTCTCACGCGGTCAGGTTATCGCGGCCATGGGAGCAACCGGACGCAGCACAGGCACCCATCTGCACTACGAGGTAAGGGTTGCAGGCAAACCGGTCAACCCCTTAAACTACATCCTCGACGAAGGCGACTTCGAGTACTGAGCCGGTGTCGAAACCAAAACATACACCAAAATCCAAGGTGCCGAAGAAAGTATTCGAGAAAGATAAATCCAGGCACGAAAAGCCCCAAAAGAAGTGGCAGTGGGCATCATGGAGGCAGTGGGTAACGGCAGCGATTGCGATGGCCGCCGTCCTGCTTCTGGATCAGATCTCAAAGGCGCTCATCGTAGCCAACCTTAATCTGAACGAGTGGGTAACGTTGATCGAACCCTTGTTAAAGGTAACCCACGCCCACAACTACCACGGGATGTTCAGCCTCTCGTTCGGCCCCCAGTGGCTTTACTTGATCCTGCCGTTGCTCGCGGTTGGATTCGTCATCTACCTGCTCCTGCAACCCCAGGGCAGGTTAATTACGGTACTTCTGGGACTGATCCTTGGCGGAGGCTTCGGCAACTTTATAGACCGCGTAAGACTCGGATACGTGGTTGACTGGATAAGCATGGGGATTCGCACCTGGCGCTGGCCTACCTACAACATAGCCGACAGCGCCATCGTCGTAGCCGTGACATTACTTCTTGCGACGGAGTTCTTCTTTGCCAAACCCAAAAAGAAAGAAGAGGCCGACCTCGGAACAGAAAAGCCCTGAGACCCCTGCCTCATCAACACAACCTTACCGGTGTGGCCTTCCTCACCACTGATGCGAGGATTTGTCGGAAGTCAAGGCCGCAAGGCCCTTTCGAGGCCACCAGAGACGGTAAAGACGACCCCGGCTTAAGGCGTTGCCTTTCAGGCGGCGTGGATTGAAAGCCCATATCAAGGCAAACGCAAAGAGCCTGGGCCAGAAGAGAAGAAAGCTCTGCCATGCGTTCTTTCCTTCGATACGCTCAAGCCGGAATCCGAATCGGCGGGCCATCCTGCGAGGCTCGGCAAAGAGAAGGGTCGTACCCCAGATAAGCCGGATCTCCTTGCACCGAGGATCATTGCGGATGAATCGGGCAAGCTCGACTAAGGATTCGGTAAAGAGCCTGAGGAACCGCTTGGCCCAACCGAGGTCCGCCCCCCACGTGGAGAAGGAAGGCACGTATTCGTTGCGGAGATGAACGGCCAGAACCTTCTCTCCTCGAGCGACACGGAACCCACCGGAAAGCACACGATCCTTCTTGTTGTGCTCGAATGATACTCTCAGGATCGAGGAGGGGTTCGAGGAAAACTCAAAGATCCCGTAGCGGCGTATGAGCGCACGGTCTATCGCCAGGATGATCGCACGTGTAACGGCCCGGATCACCCCTTCTGCGCACCGAAGGCTATCATCAAAATCCCGGCGACCATCACCGCGCCGCCGAGCCACTGCACCAGGGAGATTGACTCCTTGAGGATCAGCTTCGCCGCAACCACCTGTATCAGAACAAAGCCCAGGCCGAAAAGCACCGCATAACCGACCGAGAGGGGCACGAAACGCAAAAGAATAGTATAGAGAACCATGGAGATTGTCCCGGCGACACCTGCGGCCAAAAACCAGAGGATGGTTGTTTTGAAGTTCTGTGCTCCGGAGGCGTACTTGAAACCTATCTGGCTCGCGGCCAGGGCAACCAAAGCCACTACGGCGATGCCTGCCGTCATGAATATCTTAAGTGTGGGGTTCATGATGTAAGTTTAGCCCAAGAAGCTCAGGTTGTCAATGAATCCTAATTGCCGGTCGGGCCAGGACGGGTGAGGGCGATGAGGAGTATTCCGGCGAAAACAAGGAAGGCACCGATCCACTGGCCCACGGTTATACGTTCCTTGAAGATGAGCCATGCACCAAATACCTGGACGGCAACAAAACCCAGACCGCCATAAATCGCGAATGCCAGATGCATGGAGGTGAGCTTGATGAGCCAGGTGTAGGCAAAGACACCGGTGGCCGAGACAAGGTGACCGAGAATCTGCCAGCCCCAGAATCGCCAGAACCCCTGTACCATGGTGGACTGTTTGAAAGAAACCTGGCCCACGAACAACGCGCCTATGGCGTAGATGCCGAGGATGATGGGGAGGGCCGTTCCCATGGAGCCGGCGATGGCGTCAAAGATGTTTTGCTTCATGCCGACCGCAGTTTACCCGTAACACGCATCCTGTCAAGAAGACTGCTTATCCTGAGACTGTCCATAGTCAATACATCGTTGCCAGGTGGTAGGGGTAGGTCGTTGAGAAAGAGCAGAGGCAACAAAGGGAATCAGGTCTTTTCGACTACCCCCGGCGATATAGCGCTGAGGAGCGCAGTGAGATCGCTACCTTCCATTAGGTCCGTGTAACCCTGGTAACCATCTCCCCGCGCACGCCCCCCCTTGACATTCATGGATTCCCGCCTTATTATCCTACGAATAGAGCTTTACGAGGTTTGCAGCGGAAATCAGGAAGTTACGGAAAAACAAACCGAATAGAAGCATTTGCTCTTGACAAACTATTGTCTGGCTCTATAATAGTCGCACATGATTAAATTAAAGGAGGTGCAAATGCACAAGCGACTTATCGCACTGGGTGTGCTGGTCGTCTTCGGACTTGGCTTGCTTGCGGGTTGCGGAGCCTCCAAGCAGTTAATCGCCGATATGGAAGCCGCGTGTCAAGCAGCTGACGATGCCGAAGCAAGGCTTGCCAGCCTCGAGTCGCAGCTCCAAACGCTTCAGTCTGATAAGACCGCCAAAGAGACGCGCATCCAGGAACTCGAACAAAAAATCGCCGAGCTTGAAAGCGCCAAGCCGTCCCGTGGCACAGGTGGCAAGCCCGAGCGAACCGAAGTGAAGTAGGAGGACCCATGGCGAAGAAGTTATTGCTTCTGGTAATGGTGGGCCTCGTCGCGTTCGCGGGTGTGGCCTATGGCGCCAAGATGAAGAAAAAGGACGCGGAAGCGCAGCTAGAGACCTGCAACATCCGTGAGGCGACTGCTGAAGAAGGAATCGTCAACGTTGAACCAAAGGTTAACGCCTTAAAGGACGAGGTTTCTACTCTGGACGCCAGGATCGCCGATCTTGAAGCGCGTCTTGCCGAGCTCGAGGCAGAGCCACGCTACTGGGGTCGTTACTCCGTTAAGCCCGGGGACTATCTCTACAAGATCGCTGCCGATGAATACGTCTACCATGACGGCTCCAAGTGGCCGGTAATCTACGAGGCAAACAACGACCTGATCTCCGATCCCAATCTGATCTATCCGGGCTGGGTACTCTTTATACCCGGCGTCAACGAATGGAAGGTGAAATCGGGCAACTGGTTGTGGAAGATCGCCAACTCTGTAGCGGTCTACGGAGACGGCTCCAAGTGGCCGGCAATCTACGAGGCAAACAAGGATCAGATTAATGATCCGGATCTGATCTATCCAAACCAAGTCTTTGTTATTCCGCGTTAAGCCCGATATGATTATTGAGGGGAAGACGAATTAGTCTTCCCCTCTTCCCATCTTCTCTTGACCCATGTCACGACGTATCCTAAAGATGAAGGACGTTGATCCCCTGCTTTTAACAGGGGTGGGGGAGGAGAATTTGCGTGCCCTGCGGGGAAGCTTTGACGTACAGATTGTGGCAAGGGGAACAAAGCTCACCCTCGAGGGTAGGGATGCCGAGGTAGACAAGGTTGCCGACCTCGTGGGACGCCTCTGTAGAATGATACGCTCAGGAAGAATCATTACCCCGGAGATAGTGCTTGCCGAGACGGAAGGCGTGCGGAAGCCCCGTAACCGAAGCGAACAGGAAGAGGGCGTGATCTACACCCCGCGCAAGGTCATCCGCCCCCAGTCCGAGCATCAGCAAAGATACATAAAAAGCATAGATGAAAACTCGATAACCTTCAGCATCGGGCCGGCAGGAACTGGCAAGACATATCTCGCGGTTGCCAAGGCGGTCGAGGCGCTCACGAACGATCAGATCGACCGCATCATCCTGACCAGACCAGCGGTTGAGGCCGGGGAATCACTTGGATTCCTTCCAGGGGACTTGAAGGAGAAGGTGGATCCCTACCTGCGTCCGCTTTACGATGCGCTCTCCGACATGATCCCAGCCGAACGCATGAGACGCTTTTTGGATAATCAGGTTATCGAGATAGCGCCGCTTGCTTTCATGAGAGGCAGAACACTTTCGGACGCCTACACCATCCTTGACGAGGCCCAGAACACCACCCCCATACAGATGAAGATGTTTTTGACACGTCTTGGCTGGAACTCTCATTCAATAATAACCGGTGACGTTACTCAGATCGATCTGGAGCATTCCGAGCAGTCAGGGCTGCTTGATGCAAGGAGGTTGCTTTCGGAGATCGAAGGCGTAACGTTCATCTACTTTGATTCTACGGACGTGGTTCGCCCGCCTCTGGTATCGGCAATAATCGAGGCGTATGAGAAGAAAAAACCTTCGTAGGCTGCTTCTTGCCGCATCGGTTATAGCGGTGCTCGCAGCCCTGAACCTGACACCGCTTCTTGCACCGCTCCCTAAAATGGAGTATGCCGAGGGTGATGTGGTCGAGAAGGATCTTTACGCCCCTATCTCATTTCCACTTCCAAAGGATTCAACCCGTCTCGTGGCCGAACAGGACAGCGCGGCAGCAGGGATTCTACCTATCCTTACTCTGAAGGAGGAAGTCGAAACCCAGTGGCGGCAGACCTTGCGAGACCTGCGCACCTCTGACTCAATAGCCAGTGAACTCCCTTTAGAGAAACGCGAACTGCTCAGCTCGAAACTGCTTGCCTCCACAGACAGCGTCGTAGAGGTGATTAGCTCCCAAGGATACTTCCGAGAGAAAGAAGACCTTGCCGCACGCAAGGTAGTCGTCCTTATGGGAGAAGTGGAGATAGGGGAATCTTTAGACAACATACTGGGCTTCTGGGACGCGGACACCCTGATTGAGAACTCAGCCCGACGCCACTTCACCGCAGATAAACAAAGGGCAGCCCTGCTGACGGATATACTCAGACGGATCATCTTGCCCAACCCGAATCTGGTGTATGACAGCAAGGAAACCGAGGCAAGACGCGAAGCTGCACGGAACCGCGTAAGCCCATATGAGGGATTCGTTGAACGGGGAGAGTTGATAGTCGAGGCCAACAGCCACATCGATCCCCTGACCCTTAAGAAAATCACGGCCCTTAACGCGGAGATAGAGGGCAACTGGAGGCTGAAACTTCAGCTCTTCATCCGCCAGAATCTTCTATTCATATTAATCCTTTTGGGCCTGGGATTATGTCTTTACCTCTTAAGGCGTGAGCTCAAGGTTCGTGAGTTCCTTTATGTGACAATGCTGCTGGTAGTTGGGTTTGCAGCAAGCCTTATCCTGCGACGCTTCTCAATATGGTGGTTCGTCCCAACCGGCTTCCTGGCGCTAGCCGTAGCCATGTTTATTGGACCACTTGAAGGGATTCTCCTGGCAGGTATCGGCTCCGTACTGATATACCTTCCCTGGCAAACTGAGCCTGAGTTTCTCCTTTATGCACTCCTTTCAGGCTCAGGCGCCCTGCTTGCTTTGCCCCTGATGCATCGCCGTATAGGATTCGTTGCAGCCTTCGGTTTCATACTCGGCGGAGGAGTCGTTGCGCGGGGAATCTTTATCCTGACCAAGGTCAACTTCTCGCTTCGTGAACTGCCGGTATTGGGACTGGAGGCGGGCATAAATTCTGTGATCAACTTCGCACTTCTTGCAGCCGCGTTCTTTACCGCAGAACGTCTATTCGGCTTCACCTCAACCCTTAGCCTTGCGGAGCTTGCCGATCTCAACAGACCGATGCTCAAGGAACTCTCACTCAAGGCAACCGGAACGTACCACCACAGCATACTTGTGGGCAGCCTTGCCGAACGCGCCGCCAGGATCATAGGAGCTAACCCGGCCCTGGTACTTGCAAGCGGCTACTACCACGACATAGGCAAGATGGCAAACCCCCAGTACTTTATAGAAAACCAACTGGACGAAGAAAATCCCCATGACGGGCTAAAGCCTCGTATGTCCGCCTTGATACTCGCAAATCACGTCAAGAAAGGTCTGATAATGGCGAAACGTTGTCGGCTGCCGCGTCCCATTCGCGATATAGTAGCCCAGCATCACGGAACCACACGGATGGAGTACTTTTACCGCAAGCACCTTGAGACCAAGGATGCAGAGTCCGTACCAGAGGAGGTCTTCCGTTACCCCGGGCCAAAACCTCAAACCAAGGAGGCGGCGTTGGTGATGCTTGCAGACTCGGTTGAGGCGGCGGTGCGCGCCCATGGATTTACTGACCGTGAAGACCTGGAAAGATTCATAAAGGAGATAATAGACGAGAAGATCTCGGACGGCCAGCTGGATGAATGCCCATTCACCACCGCAGACATCCACGAGGTACGCAAGGTCTTTACCTCTACCCTTATCGGGATCTTTCACCCAAGAATCAGTTATGAGAAAAAGAATAACGCTACTAGCCCCAAGAAGAATTCAAAGAAAAGCAGCCCTGCGAAGACTCGTAAAAAGCGTTCTTGACGCTAAGGGCTGCAGCAAGCGGGTCAATATAGTGCTAACGGACGACGAAACGCTCAGGGATCTAAACAAACGCTTCAAGGGGCGCAAAGGACCCACCGACGTGCTGGCATTTGACTTTGAGGAGCCGGATTTCCTTGGGGAGGTTTACGTCTCCCTTGACCGCGCACGCGAGCAAGCTAGATATTACGGTGTAAGCGAGGAAGAAGAAATAGAAAGGCTCGTGCTCCACGGGCTTCTGCATCTTTTGGGATACACACACCCCCGGATGAAACCAATAATGAAACGCTACCTGGGATAATTGATGATCCCGATTCTTACGGCCATCCTTATCCTTCTTGGGGCAAGCGCCTTCTTCTCAAGCGCTGAGACCGCATACTTTTCCATCTCGCCGCTGCGAAGTGCGCGGCTTGAGCAGGCAGGACTCGTGCGCAGGCTGCTCTCATCCCGCGACCGGCTTCTTGGAACTATCCTTTCGGGCAATCTCATCGTCAACTTCACCGCCACCTCGCTCTGGACGACCCTGCTCATAATGACATCAAAGCGCTGGGGGTGGAATGAAACCAAGGTCCTCTCCATAGGTGCGGCTCTGATGGTCGTGGTGCTTCTTCTCGCTGGCGAGATAACACCCAAGATTGTTGCGGTAAGACTGCCGATAACAATCGCCCGGCTCTATGCGCCTGTATTGATATTCTTCCGGTGGCTGTTCTTCCCCCTGACCTGGGCTCTCTCTTCACTGGCCGGATTGATCTTCCGGGGCCGCCCCATGCAACGTCCCTTTCCCACTGACGAGGAGGTCAAAACCATGATTGATATGGCGGTGCGTTACGGCATACTTCGCCCGCAGGAGGAACAGATCATGGAAAACCTCGTTGATCTGGGTGAACGCATGGTAAGGGAGGTGATGACCCCTCGTGTGGAGATGAGTGCCCTTCCTGTAAACACAACTCGATACAAAGCGCTTGCCTACGCCCGCCGGACACATAAATCCCGTTACCCGATCTACGAGGACACCACCGACAAGATAGTCGGCCTGCTTTACACAAAGGATCTGCTTACCGCACCGCCTAGAACGTCCCTGAAGAAACTCATGCGCGAGCCTTACTTCGTGCCTGAAACCAAAGTCCTTTCAGAGCTTCTGGAAGAGCTGCGGCGCTCCGATCAGCATATAGCCATAGTGGTGGACGAGTTCGGCGGCATCTCAGGACTGGTGACGCTTGAGGATATACTCGAGGCGATCTTCGGCGAGATAGTGGACGAGTACGACACCGGGGTTCCCTACAAGCGCCTTGCTCGCGGGAGATACATTGTAGACGGCGACATAGACCTGGCCAAACTCAACGAGTTTTTTGACGATGCGTTCCGAGAGGCCGAGGAGGAGTTCGACAGGCTCTCAGAGCTCATAACCCACGAGCTGGGGCACATACCGAAGCGCGGGGAGAAGATAAGCTACAAGGGAATCGATCTTACTGTTCGAAGCGTAAGACGCCTGCGTATAGAAAAGGTTCTGCTGGAACAAAAGAGGACCAGGTGACGCTTCTTTTAGGCATACTCTTCATATTCATTCAGGGGTTCTTTGCCGGCTCGGAAACGGCCTACGTGGTGGCGAACCCGGTACGGGTGGCTCATCTTACTAAAAAAACCCCCAGGCAGGGAAAGGCCATAGAGCTTTTAAACAACCCGGAACTCCTCCTGGTGGTCACCCTTATAGGAACCAACATCGCGGTTGTCCTGTCAGGATTGTTCCTCACCACCTTCTTCGTGGATCAATTCAACGAAACCTTGGGAACGAGCGTAGCTATCATCGTAGGTGTGGCGGCAGGATTGCTGCTCGGCGAGTATCTGCCAAAGAATCTGGCACGGTTGAACGCGGAAAGAACGGTGATAGCAACCTCTCCTTTCTATTCCGTGGCGATAGTGCTCTCAAAACCCTTCAGAAGCCTCTTTCATCGTCCTAAGAGAAAGGAGAAAAGAGGCGAACGCCTCTCCATCACCCGGCTGGATATGCTCACCGCACTGAGACTCGGCGAAAAGATCGGAAGTATCGAGGAGAAGACCTCACCTCGCGTGGCCAACCTGTTCAGCGCCTTCGACACCCCTCTTGGCGACGTGATGACCCCATGGGATCGCGTGGTAACGCTGAAGGCCGGGACCAAACGCAGGACGATATTCAAGGTGATTGAGCAGGAGGGATTCACACGTTACCCTGTTCTGGCGCTCCGCACCGGCCACATCAAGGGCATCCTGCACGCCAAGGACCTCCTGCGGGAAAGACCCAGATTGAGCAGGCCCTTCTTCACCACGCCGGGCGCCCGCATTACCGAACTTCTGCGCACCATGCAGTCGAACAGGGCGCACATGGCGATCGTTTTGGACAGGGAAGAAAAACCCATTGGGCTTGTCACCCTCGAGGACTTACTTGAGGAGTTTGTGGGCGAGATCCGCAACGAGGAATAACCTTCACCCCACCAGGCTACTTCGTATCCTGGCGGGGACCCCGACGTAAATCCTTGCTTTTCCCTGCGGGAAAAAGATCGGAGAGGGAAGAATGTAGAGCGGTAGGGGCACGCTGTGCCGTACCCATACTTTCTATCTCCATAGGAAGTCAGGAATGCCCCGAAGGGAAAACGGTGTTTTACGGGGGGTGTTACGGGGGGCTTGACATATCCGTAAATCTACCTATGATAAATATGAAGGTCTTTATGGGTCGGATGAAATTCTTATGTGCTCAATCCCAGGAGGTAAAAGGGTGCTGTAGAGGCGTATGTATAGGGTGGGAGTTTCCTCAAATCCTCAACTTTTCATCTATAAGCCAAGATACCCTGGATGGTTTCTTAAGAGAACCATCCTACAGGGAGAAACCGCGAATCGGCGGCTGCCGATTCGTCAAATAAGGAGGATATAAATGCTTAAAAAACTCATGGTGCTGACGGTGGTCCTTGCGGTGGCCGCCTTTGCGGCATACGGTCCTATCCCGATACCGGCAGGGGTGGAGCCCGATGTCTACCCTGTCCTGCCC
>Ga0315533_1001873_pt1 | contig 15394 bp, 20 predicted proteins | sample SalMarSW160130MG_FD_203081 | JGI IMG/M metagenome (GOLD analysis project Ga0315533, IMG submission 203081) | Salt marsh sediment microbial communities from the Plum Island Ecosystem LTER, Massachusetts, United States - Salt Marsh Sediment SW1601-30 ...
CGTGGTGATGTGGAGGCAAGCAGAGACACGCACTCCCGCCAGGGGCTTTTCCCTGCCAAATCTTTCCTGTATAAGTTTGACGACTGGCATTTCCTTGCCAGCCCAGTCGATGCGAAGTTTGCCCTCTTGGGCCAGGGAGGGGTCTTTAATGTCATAGTTCTTCATCTTTTTAGCTCCGTAAAAATGGCGTTAGCTTGAACTGCTCAGCAACCCAATCAGGTATATCCAATGTGCCCATAAGGAGCGGTTTTTGATGACAGTCGCTACCGCCGGTCATGAGCATATCGTGCTTTCTGGCAAACTCAATATAGTGTGCCGTCGTTTTTTCGTCATGTCTGGAATGCCAGCACTCGACACCATCGATGTATTGTAGCATATATTTTTCTATGACCCTCGTTTGTTCGTCCAAATCGCGCGTTATGCTTACCAGGGATGTTCCGTGGGGGTCATTGGGGTGGGCATGTACCAGTACACCGCCGGCGTTCCTGATCAGCTTTGATGCTTCAGCAAGGGAGAGAGGGTACTTGGGGACATCGCACTTGACCAGATATTTATCGAAAGCCTCTTGCTTATCCTTTACAATACCTTTTTCTATCAGGTAGTTCGCTATATGGGGTCGCCCGAACACGCCGTCTACACTATCCTCTATTTTCCTGAGGTCTTCCTCGGTAAATCTTTCAATACCCTCTTTATCGAACTCAACATTCAGGTTTTGCAAAATTTGACGTGCTCTTCTTTTCCTATGTTCTTTTATCAATCGAAGCTTGCTCTTTAGCTCTTGATTGCCGATGTCATACCCGTATCCCAGAAAATCCAGGGAAACATCTTTATTGCCCTCAGGATAATGGAAGGTCACGTTTAATTCCACCCCTGTGATGTAAGGCATGCCGTGCTTTCTCGCCAGGGCTATAGCCCTTTCCTGGCAGTCTATAGAATCGTGGTCGGTTATCGATATTAAATCGATGTTTCTGTTTTTGGCTTCTTGGAAAACCTCCTCGATAGGGAGATTGCCATCCGAGCCGGTCCTGGTATGGATGTGCAAATCTATCTTCATTCCTATCTCTTTTCCATGCCGATGATATACCAATCCTCGGGCGGGTCATGTCGGGTATCAACTGTCAGATGGATGATATTGAGTCTGGGATACAATCGCTTCAGGTCATCCATGTCCACTTCTTCGAACTTCTTTTTATTGTTGAGGTAGGCCTGCTCGGTGAGAGCATTCGATTCGTAGTCCTCCTGGGTACGTCTTAGTATCCGAGCGATGGCTACCTCTTGCGGGCAATGGGTCTGAAGGATGACGAATGTCTTATTATGTTTGGCAGCTATCTCAGCAGCCCGCCTTCTCAACGATTGAGTGATGAAGGTGGCATCGAGTATTACGCTATCGCCCTTCTCCAGGGCCTCATTTGCCCGTCGGAACGTCTCATCGTATACCAGCGTTCGTTTGCTCATATCCGAGGCGACCTTCTCATCAAATATATCCTCGTTCTTGAGCACCTCTAGTCTAATCAGGTCGGACCGAAGGATAGGGTAGCCCTTAATCCTGGAAATCTCCTCGCTCGTCTCGGTCTTCCAGGTGCCCGGCAAGCCGCAGGTAATGAGCAAAACACCAGCCCCCAATTCGCTTTCTACGAATTTGGCAAACGGCTCCTTCAATCTACGCCTCATATACAGCTTGATATCGCCTCATTAGATTATAACTGCTCAAATTCTCCTTGTCATTGCGTCCCTTAATTTGACCGTCTCCCCTAGCCGATGCTAAACTATTTTCGGGCAGCGTAGCTCAGGGGTAGAGCAGAGGACTCATAAGCCTTTGGTCGCTGGTTCAAATCCAGCCGCTGCCACCAATAAACATAAATCCTCTCTAATTGACCCGCTACCAGAAATTCAGCCCACTTGACAACCTGGGGAGATGAAACGTAGTATGCTGGGAAAACAGTAATTGGAGGTGTTGATATGATTGCGATTGCGATTATTGTTATTGGTGTTGTATTGTTGGTCATAGCATTATTAGTTTGGAGGAGGCAAAAAGGGGAAAAGCTAGAAGGAATAAGCAAGGAACAGAAGAAGGCATTCTTCGCGCAATGGATAATAGGGATTGTTTTAGCATTAACAGCTGCTATTTTTATGTTTGATGGCGATATCCTGGGAGAAAATACCACAGGTATTTCCACAGTCATGGGGATTATTGGAATTTGCCTGATAGCAACTTCCAATGTTAACCTGCTATCTCTCAAGCGTAAATAAAGCAGATTAGCGAGCCAAACAAAAATCACCCCACAGAACAGCGTCTAAACAACTATTTAATAGACCGTCGCTCAGTAGCTGCTACGCCGCTGGTTCAAATCCAACCGCTGCCACTTCTGCATCCGCACAATTATCTAGTGCCTCGGCGAAACTGCGGGCATCCCCGTCAGTCACTTATTGATATCCGGCAATTGCGACAGGATTGGTTCCTTTTGTGCTCACCGCCCATCGGTCAACCTGGCTTGTACTTCTGCAATCAGATCCTGAACCGCGATACGTAATACTGTCTGGCCTTGCTTTAACGTGTCAACGAGAACATCGTAGTCCTCGTAGAAATAGACTGTCTTCCCATCCGTGAACACTACGAAGGATGATAAAGCCTTGGATTGCCCTCGTATAAAGCGGAAGCTCGACCGTATCCGCTGTAGAGGCACCGAACTATCCAACAATTTCATCAGGACCTTTAATTCGAAGATGTCTTCTATAGAATAGAGACGGCGCGAACCTTTTCCGGATGCTGCTCTCAGACTCGGGCTCACCAGGCCTGTCTTATCCCAATACGCAAGCTGGCTATAGGTAGCGCCAACCACATGTGATACCTCTGAAGTACGGAATGATATAGGTTTTTTTCTACGCGACATTGCGAATTCCAGCCAATATAATTGGCACTACTAACAGGTAAAGGCTATGAGGCACTGCAGAGAGTCTGAGTACGAAATTAGAGTACGCTCTCCTGACTGGTCAGAGCAGTGCCCGGCCTAGAAAGTACGGCCAGATTACTATGGCAAGTAAAATCTCCCACCAAACCAGACCGGCATAACCGATTGTAAATAGCCAGCCGATGAACCAAATAGGTCCTACCAAAGTCGCGGAGCGGCGGCGTTGGTACCAACGTTTTTTTTCCTCTGCCATGTCTTTCTCCTTTTATAAGATAATCTATTCTCGATTCGATGATTTTCCCCGCAATATCTTAATGATAAGTCCACTGGATAGCAAGACCTATAATAGGACTGAAGAAACCTTGGCTACAATTCACCGAGTGCCGCTCCCCTGCATTGTATATTACGCTCACATTTTTCTCAGCACTATCCGGCAATGCCATAGGCGCCGGTGACGGAGTCTCTGAAGAGCGGCAATTGCGGTGGATAGAAAGTGAATAGCACGAAGAGAATGCCCAGAACCGCTAAAGCAATCGGGGCGAAACGGTTAAGCCTTTCCGGTAATGGAGAGGCCATTAGCAATTTATAGCTCACCAACTGCCCGACTATGACAGCTATAATGAAAATCGCAATGTCAACTATCAGGAGACCATGCCCCAGGATAGCCGTGTACGAATAGTAAAGGACCACAATGGTGATTGGTATTAGATAAATTCCTAAAGTCTTGGCAAAGAAAAAATTGTTCGCCGACTTCCCAAAGCGGCTATATTCCAAAGCCGCATATACCAATGCCGGCCAAAAACCCAACTTCAGATGTTCCCACACACTCTCATTCACGGCGGCAATCGGGGCGATAGGAATCCAGCGCCCGGACCACTCGAAGGCAAAGTGCAGCAGCGACCCCAAAACAACTATAAAGGCGATTCCCCCTAACTCCCAGAGCAAAACTCTTTTTTTCGCGGCCATAACTTCACGGAGTTGATATTGCAGGCTCAGTCGTAGCTGCCGTTTTTCTCCAGCGGAGCCACAGGGCCCAGGCCGTTACCAGCACGGCCAGCACGGCAATATAGATTTCCACGGGAATGTCGGTAAGAACCCCTGCCAGCCACAAAACTGCGCCATAGTTCAGTAAGCCGTGCAGACCAGAGGCTATGAAGTAGAACTTCCATCCCCATCCCCAGCCCCTGGCCAGACCATACCCGGCCAGGGCGGAAAAAGCGATATGAGCGGCTACGGTAAAGAACCTCTCCCAGAATCCAAGCAGTGCTATAAAGCCGTAGATTTGCACTGCTTCCCACGTCCATCCTGAGTCAAAGATGATATTGTGCCAATACTGTGCCTCAAAGATGCCAAATCCAGCTCCAGCCACAGCGCCGATGGCCAGTCCCAGTTTGGGGTCAATGTTCTTGCCGCTGCGCCACCAGTAGACGACCACCGGCACCAGCTTTGCCCCTTCCTGAACCAGTCCGGTGAGAAGTATTGATGGTATGGCCGCCAGCAAAATCCAGCGCATGAGTACCTCCTGGCTCCAGAAATGGTTCAGTGCTTGTCCAGCCCAACTCTGGAGGGGAATTTGAACAAAGCTAATAGCGGCCAGGGTTAGAAAGGCACTGCTTACGAGGACCGCCCAGAGCCAGGGTTTCTTAAAGAGCGGCGGCCGGTAACCGGCCAGCCAGACTGCACCGAAGGCTATAGCCAGACCAATGGCTATGGCCAGATAAATCCCCAAACCGCTGGGGTTTTGAAAGAAAGAGACGAAATAGCTGACCATGTCATCTATCATGGACACCTCCTATACTTTAAGCTGGTTCTTATCCAATCCATTGTACATGCAATCTTCGTGATTATGCTACCCTCTTTATCGACTTAAACGAGCTTCACAGTTTCTTTGTATCGGGGGACTTTTGTGGTCCACCCCGTCCTCTCGTTCAGGAGTTTCGCAAAGCTAATGGCTGCTTTTTCTTCCCCGTGACTGACAAATACACAGCGCGGTGGGACACGAATGTCAGCTAGCCAATCTAGTAATCCGTCACGGTCGGCGTGGGCAGAAAAACCATCGATTTTTTCAATGTGTGCTTTCACCGGATGTATTTGCCCTAAGAGACGGATTTCCTCGGCACCATCCAGCAATATTCTGCCCGGCGTTCCCTTCGCTTGGTAGCCGACAAATAATATTGTGCTTTCTGCCCTTCTGATGTTATTGACAATATGGTGCTTTACACGGCCGCCGGTTACCATACCGCTACCAGCTATGATGATACTGCTTTCCTTTATGTTGTTAATGGCTTTAGACTCTTCCACACTCTGTACTATTCTGAGGTTTTCAAAACTAAAACAGGAATTACCCTGGCGCAGACGCTGCATCATCTCTTTGTCGAAGAGTTCGGCGTGACGTTTAAATACTTCGGTAATCCGTGCTGCCATAGGGCTGTCCAGAAAAACAGTTAAAGGTGGAATTTCTTTACGTAAAAATAATTCGTTCAGGTGATACAGTAGTTCCTGGCTCCGCTCCAGAGCGAAACTGGGAATAATGATGTTGCCTCCGGCACTTACCGTCCTGTTGATACAATCGCGTAATTGTTTTTGAATATCGATGTTCTCGTGTTCTTCATGAGTACGATCGCCGTAAGTTGACTCTATAACTATATATTCGGCCTCATCGAAAACAGCCGGGTCATTTATTATAGGGCGGTCAGGCTCGCCGATATCACCGGAAAAAATTACTCTGTGATTTTTGCCATCCTGTCGGATATTTATATTTATGACCGCAGCCCCGAGTACATGGCCCGCCTCATAATAACAGCCTTCGAGATTGCTATTGATTCCGACACAACTCAGATATTCTACGGCGGAAAAATGCGGCTCAACTGCTTCGGCATCTTCTACTGTATAAAGAGGTATTTCAGGATAAGGACCACGGCGCCCTTCTCTTCTATGGCGTTCGGCTTTAAATATAGCGTCTTCTTCCTGCAGCTTTGCGGCATCAAGAAGGATAATCTGGGCTATGTCAGCCGTCGCCTCAGTGCAGTATATCTTGCCTTTGTAACCTTCACGTACCAGTTTCGGTAAAAGTCCACAATGGTCGAGGTGGGCATGAGTCAAAAAAACGGCATCGATTGACTGAGGGTCAAATGGAAATGGCTGCCAGTTTCTCCCCTGGTACTTCCGCTCCTGGTACAGCCCGCAATCTATAAGCACACGGGTATCCTGGCTCTCTAAAAGATAGCAGGAACCTGTGACATTCCGCGCTGCACCCAGAAATGTCAGTTTAGCCAGCATAGATGACGCGACTCCTTAATAATTTATTTTAACCTGGAAATTCCGCACGGCACATTCCCGGTTATTATAGTTTACAGCTTCATTATAAGCTGGTGCAAATCCCGCCAGTGCCAGTTAGTTTTACTTCTGAATATCTTCAACTTTTCTTTTTCTGATTAGAACAATATGTGCTGTAACCCCAATAGCAATACAAATTAGCACTATCCTGATAACTATGTTCTGTACTCCAAAAGTTATACTGAGTCCGATAGTTAGCCAAAGTAAAAGGATGGTAAATATCTTTATTCTTATAGGCATTCCTCTGCCTTCAATGTAGTTCCTGACATAGGCTCCGAATATTCTGTTGTTTATAAGCCATTGATAAAACCGTTCAGAGCTCCGCATATAACAAGCAGCGGCGAGTAATAGAAATGGGGTCGTAGGTAGAATCGGGATAAAGATACCGATAATCCCTAATCCTGTGCATAAAGTTCCTGCTCCGATTAGAAGCCTTCTCTTTGCTGTTGTTCTCATCTATAATTTATATTACAGCCCTTTCTGATTTCATGACATCCTCAAACATTCATCATAGCTGTAAAATATGTATCACAAGGCTATTGACTTTCTCCTAAACTACCTTGGTCGCTGGTGCCAATCCCGCCGCTGCCGCCACTGTTTTCCTTCTTGATAGCTGGAATCGGAGCCGGAAGGAAGTGGCATCGTTGAATGAATCGGGCCTAGCTTGAATACTCTTTTATAGCCTCTTTAGCCCTGGCTATGATTTCCTCGTCGGACACTCCGTACGATGTTATTGCAAAAGAGCCTGCTACCTTGCCCTGGCTTTTCTCTATTTTAGCCGTTATGTTCGCCAGAGCTTTCTCTGAATTGTCGCCACGCATGGTAAAGAATGGAATAATACTCCGGCCTTCAAAATTTGTCTGGTATATAAATGAGTTAATAGCCGGTGCTGGTCTAGAACCCCAGGTTGGAGAGCCGATAAATATCGTTTCATATTGCTTTAAATCGACATCTACGGGATTTATCTCACGCCCCCTGTTTGTTAAAGCGGCGAAGCCGCCACTCAAATAGACGAACGGTATGGGTATGGGCCTCTTTTCCTCAATCTCCACTAGCGTTGCATTCAGCGCTTCGGCGATTACTTGAGCTACCAGCTTCGTTTTACCTGTCAAAGAATAATAAACTACTAACGATTTCATGCCCCCTCCAAATTGGCTAATTGAATTATACATCCGACCAACCCCGAATGCAGCAACTCACTGAATTTCGGGATAGCTTGGGGCTTTATCGGGGGATTGAGTGGAAATAGCCAGGAAGGCAGCACAGGCTAGGTGGGATAAGTAGGTATATCCAGATAACTGTGATTATGGGTGACGGGTAATCGCAAAAATCGTGATTTTACCCTTAGAAGGCCCATAAAACCAAAAAACTCTATATGCTGCTGGTGTTTTCTGTTCTGCATATGCCTCAAAAACCTTCTCCCCGTTGGGGCCTTTCAAACTGAAATATGGGTGAGTTTGAAGGCTTTTGTGTCGGGGATTTTCGGCTAACAACCCTAGGGTCTTCTTAACGGCCTTATAACGTTTCTTTTGGGATGCATCACTCTTAAGGCGGATATAGGTCGCCTTTGCCTCGTCGGTCCATTCTAACTCAAACAACACGGCTGATCCTAAAGAGTGTCTAAATCAACCTTTGACACCTTGCCCTGTGCAGCATCGGCAAGTCCTCGTTGAACCGACGCAAGGGCACCGGGGTTATTGAATAGCCATAGTTCTGAAGCAGGGATGGTTACTTGTGGGTCTAGCACAATTTGCCCAAAGCTATTCATATATATATGATACGTAACACCTTTCTCCATTGGGACTTTGGTCAAAATCACTCGCTTTTTGGCATCTGGCTTCACATTCTCTGCTACTATTGTTAAATCCTCATCCTTTATTATAGTTGCCATTTTGCCCCCTTTACATAGGTGGGATGGGTTAGCAAGTGGGATATATCACTTTCTCCCATCTCTCACTATGTGGGAGTATACCACAACAACCACAAGTTTGTCAAGTCCTTCCTCCGCCGATAATGTATCATTTTGAAATCTTGGTTGTATCTAAATTCGTAACCACATCCCTCTTGACCTTCTCCTGGTTCTCTAGTATCGTCTCGCATCTCGAAGGGAAGAAGGAGAGGTAATAATCTATTTTCTCTTTGCCCTCGGTGCTATAATTTTTGAAAGTAGCCAGCATTTCTAAAAGGAGGTATTCATGGAACCCGTGTGGATAGCCATTTCAATCATTGCCCTGGTTGTTATTATGGTGCTTTTGCTTATCTCAAGGCGAAAGGGGAAGCAACTCCTTAACCCGTCTAACCTTCTTATACTTGGTATGTCCTTTGTGGTTCTGGGGATTATTTTCGGTGATGAGCGTCTGATAGGTTACTCTTTCATAGGTGTCGGAGTTCTTCTTTCAGTAATTGATGCTATTAGAAACAGAAAACAATAATTTGAGGTAGGCTTTCTGTCAACGTTAATGATGACTAACCGGTATTGCCAGGCAGTAGGATGCTATGATGCGATAGAGAGTCACAAACGTTATTCACCGGTGGATAGACTGATACATTAGGCAGGATATTACTAGGTCAGTGAAGTTTGAGGTTACATCTTGCTAAAAAAGTTAGAGCGGTCTACCTCTTCCCATGCGTCAACGGTTTGTAGGTGCGCCTGGATTTCGTCTAAAGATACTTTTCTGGCTTGCCCTCCCGAAACTATCCAAACGGCTAAAGGTTCACCAACCCCCCACAACTCTACATCTACACATGTCCTCAGAATCCGCAAAATCGCAAGTAGAGCCAAACGTTCTGGCACGGTACACAATTGTGCACCACCAAGCGTCCGATATATGGCATAGGCTGTCTTAGCAGCACTGCCGATGGCATGAAAATAATCATGAAAACTGCTGTCACTGCTAGGCTCATTTTCAAGAATTTGGGGGGCATTCTCTGCCCAGAATACTGATAAGCCCCAAAGAGCTACTTGCCAAATATCTATTGGGGGATGGATGTCCTCCCTTATTTTCTTATATATTGGGGCAAAGCATCTGTCCATTGCATCTTGAACAAGGTGTCGCTTATTGAACGTGTTCGGATGAAGAGTAGTTTCCTCAAGTCCCCTTCGGGCACGTTGGGCCACCCCTACAGAACCGCTAAAGCCCAAAACTAGTGGTTTATCGCCTATGCGTTCTAGCTTCTCAACTGGCCAGCGCACCTGAGCTACCGGATCGGATGTTTGGGAATCTGATGCAATAACAACGCCGTCCTGAAACTTAAGAGCAGCGATTATAGTTGCTGTCTGCGCCACGGGCACTACTCTTTTCTAAATAGACTTTCAGTTGCGTAATCTGGGTATTCTGTGTATATATCTTCAAGAAGTTTCTCAAAACCACGACTAGTTACATAATCCCGAGCAGCATTGAGTTTAGCTAAGAGGTCAGGATTAGCTTGATTCTTAAAGGCGTCTTGTTTTTCTTTACTAGCCTCAGTTAGATGATATATATTCCACCCTCGGCCCGACGGTATAAATTCTACTAATTCTTCTTCACGAAGTTCAGCTAAATCGTCGTATATCTCCATGCTTAATGGTCCCCAATTGTACGGAACAAAAGTGTATAATTCATTCTCAGGGGCCCCAGACTCCATTGCAAACTTAAACAATGCCTTCTGGATCTGGATAGGTTCCATCCTATCACCTATACAGAGTACTAACCAATCACGCTTCTCCATTCTTGACCTCCTTTACCTAACATTAGCAGGCACCCCTTCAATGACCAGTATTTATTTGCTCTCCTCTCCCTTCTTTTCAAAGTGGTCAATGAGTTCCCAAATAATTCCGTCATAACTCTGACCTTTGTGTCGCAATTTATCAAGCCGTTCGGCAGTAACAGATCTTATCTTTATTGTTTTACCACGCCTCACTGCAATCTTACCTTGCATTGTTACCTCATTATACCATGGTATCATAAAGATGTCAATAGTTTCCAAAAGTTACCTCAGACAGAAGACTTATACAAGACTAACACCTACTTAGCACAAGGGATTAACAAGCTTTTGGTCGCTGGTTCAAATCCAGCCGCCGCCAGCAAAAGAGATAAATCCTAATCCTATTATACCACTTCCTAGGTCATGCTCGATGTAACCTTCCTGGATTTCTTGAGTTATTTCCCTGGGAACTTCCTCATCTCTTCTAATCGTCGCCTCCGTAGCACACCTTCAATCATCGCCCATACGACAATTGCAATTCCAGCTACTAGTAGCCACCACCATGAAGCTCCTCTAATTAGGGCTACTCCAGTCCCACAAGTAGCAACTACGAGAAATACCCCTCTCACAATATCGGCTCTAGTGCTCGGCCACAACATCCTAGGGCGATACCTGCCTGGCGGCCACATTCGTATCGTCCCATACAGAAACCACAAAGCCACAAGAAGAAGAATTATTCCGATAGCTAACTTCATTTTGCTGCCCTCTCCAAATCCGCTGGCTGGGCTATATTCACTTATTCAAAGCCCCGTCTAATTCACGCCTTAGCTCTTTCAGAAAGTCCTTGGTAAAGAAGCCTTGCTTAATTGCGTCTTTCAGTAGCTCCAGAAGCACATTCTCCTCATACATACCTGGATGCTGCCCCCATTTCATCTTTCCCCCAGTTCCCGAAGTTGCAATCCAATAAGCGAACCATAATGCTTTAAGTTTGTTGCCCAGGGACTCCAACAAGACTATGCGTGGGCAATAGCTTACCCTGTCTAATTTAGAATCGTGATATCTTATTGGCCTAGACAGTTCAGCAATCGCCTCAATCTCCCACTTATCAATGCCCTTATACCTAGGATGAACCTCGTCTCCCACTTTGGCTTTCATAATATCCTCCTTGAATCCGCCTAGCTGGGCCTACTTTTTGAGCCTAAACGGTAATGCTTACCGCTATTCCAAGCTCCCCTTGTGCCAATACCAGATGACCTTTTCACTTCAGCTATGTGGCAAGTCTTAATTGTCGAGCCCAGTTGGTTGTGAACCTCGTTTAGGATTTGGTGATAGGTCTTTTCTTGTCTAACGAGTTCTACAATCAGGTTCCGCTCTTGCTTGGTTAGTGGTCTTAACATACTTTAATTCCCCCACAAACGTCTGCCCAAATCCGCTGGCTGGACTATTCATAAGGCAAACTATACATCCTAATCCTATTATACCATTCACTAACTCAGTGAAGTTTGAGGATAGCTTATGGATTCACTGGAGGATTGGCAAGGCCGTTCATATTGTAAAGATGCAACTAGATGAATCAAGGGCTTAGGAAGCCTTTGGTCGCTGGTTCAAATCCAGCCGCTGCCAGCTTTTATATCAGAGGCCCGGAACCAAAAGGTTGGCATCCGGGGCAGAAGCAGGCGCCACGGTTTTGCACCAGGACCCGCTCGATGGTGCTGCCGCAAATGGGGCAGGGTTCGCCTCCTTTATGAGCAACCTTAAAATCAAAATGGGCTGTGCCCAGCTCGCCCTCGGGACGGACGTAGGTATCCACGCTGGCGCCTTTGCTGCCAATGCCTGCCCCAAGAACTCTGCGGATGCAATGATATAGAGTTTGCACTTCTTCGGGTGACAGGGCGTCTGCTTTTCTCAGAGGGTGAATCCGGGCGGCAAAGAGGGCTTCATCGGCATACATATTGCCGATTCCCGCGACAATACACTGGTCGAGAAGCGCTGCTTTTAGGGGGATGTGATGCCGGCTTAATCTTTGCCCCAGAATGCCCGGGGTAAAACTTTCGTCCAGAGGCTCGGGACCCAGCTTGCCGACCACAGTATCGGCATTGTCTACCAGCCATATTAACCCCAGCCGGCGCAGGTCGCTGAAAACAAGGCGGTGGCCATTGGAGAGGTGAAAAACCGCCCGGGCATAGCGGTCAACTCCTCTGGGATTTAACAGCAAGACGCCGGTCATCCTGAGATGCATAATCAGCGACCTGCCATTCGACAGGTGAAAGATGAGATACTTTCCCCGGCGTCCCAGGCTTTCTACCTTCTGCCCGATTAAGCCGCGACGGACTTCTTCAGCAGAACCACCGCACACTAGCCCGGTATCAAGGATGGTAACTTGTGTGAAGCTTTGCCCCACGACCCAGGGCGAAAGCTCGTTCTTAATCGTCTCTACCTCAGGCAGTTCAGGCATTTCGAGTTAGTGTAGCAATATGGGGCCGGGAAACTCAATCTGGGGTGCTATATGCGGGAGAGGAATTACAAAGCCGTAGCCAAGTAGTCCCTAAAAGGCCTGGATGGTTCTCTTTGCCGCTGCTGGATAGCGGCTAAATCGAGAATGTCTTCCCTGAGCTGAGGAGCTTCCAGCAAACGGGTAATTACCGCCTCCCTTTCTACTTCAGAAAGGGATTGCAAAGCCATCAAATAAACTTCAGCCCTCGATTCAACTGCCTTCATTACCTGCCTCCCTTACATCATAACATAAAAACTACCGACAATTCCTTTATCCGAACCGGCGGAAAATCCGAACTTTTGTTGATGTACGCCTTGCTTTGGCCTTTGAATTTTGAATCTATTTAGGATTTCTCAATCTACCCCATCTCACCCCAGTTTTTGCCCAGCTTGATATCTATCTTCACAGGGACGCAAAGCTCAAAAGCATGAGGCATAAGCTCGGTAACCAGGGATTTCATTTCCTCCACTTCTACCTCGGGCACCTCGAAGAGCAATTCATCGTGTATTTGTAACAGCATCTTGCTCTTAAGATGCCGCCTCTCCATTTCCCGGTGTAGATTTATCATGGCGATTTTAATGATATCGGCAGAGCTGCCCTGCACCGGGGCATTTATAGCCATGCGCTCAGCAGCCTCCCTGACCATTCGATTGTAAGAATTAATTTCGGGCAGGAACCGCCGTCTCCCCAACACTGTCTGGACATAGCCCAGCTTCCGGGCTCGCTCCTTGGTGGCCTCGAGATACTCCTTCACCCTGGGATATTTCTCGAAATACAGGGCGATAAATTGAGAGGCTTCCTCCCGGCTGAGATTGGTAGCTTGCTCCAATCCATAATCGCTCATGCCATAAACGACTCCGAAATTGACCGTCTTGGCATTTCGGCGCATCTCAGTGGTCACTTCAGCTGCGGGGATGCCAAAGAGTTTAGAAGCGGTCGTGGCATGGATATCCTCGTCCTGGGCAAAGGCGGCAATGAGACCGGGGTCTTGAGAGAGGTGAGCCAGGGCTCTGAGGTCAATCTGGGAATAGTCGGCGCTTAAAAGGTATGCCCCGGGCGGAGCTATGATGGCTTTCCTTATCTTATTCCCCATCTCGCTCCTTATAGGTATATTCTGGAGGTTGGGGTCGCTTGAGGAGAGCCGGCCGGTAGCCGTGCCCGTCTGGTTAAAATTGGTATGCACCCTCCCCGTCTTATGGTTGATAAGCGCGGGCAGGGCATCAACATAGGTCGACGTGAGCTTACTAAGCTGGCGATATTCCAGTATAAATTCAATTACGGGATGAACGCCTCTCAATGCTTCCATAACCGAGGCTTCGGTGGAGTAGCCGGTTTTCGTTCTGCGAGACTGAGGCAGCCTGAGTTCTTCGAAAAGAACCCTGCCTAACTGCTGGGGCGAATTGATATTAAACTGATGCCCGACACTGCCGTAGATTTCCTTCTCCAGCCTAAGCAGTTCCTTACCCATTTCCAGAGACATCTCACGGAGCAGGTCGGTATCTAAAAGAATGCCATTTTTCTCCATAGCCACCAAAATTGGAATCAAGGCCATTTCCACTTCGGTGAAAAGCTGCCACAGTCCCTGCTTTCGTAGCTCAGTTTTCAAACTCTCTTTTAAACTCCAGACGATGTCCACGCTGGCACAGAAATATCCGGCAATCCGGTTTACCTCTGCCAGGGATACGGAGCCTTGTTTCTTTCCTGCGCCAGTTAATCCAGCGGGGGTTGACATTTCAATGCCCAGTTTATTAAAGGCCAGCGCTTTAAGCCCCAAGTTTTTTTCGCCAAGGAGATAAGCAGCGAGCATGGGGTCGAAATTCAGATTACCGAGCTTCACACCACAGCCAGCCAATACCGCCACAACATGCTTGCCGTTATAGGCAATCTTGCCTATTTCGGCATTTTCTAAAATTGGTTTGAGCTTGGCTGTGACTTGAGTTAGCGGCAATTGCTGCGGCTGATTCAGACCAAGGTGCCCCAAAGGTATATAAAACGCCTTCCCCCGGGCTGGTGATATTGCTATGCCTACCAAATCCGCCATCGCAGCCTTTTCGCCCGTAGTTTCAATCTCGATGGCGAGGTCCTGTGCTTTTTCCAGTTCGCCTATAAGCTGTCCCAGGGCTGTCTCAGTGTTCACTATGCGGGACTTGACTGCCGAGGGGTGGGCGGGTACAAGACCCGCCCCTACGGAGGGATAGCTCTCGGCCTTCATCTGGGGCAGCCTGGGAAGCAATTTAATGAACTCAAGCTCCTGGAAAAGCTTTGCTACCTCGTTCCGGTCATAGCGGCTTACCTGGCAGGTTTTCAAGTCCAGCTTGATGGGAACATCTTTGACTATAGTGGACAGTTCTTTATTCCGGAAAGCCTGAGCGCGATATTCGCGTAGCGTGTCCTGCAACTTGCCCGGCGTTATATCGCCAATATGGTCGTAGATTCCCCGAAGGCTGCCATACTGCTGAAGTAATTTAGCGGCTGTTTTCTCACCGACACCTGGCAGGCCAGGTATATTGTCCGAGACATCGCCAGCCAGTGCTTTAAGGTCAGCGAGTTGTTCTGGTTTGATGCCATACTTCTGTTCTACTGCTTCCTCATCGTAAAGGATGGTATCTGTGAAGGTTCGCCTGGGAGCAAGGGTTTTCACTCGAGGCAAGACAGACTGCAGCATGTCATTGTCCCCGGTAACAATGATGGTCTCAATGCCCTGCTCATCAGCCTGCTTGCTTAAGGTGCCCAGGACATCGTCGGCCTCGAAGCCATCGATTTCAAAAACGGGGATATGGAAGGCCTCCACTAACTGGTGGACCTTTTTTATCTGGCTTTTCAATTCCTCGGGCGTGGCCGGGCGCTGCGCCTTGTATTCCTCGAACATTTCATGCCGGAAGGTCGGTGTGGGACGGTCAAAGGCGACAGCCCAGTGAGTGGGCTTAAAATCAGCAAATACTTTGAGCAAAGTACTGGCAAAGCCATAGAC
>Ga0315533_1001875_pt1 | contig 15386 bp, 13 predicted proteins | sample SalMarSW160130MG_FD_203081 | JGI IMG/M metagenome (GOLD analysis project Ga0315533, IMG submission 203081) | Salt marsh sediment microbial communities from the Plum Island Ecosystem LTER, Massachusetts, United States - Salt Marsh Sediment SW1601-30 ...
GTCGTCTCTAAATTCCCCTTCCTCAACGACCATCTGATGAATCGAAGTCACCCCATGCTGATAGGCTGTGACAATAGCACTCTGGATCCCACTTATGATCTGTTCCCAAGTTAGGTTTATTGCTTGCCGAACATGGACTGCCGCATCTTCGAATAAACGACCCGTTGGCTTACCTTCCTCTATTTCAAATCCACGCACGGACCGGTCGAGTTCGAGTCTGTTAAGTGCCTGGCTATTTACACAGAACAGATGGCAGTCAACCCGCTCCAATATTACAGGCAGGTGAGAGACCGCAGCATCTATCTCTTCCTTAGTGATGAACGTACGATCACCCGACCACTTACTCTCGTCCCAACCGGTGCCGATGACCCAATCCACAGGTCTTTTTTCTTCGGCAAACACCTTCAACCGCTGCAACAGATCCTGCTTTGAACTAACGGAGGTTAGATCGAGGTAGCTATTCATGCGCACTCCCATCAACCTAAAGTGCGCATGTGCATCGATAAAGCCCGGCAACAGCACCTGTTCGTGAGCATCGATCCGTTTGGTAGAATTTGAACAGAGTCTTTTTATCTCCTCGTTGTCACCAACACACAGAATCTTATTTCCTTTGATACCAACAGCCTGCGCCTGCGGACACCGAGGATTCATCGTATAGACACTGGCGTTATAGATTGCTACATCCAGGGATATCATTCTTTTCCTTTATTTTTAGGCAGTCAGCAAGGATATCGCTGTATCCATATAGAGGGAGGCTGCCTGCTCTAGCTGATTGACCTCCACCACTTCTCGGGGTCCGTGCGCCCTGGCGATATCACCGGGACCGCAGATGACCGTCTGCACACCATTTTGAGCCAAAGCAGATCCATCTGTCCAGTAAGGAAGACCGATGAATTCAGATTCTCTACCGAGTATCCGCCTGATTGAGGCTGCTAACATCTGCGGAAGATTGGCTTCCTCCACAGTTTCCAGAGGTGGATGAGGGAAAAACGAAAATGGTTCCATCTCGCAAACTTCGTAGGTGATACCAGGAATATCCTGAGACAGCTCTTCCAAAATACCTTTCAGATCGGCAACTAGCACCTGAGGGGATTCACCAGGAAGATAGCGGTAGTCAAACTGGATCGTGCAGTGATCCGGGATAATATTGGGCGGTTGCTCTCCTCCAACTACTTTCCCTACGCTGATTGACGAGTGCCCTAATAGGGGATGAGTCTTTTCTTGCCGGCTACTACCCAGCTTTTCTTCTAACACAGTAATGAATTTAGCCGCGAAGGAAACAGCGTTTACCCCTTCTTCTGGACGGCTAGCATGGGCCGATTTGCCCCCTATCTCGACCTCGATGAAGTCAGAACCCTTATGTGCCAAACCGATCTTAAGTCCTGTCGGCTCACCAACAATGGCATAGGTAGACAGAGGGCCCTCTTTAATCAACTTGCGAATGCCTGGACTACCGGTCTCTTCTCCGATAACCCCGGAAAAGTAGAGATCGCCATTAAGTTTTACTCCGCTTTGGTGGACCCCCTTGAGAACACAGCTCATGGCGGCCACTGCCCCCTTCATGTCACATGCTCCACGACCTTGTAGTATCCCATCTCTCACATAAGGATCAAAAGGGCGTTCCATGCCGCCTGCTGGTACGGTGTCCAGGTGGCCATTTAACATAAGGGTGGGGCCTTGACCGACACCGAGGATGCTGGCAATAATATTGACCCGTTCCTCTTCCACCGGTTGTGAGATCACTTTGATACCCGCATCCTTATACCAATCGAGCAAGTATTGAGAGATTTGGGCCTCTCGCCCCTTCGCATTCTCGTGGCTTTCAATGGCAATGAGTGCCTGCGTTAACTCGACTAGTTCCTTAATATCAATCGTTGGTGTAGAAGTCATTTGATAAGAATCAACCCCGTACTCTCTCTGAAAGCTTTGTCTAGTTTAAAGTTTCATTTTAAATTCCCTTGGAGGTCTTATAGCCATTCTTTGATCCGCTCCTTTAGGTTAGCAAAGTCTTCTCGTGGGCCCTCGGCCATGTTCTTTCCTAACGCTAGAGCATAGACATAATCCGAGACACCTATCGCCTGCTTAATGTTCTGATCGACCAAAAGGATGGTCATCCCTTCGTTCTTTAGGTCTACTAGTTTGTCGTAGATCTCTCGAGCGACCATGGGAGCTAAGCCAGCCGTTGGTTCGTCCACGAGCATCAGTTTTGGATCGATCATCATCGCTCGTGCTAGCTCCACCATACGTTGCTCCCCACCGCTGAAGTTGCCGGCTTTCTCCTTACGGCGCTCTCTTAGTATCGGAAAGCGGTCGTAGTTTTCCTTTAACTTAAGTTGCATGCGTTTCTTGTCCCGCCTGAATGTCCAGGCGCCAAGCTGCATGTTTTCCTCCACCGTCATCTCCGGAAAGACGTTCCGCCGCTGTGGTATGTAGGTCAACCGCATGGTTGGCATCTTGTACGGATTGGCCCCTGTGATATTGTCCCCTTGATAGGTAATCTCACCCTTATTAGGAACAAGGAATCCATATATTGCTTTGAGTAATGTAGATTTTCCTACCCCGTTAGTGCCGATGATCGATGTTACGCAGCCTTCCTTAGCCCGGAGGGAGACGCCCTGCAAGATGTTTATGTCTTTGAAATACCCGGCATACACGTTTTTCACCTGCAACACGTCTATCCCCTCCCTGTTGAATTAGATACTTCGGCCTCTTCGATCTGATCCTCTGCGGATGCGTCACCTAGATAGGCATCGATCACTGCCTCGTCATGCCTAACCTCATCTGGGGCCCCATCGGCGATCTTCTGCCCCTCATTCATGACAAGCACACGTTCTGACAGAGAGAAAACGGAGTCCATATCGTGGCTCACAATGATGAATGCCTTGCCATTCCTATGAACCTCGTGAATGTAGGCGTAGATCTGTTGACAAAGCTCTGGATGGACCCCGGCAAACGGCTCATCAAGGAAGATCACGGTAGGGTCAAGCATGAGCACGCGCCCCAATTCCAGGAGCTTCTGCTGCCCGCCAGAGAGGTTGCCCCCGTTCTCACCAGTCAGATGCTGGATGGTCAGGAATTCCATAACCTCCTGGGCCCGTTCCCGAATTGCCTTTTTGGGCTCTTTGCCAATCGCCAATGCCGGAACCATCAAGTTTTGCAACACGCTCATCCTATGGAAGACCCGGGTAATTTGAAAGGTTCTTCCGATACCTCTCTTTGCTCTTTCATAAGGGGGAAGGTGATCTATACGTTCACCCTGAAAACGAATCAACCCACCGGTAGGAAAGAAAAGCCCATTGATTGTATTGATCATGGTTGTCTTTCCCGATCCGTTGGGGCCGATCAAGCCTATCAGCTCATTCCCTTGTACGGAAAAAGAAACACCGTCTACTGCCCTTACACCACCAAAATACTTCTTCAGTCCGGCTATGTTAAGATCGATATCAGCCATCGATTACACCTCTTCGCCGATGAACTTCTTGTACATAGGAGCCAACAGGCCGTTACGGGCAAACCGTACAACTCCCATCAACAACGCCCCAAATATCACCATTCGCCAGGCTCCAAACTCACGCAGCCATTCCAATCCAAACTGTACGATAATTCCTCCCAAGGCAGCGGCGATAAGATTTTCTACCCCACCAATGACGGCCATTCCAATGACCAGACCCATTGTGGCAATCTGTCCAAAGTTTGGGGTCAACATCTGCGAAAAGTGAGCGTAGAACACGCCCCCGATTCCACAGAAGATGCTGCTTACAACAAAGGCGATAATCTTGTAGCGGACGATATTGACACCCATGGCGGACGCAGCTTCGTCATCCTCTCGAATTGCCTGAAAGAACAGCCCCCACTTTGACCTGAGCATCCTGTACATTACAAACAGAGATACAGCCAGTATGAAGAAGATCAGGTAGTAATAGGGAACCACAGAGGTTGTATTAAACAATCCCTCCACATGAAGACCGCAAGGACCTCTGGTGAACCGGTGTTCAGTATTCAAGATTATCCGTATGGCTTCGGCAAAGGCGATCGTGAACAGTGACAGGTACGCTCCCTTGAACCGCAAACACAGGTAGCCGATGAACAGGCCAACAACACCGGCGGCCAGGACGCCAGCGATCATCCCAAGGGACAATGGCAGGCCGGTGTATTCAGCCAGAAGACCGCTGGTGTACCCAGCGATAACGACCAGGGCGATATTGCCGAAGGAGAACTGTCCCGCGTAGCCATCTAAGAACGACCAGGTGGCAGCGATCAACCCGTAGAAGTAGGCCATGGCGAAGACGTGTAACCAATAGGAATTCTTTACTATCAGTGGTATTAGCAGCCCAACAAGGAGTAGTCCCGTAAAAAGGCAGAGTTTTTTTAGTGTTGTTTTTTCCATCGCTACGCCGCCTCCCCAAATAGACCCCGCGGCCTGAATAGGAGAACAAGGACGAAGATAATAAGCCCGTAGAGCTCTCGATAGGCCAATGCACGCGACGGATCCGGAATGAGTCCTGCACCCAGAGACTCTACCAATCCAATGACGATTCCCCCGATGATGGCCCCCTTAATGGACCCCATCCCTCCTAGTACGACAATGATAAACGCTCTCAAGGAGGGAAGAACTCCGACATCGGGGACGACGCTAAAAATTGGGGCGATCAATGCTCCAGAGGCACCGGCCAGGGACGCACCGATGGCGAAAGCGATGTTGTTCATCGACAGAGGATTGATCCCCGTTACCGATGCAGCATCCTTGTCCTGACTGACGGCCCGCATAGCTTTACCGGTCCATGTTTTACGAACGAATAACAGCAGCGCGGCCATCAATACAAGGGATAAGCCGGCTGCTATCAAGCGATCGGCACTCAGGGTCAGGACGCCGATCTTTATTCCTCCTGCCATAAAGGAGGAAGTACGATGAGGAAACGGACCAGCGAGTGCGAGTACGAGATTTTGCAGAAAGAAGGACAAACCAAAGGTTACCAGGATTGCGTACTCGGCCGGGCGATCTACTGATCCCAAGTGCATCGGACGCAGGAATGAAACCTCGAATAACGACCCGATGACAAGGAGGACCGCCATGGCAAAGATGACCCCCACTAACGGGTTGACCCCTCCTACGACGGAGACCAGGAAATAGGCTGTGTAGCCACCGATCATATAGAACTCTCCGTGAGCGAAGTTGATAACCTTGAGCACGGAGAAGATCAGGGTCAAACCGAGTGCCATCAGGGCGTAAAGGCATCCCATGATCAACCCGTTTGCTCCTTGCATCAAGAAAAATTCTGGACTATACATATAAGGACCCCTTTTCCCTTAGCTCTATAAAAAGACGAGAGTCCTACCGGCGCATGAGTCTCATACGCCGGTAGAAGGGTTTTAGGCCTATTCCTCAGGCACAGGTATGAAGTACTGCCCCTCGGGTAGTTCGGAGAAGACCGGCGGCCAGACGACCGTAGCGTCCTCTGGGCTCTGTCCCACTTCCGTGTACTGGAGCAGGTACTCACTCACATCCGGCCACTGGTGCCACATGTAGTCAGGTTGATCTTCCGGTACTGGATTTGTGGAACCATAGAGGAAAGAGTACGTCCCGCGCATACCAGTCCACTCCATGACTTCCAGAGCGTCGATGATGGCGTCAGGGTGTGTACTCCCTGCGAACTTGATCGCCTCACACATCAGCATGAACGAGTCATAGCCTTCCATGACCGTTGAATTCATGAGCCTGCCGTAGGCCTTTTGGAACTTCGCGTTCTCTGTTTTGGTGACCTCGGTGTAGGCGGACGGTGGCAGGCCGATCTGGGTCACCACGATGTACTTAGCCGCTTCACCTGCAACCTCCCATACCTCGGGGTTGAGGCAGGCATTGGTCCCGTAGAAGACCGTATCAGGAGAAGGAGCCAACCCTATGTCGTAGGACTGCTTGAGGATGCGGTACGCCCCTGGTCCAGTGACACCACCGTACATCATATCCGCTGGCGGGTCCCACTGGCTGAAGTTAATGAGTGTCGGCGTGAAATCCTCAGTCTTTACATCGGTAAAGGTGATCTCGCTGTAGATGCCAGCCTCATTCCACGCTGCGGTGAGTTTCTTCTCAAGGCCTAGCGCATAGTCGGTGATCTCGTGAACAGTGGCGATGCGCTTAAAGCCAGCGGCAACCATCCAATCAACGGTGATATCTGTGTACATGGAGTTAGTAATAGAGATCCGGAAGACCTCGTCGTACCCCTTGGCAGTCACATCGTCTGCCCAGGGCTCTGCACCAATGTATGGAATATGGTAATTCTTGAACAGATCCAGTTCGGCTAGCGCGCAGGAACTGTGGTAGTTTCCCACGATCCCCACGACGTTGTCCTTGTTGATCAGCCGCTCTGTTGCCGCTCTTGCCTCCTCGGGGACGCCTCGGGTGTCACCGAGTATCGCCACCACTTCTCGACCGAAGATCCCACCAGCTTCATTGACTTCCTGCACTGCCTGCAAGACCGCCCACCACATCGGGTTTCCCGATGCATACGCACCAGGCGGTGACATAGGAAGAACGACACCGATCTTGATCGGGCCTTCATCCGCTGCCATTGCCCCCACAGCCACTAGGCCAACCAATACCACCGCAACTACTAGCAAACGTTTCATGTGTACAACCTCCTTATACTCTTTGGTTCACCTGCTGCTTCCCACTCGTGCTTTTCTGCCACCTATCACCTCCTTATTCCACGTACTATTAACAGGATTTGCCCTTGAGTGCTTGTATCCAGCAAGATAGTATTGATATGTACTGGACACCACATATATGCTTTACTCTTGTGGCAATGGATTCTCATATCTATAAACCTTCCCCTCCCAATTCCTTAGCATCACGTAGCCTTCGCCTGCTGAGATCTGGTACTGCGGTGCGAGTGGTGTTTTACCCAAGCCTGATGGGGTGATTATGTAGTCTGGAACAGCGAGCCCAGAAGTAAATCCCCTCAGATTCTCCAGGATCTCCAGACCCTTCTCCACCGGCGTACGAAAATGGGCTATGCCGATGGTCCCCTGACAGTGATACAGATAGTAGGGCCTGACCCTGATCTTCAGCAATTCATGGTTTAACAGTTTGATGATATTGGAATCATCATTGATTCCTCTCAAAAGCACGGACTGATTTCCAAGCACTACTCCCGCTCTAGATAGCATATCACAAACCCTAGCTGTATCTTTGGTTATTTCCTTTGGGTGGTTGACTTGGATATTTATATACAGAGGGTGATGTGTGGCCAACATGTCGCACAAATCCTGGGTAATCCTCTGAGGGAGGGTAACAGGGATCCTGCTGCCAAGCCTCTTGATCTCTACATGGTCGATGCGATCCAGCCGAGTCAGAAGTTCATCCAGCTTGTTGTCAGAGAAGGTCAGTGGGTCGCCACCGGTGAAGAGCACATCTCGTATTTCTCTATTTTGCCTGAGGTAGTCAAAGATTCTCTCAAGATCTATGTCACTGGTCGGTTGATCCACTTCTCCAATCTTGCGTCTCCTCAGACAATGGCGGCAGAAGGCGGCGCAGCTATTGGTGACGTGCACCGCGACGCGGTCCGGATACCACTGCACGAGATTACGTACCGGCGACGTGTATTCCTCACCAGAGAAATCTGGCACACCTGTCATCATCAGTTCTTCGCCCCTTGGAACCATCTGTAGTCGTACGGGACAACTCCTATCCTCAGGGCTCATTAGACTGGCAAAATAAGGAGAGATAGCCCACCTGAACTTGGTAGCAACTTCATTGATTTCCTTTTTTTCTTCTTTGGTCAGACTGACGATTTGCTCAAGGATGTCAACCGTGGAGATGCGGTGACCAAGCTGCCATCTCCAATCATCCCAATCTGCTTCTGTGGCTTGCAGGACGTCCTTTACCCGTTTTTGGTTCGCTTGTATCTCATCAGAAAGCTTGAATCCAGTGGGGATATGCTCCTTGGCTTCCGCGTAGTCTCGGGCGTAGCCCCTTAGGCGATCAGCCATACCCAACGAGTTGAATGGCTGATCTAATCTTACACCACTGGTGCTTCCCAGAATCTCTCTTGTCACTGCGTCCTCCTTGGCTTTCTCTAGTCTAGCACATCACAAAAAATACTGCCGAAGGAGATAAACCGGGCTTCGTTGCAGGATTGCAAACACAGCTTCTGGATAACCGCGGAATATCTCGCATACACAAAGCCCTCTTAAGGATCGGCTTTCAGTTTCGTCCTCCCCACTATATTTCCACTCATAACTACCTGGCGTTTTCATGGAGTTGATCTGCCAATATAGGCAAGAATTCTCTGATACTCTCATCCAAGATAGCTATTAGCTCGTCGATCTGGGCTCTATTAATCGTGAGCGGAGGGGCAACCATGAAGTGGTCACCGTAGAAGGCGTCTGTAAAATAGTGTGAGCCATAGATGATTAGGCCCTTATCGAATGCAATCCGTTGCAGGGTCTCAGAAGGATGGCTTTGCAATGGGAAGGACTTTTTAGTCTGCGGATCTCTTACGATCTCTACCCCGTAGAACAGGCCTGTTCCTCGTACGTCCCCGAAAATTGGATATTTACCTTGCAGCTTCCTCAGTTCTCTTCCCAGATAGTCCCCTAGCCTTCGGCTATTCTCTATTAGTTCGTCCTGCTCCATAATCTCGATTACCTTCAGCCCAATGGCGCATGACAAGGGATTGCCCACGTATGTATGCCCATGAATGAACTCCCCACTTCCCTCCATAATCGTATCGTATATTTCCCTCTTCGCCACCATCGCCCCCAAAGGGGTATATCCAGCGGACATGCCCTTGGAAAGGACGACTATATCGGGGACCACGTCCCACCAGTCAATCGCTAAGAACTTCCCAGTGCGACCAAATCCGGTCATAACCTCGTCGACGATAAGGAGCACTCCATACTCATCGCATATCTCTCGCGCACGCTCGTAGTATCCATCCGGGGGGACAATCGCTCCGGTGGACGCGCCACCGATCGGTTCTGCCATGAAGGCGGAGATATTTTCGGGGCCGTACAGGAGTATGATCCGTTCTAGCTCATCCAAGCAGTTTAGCTCACAGGTATCGGGTGTTAGGCCGTAAGGGCAGTGGTAACAGAACGGCGCGTTGATCTTGGGAAAGTTGAGGTCGTAGACATCAAACCCTCCTTTGCTGGCATGAAAGGCTGTGCAGGACATTGCCCCAATGGTCAGTCCGTGGTAGGAAGGTTTCCTGGAGATTACCCTCCACCGCGTCCCCTCATGACGCTCACGATGGTACTGATGCGCCACCTTGATCGCCGCTTCGATCGCCTCCGAGCCACCAGAGACGAAGAAAACCTTGTCTAACGTGCCCGGACAGAGAGTAGCCAGCTTTTCGGAGAGGCGCAGCGCTGGCTCGTTTAGAAATTGGGTCCGGTAGGCAAAGGAAACCTTGCTGGCTTGCTCCATCATCGCTTGCTGAACCCGCGAGTCAGCATGCCCTATGTTGCACGCAATCGGACCAGAAGACCCATCGATGTATCTCTTGCCATCTTTATCATAGAGGTAGATCCCCTCTGCGTGATCCACCAAGGGTAACCTATCCGTCGGCCTGATGTAGAAGAGATGGTTCTCAGTTAGATGACCAAGCTTCTTGCCTGTCATGTCAGGGTTATTCTCCCTTTTCTTTTTCGCTACTTCTCCGATGCCTCTCTAAACCTTCAGGCTCGATGGTAAGGCGCTTTCCACTAAGGAGACTCGATGGGCCCTCTTTGTTCTCCAGGTAAGGGAATGCCTTACGGTATTCGTCCTCATAAGGACAGCCCTTGCTGCGATTATCTTCGGGTTCGGTGTAGGTTGTAAGCACTCCTTCGTAGTTTCTTAAGACCACCTTGCGATCATTCCGTGAGACGATGTACTGTGGCATAACAGGTGTCTTCCCACCGCCACCAGGAGCGTCAATGATGAAAGTGGGGATGCAGAGCCCTGATGTGTGGCCGCGCAGGCTCTCGATAATCTCAAGTCCCTTTCCAACGGAAGTTCGAAAGTGGCTTATACCCCGCGACAGATCACACTGGTACAAGTAATACGGCCTTACTCGCATCTTCACCAAGTCCTGTACGAGCTTCTTCATGATGATCGGAGAGTCATTGAGATCACGCAATAGGACCGATTGGTTGCCCATAGGGATCCCTGCATCGGCCAGTGTTTCACAGGCCTCCCGCGCTTCTGGAGTGACCTCCTTGGGGTGATTGAAATGAGTGTTAATGTAGAGTGGGTGGTACTTTTTGAGCATGTTTATTAGCTTTGGGGTAACGCGCTGAGGGAGTACAACGGGAATTGTTGTTCCGATTCGAATGATCTCAACATGAGGGATAGCGTAAACACGCTTGATGATATCCTCTAACCGATCGTTGGTAAAGGTAAGCGGGTCCCCTCCTGATAGAAGGACATCGCGTACTTGAGGAGTCTCTGCAATATAGCGGATAGCCGCATCAATTTCTTCTTTAGCTCTAGGGCGATCGTTTTCTCCCGCGTACCGCCTGCGAGTACAGTGACGACAGTACATGGAGCACTGATCGGTTACCAAGAATAACACCCTGTCAGGGTAGCGATGGGTAATCCCTGGAACAGGTGAATCCGTGTCTTCGCTCAACGGATCAAGGATGTCTTCTTTACTGAACTCTAGTTCTTCGCTCGACGGAATGGCTCGTTTTCGGATCGGGCAGTTCCTGTCTTTCGGGTCCATCAACGCAGCATAGTACGGCGTGATGGCCATCCGCAACGTTCCAAGAGAATCTGTAATGGCCTGCTCTTCAGAAGTGGTTAGCTCCACTACCTGCCTTAGCTCTTCGACAGAGGTGATCCTGTTCTTCAGTTGCCAGCGCCAATCATTCCAATCCGTCCCTGACACACTCGCCCATAAAGGGATGTTCTTGTAGTTTCTCCTAGGATGAATATTCGCCAACTTTCGCCTCCTCTTCAAATTCTAGCATTACCCACTTCAATGTGACCATTGAATACGTGAACCGCTGGGCCGATCAGATACAGATCGTCCTCTCCAATCTCTATTTGAATCGTGCCCCCTGGAAACGCCACTTCCACAAAGCGAGCCTTTATTTTTCCTGTTGCATATGCCACACCGACACTGGCAGCGGCACCCGTACCACAAGCGAGCGTTTCAGCGAATACCCCTCGCTCATAGGTCCTGATCTTTAGCTTGTTTTCTCCGGTGATTTCAACCAGGTCTACATTGATGCCATAAGGGAAAAGATCCTTATTCTCGCAGATATTTCTCCCATATTTATCTATATCTTCCTTCTCAACGTCACCCAAGAAGATCACACAGTGAGGCTCACCGGAGTTAACGATTGAAACAGTCAGTTCACCGAGGCTTGGGAATACGATCTTCTTATCGATCAATGACTCAGTGTCATCAAGTGAGAGGTCGAGGTATTGGGCTACGTCTTTTGTTTTGAGCCGGAGTCTTCCTAAGTCAACTCGGTAGGTCCCTCCCTGATTCTCTATAACCTTGACCCCATCGTTGGTTGCAATCCTAACTTGGGTCTTGTTCAACTTCGCTCCCAAGTAGGCACCCGCACAGCGGATCCCGTTTCCGCACATGTCAGCCTCCGTGCCCTGAGCCTCGAATATCTTCATGCCCACGTCGGCCACAGAAGAAGGTTCTAAATAGAGCACGTCATCGGCCCCAATCCCAAAGTGACGATCGCAGATGAATTTAGCAACTCTTCCCCTGTATTCGGGGGATACCTGCTGACTGAACGGGGCATCGATGATGACAAAGTCATTCCCACACCCCTGATACTTGCTAAACTCCAGTCTTGTCATTGCGATTTAGTGGATCACCTCGGTCTTCTCGGTGAATTTGATCCCCATTGACTCAAGTTCGGCCAACACCGGATCATAGATCGCAGGGATCACCGGAACCTGTACCCCTGTAAAGTTAATCTTCCCAGTCAAGATCAATTTAGTCGCGATAGCCGCGGGGAGGCCGACCGTGCGCGACATGGAGGTATCCCCATGCGGAATCCCGTAGTCGATCATCGTAGAGGTCGTCTTCTCCGTGCGATCGGGGTACTTGGCGATGAACTCGTGCTGCATGATGAGCATGTCCCTTTCCCCGGGAGCGTACTGCATCTTTTCGAGCATCCGTGCTGCCAACACATCGAGCGGGGATTTCGCCCCCTCAGGGAGGGGCTCATCACTCAAGAACCCGAGCCACTCGATGTTTGAGATGACACTTGAATCCTCCTCAACCTTCAGGTATGAGGCAAGTCCACTCTTCAGACTCTCCTTCGATCCACCGATCAGCTTAGCGGTAAGCTTGGCAAAGGTAAGGCTAGCAAGATCGGTTCGCTCTGTCTCGTCGAGGAGGTCCAGTTCCTCGATCTTCTTCATCGTCTCGCACCAGCCCGGGTAGCGAAGCGTCCCGCGGAACATGTTCTTCACCCCATTGACCCCATAGGTATCGATGTAGGGAAGACTGTCGCGGTTTGGGTAGCCTTCAAGCTCTCCCAACCCTGCGATCTCGACCGGCCAGTGATGACTGAAGAGATCCTCACCGGGGATATCGACAATCTCGCCATCTTTCAGGTATCGAGCAGGGTTCTTACCGGCGAGGATCACCCCACGCGGACTCCAGGAGAACTTGTAGCCATATGGGTTATCGTTCGCATCCGGCGCGGGAAGTCCACCACAGTAAGAGGAGAAACTGACAAGCTCCCCTCCGTCTGCCCGAATACGATCGATCACGCGCATCGCGGACATGTGATCGGTTCCTGGATCGACGCCGATCTCGTTTAGGAGGATCACACCCGCCTTCTTCGCCTCTTCGTCGAGTGCTTTCATCTCTTCCTTAACGTAAGAGGCGGTGACCATCAGCTTCTTGTGTTTGATACACAACTTGGCAACAAGCGGGTGATAGATGTATGGAAGAAGGCTGATCGCAAGGTCCGTTTCTCTAATTAGCTCTTCCAGAGCCTTCTTATCACTTACATCGAGTCGCTCGACAATACCGTTTTTTGCTGTTCCAACAAGTTTTTGTGCCTTCTCCACGGTCCGGCTTGCGACCTTCACCTGAAAATCCTCTTGGTCGAGGAGGTAGTGAACCAACGGTCCGGTGACAAGACCAGCGCCAAGAACCAGTACCTTCTTCACTTTGACTCTCCTTTTTTTGGTATATACCCATTACTATAGATATTTCTCGATATACCAATAATCCGGAGTCAGTTCGCCGCGGTAGACAATCATCGCCCGCGTGATCTCTGGTGGAAGATCACATGCTTCAAAGTCACTGGTAAAATCCGCCTGGGCGATCCCTGGGATAAAACCTTTTAGAATTCCACTGAAGAACGTCGACGCCTCACGCGGCAGCTCGGCGGGAAGAATGTCCACCGCCATTACCACCGGCCCGTTCCCCTCGATTCCGTCGGTCGCCTTGTCGGCCACAGGATCGTAGACATAAACCGGATTCTCCGGCTCGGTCGCTTTAATCGTACACTCGATCGCCCCCTCCACGTCGCAGGTGATATCACCGATCACTTTCAGGCGCGGGCTGCTCTCACGGTAGAGATCCCGCACCGTCTCCTTGGAGAAGAGTCGCGGATACTTTGTTTCCCAGTAGATACAATTTACAAGGATATCCAAGTGAGGAAGATAGCGCTCAAAGACACCGCGGTAACGCTCAGGATGATCGTAGTACTCCTGAAGGTTGAACGGGTGATCCCCCTCTCGCCGTTCGACCATATCATCCTCCTTGAACACAACCTTATAGACGACCTTGTTCGATGCCGTCTTTGCCGCGAGTTCTCCGGGCGCGATCTCTTCCACAGGAAGGAGGTTGAGGATCTCTTGCGCCCCGCGGGAGACGTTCCCGTACCCCGCAATTCCAACCACCAACGGTGTGATCGAGGCAGGCAACCCTTCTTTCGCGATCCGTTCACCGACTTTACGGATCGCTTCCTTTGCCCTTTCGAGGTCAGGATAGTCGAGGGCGCGCTCGACCTCCTCAAAGGGGTTAGGCGTTCCCTCGAAAGCGAGCCGCTTCCCGAACGCCCACAGCGTCTCGATCATCCCGGCAAGACCCGCATAGTTCCCGAAGAAGATCAGCCGACGTCCGTTCTCGTCAGTAATCTTCTCGTAGTCGATCAGGGTACAACCGAGCTCGATCATTCGCGAGAGCATCGGCATGTTGTAGGTCTGCCCCTTGATCGTGTGCGAGAAGAAGACGTACGTCTTCCCGTGCTCCAAGACAGGGATAGGGATCTCCTTGATCCCGAAGATAACCGGACAGGAGGCGAGATCCTCTACAACATCGATCCCCGCTTGTCGGTAATCCTCACTGGTGAAGACTCTCTTATCCGACGATTGAACGACAATCTCCAGGCCATTATTATCAGCCAGTTCCTTCGCATCCTGCGGGGTCAACGGAACGCGCCGTTCCCACACGTACATATCCTCTTTACGGATTCCGATTTTGCTGCAGGTCACGGTTCTACCCCTCCTAGATACTTGCTTTCAAAATAGCTCTCCAATTCCTTAAAATGGGCTTGAATCGCCGCGACCCCAGCTGCTTTATCTTGATCGCGGATGGCCCTGAGAATATCCTCATGTTCCCGTAACGATTTCCCCATGCCTTCTATAACGTATCCGACGTTAACGTCATCTAATAACTCCTTATTTGTAAAGCCATGAAGGGCTTCCAGGGCATTTTTTAGTGCAAGATTATTCGCGCTGTCGGCAATGGCCAGATGAAACTTCTCATTTGCGGCAAGGTACTCTTTTACATCTTGGGAGTGGGCACTATCTCGCATCTCTTCCTGGTAATCTGTAATCGTAGAGAGGTCACTTGCAGTCGCCCTCTCGATAGCGAGCTTTATTAAAACGATCTCTATCTCCTTGCGTGCTTCCCAAATCTCTAGCAGATCTTTGCTGTCCTTGGCCAACATCATTGCTTTTCCTATATCCACCTTGGACTTAACCGCGTTATTGACATAGGTTCCAGATCCAACCTTGGTCGCAAGGATGTGAGTAATTTGCAGAGCACTTAAGGCTTCTCGGACACAGTTTCTGCTCACGTTCATTTGTTCTGCAATGGTCCTTTCAGGAGGAAGTCTATCTCCTTGCTTGTACTCCCCGCATTTGATGGAGGCAAGAATCTGCTCAGCTACGTAAGCGCTTTTCCTTTTTAACTCGTCAATTGCCTCAAACATTAACGTCCTCCAATCTGTCCAACCAGTAAACCAATTATAGCTCATAGAGAGCAAATGTCAAGTGTCATTTCGAGTACATCTTTAAACTGAAGTTCCTGGCCTCAAAGTGACAGAAGTTTAGTTGAGATGGGGGGTTGAGTGATAATCGTAGTGCAGCGTTCTGTCTACACCACGATGGTGTCGAGTAACTCCAGTGCCCG
>Ga0315533_1001876_pt1 | contig 15381 bp, 11 predicted proteins | sample SalMarSW160130MG_FD_203081 | JGI IMG/M metagenome (GOLD analysis project Ga0315533, IMG submission 203081) | Salt marsh sediment microbial communities from the Plum Island Ecosystem LTER, Massachusetts, United States - Salt Marsh Sediment SW1601-30 ...
TAACACTGCTCTGCTTTGGTGGCGGGGAACCTATTACACAGCCCAGAGATTTGATGCAGCCGTCGTTGGCATTATTGAGCGTCAATCGGAAACGGTTGGACCGATGAGCTATGTAGATGCTACATTCACCAACACCACATTCACGACTGGTACACCACTGGTAACCACCGGGCCAGATGCCGATAAGGGAGCGGCGGACGATCAATGGCATGAGCGGACGGGTTTCGGTAATTGCGGCTCTGTTCTAACATCGGCCGAGATTGGTGGTGAGAATGCACCTACCCTCAAGACACAAGTGTTTGTCTCTGAAACGGGAACCTATGATGTCTGGATCAACTTCTGGGCGAATCCGGACGCAGATTGGAGGATCAAAGCGGGGTTATCCGAGAGCGAAATGCAAATATTTCGGCAGATGGCTTGCAAGCAGGTCGAGCAAGGCGACCATGATGTTGCTCTCGTACTAACCGGCAGTGGCAATACCTTCCTTTATCAAGCTTATCTTGGCCGTGTGCAGGTCTCAGATAGCAACGTTTTCGAGGTGTTCGTGGACGATGAAGCAATCCAGACCGGTACAGAAGACACACTGATAGGTGACGTTGCCCGCACCTGGTATGATGGCGTTAGCTACGCCAGCGTTGATACTAATAAAGATAGTGAGGAGCTACCAATCGAATTCAGCCTGAGTCAAAACTAATCATTTAATTAGATATTTTTACAGCTTGGATCACTTTTATCACATCTAGCATTTCAGCTACATCGTGGACGCGGACGATTGATACGCCGGCTGCGACGCATAAGGCAACCGTTGCTGCGGTGCCAAATATTCGCTCAGCCGGGTTTTCTCTACCGGTTAGCTTGCCGATAAAGCTTTTTCGGCTTGTGCCTACAAGAACTCGATAGCCGGTCTCAACAAACTTGTGCATACTCCGCAAGATTAAAAGATTGTGCTCTAAAGTCTTGCCAAATCCAATTCCGGGGTCTATGAAAATTCTCTCCTTCGGTATGCCAAGCTGCTCCGCTTGCTCCGCCCTATCCAAAAGAAACTGCCGTACTTCGCCAACTACATCATCGTACTTCGGCTCAATCTGCATCGTCTGTGGTGTCCCCTGCATGTGCATCAAGACAACCGGCACCTGCTGCTCCGCAGCCAACTTGCCCATCCGCTCATCGCTAAAAGCGGTAATATCATTTATCATCGCCGCTCCAGCATCCAAAGCAGCTTCAGCAACTTCAAGATTGCATGTGTCAATGCTAATCGGCACGGTAATCTCTTTGCAAAGTGCCTTTATCACAGGAACTACTCGTTTTATCTGCTGCTCAGGCGAAATAGGTTCTGAACCCGGCCTGGTAGATTCGCCGCCGACATCAATAATCGCAGCCCCATCGGCAGCCATCTGCAGGCCGTGCTCAATAGCCTTATCAGGCTCGAAAAACTGGCCGCCATCACTAAAGGAATTCGGCGTTATATTCAAAACTCCCATAATAAGACAGCTCGCCCCGTTAGAAGCAGACCGAGCCATAGGTAAGATTGTATCTCCAGTGGGGTTTCTAACGGGGCCTGCCGAGAAATCCAACCGTCCTCTCGGCCATTCAAGTATATTTCTGTTACCTCTTTTGCTCATTTGCAATCCTAAATCCGATACCAGCCAACTTCTCGGCGATGGGCTTATTCGGCGATTCCAAAATTACCCGCGTGTTCTGAAATTCCCTGCGAACTGGATAGTCCTTTCGAAGACCATCAAAAAACTTTCCTTTTTTTTCTGAGGTTTCTTTTATGATGTCCCTCAGCCTGCGGTCGTCCTTGCTAATATCGTAAAGCCTTTGCACGGTCTTCCATAATACTTCCTGCTCATCACTGTCACCTGGATTTACCGCTAATTCCGGCATGATAGGCTCAGGCGAAAAATCCTCAATATCAAATTTAGGACTAATCCCAAAATAGTTACACGCTGCTTTATAAACCATAATCATGCCTGTGATTTTGCCGTCCAGCGAATAGCCTGCGATATGCGGCGTACCAATATCGACCATCTTTAAAATCTCCACGTCGATATTCGGCTCGTTCTCCCACACGTCAAGAGCCACTGCTTTTAATTGTCGGCTTTTTATTGCAGCCTTTAAGGCTATACTATCTACAACAGCACCACGAGAAGCATTGATAAAGACGCATTTTTGTTTTAACGATTGGAAAAACTTTTTGTCTGCCAAATGAAACGTCTTATCGACGCCATCGAAAGTCAACGGTGTATGGAGCGTTAAAAAATCACAATCGAAGAGTTCTTCAATCGGCAGATATTTTGCATCGCCGGTTTGTCTTTGCAAAGGCGGGTCATTTAGTTTAACTTTCATGCCGAGTGCCGCAGCTTTCTTAGCCACCCTGCTGCCGACGTTGCCTACACCTATAACGCCTATCGATTTACCCTCCAGGTTAATTTTATGCTTTTGTCCGATTTCAAGCAGCGCCGCGATTACATATTCTGCGGCGGAATTTGCATTCGAGCCAGGCGAAGATGCGAAACCAATATTTTTGCGAGATAGATACTCGGTGTCTATATGATCAAAGCCGATAGTAGCCGTACCTACAAAACGAACTCGGCTGTTAGCTAAAAGAGCAGAATCTACTCGTGTGACACTACGGACAATCAACGCATCGGCATCAGCTACAACAGCCGGCGTGATTTCACGTCCTCTAACAATCTCAATCTCGCCAATAGATGAAAAGCACTCCGCAACATAAGGAATATTTGCATCTGCAATAATTTTCACCGCTTTCTCCAAAAACAATTTCTTATAACTCAAAACCCGCGATTTCGGTGCCGCAGTCCGGACAACAAGAATCCTTTATGTGATTAGTAACTATTCTATAGCCGAGACGCTCAATTAACATTCTGCCGCATTTATAACAAAACGTGCTCTCCGATTTTGCTCCCGGCACATTGCCGAGATAGATATAATGCAGTCCAGCAGATTTGCCTATCTCGAAAGCACGTTCCAGGCTGCTCACCGGCGTTGGCACAGAATCTAGATACTTATACTGCGGATGAAACCTGCTGATGTGCCAGGGAACATCGGGGCCGGCCTTGGTGACAATAAAATCGACGAGCTTTTTCAATTCATCTTCAGAATCATTTTCACCCGGCACTAACAGAGTCGTAATCTCAAGCCAGATGTTTGTCTCCTTCGCAATATAGCTAATTGTATCAAGCACCGGCTGCAAACGAGCGTGACACAGCCGCTTGTAATAATCCTCGCTGAACGCTTTCAAATCAACGTTTATGCCGTCGAGCCAATCTTTAGCAAAATCAATCGCTTCGGCTGTTTCGTAGCCGTTACTGACAAAAACGTTCGTCAGGCCGCGATCTTTAGCCAGTCGACCGCAATCATTACACAGCTCCATAAAAATTGTCGGCTCGGTATAAGTATAAGCGATGCTCTTGCAGTTATAGCGGACAGCAGATTCGACTATCTGCTGCGGACTAATTGCCTGCCCATCGATTCGCCCTTCTTCGATAGCCGCCTGGCTGATATGCCAGTTCTGACAGAATTCGCAGCGGAAATTACAGCCGACGCAGGCGATTGAAAAGCTATGACTGCCCGGCTGAAAATGAAATAAGGGCTTTTTCTCGATAGGGTCGGGATTAGCAGCGCAAACCTTGTTATAATTCAGCGAATACAATGTCCCATCAATATTTTTGCGGACGCAACACTGCCCCAATTTACCCTCGGCAATTGTGCACCGCCAGTTGCACAACTGACATCGAACCTTTTTATCCCCCCCTGGCTCCCACAATACCGCCTCCTTGAGACTTTCTTTTGCTTCTACCATTATAAATTCCTATCTAAATCATCTTTATTTTTCCAATTTAATATATAGAATAATCTTAATGAAAGCAAATATACTTTACCTCAGGAGTTAAACAGGTATGAGCATATTATCAGCTATTGGAAAAGTGATTCTGCCCGACCGCGGCGACCGGTACCTCAGCACTACGCTATTTCGCTCAATATGCGCAAAATGTCCACCATAGTTAAAATGGATCACAATCGAATAACGCCAAGAAAACAGCATCGAATTTAACAATTGGTCTCTGAATAACTTGAAAACACTATTGATTTCGTTTAAACTGGTGTACATAAAATAGCTGGAAAGGCTATGGAAATGATAACAGAAGAAGAGAAACAAATAATAGTGAAATATGCTAAAAAATATAATATTTTGTATGTTATTCTATTCGGCTCATCCTTAAGCAAAGACCAAGAGGCGAACGACATAGATCTTGCAGTAAAAGGAATCGAGCCGAGCCTATTTTTCAAGTTTTACGCAGAGCTATTCAAAAGCTTATCGAAACCGGTTGACTTAATAGATCTCTCAATCAAATCTTCCTTCTGTGAATATGTTGAAGAAACAGGAGTAAAAATCTATGGCCAAACTTCCTAAACAAATCCTCGTCGAGAAAGACAACGTTGAAAAGACCTTGGCCAATCTCAAGGAAGCTATGGAAAGGTCAGAAATATCTTCTGTCGAATTAGCAGCGATTGGTACATTCCTTCACAATATTTACAACGGTATAGAAAACATCTTAAAGCAGACACTTCGTTTGAAAAATGTTAAAATACCGACATCCGATTCGTGGCACAAAGACCTGTTAAATCTTTCGGTGTCCAAAGGAATTATTTCAGAGGAATTATCTAACCAGTTGTACGAATACCTGACATTTCGGCACTTTTTCATTCATTCTTATGGATTTATGCTCGAAGAAAGTCATCTGAAAGGCCTATCTACAGATATTTACGATATTTGGCCGCAATTTATGTCGGAGATTTCAGCGGCGATAACCTAATAGAGCAAATCGCCATCGAATGGTGCCAGGAAAATAGCCTCGAGTTTTACGATAAATGACGTCGGGTATTATTTATTGATTGAGTGGCATCCTCAAGCGCAGCGGCTCGACTGAGCTCGCCGAAGTCTTGGGGATGGCTGAATATATTACAATAACCGGCCATCGCCATCCATAAGGGATGACGCTGCCACCCGCCGGTGACCTCGATTGATCACTTGATAGAAAGCTCCAGGATATTCGATATGCAATGGTCTGGTCATAAGCATATCTTATGTGAAATGATACAGGTGTCAATAGTTAATATTTAAGATGTGACCCTTTACTTCGTTGGCCATTTGCGCTGCCCGTTTCGAATTTCCACATAGACGCGATGTGTGGCATCAGCCATGGTATGCAAGAACTTTAGCAAGTGATTTTCGGTCGCTCTTACCTCCCAGTGTCGTTTTTTTGGTTTCTCAGGTGGATGGTCCCAGAAGGTTAACTCGTTATTTGCATCGATCGTAAAATTCGCGTGGGATATGGCATTTCGCAAGCTATTAAGGTGATAACGTGGATTCTTAGCAAAAGTCTCTCGTTCCTTCGAGATGGTGAAGTACTGCATAACCTCACGTTCCTGTAGGTCTGTGTAGAAGGGATCCTCCTTCGGAAGGTTGTAGAGCTCCTTAGGGACAACTAAGAAACAGTACATCATATATGCACCCCAAGAAAGGTTCATAAAGGGCCACTCGGATTCGGGTTCTGGGCCTTGGAAGCCAGCCTCCCTCGGCACTTCCATACAGTACTTCTTAAACAAATTCGTCTTCTGGAGTCTGTCAATGATCGCAACGTTTACCCAACATTGAGTCGGGATTTGGACTCTTCGATCTTCCATGAGATTCTCCTTTTGAACTTCATCTCGCCGTATCCATAACGATAGCCGTAGCGCGCTAACAATGTATATATGGTTTCTACCTATACTCTTTAGGACGCAAAACTGCGGCCTAACATTCCATTCCTTAAAACCTTATAACCACATCCAAACAAGTAACTTACCATTCCTTTTCAGAGCAAACCGGCGTCTTATATGTTTTCCACACAACATGCCGGTGTCTGTATAAGATGCCAATGGGTTATACTTTACAATCGTCATAAGTCTTCTCCTTAGAATAAGTTGCTGCAATTCCCAGTTATTCGCCAGGCATCTTATATTGATCAGCATAAGACGCCTTTCAAAGTGCGTCAGCCGGGCTGCGTACACCGTGGCCTTCTTTGTTAAGAATATTGGTCATCGTGCAGACACAACCATAGCTCTTACCGATTGTTAGGTATCTATAAGTTTTACGTCCGCCTGCTTTTGTCTATCAAGGTAAAAGTTTTTTTTCGAGACATCAATTTAATCTAAAAGATTTACGTGGTAATTAGCAGGCTTATTGCACAGCAGGCTGGTAACACTGGGCCAAAATTTTAATCGGATGTTTCACCACGCAATCACTTATATGCTCGATTTGCATCTTGCAAGCGGCGCATTCGGTAAGAACATTTTTAACAGGTGATTTTTCAAGTGCCTCTTTTAACCTCGCAGCTATCTGCGAGGAAAGCTCGTAATTCTTCTTTTGCATACCGAATGTGCCGGCTAAGCCGCAACAGCCGGCCTGAAGCTCAACAACATCAATTCCGCAGAGTTCCCGTAGCAGCTTAATACTTGCCTGTTTATCCCCCACCGCAGATAAATGACACGGCAAATGATAAACAAACTCCAGCACTCTGTCATTGCGAGGAGCTTCGCGACGAAGCAATCTCTCTCGTTCTGGCGTTTGAGATTGCCACGCCCGCCTTATGCGGGCTCGCAATGACATATACATCGTGTCATTGCGAACTGGTTTCAACTTTCCCTCCTTATACAGGCCATATAGATAATTCATCAACTCATACGTATTTTGCGAGACAAGTTTAGCATCCTCACCACCAACAAAATGTCGAAGCTCCTGCTTCAAACACAATGCCGCACTTGGCTCGGAACAGACAATCTTATAGCCGTCACGAACCGCCTTTGCCAAATATTTCACATTGTATGCCAAGTCTTTTCTGGCTCTTTTAACGTCACCATAGACAATAGCCGGCAGCGGTGCAGGCCTTTGCTTCGGCAAAATCACCTCAATACAATTGTAACGCAGGACATCGATAACAGCAAAACCCAGCTCATGGTCGTTATAGTTTGCGTACGTATCCACAAAATACGCTACTTTATCGATGGGATTTTCTATCGGCTCGCAAGAAGCTAAGTACTTTCGCCCTGCCCTTAAAAATGAGCCGCGTTTAAAAGAAGGCATTTGTCTTTTGCGAGAAAGCCCTGTGAATTTCTCCAGCAGCCACTTAAAAACGCTAAGCCGCATTACAAAATTTGAAATGGGCGAAAAAAAGCTACCCACCATGCTAAGATAGCGGTTGCGAGCTAACAGCGACTCGGCTCGTCTTAAGCCCCTGCGCTTAACGTATTGCGCTCGTGCGGTGCTCATCAGCTTGGAAACATCAACGCCTGAGGGACATTCCGAAAGGCACGCCTTGCAATTGATGCACAAATCAAGAAATATTCTAAACTCCGGCGACTCAAAATCCTTGTCCCTCAACTGCCCCGTCGTCCAGAAATGAAGAATATTTGCCTTTGCCCGCGAGCTGGCTAACTCTTCGCCCATTGCCCGAAACACCGGACACATCCGTAAATCGGGATCCCTGCTAAGGCAAAGGCCGCAGCCGTAGCACTGCTCAAGCTCGATCTCAAGCTCATCTTTTCGAAAAAGCAAATCCGTTTTTAGTCTTTCCGGCGAAAGCTTGAATTCAGCCCTTAAGTTCTTTACCATAATATCAGGGTCGTCATTAATAATTTTACCCGGATTCATCAAACATTTGGGGTCGAATATATTCTTTATCCTCCCAAGGAGGTCATAATATTCGCTGCCGTACTGCTTTCTTATAAAGGCGGTTCTTACCAGACCGTTTGCGTGCTCACCGCTCATGGTCCCGCCCAGTGAACAGACAAGCTCGAAAACTTCGTTCGCAATCGCTTGCATCTTCTGTACTTCAGCAGGGTCCGCCAAATCAAGATATGGACGAATGTGCAGCAAGCCATCACCGGCATGGCCGAAAAAAGACATTGCTATATCATATTTGTCGCCGATTTTCTGTAGGCTGGATATATACTCTCCCAGCCGCTCGTTTCCGACGGAGATGTCCTCCATAAATTCCGCCGGATGTTTTTTATCCCTGCCTCTATAAAGCAGCGGTCCGGCATCATTGCGTGACTTCCACAGTCTTGCCTGCTGCTTCTGATCAAAGACAATATTTCGGCCTGTAGCCAACCGCCCAACTGCCGAATCGGTCTGATGTATTTTTTCGTTGGCCTGTGTCTGCGTTTCGCCGTAATGCTCAACTAAAAGCATCGCCGCGGCATCAGCAGGCAAAATGTCCCTATATTCAGGCAATGCATCAAAAGCCATACCAATCAATCTCTTATCCATCAGCTCGCAAGCTGATACACCGTTTTTTACAATAATCGGCACAGCTCGTGACATTTTCTCAAGCGAATCAAATTCAAGCTGCAATAATGCTTTTGCTTCGGGAATGGGAACAGTTCTTAATTTGATTTTCGTAAAAATGGTCAGAGTACCTTCTGAGCCTGCTAACAGATGCGCTAAATCTATTTTTCCGTTATGACAGATTCCTGCGATGCCGTAGCCGCTTCGATTCCGACCATATTTTGGTAATGCTTTAGTTATCACTGCATCCTTGCCGGAAAGAACCGACCAGCACTGCTTTGTTATTGAGCCAACTGTGTCGTCCTGTGCCTTTTGCACATCGAAATCATTTTTGAACTCAACCACACTGCCATCAGCCAAAACCGTTTCGACGCTCTCCACGAAACTGCCGATAAAACCATATATAAGCGAATGAGCGCCGGTGGAATTATTGGCAACGCACCCCCCTACCGTTGCACGGCTACTGCTGGATGGATAAGGCCCGATTTTTCTGCCATTTTTAGCCAAGCGATTATTTAAATCATCCAGCACAACTCCAGGCTCACAAAGAACCGCTGAGCCATCATCTTCAACGCTGATTATCCTGTTCATATAGCGTGTCATATCAAAGACTATGCCGCTGCACAGCGATTCTCCCGCCACGCCGCTTCCCGCTCCGCGGGCAACTACCGGTACAGCTTTAGCAGCAGCATATTTCACTACAGCGACTATATCGCCGAGGTCACGCGGTGCAACGACACATTCGGGAAGTACCCTGTAAATGCTCGCATCGGTGCTGTAGGCAACTCTGTGCAATACGTCGGCAAAAACATCGCCGCGCACAACCTTAGCCAAATCATCCGCTACTTTTTCAGATTTTTTCTTCATATTGCCTGTGTGGTTCCTGTATCCTTCGGCTCTTTCTCGCTGCTAATCAAAATCACGAGGAAAGAATTGAGTCTGAGAAATATCTCCGCTCATCCTCAGAACTGCAAGGTCGTCCGGGCTTACCTGCCCATTTATGAATTGCTGAACAACAGGATGGGGGTGATTTCGAATATGGTTTGGGTCACCGTCGGCAATAATTTTGCCGTTATGCAGCATGATAATGCGGTCGGCTATTTTGTAAGCACTTTTCATATCGTGTGTCACCACTATCGTGGTCTCATCAAGCTCTCTTTGAAGCTTCAATATCAACTCATTGATTACGTCCGCACGAATAGGGTCCAGCCCAGTGGTCGGCTCGTCATATAAAATCACTTCCGGATTCATCGCAATAGCCCTGGCTAAGGCCACTCTCTTTCGCTGACCACCTGAAAGATTAGCCGGATAATAATTCTGATAACCATCAAGACCGACCATCGCCAGCTTGGCTTTTACCACGTCTTCGACCTCCTGCCAATTTGTTATTTTATGATTTTGTTTTATAGGAAACATTATATTCTCAGCAACGGTAAGGCTGTCAAATAATGCACCGCCCTGGAAAAGAAAGCCGAAGCGGATACGTATCCTGTTAAGCTCCCTGTCACTCAAATTGTCGATCCGCTGGCCCTTAAAATAAACTTCTCCCGAAGTGGGCCTCAGCAAACCTATAAAATGTTTTATCAGGACGGTCTTGCCGCATCCACTTGGCCCTATGACAACAGTTGTCTTTCCCTTCTCTATAGCCAAAGAGACGCTATCCAAAACAACCTTTTTGCCGAACTGCCTCGTAAGGTTCTTAATAACAATTATACCGTCACTAACCTGCTTTCCGTTGTTTTCGATACCCTCTGTCACTATCTTCTCTCATAAAAAAAAAGGAAACCTATACTACTCTGCGAAGCCCCTAAGGGGCGAAGCACGAGTCTAAATCCTTCAGACCAGACTTCTAATCGGCCAGAATGTTGCGTAAACAGCCTTGGAGATTACCGCCAGCGCAAAATCCAGCGCCAATATGGAAATAAAGCTGGCAACAAATGCTTCGGTGCAGGCCTGTCCCACACCCTGTGCACCCTCTCTGCAAGTAAATCCCTTATAACAGCTAATACTTGCAATTGCTCCACCAAAGAAAAAACCTTTTACAACCCCGATAGAGACATCCCAGAGCTCCACACTTGAGGCACTAAAATCCCAATAGGCCCGGCTGTTAATACCTAATTGAAAAAAGCTTACCAAAGCTCCTCCCATAACACCCGTGAAGTCTGCGAATATAATGAGAGCCGGCGTAAGTAACAGGCACGCCAGAATCCTCGGAGCCACTAAATATCGCACCGGGTCGGTTCCCATGCTCCTGACTGCGTCAATCTGCTCGGTGACGTTCATCGTCCCCAGCTCAGCGGTCAAGGCACCACCAATGCGTCCTGCTAACATAACCGCCGCCAGCACAGGTCCAAGCTCCTTCACAACTGAGATATTAATCAAAGAACCCAGATGCTCTTCCAGCCCCATACCTGCAAGCTGGTCATAAGCCTGCACTGCCAGCGTCATTCCTACAAACGCGCCTGTTATCATTATAACCGGCACGCTGCGAACGCCGATGATATGCATCTGGTTCCAAATAAGCGGATACGTCCGACTGCTGGCACAACTCCGCAATGAAGTAAGCATTGCCTGCCAGACAAACCGTCCAAACCGGCCTATATTACCCAAATCTTCCATAGTTTTCGTTCTGACTATTGCAATCATAATAACCGCACTCCAAAACGGCATTGTCACACAAATTTCACGACCTAAGTTTAATAATCAGTCGATTTGTCTCGTTTTGTACCAACACTTACTTCTATTGTCAAGATTATCACCCCGGAATCATCCCCAAAACAAGGGACACAAAAATTCTTCTCGTGCTTCGCAGAGTAGAACTGAATATCGTATTCATATCTCCTAATCAACAAGATACAGCTCCTTCGACCCAGCTCTCGTCTCGGCGAAGCGCTGGTATGTGTTTAGCCAGAGTAAACCATCCCCAATCCGCCATGTCGGTTAAGCCACCATGCCGGATTGAGGCTGCCACTCAACGAGGCTATAAAGGGTGGCAGCCCCAAGCGCAGCTTGGGGATGGTCTTTTTCAATATTTGGCTAAACACATACAAGCGCCGAGTCATAGCCGGACAGGCCTGTCCCGCCTGTCCTGAGCGTAGCCGAAGGGAGCAAGGCCGAGGGGACAGGCTTGACACATCCCGACACTATCGCCACGCCAATATTACTTATCGAAATAGCTCAGGTCCCATTCGTCCAGCCATTTGATGATTAATGCATGGGTGCCGTCGTTATTCGTTTTGAAACGGATAGGCAGCCAGATGTATCTGCCATCGATGGCATTGCCTGGATTCCATCTGTCGGCTATGAAAATATATGCATCCGTTTTCTCATGTATCGGCAGAACATAAGTACTTTGAGAGTGGAAGGTCAGTTCCGAATCCTCTCCAACGCACGGATTACCAACTTCCATCCAAGGCCCCCAGATAGAATTTGCTACCGCATAACGGGCCGTATTAGGTTTCCATCCCGTGCAGCCCGATCCTATGAAGTAATATTTCCCTCCTCTTTTAAATACGGCTGGTGCCTCCATCCACCGGGCAATAAAAACTCTTATATACTTGCCGGTGTGAGACATATAATCATCAGATAATTCAGCGATATGCAGGGTGCTGTTGCATTCCGAGGCAAAAATATGATAAGCAGTTCTATCATCATCCACAAAAAGGGTCATATCCCTGGCCATTTGTCCTGCATAATAGTCTCTGCCCAGAATATTCAACTCGTCTGGGTGTTCCGGCAATCCTCCGCCATAAAAGGCCCCGTTAAGGACCTCGGGCCGCACCGGCATTTTGTGACAGTCTAACACATTGATCGGCCACTTTTCCTTATTGGGCCGGATACTGTGAATATACTTATACGGCCCGGTGACAGTGTCACTGACCGCCAGACCGCTTCTGGCCGCGGAATAGCCCTGCCCCTTGAATTCATGATGAAACCACATCACGAACTTTTTTGTTTTCTGATTATAAATAACCTTAGGCCGTTCGACGATGCAACCTTTGGTAAGTGGGTGGTTGGGGTCATCTTCTGCCACAGCAAGCGCGATACCTTCATCTATCCAGTTGTAAAGGTCTTTTGAACTGTAGCAGTGCACACCCACATAGGCTTTATTGCCTGCCTGGCCTTCGATTTTATGTTCGCCGAACCAATAGTATGTATCCTCGTGAAACAGGATACCAGCACCGTGAGCATTGATATGCACACCATTGTTGTCCAACCATGTCTTTCCGGGGGTGAAAGATTGGTATGTCCGGCCAGACTTCGGCGAGCTCGGTCGAGCCGCGACGCAACCACAAAACAGCAAAACAAAGATTAAACCTTTTATTCTCATAGTTATGCCTTTCAGCCCCCACCAATTGTCTTGAATTTCATTAGAGATAATTTAAAAAACCTACAGGAAAGAAATTTATGTGGAAGCAAACATAAGGTTTTATGCAAAGCGAACATTGTTCCAACTCGGGGAGACAGGATTTGAACCTGCGACCTCTGCGTCCCGAACGCAGCGCTCTAGCCAAGCTGAGCTACTCCCCGGCCAACATAACTAAAAATATAGCATAACAGCTACTAAATTACAATAGACTTTCATTTCCATAAACTCATTGTTGCTTTCAGGTTGTTTATCCGCATGTCGTTTGTCATAAATCACTTAAAATCCTATACCCTTGTTGCCAGATGCAATTTAAAGTCACAGCCTTCCCTAAGGGACGCTCTAAGCCAAGTGGCGTAAGTCATCCCTGACGGGACTGAGCTACTCCCGTAATAAACAAGAAAAACTATAACACTTTAATTTCCCAATTGCAAGCTACTACACCATTTCACAAGTATATCGACTATACCAACAAACAGCAACTGTCATTGCGAGGGCCACCTTGGGAACCGTGGCAATCTCATCCATAGTATGTGTTTAACCAAATATTATCGAAGGCCATCCCCAAGCTCGGACTTTACATTGCTGGAGTCCTTTGCTTGGGGCTGCCATCCTTTATCTATCACTTTTCCTGAGTGGCAGCCTCAAAGCCGTAGGCTTTGGGGATGGTTTTCCCCTTGGCTAAACACGTACCATCCATAGATTTGAGATTGCTTCGTCGCTTCGCTCCTCGCAATGACACTTGGTCGAGGAACCTTTGAGATAATATACTATAATAAATTTACAGGGTCTATATCTATGGCAATTTTTACTGCCGGGCGAATCCGCCGTTGGCGGACTCGCAAGCCGTTAAATAACTCTCGCAGAATCTCGGCCTGCGGAGCCTGAACAATTATCTGCATCCTGTGAAAACTCTGTATTCGACTTATCACAGCCGGCATCGGCCCGCGAACTATTGCTTTTAGCTGCTCCTGCTGTATGATCCGGTCAATCTCTTCACGCATTCTGTTACAGGCGATCTCAAGCCTGTCAAAGGTTCTGTCCCGCAGGGTGACAACCGCCAACCGCCAAAACGGCGGCAAATTACAGGCCTTGCGATGCTTTAACTCCTCTTTGATAAAACCGTCAAAATCCCCGGCCATGGCAAACTTTATAGCCGGCTGATTCGGCAAAAATGTCTGAACAAATACCGTGCCTTTTTTCTCAGAGCGACCTGCACGACCGGCCACCTGCGAAATTAATTGAAAAGTCCGCTCGTTCGCCCGGAAATCCGGCAGGAAAAGAGATGTATCGGCACTGATAATACCTACCAAAGTCACATTAGGAAAATGCAGTCCTTTTGCAAGCATTTGTGTGCCGGCCAATATGTCAATTCGCCCTTCGCTGAAGTCCCTCAGGACCCTATAATAATCCCTACCTGCCATCGAATCGCTGTCAACCCTTGAAACACGGGCTTGCGGAAACTTCGCAGCCAACTCTTCTTCGAGTCGTTGTGAGCCAAGTCCTATCATCACCAACCGTGTACCACACAGGGGACATTTTTCCGGTACCAGAGTCTGAGCCAAACAATAGTGACACACTGCATAACCGGAAGCTATATGCTTTCCGGTCACCGTCCGAACTTGATGGCAGGCGGGAACTTGCGACCTGTGGAAGGTCAGCGTCACGTCGCAGTTACGGCAGTGCAGCGTATGCTTACAAGATGGGCAAAAAATAAAATTACTGTAACCGCGCCTGTTCAAAAGCAAAATCGCCTGCTCACTTTTGGCGAGCGTCTCTCTCAGGCCTTTCGCCAACGGCTCACTTATCAGATTGATACCTTTTTGTGCAGGTCCAGCCTGCTGCAAATCAACTAACTTCATCTGGGGCATTGGCAGGTTCATCACCCTTTTCGGCAGACGCACCAAGCTAAAATATTTTTTACTGTGGCAATTAGACAGCGTCTCCAACGACGGCGTAGCACTTCCTAAAATACAAAGCGCATCTGACAATTGCGCTCGTTTTATCGCTACGTCTCTGCCATTATATCGCGGGGCTGTGTCCTGCTTGTAGCTCGGCTCATGCTCCTCATCAACAACAATAAGCCCAAGCCTCGAAAGCGGTGCAAAAACAGCCGAGCGAGCACCTATAACCACATCGGCATCGCCCGATTTTATTTTCTGCCACTGGACATTGCGCTGAGCAGCCGTTAAGCCGGAGTGCATCACCGCGATTCTTTGAAACCTTGCGCTGAACCGCTGAACAGTCTGAGCAGTAAGAGCAATCTCGGGGAGCAAAACAATAGCACTTTTACCTTTTCGCAAAACTTCCTCGATAGCTCTTATATAAAGCTCGGTCTTGCCGCTATCGGTGACGCCGTGCAGAAGTGTAACGCCGAACTTACCTGATTCTATCTCGGCTTTGAAATGGGCCAATGCCTTTTGCTGGTCATCATTGAGGACAACCTTCTCCGTTTTTATTACCATCCCCCCGGGGATTGCAGGCAAAGATTTTAGGACGGTTTTCTCGGCTATCTTGATAATCTGTTTCTGGGCTAACTTTTTTATGGGTTCTTGTCCACAGCCGATTTCTGCCAGGACGCTCTGCAGTTCCAAAGCTGCTTCTGCATTAAAAACACCCTTTTCCTGCAAGTACTCGATAATTTGCTTCTGTCTTTTTCCTT
>Ga0315533_1001878_pt1 | contig 15358 bp, 15 predicted proteins | sample SalMarSW160130MG_FD_203081 | JGI IMG/M metagenome (GOLD analysis project Ga0315533, IMG submission 203081) | Salt marsh sediment microbial communities from the Plum Island Ecosystem LTER, Massachusetts, United States - Salt Marsh Sediment SW1601-30 ...
GACCGCTGCCGGACAGATGCCTAATAGCCATTTGGCGCGAATTAATGAGCGGCTCTTTTGTGCTGGAAAGGCCATTGCGAGTCGGCTATCTGGGTCCCGGTGGCAGCTTCAGTCACACCGCTGCAATGCTTAAGTTCGGCCAGAGTGTCGAATATGAACCGTTGGCGGATATCAAAAGTATCTTCGGCGAAGTCAGCAAGGGCCATTGCGATTTGGGCGTTGTGCCCATCGAGAACACAACGGGCGGCGGTGTAATTGAGACCCTGGATGCCCTGGTAGATTCGGATGTGCAAATCTGCGCCGAGGTTCTAATGGCGATTCATCATAGTCTTCTGGGTAATTGTGCGCTTGCGGAAGTCAAAACGATTTACTCAAAGCCCGAGGTATTCGCCCAGTGCCGAAACTGGCTGAGTGCAACTTTTAAGGAGGCGCAGACCATCCCCGTTGCCTCTACCGCAAAGGCGGCACAAATAGTTGCCGGCGAACCGAATACCGCAGCGATTGGCTCATCTGTTGCTGCAGAGTTATATGGACTGAGAGTTATCTGCGAAAATATCGAGGATAATCCTAATAATATTACCAGGTTTCTGGCAATCAGCCGAGAAGATGCAAAGCCGACCGGCGAAGATAAAACCGCTATATTGTTTAGTACCGCTCATAAGGCAGGCGCACTGGCTGATGTGCTTGATGTTTTCAAGCGATACGACATTAACCTGACAAATATTGAGTCCAGGCCGAGCAAGAAAAGGCAGTGGGAATATTATTTCTTTGTAGATTTTTTAGGCCACAGGACCGACGAGCGCGTCCAGCAGGGACTTCAAGAGGCCCGCAAGCATTGTTTGCAGCTTTCAATATTGGGCAGTTTCCCGAGGGCAACGGAGCTGCTTTAATGGAGTTGGCAGTTCATTGTTGATAGCTCCTCGATGAACTGTGAACTATTAACTACGAACCGTTTTTAGGAGAATTTTATGGGCAAGCCATTTGTCGCCGGCAACTGGAAAATGAATACTGATAGTCACAGTGCTGTCGAACTGGCTGAGAGTATAGCAGGTGGTTCTGTGTCTTTAGCGGGGGAAAAAGTTACTGTTGCGGTCTGTCCGCCTTTTGTTTATTTAAGGGACGTGGCTAATTCACTTCACTTATCGTACGTTGCCGTCGGGGCTCAGGATATTTACTTTGAGTCGAAAGGGGCCTTTACCGGAGAGATAAGCGCGTCAATGCTCAAGGATGTCGGATGCACTTACGTTCTATGTGGGCATTCGGAACGCCGGCACGTGATTGGCGAGACCGAAGAGATGGTAAATAAGAAAGTTGTAGCTGCTATTTCTGGCGGGCTTTTGCCGATATTATGTGTGGGTGAGCTTCTAAGCGAACGCGAGGCCTCGCAGACCGAAGAGGTAGTAACTCGGCATCTGAAAAGTGGCTTAGCCGGCTTAAGTGACGAAAAGGTCTTGGCAGTAACCGTAGCTTATGAGCCGGTCTGGGCTATCGGAACAGGACGCACAGCAACGCCGCAGCAGGCACAGCAGGTGCATGCTTTTATACGAAAGCTGCTTAACGAGATGTATGATGACCAGGCAGCAGCGGAGATTCGAATTCTTTACGGTGGGTCGGTGAAGCCGAACAATACGGCAGATTTGATGCGAGAAAAAGATATAGATGGCCTGTTAGTCGGAGGCGCAAGTTTGAATGCAGATGATTTTCTCGCGATAATTCAGGCGGCAGTGTAAGCAGGATAGACTTTTGAGTTATGGTTTTTCGCATTTAGCTTTAATATTTAAGTTTTATTTCGGGTAACGAATATGGCTGATTTTCCATTTTTAGCAGCAGGTTTTCTCATAAAGGTTATCGCTGTCATTTTTGTTATTTGTTCTGTGGCATTGGTTCTGATTGTTTTGCTTCAGAAGGGCAGAGGTGGCGGTCTGAGTGGGGCCTTTGGTGGAGGTATGGCAGGCGGGATTTTGGGGTCCAAAACGGGAGACTTCTTGACTTGGGTGACAATAGTACTGGTGAGTATGTTTCTGATTCTTGCAGTTGTGTTGGCCAAATTTTACAAACCGGGCCCTTCTGCTGAATTTGACACAGGCAGGCAGGCCCCGCGGACCCAGCCGTTTCAACAGGAACAATCGCCGGACATCGAGCAGCCAATGGATGAAGTTCCTTCTGCCACCGGTGTTCCCGATGAGGCCGGTGACATCAATTTGCCTGGTGGCTAACCTTATTGTGCGGGACTAAGAACGCAATTCGATTTACGCGGTACGAATTGAAAGTGTAGCACTATGATAAACAGTATGACCGGATATGGTGAAGCACAGGGGCAGGTCAACGGAGTAAATTATGCCATTGAGGTCAAGACGGTTAATAACCGTTACTTTAGGGCCATTATACGCCTGCCGGAGGCGGCAGCATTTCTTGAGGAGGATATTGAAAAGCTTTTACGAAAGAGTTTGTCGCGCGGCACGGTCAATTATGTGCTTCGGCTCAAAGATGTATCGGCGAATGCGCTATTTAATATTGATGAAGCGGCATTGAAAGCTATTGTGGAAAAATTGAACCGGGTCGGCTCTTCAGCTGGCATTAATGGGACGATTGATATTGGCAGCTTGTTGAGCCTGCCCGGGATTATTCAGCCGACATCACCGGGCAAAGACGCTGCAGAAAAGGTCAGGAAGAAGGTTTTGGAGATAAGCCGGCAGGCTATAGATAAACTAAAACAGATGCGTGCCGCTGAAGGAAATGCTCTTGAAGCAGATTTGCAGAAATGCTGCAAGGCGATAAAAAAGGACCTTGAGCGAATTCGTGCTCGAAGCGAATCCGTTTTGCAGGAATATGCCAGGAAACTAAAGAGAAGGGTAGATGAGTTGCTCGCGGGCGCAAAACTGAAATTGGACGAGGAAACCCTTGCCAGAGAAGTGGCGGTTTTTGCAGATAGGTCTGATATATCAGAGGAAATTGCTCGGCTTGATTCGCATCTACAGCAGTTTGCTGATATCTGTCAGGCAAATGTCCAGGCCGGGCGAAGGTTAGACTTTATCAGTCAGGAGATGCTCAGAGAAGCCAATACCATAGCCAGCAAGGCCTATGATGCCAAGATTATCCGCTGTGTCCTTGATATAAAATGTCATGTTGACCGGATTAAGGAGCAGGTTCAGAATGTAGAGTGAAAAATAGTACTGAATTTTTGGTGTTTAGTTTTGGGTTAATTCAAAACTGAGTGTATAAGAGCGAAAATAAAAAAACCAGGGTAGTAATAGTTAGCGGCCCATCCGGTGTTGGAAAGAGCACCATTTGTAAAGAAATAGTTAAGCCGCTAAAAAATGTTTTTCTTAGCATCTCCGTTACTACCCGACCGAAGAGCGAAGCTGAAGTTGACGGTCGGGATTATTGGTTTATAACGGAAGAAGAATTTCAGCAGCGTATCAACAATGGCCTGCTGCTGGAATATGCCGAGGTGTTCGGTCATCTGTATGGCACCCCCAAAGACAAGATAGAAGAGGCGCTGCAGGCAGGTAAAACCGTTATTTTGGAAATCGATGTCCAGGGCGCGAAGCAGGCAAAGGTAATATATCCGGATGCAGTAATGATTTTTATTTTACCGCCGACTCAGAAAGAGTTAGCAGAGCGTATAAATGGCAGAGCAAGAGATAGCTCCGAAGCTGCTGAAGAAAGACTCGGAGGGGCGGGTACTGAAATCGCTGCTGCCTGGCAATATTATGATAACATGGTCATAAATGATAATTTGCAGCAGGCCGTAAAGGAATGTGTACAGATTATCAAAAGTGTAAAGCGTAAAAAAGTTAAGAAATAAAAAAGAGAAAGACAGGATTTTTAACTAAGTGAGATATAAGAGATGATAGATGAGCTAAAGAGCGAAAAAATAATTAATAAAGTTGGCGGCAAATTTAAATTAACTGCACTGGTTCAAAAACGGCTAAACGAGTTATTGCAGGGCGCTCGGCCGCTGATTGAGGATACTGAGGGCAAAAATTTGCTTGAAATTGTTGTTCAGGAGATTCTGCAAGACAAGATTGCTGCCGACGACCAAATCGGCCGGACGGCCAAGGAAGACGAATAGTTGAGCCCCCGTGTTTTTTGCGAAAGCAGGAGCAGCGGGTGTGTAAGTTACGAAATGCTTAAAGGTATAAATATTTTGCTGGGTGTCAGTGGTGGGGTTGCTGCGTATAAAGCAGTTGACCTGGCAAGTAAGCTGACCGCTGCCGAAGCCGGAGTAAATACGGTAATGACAGCCGCTGCCTGTGAGCTTGTTGGCCCAAAAAGCTTCGAGGCGGTAACCTGTTCAGCCGTTTTTACCGGTTTGTGGGCAACGACCGAAGAGTATAGAATCGGCCATATAGCTCTGGTTGACTGGGCTGATATAGTTGTCGTAGCGCCTGTGACGGCCAATATCATTGGCAAAATTGCAAACGGAATTTGTGATGATTTGCTAAGCACCACTCTTTGCGCCTCAACGAATCTGATTAAATCGGGTATGGCACTTTTAGCACCTGCGATGAACAATAATATGTGGGCGAATAAAGCTGTGCAGCGCAACGTCAAGACGATAAAACAAATGGGCTTTAAATTAATAGGCCCTGTTAAGGGCCGGCTTGCCTGCGGTGCCGAAGCTATCGGCAGAATGGCTGAGCCGCAGGATATTATCAAAGCAATCGAACAAATCGCTTCAAAAATTAAAAAGTGAAGATTTGCCACTGAGACACGAAGGCGCAAAGAAATTAAAAAAAATTCCTTCTTGCGCAGGAATGATACATTAAAACCTTTGTGTCTTGGCGCCTTTGTGGCTGAAAATTAATGCGAATACTAATCACAGCAGGCGGAACTCGCGAATACATTGACCCTGTCCGCTTTATCTCCAACGCAAGCAGCGGCAGGATGGGCTATGCCCTTGCCCGCGCAGCTCTTAAAGCCGGCCACAAGGTAACACTCATCAGCGCATCTGATTTACAGCCACCTGTAGGAATGGACTTTGTGGGTGTCGAAAGTGCACAGGATATGTTTAGTGCCGTTAAGAAGTTTTTCCCAAAGTGCGGTTGTTTGATTATGGCTGCTGCAGTAGCAGATTACACACCTTCCCGACCGGCTAAAACCAAAATTGAAAAGGCCGGCAAATCCCTGACCATCAAATTAAAACCGACACCTGATATTCTAAAATGGGCGGGTAAGCGCAAAAAGAAAAATCAAATCGTTTGTGGTTTTGCACTGGAAGACAAAAACCTTCGGCAAAATGCTGAGCGGAAGTTAAAAGAGAAGAACCTCGATATGATAATCGCCAATACGCCGGATGCAATCAGTTCTGATAAATCAACCGTTCAGATAAAAACGCCAGACGGCAAATGGCTAAAACTACCGAACGCAACCAAAACCACAATCGCCAGAAAAATTATTGATTTGCTTACTTGCTAATCTTTTATCCCGAGGTCGTTTTTGGTGAGGAGGGATTCAAATTTGTAGCCGCTGCCGGTGATGTTTTCTTCAGCCCCTTGTTTACGGTCTATACAAGCGACGATTTTTTTTACCTTTGCGCCGGCCTCGGTGATAACCTTTGCTGCTTCGAGGACCTGTCCGCCGGTGGTGGCGATATCCTCTACTAACAGAACCACATCGCCTTTATTTAAGACGCCCTCGACTAATTTGCCGGTGCCGTAGCCCTTTTTGCTGTTGCGGATGATTATCCAGTTTTTGCCGGTCTGCATTGCGGTAGCTGCTGCCAGGGCTACGCCCCCTAATTCGGCGCCGGCTATTAAGGTAACATCGTCAGATACGTGCTTGGCAAATTCCTCACCGAGTGCCTTGAGAATATCCGGGCAGGTCTCGAAAAGATATTTATCGAGATAGTATTTGCTTCGTTTTCCGCTGCGAAGCACAAAATCGCCTTCCAGATAAGCAGTTTCTTTGATACGCTTTATCAGTTCTTCTCTATTCATTCCTCGCCTCTAACCATTCATCGAGAATCGAGTATCCAGCATCGAGCAACAAGCTTATACGTCAAGGTCCACTTTTCGACTTAGCTCTTTTCGATATCTTCTGCGGGTTGGCTCGACGATACTTCTTATAAACTCATCGACCTGCTTTGGCGCCAGGCCGACGTAATGTTTTGGATTTAGGACTTTATCGAAATCGACTTTTCGAAAGGCAATGTCCGCTTTGAGCCGGCCAATCAGGTCATTGGGTTTACCGAATTTTTTGACCTGTGTAGCAGCCGCCTGTGAATGTAGCCGGATTCTCTCGTGCAGCTCCTGCCTGTTGCCGCCGGCCTTGACTGCTGCCATAAGAATATTTTCAGTAGCCATAAACGGCAACTCAGCAGTAACGTATGTCTCTATTACCTTTGGGTAAACAACAAGCCCGTCAAGGACGTTGTTCAGAATTTGTAAAATTCCATCAACAGCCAAAAACGCTTCCGGAATAACTATTCTCCTGTTTGCAGAATCATCCAGCGTCCTTTCGAGCCACTGCTCGGAAGCTGTCATCGGCGGGCTGGTAGCCAAGCTCAATACGAACCTGCTAAGTGCGGTAATTCTCTCGCATCGCATCGGATTTCTTTTGTATGCCATTGCCGATGAGCCGACCTGTGTCTTTTCGAACGGCTCTTCAATCTGCTTTAGATTAGCAAGCAGCCGTATGTCGTTGCACAGCTTGTGGGCCGACTGTGCGATTGATGCGAGGCAATTTACCACAAGGGTATCGATTTTCCTCTGGTATGTCTGGCCGGTGACGGCGCAGATATTATTGAAGCCGAACGCAGCAGCGACCATCTTATCGAGCTGCATGACCTTGGTTTTGTTGCCGTCGAAAAGCTCCAGAAATGATGCCTGCGTACCGGTAGTACCTTTGACACCTCTAAACGGCAGCGTTTCGAGCCGATGCTCGATTTCCTGCAGGTCCATCACAAACTCGTAGCACCACAGCGTTGCCCTTTTCCCGACTGTGATTAGCTGGGCTGGCTGATAGTGTGTATAACCCAGCGTCGCGAGGTCGCGATACTTCTTTGCAAATTTACCTAACGAGTGAATCACCGCCGCTAACTTTGCGGCTATGATATACAGGGCCTCTCGCATAATTATCAAATCTGCGTTATCACCGACATAGCAGCTTGTAGCTCCGAGGTGGATTATTGGCGCTGCTTTTGGTGCTGCATCACCGAATGTGCGAATATGGGCCATAACGTCGTGGCGAAGTTTCTTTTCGTATCGAGCCGCCTTTTTGAAATCAATATCGTCAAGATGCCTGGCCATCTGTTTTATCTGGCCTTGTGTAATATTCAGCCCGAGTTTCCTTTGTGCCTTTGCCAGCTCCAGCCACAGCCAGCGCCATGTACTGAATTTCGCTTGCGCGCCGAACAGTTCGGACATTTCTTTTGAGGCGTTTCTCTCAACAAGAGGACTTGAGTATAGAGTTTTGTTTTTTGACATTTTTTCAGTATCTTTCCTAATTTATCCCTTACCAAGTTTTGCCTGGTGTTCAGCTAATAGTTTCTCGATTTCTTCAATATCTTCTTTGCTTAATGTCCAGTCCGCTGCCGGTGCGGTCTCTTCGATTTGGCCGGGTCTTCGCGCACCGACAATGGCAGCGGTAACTTCAGGCCGGCGAAGGACCCACGCAATAGCCAATTGGGCCAAAGTTTTACCGTTGCGTTCCGCAATAGGTCGTAGTTTGTCAACAAGCTGCAGCGTCGCAGTGAAATGCGGCTCGTGGAATTCGGGACTTCTTCTTCGATGGTCATCCAAAGCAAGCCCTGACAACCTTTCCTGGCTGAATTTACCGGTAAGCAGGCCCCGTAGCATAGGGCTGTAAACAACAACGCCAATATTGTTCGCAGAACAGTAGCCGAGTATTTCATCTTCGGCCTCACGGCGGAGCATGCTGTATGGCGGCTGAAACGAAGCGACTGGAGCGATTTTCTGGATACGCTTTAGCTGCTCGACATTATAGTTCGATACTCCGATGTGTCTTACCTTGCCCTGGTCTTTCAGTTTCACCATTTCTTCCAAACCCTCTTCGATATCCTCCTCCGGCTCAGGCCAGTGCATCTGGTAAAGGTCGATTACCTCTACGCCGAGTCTTTTTAAACTTGCTTCACATTCTTTCCGGATGCTTTGGGCTTCCAGGCAGGAGACTTTTTCCTTTTTATCATTCCACAACAAGCTGCATTTCGTTGCGATAAATGGTTTAGATTTAGTTTGCCTTAGGGCTTTTCCAACAAGCTCTTCGGAGTGTCCCAGGCCGTAAATAGGGGCGGTATCTATCCAGTTGATGTCCAGCTCAAGGGCCTTTATTATAGCTGCTATTGCCTCATCGTCGTTCTGTGGTCCCCAGCCGAATTGCCACGGCCCGCCTACCGCCCACGTCCCGAGTCCGACGGTCGTTAGCTCCAAATCGGTATTGCCTAATTGTCGCCTCTGCATAGTTAGACTCCCATAAAATTGGACATTCGCACGACAGCATATCACGATACAACAAACCGCTCAGGAACACAAGGGCAAAAGCCGACGATTAGCAATCACAGGAGCCGATTATTTCCAATTGAGACTACGTAGGTTTTGTCGGGACTTGGGCCTCTCGCCGCCGGTGAAGTCTTTGGTGTAGTTGGGTTGCCCTGGCGAGATGGACTTTTTCCTGAGTAGTTTACATTTATATTTTTTCAGCCTTTTTGTCCGATAAAGCCGCCACTGCGACTGCTTGCGCTGGCAAGCGTGGGAGTAGCAAATTTAATGTAAAACGAATTTTGTTTATTGCCGAATTATATTATATATTTAATAAGGAGGATATTGCTTGAAATGGTCATGGGATTTCTCAAAGGGGCCGTGGCTAAACGTGGAACGAGTCCCGATAGTGCGGTTTTATCGCATATCTATGGGAGTATTGATATGAGTGAAGCGGCAATGCTGCAGGCAGCAGAACCGAGGCAAATTCTGCAAACTGCTATTGATAGAAAGGTACCAGCCATTATGACCTATTTGTCTAAGGGTAAATGGCACGTTGCAAAGGTATTGCTGACCGCACTTGGCTCCAACAGTTTGAATGTTGAAGGCACACACTCACCGAACATGCGGCACCCGATAAATATAAGGATACATCAGCCGGTCGGTTTATCATTCAAGTATGAATACGGAAAATTTGTTTTTGATACAACCGTGGTTGGTCTTGAGCCGTCTCTGGTCCCGACGTCCGGTGGAACAATAGTGCTTGCGCTGCCGGACCGGATTGAGGCGGTCCAGAGGAGAAGCTATTTCCGTGTTGAGGTACCGCAATCTTTGAAGGTGAATGTGTTGCTGTGGCACCGCAGTCCCAATGAAGCAGAAAGCGATATAAGAGATTCTAAATATGAAACGCGAAATTATTTCCAGGGCAGACTCGTTGATATTTCCGCTGGTGGTGCACAAGTCGTAATTCCATATCAATCAGAGGCGAACCCGGTTGCGGGTCGGGACTCGAGCAGTGTGGATTTGTCCGGATTTAAGAAGGGACAGTTTGTGGGGATGCGGTTTACGCCTATGCCTTATGAAAAGCCGCTGCTGTTCAATGCACAGATTAGAAACATTTTGCCCGCAGAAGATGATAAAAGTATCTACCTTGGACTGCAGATTGTCGGTTTGGAGGCAAGCCCCGAAGGCCGAAAGATTCTTTCACGGCTTGTCGGTGTTGTTGAAAGGTATTTTAAGATAAACCAATCCAGCGCCAAACAGCAGGATATGCAAAGAGTCGTAAGCGCTTTCTAATGACCTTGGAATTGCTGTAATAAAATCGAATTTTCATTTTCAGGAGCTTGTACTGGGCGGAGGATGAAGCTAGACGGCTGCAGTGGTCTTACCTTACTTCTGTTAGTTCATTCTGTTCGGACATTTCAAGACTCGCAGTATAGCTTCTTTTGCGGATTACTTTGTAATAGAACCATTTTACGAAGCTGCTTGTTGCGAAACCACAGAAAATCAAAACCATAGCTGTTTGTCTGTTCCAGATAATCAATCCGAGCAGCAGCAGCACCCTTATAAGATGTGCAAAGGGTTTTTTGCCCCTTATGTATTGATTTAGGATATGCGGATATCGAATCCTGCTGACCATCAATACCGACACTCCGAGAGATATAAACGGCAGGGCGTAAATAATTGTGTTTACTGTCGGCAGTGTTTCCTGATGGAATATTATTAAGCTGACTATTACTCCTGCGGCGGCAGGCGTTGGCAGGCCCATAAAGCTCATATGCGCAGATTCATCCTCCTCGTTTTCCACATTGAATCTTGCCAACCGAATCGCTGCACAGCATATATACGTCGCCGCTACAAGCCAGATAAAACGTTGCAGAAAGTTGCCGTCTGCAAAGCCTGCTAACTCTTCCAGAATTTTCAGCATCAAAAATGCCGGTGCCACACCAAAGCTGACGATATCGCAGAGACTATCGAGCTGGCCGCCGAAGCTGGAGGTGCTCTTTACTCTTCGTGCTACTCGGCCGTCGAGCATATCGGCTATCATTGCCAGCAGTATCATATACCCGGACATCGCGAAATAGGAAGATTGCCCCATGCCGCCGACATCTTCCCGTAGCAAGACAGAAGCGGAAGCGCCTTTACTGGCAAAAACAATAGCGGTGAATCCGCATATGCCGTTAAGAATTGTTATCAGTGAAGGCAGGATTGTGATGTACTTTAATCTCTGCTTCCGAACCCGACGCAGCAAGCTCTCTTTGGCAGCTTCGGTTTTTAGCTTGGGCATCTATTATACCTCCAAGTTTTTTGCCACGAAGGCACGAAGAATCAAGGTTTTTTCTTTATATATTTGGTTTCTTTGTGACTTTGTGTCTTAGTGGCTAAAGTTCCTGTTCGTATTTTACTAACGGTGTCAGTCCGGCTTTGACCTTATCGCCTATTTTTGCAAGACACTTCACATTTTGACTGGTAGGCACATACAGTTCTGCTCTTGAGCCGAATTTTATCATTCCGAACTTCTCGCCGCCAGTTAATTTTTGTCCTTCTGCTTTCTCACAAGTGATTCGTCTGGCAATCGCTCCACTGATTTGCCGCACGATAAGTTTGTCTTTAGGCTTGTCGGTCCTGACTAAGTATAGGTTATTAGACTCATTGACTCGTCCAGAACGTGGATTTGCGGCGTTTTTATATTTGCCTTTTTTGTAGGTAATTTTTTCAATTTTTACATTGCACGGCGAGCGATTTATATGAACATCGAAAATACTCATAAATATCCCGATTCGAAACGCATCAGCGCCGATAAAGTTATTTTCTTTTACAATTTCAATATCGGTTACTTTGCCGTCAGCCGGTGCCAATAGAAGATTTTCATCCGTAGGGCAGTTACGGTAAGGGTCGCGGAAAAATGCCAAAACCCAAATCAGAATAGCAGCCAGAACCAACTCTATTGACACAGTGGCCCAGGCAGGCAAAAAAGTAATACCCACCAGCAGACAGATAATCATTACCGCAGAAATGGCAACTGGAAAAACAGCTACCTGCGGCCAGCCATATTTAGTTAGTGGAATTTTCATTAGGTATATATGATAAATTTCGCCTCGCAGATAATCAAGAGAAAAGGCCGATGCTGTGGGAATCGGCCTTTCGGAGGAGGGTGATGATACATGCTTTCAATTTTTTTTGAGATACTTGTAATGACTGCTTCCTATATATATAGACGCTCAAAAGAAAGGAAGGTTACAAAGTTTTTGAAAAAAATAGCAATTTTCCCGCAAAAAGCCCAAAAAACTAAATAATATCGAGATAGTCATACCCCCATAAGCGACTTGACGGAAAATTTACCACAGGGAAAATAACGAGTTAAAAGACATCAAAATAACAGGTTATCTCTTGCGAAGTTAGGTAGTTGCGTATTATCTAATGCCTGTCAGGTAAAGCGTAAGACAAGTTTGTCCCCGAGAATAACCGCTGCAATCTCGGCAACAGTGACGGCAAGGTTATTTTTTTAACTTTTTTATGAGCACCATCATTTCGTTAATACGCCATTCGATGGATGATAGTATCCAGAATTTAAAGTGATTGATTCGATTTTGGCAGTGTATCAGATAGATGATTTTTACCGACAGAGTTACTGTTGCAACCTCAATCATCAAAAGGCGAAAATCGGAGCCGCCGAAAACAGAGACCACCACGGAGGCAGCGATGATAGTAATGAATATTGCATTAATCATTTTTGTGCTGAATTTCGGCACTCCCCCGATTTTGCCTATAATTGCCCTGACTCGCTCCTTTTCCTGCTGAAAGTGTTCCAGCTCACGCTTAAGGTCATTAATTTCATTCTCGAGATTTTCATAATTTTCTTTCATAAATACCCCTTTTTCAAAGAACAGCCGGGCCCATTTCTTTATATTTTACCCGACTTTTTTCGTATGGTTTTATCTTTGGATTAATAACAGAAGTTATTTTCAGATATGATAAACCATTTTTTTGCCGGACACAAATGGGTTCTGGTCAAATTTTTATTGACAAAAGAGCCGACATATGACAAACTGCCTCGGTTTAAGGCCGGAAACCGTGTCTGGGGGATAGTGGAATGAGTAAAACTTGTCCGCCATACGCACGGTGGACTTGTCCGGTTCGATGTCCCGCCTTGCGGCGGGAGACGCAGGGGCATGCGACAGTCAAAATGAGAAAAATGAATGTTAAAATTGATGAAAGGTTGGTCAGAATGGTTTGGAGATTTTTAACGACTCTTACAAGCAAGCTAACTAAACGTCAGAAATGGGATGGTGCCGCTGGGTGTCTGGAGCGCGGTTGGGTAATTGCAAACCATAAATTGGTTTCTTTCCATGCTGCTTTTATCTCTTCTGTCTTGAATCTTCCCGAGACCGTTGAAGGAAAGCTGGAAACTTTGAAGTTTATGTTTCTAAGCGGTGAAACCATAATCTCTGTCGTCATACTTTACCTGTCCTGGCACATCGGCATAGCATGGCACGAGCTCGGCCATTATATCACTGCCGGCAAACTGACCGCTCTCAACGAGGATTCACAGCAGATTTATGACAAAATGGCCAGCGGCGGAACTGCCGCTAAATTGGCTCATTACGCGAAGGCCTTTCTGACAATACCGTGGGGAAAATTTGAGGGCGTAAAAAAGGATGAGGGCAACTATGCTCCCGACGCGCCTTATAACCTCGCAGTGGCTGCGTCGGCGCCTATTTGGAGCGGTTATATGGCTGCAATATTCCTTCCCATTACAGCTGTCTGTCTGGCAGCAGGACTGCTGACCAAAAATGAGACGATAATATACATCAGCAGATTTTTTATGGCCCCGGGTTTTGTAGCGCTGTTGGACCGCTTCCTGGCTGACCGCGGCAAGGTCAAAGAATTTAGAACGAGAGAAAAAATGGCTGCAGAACAAGCTGCAAGAGCGGCCGAGGCCGTGTCCAAAGAGAGCTGGATGTTTAAGGTTAATAAGGTAAAGGAAAAAATGCTCACTACCAGGATGCAAATGGTCACTCTGAAAGACGGAACAAAGGTAAAAGCGCCCTGGCAGTTCAGAAACTGTGCTATGGGAGGTCGGCATACGGAAAAAGAGTATCCTGAGAGCAATATTAGTATGCAGGAGAGTATGTTTATGCCGCTTTCGGCAAAGACGTATGAGCAGGCACAGGAGATGACGGTCAAGCTTCAATACCGCTTGAAGGAGATTATTGAATCGGCCCCCGGAGCGAAGGTTATGGGCATCGGACTCGAAGGAGGCATAGCACCTTATATTGACAAAGAGCCGCAGGACAGGGTCCCTGAGCAGAGAATGTGGAGATTGATGAAACAGGCCATCCTCGATTGCGAATATGTCCCCGGTGAAGATGTGGCCATTGCGCTGGACCCGGCCGCTTCTGAGCTGGAAAATGCATACAGGCAGGAAACCGGACAAAAGGATTCGGTCGGTATGTACCGTTTCTGGCGGGACAAGAGCAAGGTTGATATGAGCCGTGATGAGGTGCTCGAACTTTACAAGCAGGCAATGGAGAACGACATTCCGGTACTCTCGATAGAAGATGGCTTTGGCGAAATAGACCACGCCGGATGGAAACTCCTGATGAAGGAGCTTGGCGACAAGATATTTATCATTGGAGACGACCTTGTTACAACAAAGGATGAGAATATCGAAAATTGCGCCAAGGGAGGCGAAATCAACGCCTCTCTCATAAAAGCAAACCAGATTGGAACTCTGTCTGAGACCGTGCTTGCCATGCTGACTTCGCTGGCTTATGGTGCGGAATTGGTAGTTTCTCACCGTTCCAAGTCTCCGAACGACCCGTTTGAAGCGGAGATTTCCACTGCAATGAACGCACTCGGGATGAAAGCCGGCGGCGGCGCCAATACCGAACGGCTGCAGAAATACGGCCGAGTAATGGAAATAATTGCATTGGCAAAGTCGGCACAGAGAGAGGTAACGGACAAGGAAAGAAAAGAGATAGAGGAAAATGTTAAAGAGCTGGTTCGGATACTGACCGGCAAAGAGGATGTATCGGTTATGCCGGACGCTTCTGAGCTCGACATCGCCGGCTTGCTGATGCGGATGCTGGCTATCGAAGGTGTCAGCGGAACCGAGGAGGCAACCAATGCCGGTATCCCTTCTGCTGCCGCGACATTATTCCTGGGAAGAACAGGGATTATTCGCTTTAAGGGTTCGACCCCGCTTGGTACATCAGCGGGAGTGGATGAAGCTATACATTACGTCGATAGCATTGTCCGGCCGAACGAGATTACGAAGAAATATCCTGACCTGTTCAATGATGCAGGCGATGGTACCTATCGGTTTAAGAAAACACTGGATTTTGCTGAGATTAAAGCCAAAAAAGATGATGAGCTTTTGGCTTTATGGAGGAAGACCAGGCGTTATGAAGGCATGGGTTGTATGGACGCAGTGAAGCACATTGAGACCGTGCTCGCAAAGGCCTTTACCGGCAGGAGACTTTCGCAGCTTGGTGGCCTGTTGGACGTGGACCGTCAGATGCTGTCTCTGGAGAGAGACCAGGCCGTGGCTATTGGCGTCCTTTCAGACAAGGCCTCGCCGCAGGAGCAAATAAGTGTGATGCAAAGAAAAGGCGTCCTGGGAATGAACGCCATTTTGTCCTTGTCACTGGCCCTGGGAAGGGCCATTGCCGCAAGCCAGGGCAAGGAGCTTTGGCAGCTTATTCGGGAAATGGCCGCTGAAACAATGGCCAAATTTATTGCCGCAAATGCCGCCGACGGACAAAAGAAGCAATTGGCTGGCCTGAAGACTATGGACTTCGACGAATTGAAAGTCCTGTTTACTAAAACCGCCGGACAGGCCATAAAGGAAAATAAAAAGATTTACGAATTGCTGCGAGAACAGCTGCCGGTTTATTCAGTCTAAGAAAAATTTG
>Ga0315533_1001879_pt1 | contig 15356 bp, 15 predicted proteins | sample SalMarSW160130MG_FD_203081 | JGI IMG/M metagenome (GOLD analysis project Ga0315533, IMG submission 203081) | Salt marsh sediment microbial communities from the Plum Island Ecosystem LTER, Massachusetts, United States - Salt Marsh Sediment SW1601-30 ...
CACCTCCAAAGCCGATGTGGATGTCATCCATTTCTCCACTAAAGGCGGTGTGGACATCGAGGCGGTGTGGGATTCTGTCGTGACAATCGAGGTGCCGGTGGCCGCCGACGTGTCGGACGTCGACATCATCTCTCACCTACCCGACATCGCCAAGAAGGAGACGGTCGCCAAGTTTATCAAGGCTCTTTTCTCGATCTACCGCGACTACTACTTTGCCTATCTCGAGTTCAACCCGATCGCCTTCTCGGGCGACACCGTCGTCCCCCTGGACACGGTGGCGAAGCTCGACGACACCGCTGCGTTCCAGTGCACCGAGAAGTGGGGGAAGATCGAGTTTCCCAAGGCGTTTGGGAGCACTTCCACCAAGGAAGAGGCGCACATCGCTGCCCTTGACGAAAAGACAGGGGCATCGCTCAAGCTGACCCTCCTCAATCCCGAGGGACGCGTGTGGACGCTCGTTGCCGGCGGCGGGGCGAGCGTCATTTACGCGGACACAGTCGTCGATCTGGGATACGGGAAAGAACTCGCAAACTACGGGGAGTACAGTGGAAACCCGACGACCGAGTTGACCTACGAGTACACCAAGACGGTCCTCGACTTGATGACGCGGAAGCCGGATCCGGACGGTCAGCCGAAGTACCTCTTGATCGGTGGTGGGATCGCCAACTTCACCGATGTTGCCAAGACTTTCACCGGGATAATAAAGGCACTTGAGGACTACAAGGACAAACTGCGCGAGAACAACGTAAAGATCTACGTACGTCGCGGCGGCCCCAACTACAAAGAGGGACTGGAAAACATGCGACGGGTCGGAGAACGGATTGGGGTTCCCCTCGAGGTCTACGGCCCGGAGACCCACATGACCCGCATCGTATCACTCGCACTGGAGGCCAATTGATGGAAGACTACAGGCTGTTCACAAGAGAGACTAAGGCCTTCATCTACGGAGGGCAGACCCGCGCGGTGCAGCGCATGCTCGACTTCGACTACATGTGTCGCAAGGAATCCCCGAGCGTGGTGGCGATGATCACCCCCGAACGAGGCGGGTTCGAGAAGTTCTTCTGGGGGACCAAGGAGGTTCGCATCCCACGCATCACGGGCATTGCAGAGGCGACCGCGCGGTTCCCGGAGGCCGATGTGATGGTGAACTTCGCCTCGCAGCGATCGGCGTATGACGTGACGATGGAGGCGCTAGATAGCGATACGATCCGCACGGTGGCCGTCATTGCCGAGGGTATTCCCGAGCGGCAAGCGCGGATCATGTCCGTGACGGCAAAGAAGAAGGGCAAATGGATCATCGGTCCGGCCACCGTCGGTGGAGTCACAGCCGGTGCGTTCAAGATCGGGAACGCTGCCGGGACGATGGAGAACATCAAGATGGCAAACCTCTATCGCCCAGGCTCAGTCGGCTTCGTCTCCGTCTCCGGGGGGCTCTCCAACGAGATGTACAACGTCATTGCCCGCAACACAGATGGGTTGTACGAAGGGATCGCCATCGGCGGTGATGCCTTCCCTGGTTCCTCTCTCCTCGATCACTTGCTCCGCTACGAGGTAAACCCGAAGATCAAGATGGTAGTCTGTCTCGGTGAGTTAGGAGGGACGGCTGAACTCGAGATCGCGGAAGCCGTCAAGGACGGGCGACTGAAGAAACCGCTCGTGATGTGGGTGACTGGAACCTGTGCCAAGGTCCTTCCCGGCCAGGTTCAGTTCGGACACGCCGGCGCCAAGGCCGATTCGGCCTCGGAGACGGCCGACGCCAAGAACGCCGCCCTACGCGAGGCTGGAGTGCTCGTTCCCAACTCGTTCGACGATTACCACCTGAAGATCAGAGAGACCTACGACAAGCTTGTTGCCGACGGTGCGATCATCCCGGCCGAGGACTTCACCCCGCCGAACATCCCGATGGACTATAAGCAGGCTGTGGCCGAGGGGCTCGTGCGCAAGCCGACCGGGTTCATCAGCACGATCTGCGATGAGTCGGGCGAGGTTCACAACTACTGCGGCATCCCTATCGACGAGGTGATCGACAAGAAATATGGAATCGGTGGCGTTGTCGGACTCCTGTGGTTCAAGAAGGATATCCCGGTCTACGCGCGTGAGTTTATCGAGATCGTCCTGCAGATCATCGCCGACCATGGCCCGGCCGTCGCTGGGGCGCACAACACCATCGTCACCGCACGCGCGGGCAAGGACCTGATAAGTTCCCTTGTGAGCGGGCTATTGGCAATCGGCCCCCGCTTTGGCGGCGCGGTGAATGGTGCGGCCGAGCACTTCCTCTACGGATTCCGTAATCAGCTTCCCCCACGGGAGTTTGTCAATGCGATGAAACAGAGGAACGTGCGGATTCAGGGGATCGGCCACCGCCTACACACGGTGGAAAACCCGGACAAGCGCGTGGAGATCATGAAGGGGTACGCGAAAGCGCACTTCAAGAAGACCGAACTTCTCGACTACACACTATCGGTCGAAGCGGTGACGACGCAGAAGAAGAGCAACCTGATCATGAACGTCGATGGCTGCATCGGTGTGCTCCTCGTCGATCTGTTGAAGGAGCTTCAGTTTTCCGACGCCGAGATCGACGAGATGATTGCTGCGGGTCTGTTCAACGCCCTGTTCGTCCTCGGTCGCTCGATCGGCTTCATGGGGCACTACTTCGACCAGAAGCGGCTCAAGCAGCCGCTCTACCGCCATCCCATGGACGAGATCCTCTACGACGTCCCGGATCGACCGGAGAAGGTGGGGTAGGGATAGGCCTTCAGCTTCACTCAGCTTGGAAGATCATGCGGCCGGGCCCACGTGGTCCGGCCGCTTCATCCTAATCTCAGGGGCATAAACCCTATCTCCTTAGCGGCGCGAGCTAGACGATCATTGTCTAAGTCGGCTCCAAGAGCCGCGTGACGATCGCTCTTGCCTCAATCAAGTCGATGGCCTTATGGTGGGACACACCTGCAGGCAACAACTCGCCTATCCAAGGCTTGCTCCCTACGAGGATGAACTCCCCAATCCCGGCTCGCTCGGCCGCGATAAGATCCAGGTGCGCATCTCCGATTGCAAGCGCCTCATCAGGGCGCGCGCCCAGCTGTTCCAAGGCGGAAAGAAAGGCTTGCGGATCGGGTTTGAGTGCTCCGTCATCGCGGCTTAGGACAAGGTCAAACGAGAGAGGATATCGGCCGAGGACACTCTCAACGCTACGACGGGAGTTGTTGGTGATGAGTGCACACTTGACACCGGCATCCTTCAAGCAGCGGAGCAGCTCCTCTGTTCCAGGGACGAGTGTTCCGTTCTCGACCCCCAGGGCTTCGTGGCGCTCCAGTATCTGGACGCTTCGTCTCTGTTCTTGTGGTGCCAAATCCATGAGCTGCATGTAGATCGAACGGCCATCAACGGGGAGACCGATCTCACGACGTACGGCCAGCCAATCGATCGGAGCATCCCAGATCGTTCCATCCATGTCAAAGAGTGCCACGCGGATTGTCATAGGATCGTGATGGTAACCGAAAATGAGGCAAGGTGAAATCTCAACGACAGTCATCTTCGTTGCTAGCCGTAACTATCCTATGCAAATCAGGATTGCCACGCGCGCTTCGGGAGATACTTCCTCCGAAAACACCAAGAATGAAGGCCTGACCCCAGTGCTTTCAAGAGACGAGAACTGACGGCTGTTGCCAAAGAAGAAATCGAGCATGCAATGGATTGCCTCAATCACCGACCGAGGAAGACCCTTGGATTCAGAACCCCGTTCGAAGTATTCTTCTACACGAAGACACCCTTGACAGTTGCACTTGGAAGTTGAATCCAGGAAACAATAATGCGCCCCAGACCTCACCCTAGTGTACTGTCTGCAATATGGCTTTGCATTTCGACACCTTTCGTAAGATATCTTCGACCTTGGCTGTCCAGACGAGTGGTTGGGGATGTTCGTTGTAGGTATCAAGGTACTTGTAGATGGCATCAATCAACTCTGGCACACTGTGGAATATCCCTCGGCGGATTCGCTTCGCTGTAAGTTCACCAAATACGCGTTCCACTAAATTCAACCAAGAAGCACTCGTTGGCGTGAAGTGTAGTTTGAACTGAGGATGCTTCTTCAGCCATTTCTTCACCTCAGGGTGCTTGTGCGTGGCGTAGTTGTCAAGAATAAGATGGAGAGCTTGTCCCTTGGGAATCTCCCGGTCCAGTCTGCGCAACAACTTCAGGAACTCTTGATGCCGATGCCGGCTATGACATTCTCCGATTACCGTCCCATCCAAGAGGTTGAGTGCAGCAAACAGGGATGTTGTCCCGTTCCGTTTGTAATCATGTGTCATCGTGCCACAACGCCCTTTCTTCATCGGTAGACCGGGTTGGGTGCGGTCCAATGCTTGTATTTGCGTCTTCTCATCTACACACAGGACTACTGCCTTCTCTGGCGGATTCATGTACAGGCCAACAACGTCCGTTAGTTTCTCGACGAACTTTGGATCCTGCGACAGTTTGAACGTTTCCACCCGGTGCGGTTGCAACCCGTGTGCTTTCCAGATCTTGTGGATGGTAGAAGCACTTACACCCTGTTCCTTGGCCATGGTTCGGCAACTCCAGTGGGTGGCATTCTTTGGCTTCGTATGGAGAGTAGCCTCAACGATCTCTTGTATCTTCTCCCTCGTGTACTTAGGCTTGGCCCCACGCCCTGGCCTGGTCTTCGTTAATGTATCTACCCCTTCAGCAAGAAACCGCTTACGCCACTCAATCACGGTCGGACGACTAAACCCGACCGCCAGAGCGATATCAGTGTTGGACATCCCTTTTGCTGCCAACAGGATGATGCGGGCCCGCTTGACTACTTGTTGTGAGGTGGAATGAGCGCGCACCCAGCCCTCCAATATTCGCCGGTCTTCATCTGTAAGAGACAATACTTTTGCTCCATGATTCATAATGTGAAATATTACCACCTAGCACTCAACTTGTCAAGCCGTTCTCAAAACACTACACTAGCAAACCGAGAGGGCCGACTGGCGCAGCTAAAAGAGACTAGGGCACAACTGGAACGACAGGCTCGAGAGAAGGCTGCTCTACAGGAAGCGAAGATCGAAGCACCCCGGCAAGAAGAAGAGGTAATTGGTGAGAAGAAACGAGGACGAAAGCTTAAGAAACCAGACAAGAACCCAGATCCAAAAAAGGCCAAGGCTAACTTAACCAACCTTGACAGCCAGATTATGAAAACCCGTAACGGACATCTCCAAGGTTACAATGCACAGACGATGTGGAATTGCACTATGTAAATTTGGGGGAGCGGCCCTGCCGTCATGTTCTTCGCAACATGACTTCCTTCAACAGCTGTTGAATTCCGAGGACACCAGAGTAGTAAGTGCAATCTGAAAGGAATCGCCTATACTGGCAGGTGGAATGCTCTTGCAGTAGTGGGGTTTTCAAACGTCTGCACCTCGAGTGAATAGCCTCCTGGATCCTGGAAGAAGAAGCACCGCACTTCGATGTCCTCTATTGTGTTGATTTCCCCCTCAATATGGACACCAGCATCCTTGAGAAAACCATACCACTCCTCGATATTCTGTACGACAAATGTGAGAAGTACCGCGCTCTCAGGAACAGTTTCGCGATGACCTCGTCCGCTGGCTGCATCGACCAACCCAACAAATGACCTGGTTGATAGTCGATAGATTTTGGCCCATTCTTCGTCCAAAACAAGTTCCAAACCTAGAAGCTCACCGTAGAAATCTGATGCTTTCACGAAGTCATTGTAGTAGAACCAAACAATCGATGAACCTCGTAGATCAGGACGTTTCATTATGTATCCTTAAGACATGAGCCATCGCTGCGATTTCAATTCGCGCGCCTTTCGGAAGCGCCGCCACCTCAACGCATGCACGTGTAGGAGTGATCGATACATCAGAGAAAAACTCGGAATAGGCCATATTCATTGCGCCGAAATCATCCATATTTGCCAGGTAGACCGTAATCTGCACAAGATCATCTAGTACAGCTTCCCCTTCTGCGAGAATTGTCTTCATGTTTTCAAGGCAGAGCCGTGTCGCTGCAGCAATGTCATCCGAGATGAGGCTGCCTGTAGCATTAATTGGAAGTTGGCCCGATACCAAAACAACCCCCCCAGACCTTACCCCTTGAGAATATGGTCCAGCGGCTGCTGGCGCATTTTCTGTGCGTATAGCGTATCTAGTCATGTCGCTCCTTTTTGTTTCAGTGATTGTTCCGCTTATGTCATTCTAGGATCGAGAAGATCGCGCAGGGCATCCCCAACCAGGTTGAACGAAACGACCGTTAGCGTGATTAGACATCCCGTGTACACGGAAATCCACGGTGCTTGCCGAAGTACTACTCGGCTCTCGCTTAGGATAGCTCCCCACTCAGGCATGGGAGGCTGCGCCCCCAATCCAAGGAAGCTCAGACCCGCCGCGGTGAGAATGGCCGTCGACATTCGCAGCGTGCCCAGAACCAAAAGCGAGGAGAGGCTCTCTGGAAGGATATGCTTGAATATTATCCGAGCATGCGTACAGCCAATGGCACGCGCGGACTCGACAAACTGAAAGTCCCGTGCAACAAGGGTGTTCGATCGAATCACTCGTGCGAAGATTGGCACAGACCATACCCCAACGGCGATCATGACGTTGAAGAGACCCGGGCCCAGGAGCCCGACAATTGTCAAAGCGAGAAGCATGCCAGGAAAGGCCATGAGGATGTCTAGCATCGCTACCAGTACTCGATCAACCAGGCTGCCGAAATACCCCGCAAGAACACCGAAAGTCGTTCCTATCACAGAGCCGATCAGAACGGAGATCAGGCCAACTGACAACGAATAGCGCGCACCGTAGATTAGCCGGGACAGCACATCTCGGCCGTAGTAGTCCGTGCCAAGCAGGTGCGCACTTGTAGTTGGCTGTAATCGACTCCGTAGGGACTGAGTATAGGGATCGAAGGGAGCAATCCACGGCGCCAGCAACGCCATCGCCATGAGACCAATGATCAGAACCAACCCAATGGCAGCAAGTGGATTCTGGAGAAACTTCCGTATGAAATGTCGGCTTGTCATTATGAAGTCGTCACCCTGGGATCGATGAACACATACGTCAGGTCAATGAGTAGGTTGACCAGAACGATGCTGATAGCAAAGAAGAACACGACACCCTGAATCAGAGCATAATCACGGAACATGATCGCTTTCACTGCGAGTTGCCCCAATCCAGGCCAGGCAAAGATTGTTTCCGAGATAACTGCGCCTCCCAGCAAGAACCCAAACTGTATGCCGAGAAGGGTGATGACAGGAATGAGTCCGTTCTTCAGTGAGTGTTTCCAGTAAACACGCGATTCCCGCAATCCCTTCGCTTTCGCGACTGTGATGTAGTCTTGCCGGATCACTTCAAGCATGCTTGACCGCGTCATCCGCGAGATGCTCCCTGCAGAACCGATTGCCAGAGTCAGCGCGGGAAGCAGAATAGATCGAAATCCGACAAGAGTCCAGATCGGACCGGCGCGGCCAGACGCAGGCAACCAACCGAGCTTTAGTGCGAAAAGCAGAATGAACATCATTCCAAGCCAAAAACTCGGAAAGGAGACGCCGATGAAGGCCGCGACACGCATAACACCATCAAAGAGTGTGTTTTGACGTATCGCAGAATAGACGCCAATTGGGACACCCATCAGCGCCGATAGGATTATGGCAACCAGAGCCAATTCCGCCGTGTACGGTATGCGGCTTGCAAGCTCACCCCAGACAGGCCGCCGTGTCCTAAGGGAGTTCCCTAAGTCTCCGTGTAGCATCCGCTTCCAGTAGAGGAAATACTGCTGGAGAAGCGGTTGGTCCAGACCTAGGTGTTTTCTCATTTGAGTGACGTCGGCTTCAGATGCGTCAGGAGGAAGCATGTGCCTCACGGGGTCGCCAGGTGTTAGTCTGATTCCCAAGAACACTAGGGTTACTACCGCGATGAGGACGGGAATAGCGATCAGTACTTTCCGGATGATGTAGCTCGTCATCGAGGGTTCCTCAAAGCAACCCGGGAGCAGCATCGGCTCCTCCCGGGTTGCGGGTTGCTTGATCTAGTCGGCGAGATAGGCGTTCTCAAGGCGCAAGAAGCCTATTCCGTTGTGTTCGTATCCCTTAAGATTGGATGTTGCAGCTGCAAGAATATTGGCGTTGTAGAGCCAAACAGCAACCACGGCATCATTGATGATCTCTTGAGCTTCCCACGCCAAAGCCTTTCTCACCTCGAAGTCTCCGACACTCCTGGCTGTGGCAAAAGCTGCCTGCAAATCCTCATCTACGAAGCCAAACACGTTGTACTGTGTGTCTCCGAGGTAGAGATACATTGGGCCGCGTGCTGGATCGGCATCAGTGAACCAGCCGCCAAGAAAGATCATGTCGAAATTGCCGGACATCTGCTCGCTATTGAAGGACGCGTGTTCAATGATACGTAGTGAGACGTTAATCCCGAACTTCTTCAGTTGATCCTGCACGGCTTCGGATATCTGTTTGTCCTGAATGTAGTGCCCATCTTGTGACAAAAGGGTGAACTCAAGCTTCTGGCCGTCTTTCTCGTATAAACCATCTGATCCAAGTTCCCATCCGGAATTTAACAAGAGTCGCTTGGCCTCTGCCTTGTCATATCCCGGCTCAACGATGTTTGGGTTGTGCCCCAGATTCAGGACCGGCACAGGCCCTTGAGATCGAACGACCGCATCGCCTCCGAGAACCTCGACGATGGTGTCCACGTCGATTGCCAGAGCAATCGCCTTGCGCACGTTGAGATCATCGAATGGCTCACGGTTCTGGTTGAACCACAGCCCGTAGAGGCTAGTGCTTGGCTTAGCGTAAAGTGTCAGATCGGGATTGTTCACAATAAAGTTCATCTGATACGGTTCAACCTTATGTAGGTAGTGAATTCCTCCAGTCTCCAATTCCACCAAGCGGGTGGATGCATCGGGAATCGGCCGTACGATGATCTGGCTCAACAGTGGTGCGCCTCCCCAGAAATCCTCGTTGCGCTCCAGGACCACTTGCTGTCCCAGTTCCCATGAGACAAACTTGAAGGGGCCCGTCCCTACTGGGTTCGATCCGATTCTGTCTCCGTATTTCTCGATCGCCGTGGGGCTGATGATGGCACCGTTTGTGACTTCTCCAACGAAGTAGCCGATGAACGCAACGTCCGCCTTCGAAAGATTGAAGATGACAGTCAGGTTGTCCGGCGTCTCAATAGAGAGAACGGCATTCGATAGCTCTCTCTGCCGCGGTGATCCAGTCGCTGGATCGATGAGTCGATCGAAATTGTACTTGACCGCCGCTGCGTCAAACTTGGAACCGTCGTGGAATGTTACTCCTGCCCGCAAATGGAATGTCAGCGTGGTCGCGTCCTCAGAGAATTCCCACGTCTCCGCCAGGCCGGGCAATCGTTCACCATTTGGCCCGTAGCGAATCAAGTAGTCATAGATCAGGTGCCCGATAGTCATGCCGAGTCCACCGCTTATCTTGTGAACATCGAAGCTCTCGGGTTCCTCTTCCATTCCTAAGATAATCACATCGTCAGCGCTCCAAACCATTGGAGCGCTGACTGCCAGAACAAACGTTAGCAAGGTTATACCTATCCATAATCGTCGTTTCATACTATCCTCCTTGTCATATATCCCCTCATAGTGCATAAACTCATTCATCCGCTGTTGTTGACTTCTTCAGATAGAGGTTCAGAGCAATCGTCTGTTCTGTCGGGACTTCGCTCCTGTGCTTCACCATACTCCGGATGAACACTGCCTGTCCGCTCTTCTGCTTAATCACCTCCTCACCTTCGATGTAAACTTGCATGCTTCCCTTCAGCACATGCCCGAACTGCGCCTCCAAGTGCTGATGACTCTCATCCGACCATCCCGCGTCATACTCGTGAATCACGAAATAGAAATCTCCGCAGTCCAGCTGGCGCACCACGTGCTTTTCGTCCTTCCTTTTTGCTGGGACTTCATTCCAACGTATCTTCATTGCTGAACCTTCCTATTTGGTGAGTTCTTGGCTCGATACTTCTCGATGTACTCTGGACCGGGGTTCACATAGAAGCCCAAGAGCTTGAGCGGCTTGAGGACCCGTACGCCATGCTCAACATCGGGCGGTATGACGTAGGCTTCACCCGCTTCGAGGACGAACGTTTCTTTACCAATACGCAGTTCGATCGCGCCTTCGAGCACGTGTCCCGCTTGCTGATGCGGATGTTTATGGATCTTCCACGGTATGTCCGGATCTGTCGGCTGACTGAATTCCTGCAATGCCACAAACAGGCCATCCAATTCGACCTGGCGTTGGATTACGCCTGGAGCCAGCTCAACCGGTATAACTCTTGCCCAATCTATTAGCACTTCTACCTCCTTATATGCTCGACTTCGGTGCTGGAATTCCTTCTTTGCCTACGGATGCGAAGAACCCTGCCATTCGCACACACGCCTCCTCGAGAGCTGCAACATTTGCATTGGCATACGTAAGCCGTATGAAGCGGTCTCCATGTACTCCGTACCCGGTTCCTGGGATAACGAATACCCGAGCCTCATCAAGCATTCGGTCACAGACCTGTGAAGGAGTAAGGCCCGTCGCGGAGATGTCCACGAAACAGAAGAGCCCTGCATCAGGGTACCAGGAAACGATGTTGGGTATCTGATCAAGTCCTACGACCAGCGCATTGCGCCGCGCCTCATACTTGCGAACCATCTCGACAACGCATCCCTGATCCAAGTTCAGTGCGGCAATGCCGGCATACTGGGTCGGCGTGTTGATGTGCGATACGGAGAGTCCAAAGCATCGCGTAGCCACCTCGCGAAGAGGTTCAGGCGCAATGAGATAGCCTAACCTCCATCCCGTCATGGCATAGGTCTTGGAGAACGAGTTTACGACGATGATGTGGTCGCGTCTGTCGAACGACAGTGCGGTTGTCACGTACGTGCTGTCAAAGACGAGTTCGTCGTAGACCTCATCGGAAAGCAGATAGCACCCTTCCTCGGAAGTCATTGAGACCAGAAGTTCGACTTCCTCGCTGGTCAACACACGCCCAGTGGGGTTGTTGGGAGATGTTGATATCAGCATTCGCGCCCCATTAAGCAAGGCCTTCAACTCATCCTTGCGGTCAAGCAATGGCTCTTGATTCTCCAGCCAGAGAGGGACGACCTCCCCGTCGGCCATTTCCACCTGGTTTATGATGTAGCCCATGGCCGGTTGAAGGATCACTACTCGATCGCCGGGGCGGATGAATGAATGTATCGCTATGAATAGCGCATTGGCAGCCCCAGAGGTAATTTGGACCTCTTCCGGGCGAACTGCTACTGCATATTTCCGATGATACCGGGTCGCTACTGCTTCCCTCAGAGGGAGGATCCCCTGACTTGGCGAGTAATGGGTCTCGCCACGCTTGATCGCGTCCACGGCGGCTTGCGAGATGTGCTCAGGAGTGTCGAAGTCAGGGTCGCCGCCTCCGAGTGTGATCACGGTCTCATCCTTCAGGGCTTCCCAGTACTTCGATCGCCTCGATGAGCCACCTGTTGCTGTCTTGGCCAAACGCTCGCTCAACGACATCTGCTTCCTCCTTCAGTGAGAGGTGGGTCCCCATTGCTCAGGCATTCTCATCCGAGCAGGAGTCACCTCGATCTCCATCTCAGCGGCAGGTTCTCCCTTGATATCCGAAAGGACTCGTATGAGCTCTTCGATCTGCGAGTTCGTGCCCCGCGACACGAACACCGTAGCTCCTTCCCCTCCGAGCACACCTCCGCTTGCCACGAGTCGGCTCTCAACCCCGACGAGCGATTGTAGTGCCTCGGTCTCGGTTACGACAGTGGCATCAGAGACCACAAACATGCCGACCGGACTTCCAAGGGAGTAGGTGGTGCGGAGTTGGCCGCACCATTTCGCTGCGAGTGGCACGGACTCGACGAGCTTCTCGAGCCCTACGGGAACCACCATGTGGCAACCACGTGCTGCAATGGCTCCGATCGTGAATCCAATCGAGCCCCCCATGTCATGCCCCATGAGAACGCCCACGTTCCGGTCGGCGTCGATAGCGTTCGCGCCCTTGATGAAGACGTCTCCCGCCTCAAAGCGGGCTACAAAATCACCCAGCGGGCTCACGAGGGCTTCGTTTGTTCGTGTGTCGTAGACCCGGCCTTCACGTACCTCAAGGGGCACAACTTCTCCATCCTCAACAACAACAGGGAGGCGTCGAGCCATCATGTTCGTCTCGCCTAGCCAGGCGCCAGTGACCACCCCCGCCGCGTACTCGATCCGGGAACAGGGAATATCGAGAAGCTCCTCAACGACGAAGGCGTTCGTCGTCCCATTGGCAATGACAATGAGTCCTTTAGCGAATGCCCTTTGGATCACAGGCATGGCTGCGACAGCCCGCGCGATTAGTCGCTTTGCCTCTGTCGGAGCAAGCGGGAAGATGATGGAATAACAATCCTGATTCTGCACGATAGCACAATCCTTCAATAGTCTAGGCTGATGCCCTCTTGCTCTGAGAGCCGGTCTTGCTCTCCTCGCGCAGGGCATCCAGCAGAGCTTTCAGATGGTCGCGGGTGTTGAAGTAGTGACACGAAACCCGTATTCCGCCAACGTTTCCAGTGAAGCGAAGTGATGCGTAGATTCGCTTCTGATGAAGGCGCTCAAGGAGATCGCGCTCCGCCTCCAGATCGTCGTAGAAGCGGAACGATACGATGCCGGACCTGTATTTCCGCTCCGGGACTGTGACAACGCGGACACCGATCTCATGGAGTCCCTCAATCAGTATGTCGGTGAGATCAAGAACATGCTGTTCAACCAATCCCTTACCCAGTCTGTTGACCAGCTGGATGCTTCTTCCTAGACCGATGGCGCCTGGGTAGTTGCTTGTTCCCCCCATCTCAAGTTGCTTTGCTGAAGATACGAATCGGTATTCGTTCATTGAGCGGACTGCGCGGATCTCGGGTGTGGAGAAGTAGGTGCCCCAGCCCCCCTCAGGATCCTCTAGATTGAGGTATCCCCAGCTCATGGGAGACATTCGATCTCTGGTCTCGGGCGACACATACAAGAGTCCACACCCGAAAGGCGAATTCAGCCATTTGTGGCCACCTGCAGTCAGAATGTCGACCTTGGTCGCCTCTAGATCGATCGCCATAGCCCCAAGCTCTTGCACCGCATCGACGACAAACAGCAGGCCGCGCTTGCGGCAGAAGCTGGAGAAGGCCTCCAAGTCAGCCCGGAAACCGTTGTTCCACTGCGTTGAGGAAAGGACGACTACCCCGGCTTTCGCCGTAGCATGCTCCTTGAAGATCTCCGGAAGTACGCGTCCTTCCGGAGCAGGGACCGGTACGACGCGATGCCCCCGCATAACCCAAGGAATCGGGGTTTGCAGGAACTCCATCTCGCTCACCAGTATCTCTGTCCCGGGCGAAAGTTCGATGCCCATCGCCGCGATGTTCAATCCATGTGTCGTGCTCTCGACAAGTGCCACATCTTCGGGATCCGCCGAAAGTAGCTCGGCCACTGCGGGAATTGCTGCTTGCCGCAGTTCGTCCATCTCTAGATGCTGTAGTGTCGCAGAGTCTGCCGGACAGAGTAGCGCCCGTTCGGCAAATGCGGTGACTGCATCTGTGGCGGACTTTGGAGCGATGCTCACACAAGCAGCGTCGAGAAACGCCTTGTCTTCCGTTCCAGGGAATTCCTTGCGGATCCGCTCAAAGTCCAAACCCCTCCCTTTGCCCTGGACGTTCTTCGGTTCTTCCATTGCCTCTCCTTCCAACGTGGTTTCTTCTCAGAGTTTTCGTTCTTCGTCCACAAGACCATTCAGCCCATCTATGGTTTCGGTCGGGAATTCGAGATGCCCCGCACTTGATTTAGGTCGCTGTATAGCGTTGCCCGAGAGATCCCTAGTACATCAGCAATAGCAAAGCTTGACTTCTTGACGAGGAAGATGCCCTGCTGGTCAAGCGCCTTGACAATGCGAAGCCGTTCGGGTTTTGATAGGCTGCCCGGTGCAGAGGACATGTTTCCAAGGGCTCTCTTGACGGCCTTGTCAACGACAGCATCGATACTTCCGTCGAAATGCTCGTCTACAACCTCCTCAGGTTCGGGAGCAATGAATGCCGCGATGTGTCTCGACAGCCATTCCCGAACCTCTGCTCCGCCTGACACATCGATGTTAATGCAGAGAGCACCGATGACTTCCCCATTGGGATCACGGATGAAGACGGTCGACGACCTCAATGGCCTTCCATCTGGTGTTTGCGTCTGGTAGTTGACTGGATTGGTGTCTGTCTTCCCTTGTCTCAGCATGCGGAGAAGGAGATCTGTCACCGGAGCGCCGATCTTGCGCCCTGTTAGGTTCCCTGCAATCGATATAACAGAGTGCTGCGGTTCTCTGAGGTTGTGAACAAGAACCTCAGATCCCGGACCGATACTCCTTTGGAGATCATGGACCATGGCAGCCACGGCTCGAAGAAGTGGATCGGCTGTGCTTCTTGGATTACCCTCGAACATTACCTTCCCCACCTCCTTTACTTGGAATATTAGTCTAGACATATTATATAGTCCACAAGACGTTCTGTCAAGACCCAGCGGGACAGGGATACGCAAAACTCTTACACATTCTAGATAATCCGCAACACGATCCATTCGGGAGCGAATAAGCGGGCGGGCAGGAACCAGGAATGGCTGGGGCAGCGGAAACAACCATACCAAGTACTCCACGATAAAATCGGTTCCTTGTCGTTTCGAGTAGGCAGTGACTTCTAATTTCGGCTCGCACGGGACGGATACCAAAGAGAATTCACCACGAAGAGCACGAAGGACACGAAGAATGGCATTTGGTTCAAGCTGCAACATCCGCAGAGAGGAGAGCAGAGTGATTGAACTTCCAAATTTCCCGATCGTTCAATCTCCCGATCTCTCAATTCCTCTGACCCCTTCGTGCTCTTCGTGTCCTTCGTGGTGAAATAATTATCCTTACTCTCCGACTTCCTTTGGGAGAGCAGCTTTCTCAGGGAAGCGAGAGATGATCGTTCCTGGCACCGGGATCCGCTGCAACAGCAACGGGTATTCCACGTTCTCAAACGCCGATAGCACCGGAATCAGATTGAACGTTTGAAAGATCAGGCCGATCGTCTCTTTGCGAAGGTTCGCCAGTTGTCCTTCGGACAGGCTGCTCGTCGGCTGCTTCTCAAGGAACACCTCTCCACTCGTCGGTTGGTCAATACAAGCGATGAGATTCAGGAATGTCGTCTTGCCGCTGCCGGAGGGGCCGTTGATCACCACGAAATCGCGCTGCTTTGCGACAAAGTTCACCGCGTGCAGGGCGTGCACCTGTTGTGTTCCCACACGGTAGACCTTGGAAAGGTCTTTCGTTTCAATCGAT
>Ga0315533_1001883_pt1 | contig 15326 bp, 15 predicted proteins | sample SalMarSW160130MG_FD_203081 | JGI IMG/M metagenome (GOLD analysis project Ga0315533, IMG submission 203081) | Salt marsh sediment microbial communities from the Plum Island Ecosystem LTER, Massachusetts, United States - Salt Marsh Sediment SW1601-30 ...
ATATGTATGATATCTTTATCGGGATTTTCCATTATATAAAAAAGCGCCAGATAATTCCTGAGATGTCTTGTAATCAAATAGTTATGTGACACAAAAGCTTTTGCACTATTTCCTATCTTTCTTGAAACAGAAGGCCTATTTAGCAGATACCTTATCCTATATGCTGCTCCTTCGATTGAATTTATCAGAAAACCGGTCCTGTGGTTATACAGCTGTATGGTGATCCCGCCGACTTCTCCTCCTATTACAGGTTTTGCTTTCCACATGGCCTCAGTAACCGTCAGGCCGAATCCTTCTTTCAATGATTTCTGAATCACAACATCTGCAACCCTCTGCAGAGCATTTATTTCAATATCACTTTTTGGCTTTAGAAGAAGTATATTAATATCCGGATCATCTCCTGCTTCTTTTCTTACCTCTTCAAGCACTGTTTCTCCCTCAGGGTCATCGCCTGCCAGTCCACCTGCAAGGATCAGTCTGCAGTTTATTTCTTTTTTGACCAATCTATATGCTTTTATTACTCCTATAGGATCCTTGAAACTGTCAAATCTTGAAACCTGGAGTATTATTGGTCTATCTCTTTTTATATTAAATTTCTTTAAAACATCATTTACTATACTTTTTTTAAGTTCCCTGTTTTTATCACTTAAAGGATCTATCGATGGAGCGATCAGATACTGCGGATGGGGAAGTTTTTGAGAAAATTTTGCCATCGAAAATATACTGGCATCGTATTTCACTAAATAGTTTGTCAGGAATTTCCACAAATTAAGTTCTGGTTTTGATATATCAACATGGCATCTCCATACCCATTTGGCTTTACTTTTTTTATAAAACTCTATCAGCGGAAGAGGCTGGGGGTCATGAATGATTACAATATCTGCATCCAGTTTTAAGCTTTCGGCATTCTTTTTATTTACTTCAATATACTTCTTTAAATCTTCCTCTAAAAATTTAATTCTTTTACCCTGCAGTGCATTATGGATATTTTTTGTTATATTAAAGAACCCGTTGTTGCCGCTTATTACTTTCCATTCACAGCAGATCCCGAGCTCATTTATCAGCGGAACCAGCCTATGCAGTATCTCTGATACTCCCCCACCATCCTTAGTAGAGTTTACCATTATAACCTTTTTACCTTTACTCAGGCTGGCAAGTGACTCAATCTGTTTTATCTCCTTTTTAGCGATGATCTTTTCGTAATCTTTAAGAGTAGTCATTTTAAACCTTTTTTAACTCGCTATCTAAAATACTTATTAATTTTTTTCTTGTTTCTCCTACGCTAAAGAAATAAAAATCAATCCCCCTTATCTTCTTTACCAGTTCATTTTTTTTGAAATTATTTTCTATCCATTGAGAGAAATCATCATATTTCTTTTCTTTCTTTATCTTTCTTGACTCATAAAAGTGGAAATAAAGAGAACTATCCGGAATATTATCAAGCGCATCTCTGAATTCTTTCAGATTTGCTGCTTCTATACCCAGTGGAAGAACTATAGTTGTTGCACTTGAAAAATAAAATTCAGAACCAGGTCTTGCCCAGGGAATTGTAGGTAGATCCCATACATACTCCTCTATTATTTCTATCAACACTTTTCTTGCCTCGTTAACAGTCTTATAATCATAAGGATTAAAATTGGCAAGTTTTTCAGCCAGAGCTATATCTTCAAGTTCATAAGCTACCCAATTTGCATAATCACTGGGAAATTCCCCTATCTTCTGATCATATCTAATATGGGATTGATAAAGATGATGAAATATAACCCTGTCTTCCGCCTGTTCTAATATATTTAGGAATTCCCTTAAATTACTGGCTTTCTGTCCTGTGGGACTTATAAGCAGGGTATAACTATAAAATTTAAATTTTCTCCTGGCTTTTTTCATTTCATGAATATTAACATTTGATTCAAGCCTATACAGTATCATAAATAATTTATTTTAAAAGTAAAATTTTCAAATTTTAATAATTCCGGGATTGCGTTATTTGTAATATAAATATTAGCATTTATAATATTATTAATAGCTGTTAAAAGAACTAAAGATTACTATGTCAAAAGTCACAGAAAAACTCATAATAACCTCCAACAGAATACCCTGCGATATATCCGTAACTGATGGAAATATTAAATATAGGAAAAGTATTGGTGGTCTGGTCACTGCTTTAGACCCGATCTTGTTAAAAAACGGCGGTCTATGGATAGGATGGAACGGCCAGACTGTTGAAAATATCCCTGACAAACAAAAGATCTGTATTTCTGATGAATGCAGCAGTAAAAGCTATTCTGTAAAATGTGTACATCTGACCAAAAAAGAGATCAGAGACTATTATCACGGATTTTCGAACAGATCGATATGGCCCCTGTTCCATGGATTTATTTTCCAGAGCTATTTTAGTCAGGATTACTGGAAAGCTTATACTTCCGTAAATAGGAAATTCTGCAATAATATACTGGAAGAAATTACCAGAAACGAGTTGATCTGGGTTCATGATTATCACCTTGCTTTACTGCCAGATATGTTAAAACAGGCTAACCCGGAGCTAAAAGTCATGTTTTTTCTCCATATCCCATTTCCTAATTTTGAAATATTCAGAGTACTTCCCTGGAGCAGCCAAATATTAAATGGCCTTCTGGGATGCAATCTTCTGGGTTTCCAGACCAGAGGAGATAGAATAAATTTTCTGACCTGCTGTAAAGAACTGCTTGATGCCAAAGTAGATTTTAAAAAAAGTGTAGTTTTTCATTATAAAAGAACTACAAGCGTAAAGAATATTCCTATAAGTATAGACTTTGAGAGATTTAATAAACTGGCAGAGAAAAAAAGTACGGACAGGTTTTTAAATAATAAAAAAGTTGACAGCAGTACTAAATTAATAATAAGCGTAGAAAGGCTTGATTATACCAAAGGTATAAAAGAAAGAATTCTTTCTATCGAGAGATTTTTTGAAAAATATCCAAGATATAAAAGAAAGTTAGTTTTTCTTCAGATATCAGTCCCAAGCAGAACCAAGATTAGAGAGTACATTTCTCTAAAAAGAGGTATAGACGAGCTTGTAGGCAGAATAAACGGCAGATTCTCAGATGAAATATGGTCGCCTATACATTATATATATAAGGCCATCCCGCAGCCAAAACTTATTAAACTATATAAAGCTGCAGATATATGCCTGGTGACTCCGCTAAGGGATGGTATGAACCTGATCTCCAAGGAATACGTAAGCTGCAAAACCGAAGGTAATGGAGTACTTATCTTAAGCAAATTTGCAGGAGCTGCTGATGAGCTGGGCAAATATGCAATCATGGTAAATCCATATGATATAGAAGAGATAGCAGACAGTATAAATATCGCACTTAATCTTCACTGGAATACAAAAAAAATGATGATGTTGAAATTAAGAGAAATTGTAAAATCAAACGACGTATTTAACTGGGCAAAAAAAGTTTTAGACTACTGCAGAGAAGCCTGTTAGAACAACAAGGCGTATGAAATATATAAAGCACAACCTCAAAGAAGTTTTGCACAAAATAAGAGCAAGCAAATATGTATTTCTTTTTCTGGATTATGACGGGACTCTGGTAGGATTCAAAGATGACCCTGATCAGGCTGTACCTCCGGACAGAATAAAAGACCTCATTTTAAAACTATCTTTAAATGACAACCTGATCGTCACTATTATCTCAGGCCGGACCGTTCATAACCTGCTTGAATTCTTCAAAGACATAGACACCAGTAAACTAAACTGGATCGGAATCCACGGAGCTCAGGTCAAATATAGGGGCTGTAATATCAAATTATCAGATGAAGCCAAAAAAGCAGTCCCTTTGATCAAAGATCTAAAATCAAAATTAATGAATATGGCCATAAATATCCCCTGCATCTTCCTTGAAGATAAAAAAGTATCTATGGCACTGCACTACAGAAAATGCGGTAAAAAAGAACTATCTAAAATACCTGAATTTTTAGATATAATAGACGATTTTGTAACAGACAAGCCACTGGATTATCTTGATATGAAAAAGGTGATTGAAGTAAAGCCAAAAAACATAAATAAAGGAAGTTCCATTAAAATAATAAAAAGTAAATACAAAAATCTGGCGCCTTCCATAAATATATGCATTGGTGATGATATGACCGACAAATACCTTTTTGATTCAAATACTCAGGGGATAAATATAAGAGTAGGAACAGACAGGATAAAAGGACTTGAGACAGAATATTATTTAAAAAATGTAGATGATGTATATTTTTTTCTGAACAGCATAGTCACTCTATAATAGTCTAAAGCTAGACTTATTCTTATTTAGGAATAAGGGGAGCGAACTTTAAATAAATAACAATCATGATAATTGTTAAAGCCGCCCAAACTGCTACTTTTATAGTAACAGGATCTACATATATTATTACCAAGGCCATTGCAGCCATAAAGGGGAGTATCATAAACACTGAAGAATACGGTACCCCTACTTCTCTTCCACATTGTTTACAGGTAGTAGGAACAAGTGGCCCCAGACATAATTTACGCCACACAGGAATTCCAGGCTTACCGCAATGTGGACATTTATACATATCAATCATCTCCTTTTAATATCAGTAATTTGAATATTCTATATTATCAATAAGTATATCACCCATTTAGCCAGCTTATAAGATAAAAAGTTTAATGGAGTCAACCTGTAAGCCAGGAACTATCCTGCCTGTACCGTCTGCAGGTTACAGGGAGTCTATCTTAATATCAATCCATTCGGCTCTAGTAATAGTACATTTTCTCTAAGCTGCTTCCACCTATTCTTATATTTTTCTACAAAATATTCATCTTCGAGACCTACATTAAAAGACCATTAGCATAAATCTGCAGAAGCTCCCGATATCCGGTGCGGCTTTCCGTAATCGTCATTTTACCTGAAGCGACCCTTATAAATTCATCAAAAATCGATTTCCCTACTTCTTTTACGGAAATCTTACCGCTGATTATGTCGCCGGCATATATATCAAAATACTCTCTCTCTTCTACATCCTCAGGATTGCCCAGCACTTTTATCACCGGAAAAACTGGTATACCGCATGGATATGATGGCAGACCCCTGAAACGAGCCGGCAATCCTCCGCCAAAGCTAAATACCTGTATTTGAGCTCCGGCGGCAAACATGCCCAGAAAAAGCTGTGAGGCCTGGGTGGTCCCGTCCATAAAATACAGACCCGGAGATGAAGGCTTTTCTCCATATTCCAGCACGCCGACTAGTGGTGAATTTCCCCCTTTAATGATCGCCCCCAGGGATTTCTCCTCAATAGTAGTCAATCCTCCGGCTATATTGCCCTTTGTCGGTTCAGAACCGAGTATATCCACCCCGTAATCAGCTATTTCTCTTTTCATGCGGTCGACACAGTTTAATAATTTCTCCCTGACTTTTTTATCAACAGCTCTCCTGGCCAGTACATGTTCTGCTCCAATCAACTCGGCTGTTTCCGAAAAGATAACTCTTCCGCCTTTTTCAACCAATAGATCCGCTGCCTGTCCGGTAGCCGGATTGCTGGCAATAGCGGACACAGAGCCGGATCCTCCGCATTTTATGCCAATTGTCAGATCAGCTATATCGCATTTTTTTCTTTCAACCTCTGAAGCTCTCCTCACCAGCTTGCGTAAGATAGCCACTCCTTTTTCCAAAGCGGAATTATAATTTCCTTCCTTTTTAATTGTGACTGCTTTAACCGGTTTATATGGTAATATCTCTTCTGCCAGTTCCTCTGCTGTAATACTTTCACAGCCGAGGCCGACAAGTAATACGGAATGGATATTTGGATTAGTCCCGATACCGATTAAGGTCCTTCTGGCTCTTGAAAGGTCAGGTCCCAGTCGAATACAGGCATGATTATGCAAAAGCGGGATAGCTTCCCTGACCCTGGAGGCAATCTCTGATGCCAGTTCATTAATACAACCAACAGTTGGTAAGACTATAACATGATTCCTTATACCGGCTCGACCCTTTTCTCTTTGATATCCGTTAAAATGCATTTTTTCCTCCTTTAATCACCATATTTCACTTTGCTGCGAACATTATGGATATGGACATGTGTGCCCTGATCAATCCGGTCAGTTGCAGTTCCGATACTCTCACCATACTTGACGACTGTTTCTCCCTCACCAATTGAATTTACCGCTATTTTATGGCCAGTTGCAATTTCTTTTCTAGCTTCTATATTTTTAATCACCTTATTGTCGGTAGAAATAACAGCTATTATTTCTCCTTTTTTTACACTTTTAAGAACAGTTGCAACATTGTCATCTTTATTCATCAAAATTGCTTTTTTCATTACCGTCCTCTCCTTTTTTCATAAATATGAAAAATACTCAATTCCGCAATAAATATTATGTTACTTCTTAAACAGTAAAATTAATATATCACATTGATTATAATTTTGAAGGCTCGTCTAAAAAATGGACTTTAAAAAATATAGAGAAGATACTCAAAAAAGATACAATAAACACAACAAATGTATAAGAGAATACATCACTGCTCAGGAAAGATTGCATTTAGATTTGGAGTTAGCCTGTAAGCCGGGTTATAAACAAAAAATGCCTATAAGATAATATTTTATATCAAGAAAAAGCATCGCTGGCAGATTTTAAATTATTTAATTAATAAAATAGACAAAAGATGTTAAAATGCAGATAGCATGAGTGGACTTTTTGGTATTGTTTCATCTAAAGACTGCCGACAATCTCTTTTTTATGGGACTGATTATCATTCTCATTTAGGGACCAAAAAGGCAGGACTGGCTGTTTTAAATCACCAAATTACTCGCTGTATTCATGATATTTCTACTTCTCAATTTAAATCTAAATTTATTGAAGAACTTCCTAAATTAAAAGGCAAAAAAGGAATTGGCGTCATTAGTGATTTTGATTCCCAGCCAATTATTATGTCCTGTTCCTTTGGCAACTTTGCCATTGCTACTTCTGGTCTTTTGCGTAATAAAAATGAATTAGCAAGAGAAATTATGAGTCAGGGGGGAAGTTTTTCGGAAATGAGTAGTGGCATGATTAATGCGACAGAGGTGATTAGCAAATTAATTGCTAAAAAAAGTAACGTTGTCAGTGGTATGGAATATGTTTTCAGCCGAATTATTGGTTCTGTTTCTTTGTTAGTTTTGGCTAAAGAAGGAATTTACGCTGCACGGGATATCTCTGGAAAAACAACATTAGTCATCGGTCAAAATGATAAAATATTAGCTGTAACCTCAGAAACTTGTGCTTTTCCTAATTTAGGTTTTAAACCTATTTTGGAATTACAACCAGGGGAAATCGTACTTTTAACTAAAGAGGGTTTAAAAAAAGAAAAAAATAGCCATAAAAACAGTAAAGTTTGTGCTTTTTTATGGATTTACACCGGCTATCCAGCTTCTTCTTATGAAGGTATTAATGTTGAGAAGGTTAGGGAAAATTGTGGGGCTATTCTGGCCAAAAACGATAAAATTAAAGCTGATTTGGTGACTGGCGTTCCTGATTCAGGAACAGCACATGCTTTGGGTTATTCTATGTATTCAGGAATTCCTTATCGGCGTCCTTTAGTTAAATATACCGATGGTTATGGTCGGAGCTACACACCACCATCTCAAGAAATTAGAAACAAGGTGGCTAAATTAAAATTAATCCCAATAAAAAGTGTTATTGAAGGGAAAAGAATTGTTGTTTGTGATGACTCTATTGTTCGAGGAACTCAGTTAAAAAATCAAGCCATCGAGAAACTTTGGCGTAATGGAGCGAAAGAAATTCATATACGGATTGCCTGCCCACCCTTGATGTTTCCCTGTCCTTATCTCTTAGCAACACGGACAAAAAGAGAATTGGCCGCCAGAAGAGTTATTAAAAAAATTATGGGTAAAGAACATTTTGATATTCAAGCTTTTATTGACGATAAATCAACTCTACATAAAAAAATGATTAAGACTATTCAAAAAGAATTGGGGGTAACCTCACTTAAATATCAATCGATTGATGACATGGTAAAAGCCATAGGCTTACCCAAAGAAAAACTCTGTCTTTATTGTTGGGACGGTAAAGAATAAAAAATTATTAACTTTAAAGTTTTGAAAGTTTGGCTTTAAAAAACACGTATTTTATTAATTAGCTGCTTTTAAAATGTTCATTAAAGGTATGGTACAACAAGGGTGCTCCAGGACATCCCGGGTAATGTAATAGTAAATACGTATTCACCAAAACATGCACTCAAAGTTTTTGGATTCTGTTCATCATTTTGTAATACAATAATAAGTTCACCATCCGGATTTAAAAAGGCAATTGCATTATCTTCTTTGCTGATAACAGTTACATATTGGGCTCCCGGCTCTACAAAAAAAGTAAAATGCTTAAAAGCATAAAACATTGGCGTGTAAATAACTTTTTTTGTATTTTTATCTACTACAATTGCTGCATTTTGAGGCCAGGGCCTCTCTGAATCTATACTTTTCCCCTCTTCATCCAGCACCATATTCCACAGCAAATATGAATTTACCCCTTCATTAAAAAAGGCTTTTACTTTGTTCCAGGTATATATGCCATATGCCCAGTCATTCTGAGGACGATCGGGGTCAAAACCAGGTTTCCAGTGAAAGTTGCCACATTCTGTTTCTGTCTACATGATTTTTTTATCAGGATATTCACCGCGCGTTTTTGCGACGGAACCAATTCCTTCCCATTGAAAACCAACTATAGATACATAACTGTTAGCTACTGGATCACTCAGTACAGTTCGAAGGTCCCAACTTGAAAACTGGACTAAAGATTAGGGTAAGGTCAGTTATGTTCTACCTTACCGGCTTATAGCATAAAAAATTATTAGAGTTAGCCTGTAAGCCGGGCACTATTTAGAATAGAATATAATTTCTTAGTTTATATTGCAAAAAAGATATAAATGCAAATATGGGAAATTATATTGATAGCTTCATATTACTTAATCACAAATAAGTTCCTGGAAGAAAATTTACCATCCGTAGTTAGATTTACTCCTAAATGTTTTAATCCAACCTCATCCCCGGGAGTTGGTATGTGAGTCATATGCATTTCACATCCTCCCAGTTGGTTAAGTTTTCCCATTGCTAACTCTGTAGTGTTGTTTGTTGTAGAGCTTATAGAAAGTGCAATCAAAGTTTCCTCCAGGTCAAGACTTTCTGATTCTGCTTTAAAAATACCTTTTTTTAATTTTGATATCTGATTAATAATATGTGGTGAAAGTAAAAATATTTCATCCGGTATATTTGATAAAATTTTTATAGCATTAATTATCAGACTTGAAGATGCATGCATAAGTTTTGAATTTTTCCCGGTAACAATACGGCCATCAGGAAGTTCTAAGGCCGCACCGCAGAAGATGCCTTCATTGCCCTTCCCTTTAAGTTCTGCTTCTTCTGCAGTCTTTTGTGCAATATTAACTACTTTCCTATCAGAAGTTTTTACTTCAAGCTCTTTCATTAAAAAAGATACCCGCTCAACAGTTTCTTTCTTCTCTATACCCATTATATATTCTTTGTTATAACGGAAGTAACGGCGGATTAATTCCTGCTTTGACGCCTCCCGGACAGCTTCGTCATCTATTATCCCGGATTTTACACAGTTTACTCCCATATCAGTAGGTGAATTATACATGGGCAGATTTTTTTTTCTGTCTATAATCCTGCCAAAGATAAGTTTTAATATCGGGAAACTTTCCACATCACGGTTATAGTTTGTTGCGCTTTCATTGTATTTATTAAGGTGATATGGATCAATAAGATTAAAGTCCCCTATATCAGCAGTTGCTGCTTCATAAGCAATGTTGACAGGATGCTTAGGTTGCAGATTCCATATAGGAAATGTTTCAAATTTTGCATAACCCGAGTTAATCTCTTTCTTATAATCATGATAAAGCTGTGAAAGACAGGTTGAAAGCTTACCGCTACCGGGGCCCGGGGCTGTAACCACTACAATTTTCTTACCTGCCTGTATATATTCATTCTTGCCAAAACCTTCATCACTACATATGGCATCCACATCTGCCGGGTATCCATCAATAGGATAGTGAAGATAGACTTTAACACCCCTGTGCTCCAGTTTATTTTTAAAGATTAATGCAAGCCTCTGGTTTTTAAAACGTGTTATCACTACTGCAACGATATCCAATCCCCATCTGCGAAGGTCGTCAATCAGCTTAAATGTTGCTGTATCATAGGTTATCCCAAAGTCTCCTCTGACTCTACCTTTTTCAATATCGCCAGCATAGATGCACAGTACAATATCAATTTTATCTTTGAGAGTTTGCAGAAGCCGTATTTTTACATTTGGATCATAACCGGGAAGAACCCTGGCTGCATGATAATCAAAGCAAAGTTTCCCTCCAAATTCAAGGTAAAGCTTGCTGTCAAACTTCTCCATACGTTTAAGAATTGCAAGACTCTGCTCTTTTAGATATTTTTCATTATCAAATCCTATTTTTTTACTCACAGGCACAAATTCTAAAATGCTTTACTTTGATATTATACAGATTTTATAATAATTTTTGTGGTATTAATAATGTATTATTACCCGAGAAAAATGTTATTTTTAAATTATATAACTTTCTATTAGGATAGACAATTATACATACTGTGCCAAATAAGGAAATTTTTTCAAATATAAGGATTAAATTATTTTGGAGTTAGCCTGTAAGCCGGGCACTATTCTGGATAGGATATAATTTCTTAGTTTGCGTTTCAAAAAGAGAATAAAAGGATATGAGAAATTATATCGACAGCTTCCTTAGCTATATGAAAATTGAAAAAATGGCTTCCCCTTCGACTATTTATGGCTACAATAAGGAAACTAAAAAATTCATTGATTATCTAAATTATATAAATATTTCAGATATAAACTTAATTAGTACAAGAATAGTAAGGCAGTATTTCTATCATGCTAAGGAGAAAAGAAATCTTGGGTCAAGTACAATATCAAAAATAATTGCAATAGTAAAAAGCTTTTTTAATTACCTTGAGGAAGAAGATATGATAATTAAAAATCCAACCAGGAAAATCAGGGTACCTAAAAAGATGTATAGAATCCCCTCTGTAATGTCCAAGTATGAGGTAGATCTGATAATTAAATCCGTAGACTTTGCCCCATTAAGATGCAGGAAAAATAACACAAGAGATAAACTGGTACTATCTCTACTCTACTATACCGGTATAAGAAAAAGCGAACTGCTTAACCTAAACTGGACCGATATTAATCTGTCCAAGAGTACTTTAATTATAAGGCGTGGCAAGGGAGGAAAGGATAGATTAATTCCTCTTCACAAGGAAGTTACCAGGTTACTTGATAAATATTTAGATGAGAGACTTCCCTTAAAAACAGAGGCCCTTATAATTGGTGAGCAAGGCAGGAGATTGTGCAATAGTAGCTTTGTATACCTTTTAAAAATGTGTCTTATATTGTCCGGACTTAAGAGGAAAGGTTATTCTGCACATACCTTTAGACACAGTTTTGCTACCCACCTAGTTGAAGCAGGAGTTGATTTATTTAAGGTCCAGAAATTACTTGGTCATGCAAGTCTTGATACTACAAAAATTTATATTAATTTTAACAGCTCACAGATGGCAAGGGCTATTGATAGGTTATAGGTAATGTATGTGGTTGCTATATCATTTAAAAGATATTGAACTTCCTAGAAGTATCATAGCAATTTAGATATAAGCTGGATTACTAACATTTTAAGTGGACTAGTTTTTAGGGGACCCTCGTAAGTGCTACCACCATTTATAACACTTTGATCAGCACTAACATAAAAAATGGCATAGGATTCCTTAAGAGATTTTTATAAATCACTTTTTAATGTTAAAATTTCTCGCATAAGATAAAAATATGAATAATGCAAAAAAAGATTTTTATATATTGAATTTAAATAATATGTTAGAAAAAGGTGAACAATTTTTAATAAGAGAATATGAGCAATTTTGGTTACACAACAGGCATGTTGAAGATGAAATAAAGAATTACTTTCACTTCTTTATTTTATTAATCGCAGCTCTTATTAGCTTAATTGCAGTATTAATAAGGTTCACCATTGGATTAGAAGAAGAATTTAGTACTGATAACTTTATTGAAATCTTTAAATCCCATAATTTAGTTACACTTACAATTTATATATTAATAGGTATTTGCTTAGTCTATGGGACACTGTTAATCCTCATCGAAATAAAATTTAGATATGAATGTATGTCACATATGTGGCAAATAAACTCTATTAGAAGATATTTCCTAGAGAGAAAACATGAACTAAGCAGTTATCTACAGTTTGAAGCTAGAGAAGGTCCTAAAAATTTAAAAAGTAGTTTTACACTTTTCCTTTTATTAATAATATCATTTGTCAATTCTGTTTTACTAACATTCTTTCTTATTATTACTGTTAAACCAATAGATATATTAAATTTTATATATATTGCTCTTCCGACATCTTTTAGTGTTTATGTAATATTAGTATTAGTAAAACTATACTTTAATGATCGAAAGCTGAGAAAGAAAATAAAGATTAAAATACCAAAGGAGTACTGCAGTATTTTAAAATCACATCAAGAAAGTACAATTGATATGGAAAAAATTGAATTAATAAAACCAAAATCTAAAAAAGGAAATTCTGAGATTAGAAAGTACTTTTTGGACAAGAAAAAACTTTTAATAGATTATGTAATTACTGAATCTGATAAAAGACACAAACAGGAAGTACATAGGCATAAAAAGAACATGGAAAAAACAATAGTACTAGATGGCGAAATTATTGTTCATTATGATAGAAAAAAAATAAGGTTAAGAAAAAACCAAGGCATCATAGTACCTCCAAATATTTGGAGAACTATAGAATTCCCTACCAATTTGTATACTAGATTAATTACAATTAAGTCACATCCCGGAGAGGATGATAAAATTTTACAGTAATGATTTTTTTTATATATGTATCTAAAAAAGTTCTTAAAGATAATATTTTAACTCATGAATTTACTATATGTGTCATATAAATGGGAGAAAGGTCAGGAAGGCTAACTTTCCTTAATAATCCTACTATCCAACTATAGCAATGCAACGTACCTTTTTCAGTCAAAAAAAGCAAATTTTAAAAATAGCTTAATAATTATCCTAGAAACAAAACTGAAGAATGAGATAAGGATAATGTTAATTTACATACTTTTTAAAGTCTGGTTTAATTCTATTTTCTCTGACCCTCAAAATTCTATCTTGTATTGTCTTACTACTTATTATAAATTTCTTAAAAAAATTATTTTTCCCTTTTAGATTAAGCATTAGACCAGCTAGATTATCTAAAGCATATCTTTCAAACATATTATATTTATGAAACTCATCTATTTTATCTATTTCGAAATCAGGCATACTATCATAATTACTCAATAAATCACGACTGAACACTAAAATATTCATTAAATTATCTTGATTTGCATCTTCCTGAAATACGTCTTTATTATATACAACATCTTTCACATTACTAACTTTACATGCTAATCTTCTTATTACACATCCAAAACAAGTACCATCGTGGTTGCCAAACCTTTGAGAAATACATGAATGAGTAATACTAAAGTCTTCTATCCCAGAATTAGAAATTATCTCAGCCTTGGTTAAATTCTCAAAAGGAATTATTATCTTAATTTTATACCCCAATAAAATTTCTAAAACTTCTTTTGCCGCTTTCAGTACATAAGGGTGGGTTGTATATGTAATTGAATCATATGGTGAAAATGAAGGTTGGTACATCGTTGGCCCACATTCTGTTACAAGAATTTTACAAGCTTTACATAAATTCGCATACATTCCACCAGAAAGCATATATAAAAAACCTCTTAGTTGAGAATAACCAAATATACCCATACCTGGAGCGTAAACTGTCCGAATTTTAGTAGATACAAAACGCTTTACTTTCTGGACTATTTTTATAATCCTTTTTTGGTCACTATGCGCAACAAACACTGCTAATAAATTATTATATTCCTTCTCAGCAATTTTTATACCTGCATAACTATCAATACCACCAGAGAATAATATAATAGCTTCTTTTTTAGGAAATTTTTTTTCTTTCCTTACTCTTCCTTTAATATCCTCTATTGGCTTTATATTAATTTTAATATCTTCTAATAAAATTAAAAGAAATAACTCTTCTAATACTTTCTTAAGTTTTTTAACATTTACTCTTTTAAAAGTCTGCTGTGACATAGGAATAGTAATTTTCTTTTCTAAGCTATTTTTCTTCATTTTTTTTTCTGCATCAAACATATAAAAAGCTACCCTTAATATATCTCTCTCTAAATAAAATTGTTTAAACCTAAGAAAATTAGATTCTTTATAAAATGAAAATTTTTTATCTCTTTCTTTTTTCATACCATATCCTTTTCAATTCTTCCTGGATCTTTTCTTTTATTCCATCAGGTGCAATCTTACCTCTTTTACTTTTATAATATTTTTCAACATTAGCTGCTACTATCTTTGATACCCTATATTTCTCTTTCTCATCTGTCCTTAACATTTTCCTATCTAGTCTCGATAGATCTTTATATATTTGTTCTGATTTTTGTATTCCAAATAATAATCTTACTATTCCTTCTGCTAGAACCATTTCACGAGGGCTACTCATTTTTACCCCCCAATACTTTATTAGCAGAATCTACAACATTCCTATTAGTTATAGCATCAAACTTCTTACCTTTTTCTTCTCTAAACGAAGCCCATTTTTTTGCCAAGCTTTTACGTCTATCTTTTGGAATTTTTTTTCTTAACTTATTATATTCTTTTTTAAAACTGTCCATAAAAACAAAACTATAAGCTAGGGACTCAAGTTTTTGTTCACTTTTATCTAATATTTTAGCAGTAGCCTTTACAACTTTCTTAATGTCTCTATCTTTAATACTTTTTAAAAGCTCATTTTGGTCTGCCTTAACTTTTCTAATGTCACCTACTATTTTTTTAAGTGAATAGCCCCTTCTACCACCCACTATAATTCCTCCATAATTTCAAATATATTTTTTGTATATCTCTTTTCTAAATTGTATACTTTAATAAGATTGTTAAAGACTAGAATAATAAATATTAAACTCGGGATTAAAGAGATGAACCTATATAGCGAGCATAATAGTAAGCAAATTACACCTGATATAAATAATGATACACTTGTATAAAATAATATCCAGAATCTGACTACGTAAAATATTTTCTGTAATTTTAAAAGCTCTTTGACATTATGTCCATCACTCTCCAAAATATGTAAATAATTTAGATAAAAAATAAACATAAAGGAGAAATGATGGACACAAATAAGGAT
>Ga0315533_1001886_pt1 | contig 15318 bp, 16 predicted proteins | sample SalMarSW160130MG_FD_203081 | JGI IMG/M metagenome (GOLD analysis project Ga0315533, IMG submission 203081) | Salt marsh sediment microbial communities from the Plum Island Ecosystem LTER, Massachusetts, United States - Salt Marsh Sediment SW1601-30 ...
GATAGTGCCGCTTCGCCCATAATTGTTGCCAGCTCCTCCGCCTCCTTGCCGCGGGCATAGGCGGCGTAAAGCTGATTGTAAAGGTCGGCGTGGTCCTCTCGCGTTTTACCCTCCCCGATACCTTTATCTTTAAGCCGTGACAAGCTCGGCAGAACGTCCACCGGCGGCGAAATTGCCTTCCTGTGCAGCGGGCGTGACAGGATAATCTGCCCTTCGGTGATATAACCGGTCAAATCCGGCACAGGATGGGTCTTGTCGTCCTCGGGCATTGTCAATACCGGCACCATCGTGATAGAGCCGCTTTTGCCCTTGATTCGCCCCGCCCTTTCATAGACAGTCGCCAAATCCGTGTAAAGGTATCCCGGATACCCTCGTCGGCCCGGCACCTCCTTTCTGGCGGCGCTGATTTCCCTCAACGCCTCGCAGTAGTTGGTCATATCATTTAAGATTACCAGAACGTGCATATCCAGCTCGAACGCCAGGTACTCGGCGGCGGTAAGTGCAAACCTCGGCGTCGCTATTCGCTCAATCGCAGGGTCGTTTGCAAGATTGACGAACATCACCGCCCGCTCGATTGCGCCGGTTTCCTGCAGGTCGTTAATAAAAAACTGGGCCGCCTCGAACGTAATTCCCATCGCCGCAAAGACAACTGCGAACTGCTCACCTTTACCCAGAACCGTCGCCTGCCGGGCAATCTGAGCGGTTATCCGGTCGTGGGGCAGACCCGAGCCGGAGAATATCGGCAGCTTCTGACCACGGACGAGCGGATTTAAGCCGTCAATTGTCGATATGCCGGTCTGGATAAACTCGTTCGGGTAATCACGGGCATACGGATTGATTGGGTTACCGTTAATGTCCAGGCGTTTGTCCGGAATAATATCGCCGCCGCCGTCTTTCGGCTCACCAAGCCCGCTGAAGACCCTGCCCAATATGTCCGGCGAAACGGCCAATTCCAGCGGCCTGGCCAAAAACCGAACCGTGCTTCTGGCAACATCGATGCCCCGGGTCCCCTCAAAGACCTGAACGAGGACCTTGTCCCTCTCAACCTGCAGAATTTGGCCGTGCCGAATCGACCCGTCACCGGCCTCAATATCAACTATATGGCCGTACTTGGCCTCATCGACCATCTCGACTAACATCAACGGGCCGGAAATACTCGCAACTGTTTGATATTCCTTTATACCAAGCATCTCATACTCCTATTCCGTATCTCGGATTTCGTGAAGCATATCCCGCATTTTGCTTCACGCATTACGCACAACGCCACTCTTCAATTGTTTCATCTGCTCGTCAATAGTTTCTCTTATTTGAGCGATTTTAGTCATATCGCTTTCAGGGATATATTTTGCCCTTGCGATTTCTTCCCGCACGGCCAGCTTGAAAATCTCGGCGGTTTCAACCCCCTCCTCAATGGCCGCAAGGGCGCTGCTCTCGAAGTGCAAAACTGTTTTCAACATCTCGTACTGCTTATCTATCGATGTATATGTGTCAACCTCATGGAAGGCATTTTGATGCAGGAAGTCCTCACGAATCGACCGTGCCGTCTCCAGCGTCAGCCGGTCTTTGGGTGACAGTGCCTCGGCGCCGACCAGCCGAACAATCTCGAGAAGCTCGGCCTCCTGTTCCAGCAAACCCATCGCTCTTACGGTCAGCCCTTCCATCTCCTCGCCTTTATCCTTATCCTCGAAGCAGTATTTCAGGTATTCTTTATAGAACGAATAACTCGTCAGCCAATCGATGGCAGGAAAGTGTCTCTGGTAGGCAAGCCGGCCCATCAGCGACCAGAAGACCTTGACCACATGCAGTGTCGCCTGAACCACCGAATCCGACAAATCACCGCCAGGCGGACTGACCGCACCGATAACCGATAATGTCCCCTCACGCTCGCCGCCGCCGAGGCATTCGACCCGGCCGGCCCTCTCGTAGAACGATGCAATCCGGGCCGCTAAATATGCGGGATAACCCTCTTCAGCCGGCATCTCTTCCAGCCGGGTCGATATCTCTCGCATCGCCTCAGCCCATCGGCTGGTGCTGTCGGCCATCAAGGCCACCGTGTAGCCCATATCCCGGAAATACTCCGCTATGGTAATACCCGTATAGACCGACGCCTCTCTGGCCGCTACGGGCATATTCGACGTGTTCGCAATCAGCACCGAGCGCTTCATCAACGGCTCACCGCTGTGAGGGTCTTTCAGCTCCGGGAACTCGGTCAGCACGTCCGTCATCTCATTGCCGCGCTCTCCGCAGCCGACATAAACAACGATGTCCGCATTGACCCACTTGGATAATTGATGCTGAACGACCGTCTTTCCCGTTCCAAAAGGCCCCGGCACACAGCCGGTGCCGCCTTTGGCTATCGGGAAAAAGGTATCAATGACACGCTGGCCTGTAACGAGGATACTATTCGGTGCAAGCCGATTTTTAACGCCCCTCGCATTGCGGACAGGCCACTTCTGCATCATCTTTATTTCGCTAATCGCACCATTCTCACCAGCCACAGTAGCAATTGTTTCCTCAACCGTATAATCACCTTCCTTTATTTGCTCTATCTTTCCTTCTATGCCGGCCGGCACCATAATCTTATGATTTATCAGCGTCGTTTCGACAACCTCACCTATTATGTCGCCGCCGCCCACCACCTCACCATCTTTCACTGTCGGCTTGAAGTGCCATTTCTTTTCCCTGTTCAGCCCCGGCATTGTGCTTCCTCTGCTCATAAATTCACCTTCGGCCTCCGCCAGCAGATTCAAAGGTCTCTGGATGCCGTCATAGATACTTTCAATCAGCCCAGGCCCTAACTCGACGCTCAACGGCGCCTCCGTATCAACTACGGGCTCGCCGGGGCCTATGCCGGTGGTCTCTTCATACACCTGTATCGAGGCCGTATCGCCTTTTAATTCCACGATTTCGCCTATCAGGGCCTGCTTCCCCACCCGAACAACGTCGTACATTCGCGAACCGGTCATACCTTCAGCAACAACGACAGGCCCCGCAACCTTGATTATTTTCCCTTCTCTTGTCTCGCCCATTATTAAGACCTCTCGTATATGCGTTTATGCGTTTATGCGTTTATGCGTTTATGTGTTGCACTATCTACTCATTCACTTATTCTTGGATTTAAGATACTTGATAAAGCTTAAAGTCATTCTTCTTAAAGCTTCGACTTCTTCAAGCAGCTTATCTGCTTTTAAATATCTCAATTTTTCAGCAATTATCAGTTGGGTTTCCACCTCGGATAGTGAACCTAATGAAACATATAAAAACTGAATAAATTCTTTTTTGGAAAACCGGGCAGCGCCTTCGGCGATATTGCTTGGATAAGATATTGCTGCCCTCCTTATTTGCGATGTCAAACCATAAATCTCTTCCTTTGGAAAGCTGGTTGTAGTCTTGTAAATTTGCTCAACAAATCCAATGCCACGCTTCCAAATGTCTAAGTCCTTATGCGTCTTCACAGAACTCATACCCTCATTTACTCATTCACTCATCCACTCATTCACTTAAAATATTGACGCCGGTAGCCATTTTAAGCGTCTCGCCCAGCGCCCTCGTTGCAAAACCGCTGGGCTCGGCGGTAAACGGCACGACCACGATGCAGGGTATTGGCAAATCCTGCTGGGCCGAAAAAACATCCTCAACCATTGGTGCTACATTTTCGGCAACTACCACCAAGGCATATTTGCCGTCGATTATCCTACCGGCATTTTCGACAATGTCACCCGCCGCTTCGCCCACGGCGAACGTATCTAATCCCATTGCCGAGAACGGCATCACAAAATCCGAATCACCTAAAACCGCAACTTTACCTTCCATATTTCGTATCTCGTATCTCGTGAAGCGTATTTCGTATTTCGGTTCCTATTTTATGAAGTACGCTCAATTAAGTTTCTTAATCAAGTTTCTGAGCATGCGAGACTCGTGGTCAAGTTTTTCCAGTAGATAAGTTTTTTTCTGTTCATCAATGTATTTTAACTCTACGGCTATCTCGATTTGCGTTTCCAACTCGGCACAGGAACCTAATGCTATGTACAAAAACTGCTTATATTCTTTATTGTGAAACCTATTAAAACCTTCAGCTATATTTGATGGTATAGAAATAGAACAACGTTGCATTTGACTGACCAAACCATAAAACTCCTGCTTAGGAAAACCATCTACGGCTTTGTACACATCTTTTACGATTTCTATGCCCTTCTTCCACACGTCCAAATCTCTGAAATTTTTAATCTTTTCAACCATAATGCTTCGTATTTCGCATCTCGTGTTTCGTCCATTTCACGTAATACGCTTCACGCTTCACGCTTCACGATATTCGGTCCAGAATAAGTTTCCTGTCCAGTGAATTCTTCTTCGCTGTCAGTATCAGCCGAACAGCGCGAATCTCATTTTCTTTGGCCAACAGATAAGCGATAATCGGCTGGGGCCCGACGGTAATCTGAATAGTTGTCTTCAGAAAGCCGGTTAAGTACTCCTCACACTGTCGCTCAAGCGCTAAAAAAGATTTATCAGACACTAAGTAATTGGCGCCTGTTTCGACAACTCGATGGTGAGGCGTTACGAAAAACAACGACCCCAGCGCCTCATAGCCGACACTTAGCCCCCCTTTCAGCCGCTCCAGTCCAATAAAGCCGCCTTCCAGAAAGACGCCACGCTGCTCGGATTCGGTGAATTTGATCCGAAGAAGCGTGCGTATGTTCGTCAAGTCAATCTGTATCCTGAAAAGCCCCAGCAGAAAGATGCTCTTTAGCCGGCGCGCCTCCTTTAGATTGTACTCGGCCTGGAACCGGTCGATTACATAATCAACCCGCCGTATATCCTTGTCTTTATAGTAGGCAAGGACCGCCTGCTCTGCGGACTCGGCCATATAGTCGGGAAACAGCCCGTAATTTTCTTCCTCGAAAACCGCCTTAAACAACTCGGCTGCCACGTTACCCTCATCGCTGTAATCCGCCCCTACCGGTCTTTCCGTCAATGCTCGCCGCAGCGCCAACCGCAGGTTCGCAAAGTCGTCCCGCGTCCTAAACAGTTCTACAACCGGCTTATCAATCATAAGCTCCGCAAAGAGCTCCCGCACCGCTTTTCTTCTAAGCCGAAGCACATCTTCAACTTCTGCAAAGTCCCTGCCGCCCTGCGCGACGGCGTATTCGGTCGATGCCAACAGCTCGACCGCCTGTTCAATGCTTTCAGAATTGGCCATATCCAACAGCGTTGTTCTGCCGAGCATCTGCGTCTCGAGCACCCGTATATGAGCAGTCTCAATGACGTACCGCCAGTCGTCGGTACCGACCGAAGGGTACGTGTAGAAATCCAAAAAAGTCTGTTGCGAAGTTATCGTCATTGCGACTTGTTTCCAAACAACTCTTTTGCTAATTCGATTTCGAGCTCTTTTCGCGCCCGCGTCAGCAGAACATTGAAAGTAACATTATTATTTATCCTGCCGCGTCTTAAAACGAAACCTCCTCCTATGTTGCCCCTTTCATCAGCTAACCTTAAATTGCCTTTATAGCCGCAGCCCAACTGACGATTAACCTGCTTGATAAACTCGTGGTCGATTCGCTTTTCTTCCTCATCGATGATAACCTCTTCGTCGCCCGTTTCGACCACTTCAGACATCAGCTTCGCCATAAGTTTGCGATACTGGTCATCAGGCAGACTTCCCAGCCGCTGCCGTGCCTGCGCAAAGACCTCATCGAGTATTTTCCTCTTCTCTGCAAGAAGCTGTTTTGCAATGTCCATCCGCCCCTTCGCCAACAGATGTGATTTTTTGCTTTGTGCGGCTCGCAGACCAAGGGCTTCTGTTTGCTTTTTAAACTCGTCTAATTGCTCGGCGAGTTGCGCCTGCTCATCAGCTTCTTTTTCCTCGGCCTGCTGTTTTATCTTCTCGGCTTCGGCTTTCGCGTCAGCTAAAATCTTTTCTACTACTTCTTCAGCTCCCATAGTTTCGTATCTCGCATCCTTGTGCCTGCAAAACCTGTCCCCGACGCCGATCGGGGAGCAGGTATTGGGTTTCGTATTTTGCTTCGATAATCAGTCCTTTACCCGACCACCGGCCAATTAATGCCAAACAGCAGCATAAAGATGGTTACCAGCAGTCCCAGAACAGCATAAATTTCAACCATAACGGCATATACTACGCCCGCCTTAAATGCCATCTCGGGCTTTTTTGCAGCCATCAATATACCGCCTGCACAGACCCTGCCCTGCAGGATAGCGCTTATCAGACCGGCAAACATAATAGGCAAACACGCTACCAGAACTTCCACCCCGAGTGCCGGGCTTAAATCCACCACACCCCCCTCGCCGAAGAAGTTGAGCTTGAGCATCACAAGAAAGGCCGCCAAAAAGCCGTAAAAGCCCTGCGTGCCCGGCAGCACCACCATAATAAACATCTGCCCGTATCTTTCCGGCTTCTCGCTTAAGACACCCGTGGCGGTCCTGCCGGCAATACCGACACCGACCGCCGAGCCGATACCCGCCAATAAAGCCGCTAATCCCGCACTGAACAAAGCCAACGTCAATCCTAAATCCATCGTTAAACCTCCTTTCGTATCTCGTGAAGCGTATCTCGTATTTCGCCTTATGTTTCACGAAATACACTCAATTAAGTTTTTTAATTAAGTTCCTGAGCATACGAGACTCATGGTCAAGCTTCTCCAGTAAAGAAGTTTTCTTCTGTTCATTTATGTATTTTAGCACCACGGCTATTTCGATTTGCGTTTCCAACTCGGCACAGGAACCCAATGCTACGTACAAAAACTGTTTATATTCCTTATTGTGAAACCTGTTAAAACCCTCGGCTATATTCGATGGTATAGAAACAGAACAACGCTGCATTTGGTTGGCTAAACCATAAAACTCTTGTTTAGGAAAACCATTCACGGTTTCGTACACATCTTTAACAATTTCTATGCCTTTCTTCCAGACGTCCAAGTCTCTAAAATTTCTAATCTTTTCAATCATATCTATAATTTCGCTTCACGCTTCACGCTTCACAATACAAACGTGTTTATACTCCTTGCTCAGCGGCTCAAACGCCCTGCCGCCACCGACAAAAAACTTCGGGAAAAACTCCACATACTGAAGCCGCAACGTATGAACAAACGCGCTCAGACCCGATATCGCTATATTGAATCCATGCCCTCCGACAAGCACTAATATGCACACTGCCACGCCTAATCCGTAAGGTATATCCAGTGCAATCTTGGCCATAACATTTATTGCCATCGCCAATCCGGCTGTAACCATACCAAGTGCCATCAATCTCAAGTAACTGAGCACATCGCCCATATAGAATATCGCGCTAAATAAGCTGTACACTCCCATACCGATTCGACCTGCCCAGCCGCCCTGACGCTGGCTGAACAAAAGGATTACCCCTGCCGGAATAAGCGCCAGCTTCCCAAACAGCCCGCCGATTTCAGCCGAGACCATCCCCGCCTTGCCAACTCCGAAAATAACAATCGAATTGAGCATAACCAGCCAGGTCAACTGGTCGCACACCGCAGCAACATATTCCTTACGCCTTATATTGTGCGCAAACGCAATCAAAAGTCCCGCCATAATCTGCCCATAGCCAAGCACAATCGACAATCCGAAGAACATCATCGGCTTCTCGAGCGGGTCAAACCACATCATCTTCTCCCGCAGCGGCTTCAAGGCAGGTACAAACTGCTGCACAGCGTCACCGAACCACCCGCCCGTCAGCGCACCGGTAGCGATAGTAAAAACCGCACAAATACCCAGCATCCAGCACAGCTTCTTGTCACCCTGCATATTCCTTATGAAGAAGGCCATCAGGGCGATAATAACAAGTCCGTAACCGGCATCGGTCAGACACAGTGCAAAGAACAGCGCAAAGAACGGCGCCAGGAACACCGTCGGGTCAACCTCGAAGTGCTGAGGCATACCGTAAAGGCGGGTTATTACCTCAAACGGCTTAATGATATTTTTATTTTCTATCTCGACCGGAATTTCTTCGCCCTCGGCCGGCTCAATTCTGCTCAAACTCGATGCCTTAAACCTCGAGACCACCTCTTCGAGTCGGGAGAAATTCTTCTCCTTGGCCCAGCCCTCCAGAATAACCGTCTGCGCAGTGGCCGGCGCCGCCTTTTCGGTCTGCTCTCGCGAAAGCAGATTGCTGTAGTGGTCGTCGAGGATTTGCAGCTTGAGTATATCCTCAGCCAAAGTCGCCGCCTCGTTGTTGAGAGACCGCAGCTGATTCTCTGCCTCTTCCAGTTGGCTGCGGTGCTCCTTTAACATCTCTGTGACGGTACCGCTCATACCCTCGAAACTGACCGGCTCGAACTCCGCTGAACGAAGCAGCTTCTGTGCCTCAGCGGCGTTCTCATTAACACATACGATAAGGCAGGCGACCCTGTTGCCGCTCGTGCCCACCTGCTGGACAGCACCATTGAGCTCAGCCAGTCTTTCAGCCAATTGTTCGATTTGGCCCGCAGCCAGCAGACCGACAAAACAGCTCGATGTCCGCAGCCCAGTAAGCTGCTCCACCGGCGTCCCCAGCGCCTGCCAGGGCTCCAGCTTCGCCAGAATCTCACTCGCCTTCTCCGACCTGCTTTTGGCCTGCTCCATCGCCTTCACGCATCTTTCGCTGCGCTCAACAATTTCGGAAATCCGCCTGTCCGTCACTGTGCTGGCATAAGCACGTTCATCGACAATCGCTCGCGGAGAAAAAATGCCGGCAAGACCCCCGGGTGATTTTGAATAGTTCTTTAGAAACGCTATAGTCCCGTTGAGACGGTTTAAGGTCTGCTCAATATCCCTCGGTCGTTCCGCCTCGGTGGCCAGCTCGGGCATATCCCTGCTGACCGTCGCCTCTTCCGAGTTTAGTATCTGACAGATGCCCTCACGCTGAAGGGCCTCCAGAAGCTCCGTCGCCTCCGAGCGGTGGCTGATAATAATCACTTTTGCCATTCGGGAAATGGCCATAGTTATCCTTTCAAAGTGCCTAAAGCTGTGGTCCGCCGCAAGCGGATTAACTTTAGTTCACTTTAGCTCACTTTAGCCACTTTAGCTCACTTTAGCCACTTTAGCTCACTTCAAATAATTCATTACCTTTGCCACTGCCGAGCCCATTTTACCGGCTGTCCCTTCACGTAGCTGTTGACGCTGCTTCTCGGCCTCTGATTTGAGATTTTCAACCTCCCCAAGACCCTGTTTCTCGGCCTGCGCGACAGCGGCCTCTATCGCCCTTTTCCTCTCCTGCTCAGCTTCTGTCAGCGCCTGCTGGCGGCCCTGGCGCGCTTCATCAGCATATCCGGCCGCATCGGCCCTGGCCTGTTCGATAATCTGTTGTGCCTGTGCCTCGGCCTGTTTAATCTTCTTTATCAATTCCATCGCCATTTCCTAACAACTTGGAAAACGCTTTTAACAAACAGCGCATTAAGAATATTATCGATAGATTACCACAAATATTAAGTTTTTTAATTACAGAAGCTTATCAATCTTTGCAACAAGTTGCTTTATATGCTCAAGCGATTTCTCAAACTGCGCCAGTTCATCTTCATTGAGATTAAGCTCGATTACCCTTTCGACACCGCCCTTTCCCAGCACAACCGGCACACCGACAAAATATCCGCCGGCGTCATATTCACTATCACAATAAGCGCAGCACGACATTACGCTCTTCTTGTCTTTCAGGATTGCCTCAGCCATCTTAACTACGCCGGCGGCCGGCGCATAATAGGCGCTGTAGCCCAGCAGCTCCACCACCTCGCTCCCGCCTTTTCGCGTCCGCTCGATTAACGCTGCGACTGTCTCTTCATCGAGCAGTTCGGTTGCCGGTATTCCGCTAACCGACGTAAATCTTGGTAAGGGCACCATATCATCACCGTGCCCACCCATTAAAACCGGCTTTATATTCTCCACGCTTACACCGAGCTCGGTTGCTAAAAAGTAGCTGAACCGTGCGCAGTCCAGGACACCGGCCATCCCCATAACCTTATTTTTTGCAAACCCGCTCACCTTCGCAGCAACGTACGTCATCGCATCAAGCGGGTTGCTGACGACAACAATAATGCTGTCGGGGCAATACTCAGCTATTCTTTCGCTGACATCCCTGACGATTTCGGCGTTTTTCGCTAACAGGTCGTCCCTGCTCATACCGCCCCTGCGGGGCATCCCGCTCGTTACGATGACGATATTGCTGTCTGCGGTCCTTTTCCAGTCGGTCGTGCCGATGATATTGCAACTGTAAAGCCCAACGCCGGCCGCCTCGGCAATATCCAGTGCCTTGCCCTCAGCAAGCCCTTCAACAATATCAACAAGCACTATATCACCCAGCTCCCGTGTTGCCGCTATATGTGCGGTCGTTGCACCGACATTGCCCGCTCCGACTATTGTTATCTTGTCTCGACTCACAAGAAATCTCCATAAAACCATAAACTTTGGTTAAACCACCGAATTTTGCCCGATTATATGCAAAAACCAACCCATTGCTAATAAAAAATCCGGCCGACCCGTCTCCGACTACGCTAAATGCTTTACCTTCGCTGCTAAATGACCTGTATTTTGCGCTTGTGTTGCCTTCTTAGTACCTTGGCGGTTATAATTGCTATCGTATATAGTAGGGTAATCAAAATGCGGATAGTGTTCACCTTTATCATTTTGCTGCTGGCAGCCGGCGTCTTCATCTTGGCAGGAACCGCTTTTCTGGCTGCATATACTCAAAGGAAAGGACAAGCTATGGACAAAGAAGAAACTGTTCCCACGCTCGATGTTAACAACCTCACCATCACAGTTGTTTACGACAATAATCCATACAAGCAGACACTGAAGACTGCCTGGGGTTTCTCCTGCCTGATAACCGGCACCGAAAAAACCATTTTGTTCGATACCGGCGGAGACGGTGAGCTTCTGCTCGGCAATATGGAAAAGTTAGCAATCGCCGCTGACAGCATAGATACGGTTGTTCTCTCTCACATTCACGGCGACCATACCGGCGGATTGGGCGGTTTCCTCCAAAAGAACCCCCAAGTTACTGTCTATCTGCCAAAATCATTCCCGGAGAGATTCAAAGATGACATCCGAAGATATGGAGCAAAAGTAATTGAGGTCGAGCAGTCCTTAAAAATCTGCGAAGACGTTTATTCCACCGGCCAGCTCGGAATATGGATAAAGGAGCAGTCCTTAATCGTCAGGACAGATAAGGGTTTGGTAACAATAACCGGCTGTGCGCACCCGGGCATTGTAAAAATCGTAAACCCCGTTAGAAGCTCCTGCCAGTGGGAAACAGATGCCGAGTGCCTCACTTCTAACGGGGTAAATACGGCAAAGCAATTGCTAAAAGACGACGTTCTCTTGGCAATGGGCGGCTTTCACCTCGAATGGGCATCGGCAGGTAAAATCGAAAAAATCATTTCAGCTTTCAAACAATCGCCCGTGCGATATGTCGGCCCCTGTCACTGCTCCGGCAATAAGGCGCGAACATTATTCGAGAAACACTTTGGCAAAAACTACATAAGCATCGGCGCAGGAAAGGTAATAACCGTCGCCGATTTACAATAAAACCGCTTTCGTTTTTTGCAGGTTTACAGGTACTGGTGGACGGTCTGTAGCTGTCGATTTAGGCAGAGTAAATAAACAAGATAAGCCAGCAGCACCCCTACCTGCTCAACTTAGGGGGATTACGTTATACAGGAAACCCCAAACCTTTCTTGTTCACATCAGAGTTATAGAATTTGTTAAGTTTGTCTTCAAGGTATGCCGATTATTATGTATAGACTGCCCGCATCTTTCGTGATTAGACAAAATAATCAACGCCTCGGCGCTGATAAACAAACACAAATATTTAACATGAAAGTGCGGGCGGTTTTATTTCCCTCGTGCTTCCAAACGCTTTGCGATGTCCCGCATCTGTCGGTGAAGGTAGAATAAGTAGATAAAATAAACCAACCAGACCACTGTAAATGCCAGACAAAGATAATACATCGATAACGTCTCCGCCTAAAGTTTCACATCTATTTCATTTTTTATTTTTAACGTATCGCTTCTAATCCATATCAAAAGCGACGCCAAAAGGGCCGTCCCGCAGACAGCCAGGCCAAAAGCTAAGTACTGCCGGCCGGTCTGGAAGCTGAAACTCGGTTGATGAATGTCACGAATAAACCGGGCGCTGATAAATATAAGAGGGACATCTATAAATGCGATGATGCCGAAAACCGCGCAAATTGCCTCTTTTCGCCGTTCGCTGGTAAAACCGGCCCTCAACACAAGGTAAGCGGCATACAGAAACCATAGAACCGCCGAGCTAATCAATCTCGGGCTGGGCGTCCACCACAGGCCCCACTCGGCGCGGGCAAAAATCGAACCTGTCGCATTCAAAACCGTCGCAAGAACCAGCCCGACCTCCGCCGATGCCGCCGCCACGTAGTCCCACGCCTGTCGTTTTGTCCTTAAATACTGTATCGAACATATAAACAGCACACAGAAGCAGGCAACCGAACATATCGCCGCAGGGGCGTGAATATAAATGATATTACGGCAAACGGGCTCGACAGCAGCAACTGTCAGTACCGCAAAACCTGAAATCAAAATTACACAGAAGCTAAAAACCAAAAGCCAGACCCGCATCTCTTTCTCCTATTCCGCAACCACAAATCCGAACAGCAGCCAGCAAACGGTAATAAATATCGCATCGAAGGCCGCCAGAAATCCCACAGCCGTCTTGAAATCACCGACCATAGCCAATGCACCGGCACCTGCCGCTTCGCCCCCTGCCGGGCCGAACAGTAACAACAAACCCAAAATCGCCGGTATCATCAGAGGCGCAAGTGCCGCCATCACGAGTATGCTCAACAGACAATTTGCCGCCTTTGTTCCCTCTACCGCACATCCCAACAATGTCCCTAAACTCGATATGCCGACATTGATAAGCATCAGGACCACAGCAAGTCCCAGCCAATCGCCGTTTACACTTACCCTAAAAAGCACAAAAACCACCGGCACAGCGACCAGCTCGAAAATACACAGCATAGAGATGTTGACCAGCAGTTTGCCGATGTAAATGTCGCCGGCATCCACCGGCGCCAGAAGCAGACCGCTGATGCAATCATTTTGCCGCTCGACGGCAAAACTCCTCTCGCTGGATAGGATTACAGAAAACAATAGCGCTACAAGCAAGACCGCAGCGGCGATAACCGGCTTATCCACCGCCGACCCCTCTGTAGCAAGCCGGAAAACCCACGCTACCAGCACACCGAACACAATCATAGCCGGCAGAACCTGCTTTGCCCTGAATTCGCTGACCATATCCTTAATAAATATCGCCTTTATGGCATTTGCGAAACTGCTCAAGAGTTTTTCCTCGCATATAAAAGATAATCCCCTGCGAAATCAGCGGCATTTATCTCGGCAACGCTCGCATTAAAAATCAGCTTACGGCCGTCCAGAACCGCCACCTGTTCGCAGCATTGCAGGCCAAAACCGACATTATGTGTTGTCATCACGACCGTCCCGCCGTCATTTTTGAAGTTCCGTAGCGCCCCAACAAAATGCTCACCTGCCTCGGCATCCAGCCCCGTAAATGGTTCGTCCGCCAGCAGAACGGCCGGTTCGTGAACCAGCGCCCTAACAATAGCCAGACGCTGCATCATCCCACGCGAGAGAATCCCCGCAATATCGTAACGATACGGCGTCAATGCCGTCTCTTCCAGAAGTTTTTCTATACGGGGCTTACTGTTCTTGACGCCATAAAGCGCAGCAAAAAATCGAAGGTTTTCGATAACGGTCAACTGCGGATAAACAAAACTTTTATGAAATATCGCCCCGATTAGCGGTTTGATTTCCTGCGCTTGGCGTCGCACATTAAATCCGCAGACCTCCACCGCACCCTCATCGGGCTTTAACAGGGCGGCGATTATCCTGAGCAATGTGGTTTTGCCGGCTGCATTGGGACCGCAAATGCAAAGCCCCTCGCCGCCTGTCAGCCGAAAACTTATCCCTTCCAGCACAACTCGTCCCCCGAAAGATTTGCATACACCTGCAAGGTTAATTACCGGCACTTGGTTCGAGGGACCTTGTAACTTTTCGCTCATTACTTTTTATCCGGTTTCTCCACCGTCTTTAGTCTGGCCTTATACTTTGACTCACACCTCGTCAATATCTGGCTGGCCCTGAACAGCCCCTCTGCACCGACGCTGCCTTCGACGAGCACCTCTTTGTCGTCTGTAAAATTTTGCGGCACCGGCCCGTAATACCTGGCCGCTATGCTGTTTTCTTGACCGGCCAATTCGAAATCAAGCTGCATCTTCTCCGGGTCTCTCACCACACTGCCTTTTTTAACCCGGCCGGCAAGACGTATAATCCGGCTGTCGTCAATCTTGCCGGCTTCGGCTGCCGTCTGCTCTGACGTCCTGACAAATCGGCTCTCGACAAACTCATCCACCGAGTAGTAATACGCCCACGAGGATTCAATCACCTCTACCAGCAGGTATCCGACCGCCGTGCCAATGACAATAGTGCTGATAATAACCTTTGTTATCCTTCTTGTATTCACTGTGTTTCCTTGAAACCTGAAAATCGTCTGCTTAATAATCTACGCTAATTGGCCGATAATTGCAACATAGCAAATTTAGATGAAGCGCTCTATCCGGCACATAAGAGATGCTTACTTGACAGATTGTTCCGGACTGTGGAAAATAAAACGTAGAAAACTCAAAACCCAAATGCAGAAAGGAAAACCGATGCGTTTGGTTGTAAAACAGGCCGATGAGGTCGTCAACAAGTTCCGATTCACCGCAGGCCCCGTCTATATCGGCCGACTTGCAAACAGCCAAATCCTTCTGCCGGACAGAACGGTATCGAGACAGCACGCCGTAATCTTTAAAACGCAGGACGGAAAATGGATGCTCGAAGACCTCGATTCCGCAAACAAAACATTCCTCAACGACCGCCAAATCCAAAAAACCGAGATTAAAACCGGCGACCGTATCCGCATAACCGAGTTTACCATTGAAGTTAATCTCGAAGACGACACCGAAGCCGACAAATCAGTTCATCTCGAAGATACACTTATAGCCGTCCCTCGCGGTCCTCAGATTATAAAAAGAGACATAGATACCGAGCACGCTGCCGATATGAGACTGCCGGCCGGACGGGCAAAGGATTTTGCCGTCGCCGCCGAGGCAATATGCGAGGCCGACGGACTCGACGAGATACTCCAGGCCTTATTACATATTACGGCCAGACAGTTCAACGCATACCGCACCTGGTGTGCCTTAAGGAACCAGCCCACCGGCCCGATGACCTCTCACACGGGAAAAAACCAAAACGGCGATCCGGTACAAATAAGCGAAATAAAGC
>Ga0315533_1001887_pt1 | contig 15310 bp, 12 predicted proteins | sample SalMarSW160130MG_FD_203081 | JGI IMG/M metagenome (GOLD analysis project Ga0315533, IMG submission 203081) | Salt marsh sediment microbial communities from the Plum Island Ecosystem LTER, Massachusetts, United States - Salt Marsh Sediment SW1601-30 ...
TTTATGGGCGCCGGGTTTTGCTTTTCACGATTCACCTCGGCTTTGTGCTGTGCGACGCTGGGAGTCACGCTTGTTTTTGCCGGTATGATTCTGCTTTTGTTGTATAAAGCAGCTATGCCTGTAAGCGACATCGGCAATAAGCAATCATTTTATGCCGCCGTCTTTATTGTAATGACGGGCTTTGGCACGATTGAGCAGTTGTTGCTTTCTCAACACATCAAAGAAAAGCCGGCAAGAAAAAAACAAACAGATAGGCGAGGTAAGGACGAACCCGACGAAACAGCACAGAGCTGGCGGACTTCGTAATTTGCGTTGAGGGATTTTATAATAACTCAAACTGACTGTCGGTCAGTTTGAAAGTGCAAAAATCAAAGTTAAAAATGCAATCCGCCTTCGCATAAAGCTACGGCGGACAAGAATTGTGGAATCCCGACTCTGTCGGGATGGCTATTTAAATTACTCAAACTGACCGACGGCCAGTTTGAAAATGCAAGAATCAAAGTGCAAAATGCAAAATTGCGGAACCCGCCTGACGGCGGATACCTATTTTATTATATTTTATGAGAAACATAATGTATTGTTAAAAGTCAACTTACATTTAACATTTGTTGCAAATCGGTCAGTTTGAGTAAATTATTAAGGAGCAAAGTAATGGATGTTATTACTATCCTTGCCCAGGCAGTCGAAACTGCGGGCCAGGGACAGCAGCCACCACAGCCGGCAGAAGAGGCGGCAGAGGCAATTGTCCCAATCGACTTGATTTGGGAGCATATTATCTCGCTGAATCTGGTGGAGGCACTGGCGTTTATGTCCTTTGGCGCGGTCTGTCTATTCTACGGCTGGCGCATCTTCAAGATACTGGTTACGATAAGCTTCGGGCTGATTGGTTTATTGGCCGGCATACAGTTAAACAGACTGCTTATCGGGGGCAACGCCATCTGGCTGGGCGTTATATTTATGGTAGCTCTCGCATTTCTCTCCGTGCCGTTGATGCGATGGGCGGTATGCGTATTGGGGGCGATGGCGGGAGGGGTACTCACATCCGGGATATGGTACGCCTCTCCACTGGCCGAGCAATACATCTGGGCAGGCGCCCTCATCGGCGTCGTCGCAGGCGGTATGATTTCCTTCATCATCTTCAAATATGCGGTTATCCTGTTCACGAGTTTGGCCGGCAGCTCATTGATTGTTATGGCAATCCTGGCGATAATGTATCAGTATCTCGGCGCAGCGGAACAGGCCGAACAACTGGTATTTACCCACAAGTGGTCTATGCCCGTGATGTTGGTGATACCGATGGCGGTGGGGATACTTCTGCAGAACAAGTTCATCAAAGGCACAAAGAACTGGAACATTTAGGTTTTCTTTATCGGGCTTTAAGCCGCGAACTAAAGTATTCGGTTACAACAGCAGTCATCTGCCGTATCCCATATGCAGATTCGGTTTTTCGCTTGACAAATTGAAGTAAATAAGCTACAATTTAGGTTTAATATCCTGCCTTTGCCCATCGGAGGGGATGTAAGGTATTAATTGCACTTCAGGGTTAAAGAACAATCAGAGAAAGGAGAACTAAAAATGGCTAAGAAATCACTGTATCTTGCAGTAGTAAGCATTTTGCTGGTAGCAGCCGGGCAAGGTATCATCCGGGCAGACACTCCCATAGACCATCAGGTAGAACAACAACGTCCCATCAAACTTGGTGCAAGCGGGGTAAATATCAATGACAGCAGCAGTCGCTATTGTTGCGGTGGAACTTTGGGTGCACTGGTGCAGGATGCCACCGGCACTCAGTACATTCTCAGTAATAATCACATATTGGCACGCACAAACGGTGCCTTATTGGGGGAGCAAATCATTCACCCCGGTCTTATCGACCAGCATACACCGCCCGACTGGGACCCCGTCTGTTACGAGGACGAGAACGATACTGTTGCTTACCTTAGCGATTTCGTCCCGATTCGGTTTAAAGAGGGAAAGTTTACACCGCGCAACCAGGTCGATGCCGCAATTGCTGAGGTGGTGGATGGGGCAGTGGAACCCAATGGGGCCATCCTGGGTATCGGCGTGCTCAGTTCCGAGACCGTAAAGGCAAGACCCGGCCAAGCCGTCAAAAAGAGCGGACGGACCACGGGCCTTACCACCGGCATTGTCGCTGCTGTTCACGCCACCGTAGATGTTGCTTATTCGACGGAATGTGGAGGGCCGGCCACCAATGTGGCGCGCTTCAAGAACCAAATCTTTATAAAAACAAACGGCTTTGCCGGGGGCGGAGACAGCGGCTCGCTTATCGTTGAAGATGCTGCCTTGGAACCACGGGCGGTGGGATTAGTGTTTGCCGGCAGCTCCGATGGGGCTCTGACTGTTGCTAATCCTATAGATGCAGTCCTTAATGCCTTAGGCGTCGCTATGACAGGTGCAGCTTTGCCTGAGCCGGAAGCTTCAGGTACAATAACCGGCATAGTCACGAATAGTGCCGATGGCAGTCCTATCGGGGCGGCCACCGTCAGAGTAGACACCGGTGAGCTGGCGGCAACGGATGCCAACGGTATCTACATCATCACCGACGTCACGGTCGGCAATCATTCAGTAAAGGCGTCTGCTGACGGCTTCAAATTCCGGAAGAAAAGAGCAGCAGTTTATGAAGACGAGGAGACGATTCTGGATTTTGCCTTGAAGCCACACAAAGGGAAAGGGAAACCATCCCACCGGCCTGCGATTGGCCGTGCCGTCAAAGCAAAAAACCGCCACGAACGTAATATTCTCCAGATTGACGATGTGGTGGGTACCGGTGTGGGTCTGTCTGAAACAGGACAGCCGGTTATCGAGATTTATCTAAAAGAGGACTCCGCCAAAGCACGTGCACGAATCCCTGCAGCACTCGATAATATCCCTGTACGGGTGGTGGTAACCGGCCAGTTCGAAGCTTTTTAACGCACGTTTCGACGGGATAAAATCTGACTGCTCATAACTAATACCAGCCACAGCGTTATTGTGTGGGCCGATTTTGCCCTTGCAAAACCACCTCTGCGGCTTTACAATTCTTTTTTCGCCGGCAGGATTAAATTTCGATAGTTATATTTAGCCCCGCACCGTATGGTGCGGGGGTTGTTTAACCATTGCTGTGCCGACGATATCGAGAATCGAACTATGTTTGAGTCATTAACTGAAAAACTCAATTCGGTATTCCGGTCGCTGTCCGGCCGGGGCAAAATCACCGAGGCAAACGTCTCCGATGCTATGCGAGATGTCCGCAAGGCCCTTCTGGAAGCGGACGTCAGCTACAGCGTCGCAAAGAAGTTCTGCAAAGACGTAGCCGAGGCGGCCATTGGTGCCGAGGTGATAAAGAGTCTCCATCCCGGACAGGTCTTGGTAAAAATCGTCAACGACGAACTGACTAAGCTGATGGGCCCGGTCGATACCCGCATCTATCTTGTCTCGCCGGCGCCGACCATAATTATGTTAGCCGGGCTGCAGGGCAGCGGCAAGACCACAACTGCTGCGAAGCTCGGTAAATATCTGCTCGAAAAAGACAAAAGACCGCTTTTAGCCGCAGACGACCTGCAAAGACCAGCTGCCATCCAGCAGTTAATTATTCTCGGTGAGCAGTTGAATATCGACGTTTACAGCGAAGAAAGTACCAACTCGGTCAAGGTGGCAAAAAACGCAGTAAAACACGCCCGGGAAAACGGTTTCGACGTGGTTATCCTCGATACCGCCGGTCGGCTGCATATAGACAAAGAGATGATGACGGAGGTGGCTGATGTGGCAAAAGCGGTCGGCCCGCACCAGATTTATCTCGTCTGTGATGCGATGACCGGCCAGGACGCCGTCAACTCTGCCAAAGAGTTTAACGACCGGCTGGAACTCGACGGCGTTATCCTTACAAAGCTCGACGGCGACGCCCGCGGCGGAGCCGCTCTGAGTGTAAAGGCCGTTACGGGAAAACCAATCAAGTTCATCGGCGTCGGTGAAAAACTCGACAAACTCGAGGAATTCCACCCCGACCGTATGGCCGGCAGAATCCTCGGCATGGGCGATGTCGTAACGCTGGTCGAGAAGGCGCAAGAGCAGTTCGAGGCCGAAGAAGCGGAGAAACTGCAGGAGAAAATGGCCAAAGGCACCTTCGGCTTCGATGATTTTCTAAAGCAGACCCAGGCCGTAAAAAAGATGGGCGGTGTTAAGGATATGCTCAAGATGGTACCCGGCGCCGCAGGCCAGCTCGACGATATGGATTTTGACGACGGCGAACTGAAGCGAATGGAGGGGATTGTACATTCGATGACGTCCGCCGAGAGACGGCAGCCGGATATTATAGATTCGTCCCGCAGAAGGCGTATCGCCGCCGGCGCCGGCGTGCAAACCAACGATGTCTCCGGGTTGGTTAAGACATTCAGGCGGAGCCGCGATATGATGAAGGCGATTAGCGGCGGCAGTTTCGGCGGGCTCAAGAGTTTGTTTTCCGGCGGATTTAATATGGATACGCTAAGCGCCGCTATGGGAGGGGGCAGAAAAATCAAGCAGCGCTCGAAACGAAAGAGAAAGATTATACGAAAGGGGAAAATAAAACGGCGGTAAAGAAGAGGAATACTTAGATTATGAGATATGAAAAAACAGTCCCTTTTACTGCGGAACCAGCAGCCGCTTTAGAAATAGCAAAAACAACGCTTTTGCCAAGTGGATTCCAGATTACGGAAACTGCCCCAAACTCAATCACTCTTAAAGGCAATATCTTCTTCTGGTCTCAGATGCAGAACAATCCTTTATTAGGTGCTTCTGGAGTAAATATCCAAATAGACAACAGTACAATTTCGCTAAAAGCTGAATTGGGAACAATCACCAAAGTTATTATATTCTTGACTGTATTTATTGCGGGTATGGCGGTCTTGATGACAACCATTTTCGCTCTGACATTGGGCAAAACTGAAGCGGGCCCAAACGTTATTCTGTTATCTCTGCTTCCCCTTGCGCCTTGGCCGGTACTCGCACCGATTATTCTGTTCTTTCTAAAAGCAAGAACTTGTAAGGCCCTTGATATACTCCTTAGTAATATGACTGGACAACAAAATTTCTGACATTTTCCCAATCGAATATGACACTCGAAGACTATCTCGAAAAAGTAGCGCAGTTTGCCGACAGCGAATACGGCAATATGATAAGGACCCAGTTCAAGGACATAAAAGGCAGCAGCGAGCTGGCGATGCTGGCCGCACCGAGCACAGAGGAATTAGAGCAGTTGAAAAAGGCCGTGGCAATAATGACGAAAGACGAAAAACAAAATACTTGCAATTTGACCGACGAACAGATACAACGTATCGCCTCTGACGCCGGGGTTGACCCCGGAAATTTCGCCATCTTCATAAACGGCTACGCCTTACATTGCAAACGAGTCTCGTAAAATGCTAAAAACATATATGAAGCAAATCTTCAAGGTTGCCCAAAGAGGCGATGCGAGAGAAGAAAGCTATTATAAAACTCTGGCAACGCTGATGGAGGATTTTGCACAGTCGATAAAGAGGCCGAAAACAGAGGTGACCGTTCTTCCTAAAAAAACGGAAGCGGGCAATCCTGATTTTCGCATATGGGATGGCAGACAACACATAGTCGGCTACATCGAAGCGAAGCCCCCTACAGAAGAAAACCTTGATAAAATCGAGGAATCTGAACAGCTAACCCGTTACCGCAGTGCATTTGCGAATGTTATACTCACGAATTTCTTTGAGTTTCGATTGTACCGTGATGGCCGGCTCATCGACAAAGTCGCCATAGGCCGGCCTTTTATTGCAAAGCAACTTAAGCTCATCCCTCCTGTAGAAAACCAGGATAGGTTCCTCGATTTATTAAATAAGTTTTTCACCTTTTCTCTGCCCCGGACGTACAGCCCCAAAACACTCGCAGAAGCTCTCGCCGGTAGAACACATTATTTACGTGAGCAGGTACTTTTGGAACTCCACAGAAATAGCAGCAAGTTAGTGGGGTTCTATGAGGCATTTCAGCAATACCTTATCGCCGGGCTTACAGAAGAAGATTTCGCCGATATGTATGCTCAGACGATAACTTACGGGCTCTTCGCAGCCAGCACCAGGTGCAAAGAGGAATTTAACAGGAGACTTGCGTTTGACAACATCCCGAGGACTATAGGTATATTGCGCGATGTGTTCAGGTTCGTTTCACTGGAAGAGCCGAACAAGCAGATGAGCTGGGTAATCGATGATATTGCAAACGTACTTGCCGTCGCCAACGTTAAAAAACTTCTGCATCGGTATTTTATCGAGGGCAGAGGTACCGACCCCGTTGTGCATTTCTATGAGACATTTCTTGCTCAATACAACCCCCAAGAAAGAGAGCAGCGAGGTGTATATTACACGCCTGAGGATGTTGTCAGCTATATTGTCCGCTCACTAAACGTAATCTTGAAGGAGTATTTCGAAAGGCCCGACGGGTTTGCCTCGGATTCGGTGACGGTGCTTGACCCTGCGGCCGGAACGTTAACATTTTTGGCTGAGGCAGCAAGAACGGCGGTAAATGAATTTTCTGTTAGTTACGGCACCGGAGGTAAAAAAGACCTGATAAAAAACCATATTTTAAGAAACTTTTATGCTTTTGAGCTTATGATGGCTCCTTATGCTGTCGGCCATCTTAAGATGGGGTTCCTGTTAGAGGAATTAGGATACAGATTGGAGGCGGGCGATAGATTTAATCTGTATTTAACCAATACGCTCGAGCTTGAGGAACTTGCACAAAGCACCCTGCCGGGTATGAGTTCGCTGTCTGAGGAGTCCCACGCAGCCGGAAAGGTAAAAAAGGAGCAGCCGATTCTGGTTATTCTCGGCAATCCCCCGTACTCGGGCCACTCGGCCAACAGGAGCTGGAAAACCGAGAACGGCAAAAAGGTAATGACATTCATAGGCAGACTCATAAAGGGTTATTATCAGGTAGATGGTCATCCCCTCGACGAGAAAAATCCCAAGTGGCTGCAGGATGATTACGTAAAGTTTATTCGTTTTGCCCAGTGGAAAATAGACCAGGCGGGTGAAGGCATCCTCGGCTTTATTACCAATCACAGCTATCTCGACAACCCGACGTTCAGAGGAATGAGACAGTCTTTGATGAATAGTTTCGACCATATCTACATACTCGACCTGCACGGCAACAGCAAGAAAAAGGAAAAATGCCCCGACGGCTCAAAAGATGAAAACGTATTCGATATCCAGCAGGGCGTTGCTATTATACTGGCCGTAAAAAAGCAGGGCCTGAGCAGAAAAATCTCGCACAGCGATGCCTGGGGATTGCGGGAAGATAAATATACGTGGTTACGTAAGAACGACATCACGACAACCAAGTGGAAAGACCTGGCTCCGAAATCAGAGTTTTACTTTTTTATACGTCGAGATGAAAAATTTTTATCTCGTTATCAACAGTATCCGAAGGTTACGGATGTATTCCCTGTAAATAGCGTGGGAATTGTAACCAGCAGGGATGAGTTTGTCATCGATGCTGATAAATCAGAATTGAAGAACCGGATAAGGATGTTTCGAGATGATGACAGTCCCGACAACATCATAAAACAGGCCTTTGATTTAAAGGACAAGCCAGGTTGGAAGGTGAAAGACGCCCGCAGAAAAGTAAGAGAGCAAGAAAACTGGGAAAAGCAGATACTGCCCATTCTCTACAGACCCTTTGACCGGCAGTGGATATTCTATAATGATGCAGTAATAGAAAGAACCAGAAAAGACGTTATGCGTCATATGATGCGAGAAAATCTGGCTTTAATTGGAATGAGACAGTATGCCTATGATGTTCCCTCTTATAACTATGCGTTTGTTACAGACCAGATTACCGAATCAAGAATTTTCATAAGCAACAAAGGAATAGCAAGTATTTTTCCTCTTTATCTTTATCCTGACGAGGATTTATACAATAACAGTAATACCAGAACCTATCAGCGCGAAGCAAATATAAAGCCGGCTGTATTCACGGCGTTAAAAAAAGCATACGACAAGAAACCAAAGCCGGAACAGATACTTTATTACATATATGCGGTTCTGTATTCAAATATTTACCGGAAAAAGTATGCAGAGTTTCTGAAAAGTGATTTTCCGCGTGTGCCGTTCTGCCGTGATTACGACTTATTTCTTACCGTGAGCAAATTGGGTGAACAGTTAGTCGATTTGCATTTGTTGAAATCCATCGAATTGAATAAACCTGTTGTTAAGTTCGAGGGCAAAGGGGATAATCTTGTTAAAAGAGTAGATTATGATGTAAAGAAAGGCCTTGTTCACGTAAATGATAAGCAGCATTTTGGGCCTGTTGGCAGAGATATATGGCAATACCAGATAGGCGGCTATCAGGTTATGGCCAAGTGGCTCAAAGACAGAAAAGGCCATCGGCTTTCATTAGAGGATATTAAGCATTATTGCAGAATCGCAACTGCAATAAAACAAACGATAAACTTCCAGAAAAAAATGGATGAGATTTACACAGATGTTGAAAAAGGATGTATCAGCATTTAGGAAATTTTGCAAACGAGTTTCGTGATTTGCGACGGGCATTTCACGGAAATTGATTATAAATTAAAGAAAGGAAAAAAATTATGGCGGTAAAATTGAGAATGACGAGGATGGGAAGGCGGCATCGGCCGTTCTTTAGAATCAATGCAATCGAGTCACGCGCACCGCGCGACGGTAAAATCCTCGAAAAGCTGGGCCATTACGACCCAATTGAAAAAGACCAAACCAAGCAGATTGTGCTGAACACCGAGCGGGTGCAGTACTGGCTCGATAAAGGTGCGATACCATCTGATACGGTCTCGCAAATTCTGCTTCGCTGCGGTATAAAAAATAAATATGCCGAAGAAAAAACCGCCCGCAGGGCACGCGCCAAGGCACAGGCACGGGCTAAAGGCAAATTCTTTACAAAAGCCGAAAAAATAGCTGCTGAAAAAGCAGTGGCCGAGGCCGAAGAAAAGGCAAAAGCTGAGGAAAAGGCAAAAGCTGAGGAGAAGGCAAAGGCAGAGGAGAAACCAAAAGCAGAGGAAAAACCGAAAGCCGAGGAAAAAGCAAAGGCCGAGGAAAAAGCAAAGGCAGAGGAAAAACCAAAAGCAGAGGAGAAACCGAAAGCCGAGGAAAAAGCAAAGGCCGAAGAAAAATCGAAGACCGAGGAGAAACCAAAGGTCGAGGAAGCCCCCGCTGAAAAACCTGAAGTCAAAGTAGAAGCCGAGACAAAAGCTGAAGGAAAACCCGAGGCCGAAACCGAAACAAAGGCCGAAGAAGCAGCAGTAAAAGAGAAACCTGAGGCCGAGCAGCAAGAGCAGGTGACTTCAAATGAACAGCCGAATAAAGAAGAAACAGACGCCGGCAATGAGAATTGACGTTCTTACGATTTTTCCGCAGTTTTTCGAATCGCCCCTGGACTGCTCGATATTAAACAGGGCCCGGCAGGCCGGCATAGTCGATATTGTTCTTGCCGATGTAAGGGATTTCACCACTGACAAACGCAAAAAGGTCGATGATAGGCCTTACGGCGGCGGGCCGGGTATGGTTATGATGCCGCAGCCGGTCTTCGAGTGTTTCGAGTACGTTCAGAAGCTATCCTCTGAAAAAGGCAGAGTCATTCTGCTGACCCCGCAGGGACAAAAGTTCGACCAGGCAAAGGCAGCCGAGTTAAGCGAGGAGAAACGTCTGATTTTAATCGCCGGCAGATACGAGGGATTCGACGAACGGATACGCATCGGCCTCGGCGCCGAACAAATCTCGATAGGCGATTATGTCTTAAGCGGCGGTGAACCGGCTGCTGTGGTGGTCATCGACGCGGTGGTAAGATTATTAGCCGGTGCGCTCGGCGACGAGGACTCACCGAAAGACGAGTCCTTCAGCGCTGGCTTGCTGGAGTATCCGCAATATACAAGGCCGGAGGTCTTTCGCGATATGAAGGTTCCCGACGTCCTTTTAAGCGGCGACCACGCCAAAATAGCCGAATGGCGACGCCAGCAGGCCATCGAGCGGACAAAAAAACACCGCCCGGATTTGCTCGAAAACAATAACTTTTGAAAAACCGCTTGTTTTCAGGATAAAAACAGCTATACTACCAACCACGGATTACCAACTACGAACCGAATTAGGAGTAAATAAAGTGAAAACAGAGATGCTCGATGCCGTTGAAAGCAAATGGCTCAAGAAAGACATGCCGCATTTCGAGATAGGCGATACGGTCGATGTACATTGCAGAATCAAAGAAGGCGACAAAGAGCGTACCCAGATATTCACCGGCACGGTAATCGCCCGCAAGGGTCGGGGGATTAACGAGACCTTCACAGTTCGGCGGATTATCGCTAACGAGGGCGTAGAGCGAATCTTCCCCCTTCATTCACCCTATGTTATTGATATAAAGCCGGTTAGAAGCGGCAAGACGAGACGGGCGAAACTCTACTATCTCCGCAAGCGAACCGGCAAGGCCGTCAAACTGTCTCATCGCCACACCGACCACACCGCTTCTAAATGATTATCGATTTCTACTGATTATTTCTAATGCTTTTTTTCAATAGTCAATTATGATGAATATGCTGTTGAACAGACGCAAGCTATTGGCCGACCGAAAACTGCTTGCGAAGTGGGGCGAAAGACGCTGCGAAAGGTTTCTAAAAAGAAAAGGGCTTAAGAGACTGGCCCGCAATTTCTCCTGTAAGGCCGGTGAAATCGACCTTATTATGGTCGCTGCCAATAGGGCTATTGTTTTTGTCGAGGTAAAAACCAGAGCCGGCGAGAGTTTCGAGCCGGTTGAATCGGCTATTACGTCTGCCAAGAAAGCTAAATTGACCAAAGCCGCCCGTTATTTGCTCGCATCCCACAATATAGACAGCAGACCTTACCGCTTTGACGTAGTTACGATAGTGCTCGGCCAAACCGGCCGACCACAGATAAGACATTACGAAAACGCCTTTGTAGCCTGAAAAAAATAGAATTGATTGATACGCATTGTCATTTTGACCTTTGACGAATTGGCCGGGCGGGTCTTTTACTATTGGCGGTCTTCCTGCTTTGCTAGCGCAGCTTCCAAACGCTCACCGGCCCTGGTATAGCCAGAATTGATTTGCAGGGCCCGGCGATATTGTTCTATTGCTTCAGCGATTTTGCCCTGCTGGTCTAAAAGAATACCTAAATTGCAGTGCATTTCCACATCATCAGGCCGGTTGATTAGCACAATCCGAAACTGCTCTATCGCTTCGTCAATCTTACCTTGCTTTGCCATCGCCAGCCCCAGCCGGCCATGAGCGGTTATAAAGTTCGGTTTAAGTTCAATTGCTTTTTCATAATACTTAACGGCCTCATCAAACCTGCCCATATTGGACAGCACCAATCCCAAGGCGTTGTGAGTATCCGCATGGTTTGGCTCGAGCCGGATTGACTCAGTATAATTTATAATTGCCTCATCGAATCTGCCCAGCTCTACCAGAGCATTAGCCAGGTTATAGTGTATTGTGGCCTCTATCCCTGTCCTAAGACGCAGGGCCTCGGTATAGTGCATAACGGCCTCGTCGAACTTGCCCCGCTCGTACAGCACAGTTCCTAAGCTATTATGTACTATTGGTTCGCGTGGCGCCAGGGCCACCATACGGCGGCGATGTGTTTCTGTATCCTTCCAGTAAGTCAGGTGCCGCCGCGTTGACAACACCTCCAGCCCAGCCAGGATTACTACAACTATCAGCGTGGCGGCCTGCCGCGTTCGTGTGCTTGCTGCCTTATCCCAGAACAAGGATAAGAAGTATGCTGCAGGCAGCAGCATCCCGACAAACGGCAAATATGCGTGTCTGTCTGCAGCAATCATATCGTGGATTCCAACAATTCCTATCGCAGGAAATATCGCCACAAAGAAAAACAGCCAGCCCGTCAACAGTGTCCGCGTCCAGCGTAGTGAGATAAGTAACGCTGGTATCAGCACAGCCGTTCCGACAACGCCGGCTAATACCTTTGGGTCCGACAGGGCTATGTGCGGATAGGCGTAGAACAATGACAGGTTGGCCGGCCAGACCATATTGGATAAATACAGCATAATGTTGTAACAGATAACTAATGTTGTATATCCCAAACCACGAGTGCCGGGCGCATAAACTCCGAAAGTGCTTTGAGAAATAAACGCCGGGACCACAAAAGCGGCGCAAATAATAAAGAACGGCGCTTTTTCCAAAATTGTGTTCAGATTCAGCCGCCTGAATGGCCAGTAATCCAACAACAGCACTAAAAACGGCAGCGGTAAAGCAGAGGGCTTGGACATCAACGCCAGCACGTACATTACGATGCAGCCGATGTAAACTATTATGCTGCGGTTGCGGGTGAAGCGAACGTAAAGAATAAGGTACCACAGCGAAAAGAATGCTGCTAATAGCGTCTTGCGCTCGGCTACCCACGGAATTGATTCAACAGTTACAGGATGGACGCCGAACAACAGACCCACAATTGCAGCAGGCCAGACCTTGCCGAATAATACATATAAGAACACAATCACTAATGAGGTATTAATCACGTGCAAACAGAGACTGGTGACGTGAAATGGCGCCAGATTGTCCGGCCGGCCACCTAAAGCGTAATCCAGCATAAGCGAGAGCATCGTCAGCGGCTGATAGTATCCCTTGACGGTTGACGGCTCTAACACCTCGCTGAAGAACCGCAGGGTCGAGCTCCAGCCTGGATTTTGCACTAATTGGTTATTGAGAAGATAATGCTCATCATCAAACGACAAGGCCCGGGCAGACAACGCCGGCCAGTGCGCCGCTGAGACTATTACGCAAACAATGATAAGCAAAGCTATAAGCAATCCAGCTCGTCTGCCGGAGGTGAGTCTGCCGAATTCCGAAACTGACCGCTCCGATAGGTCTCTGCCTGACCGGCTGACAGCCTCTCGTGCTGACAGGCCGATATTTTGCTGCGTTTTTTTTCTAATTTTTCGGTGCCTTTTGTTCATACAAGTATGCTACCCTCAAACGCCTTTCGGCGAAAGTCTAAGCCGAATATTTCACAGTTTTTGTTTTTGACGGGATTGGCCTGAGGGCTTATTGTTAATAGACCTGGCTGCGGCAATTTTCGAAACACCGCGAAATATGTGAGTTAGAAACAATGGAACTGATTGACACACATTGTCACCTGACCTTTGGCGAATTGGCCGGCGATGTTGACGCCGTTATTGCTCGCAGTAAGGCCGCCGGTGTTACCGGCTGGATAACCGTAGGCACCGACGCACAACAGAATCGCAAGGTAATCGAACTTGCTGACAGATTCGAAAATATGTACGCCTCTGTCGGAATCCACCCGCACGATGCCAAAGACGTAACCGCCGAGACGATAACGGAGCTAAAAAAGCTCGCACAGGACCGGAAGGTCGTAGCGATTGGCGAAACAGGCCTGGATTTCCATTACAATCTTTCAAAGCAGACCGACCAGGAAAGGGTTTTCGCCGCCCAGTTGAAAATCGCCGCCGAGATGAACCTGCCGATGATTGTGCATTGCAGAGAGGCCTTCGATGAGACAATGGAGATTTTAGAGCAGTTCGGCTCAGGCGTTGAAAAAGTGGTTTTTCACTGTTTCAGCGGCTCGGTGCGGCAGGCAAAAATCGTCCTCGATAGAGGTTTCTATATATCGTTTACCGGCGTAGTTACCTTCAAGAATGCCGACAAGACCCGCCAGGCCGTTGCAATCGTACCGCTCGACAGGTTGATGCTGGAGACCGACTGTCCCTATATGTCGCCTGAGCCGATGCGCAAGCAGAAGATAAATGAGCCGGCCCTTCTAATTCACACCGCCGGATACTTAGCCCAGTTAAAGCAGATGGACTTGACCGATTTCGCACAAGCCGTAACCGCCACCACCAGGACCTTTTTCACCCTGCCGGGGAAATAGCTCAAAGGTCATCTTGAGATCCTGCGTCAGGCCTTTAGTCCTATTTCGCCAAGTGTCCAAAGCGCCTAAAATGGCCTTTAACAGTATTAAAAGGCCATTTTGGCTATATGACTTGACTTTTTGCCAAATCGGGCTATATTTAAGTGGCCAAATCAATTAATTATCGGTTATTGATATTGACGGTTCGATAGGCAGCAGCCGTTCATCAATAATCACTTCTTCCGAAGGATTTGCGGTGGTGGGTGTGCCAGGGACGTTTGATAATAGTATCGTTAATCGGGTTCAGCAGGCCAACGACCTCGTTGACGTGATAGGTGAGCATGTTGGGCTGAAGCGAAAAGGCCGGGAGATGGTCGGGCTGTGCCCCTTTCACGACGACCATCGCCCGAGCTTATATGTCAACAGCACCAAGCAGATATTCAAATGTTTTGCCTGCGGTGCCGGCGGCGATGTGTTTAAGTTTGTTCAGATGCGTGAAAATCTGACCTTTCCGCAGGCCTTAGAGAGATTAGCCGAACGAGCGGGCATAAAATTAAAGCCCCCCAAACGCCCAAGAGACAAATCCACAGACCCGTCAGAAGACATTGACCCGAACGAGTTGGCAAAGGTAAATGCCTGGGCGGCCAAATACTTCCAGCAGAATCTCTATAACGAACAGAAGGGCAAAAACGTCCGTAACTACATTGCCGAAAGACAAATAACACCGCAATCCGCAAAAAAATGGCAGCTTGGGCTGGCTATCAACGCACAGGACGACTTGATTAAAGCAGCGAAGGCCAGAGGCATTCCGATAAAGACGCTGGCTGATGCGGGGCTGGTGGTAGGCCGGGGGGCCGGTGCTGGCCTTTTTGATAAGTTTGTAAATCGTCTGATGTTTCCTATCACCGATGTAACCGGCAGGGCAATCGGATTCGGCGGACGGACGCTGGGCACAAATGGTGATAAGTACATAAATTCGCCGACAACACCTCTGTTTGACAAAAGCAACTCGCTGTATGGCCTTCAGCACGCCCGCCACAAAATCGTCTCGAGCGGCACAGCGGTTGTTGTTGAGGGATATACCGATTGCATAATGGCACACCAGCTTGGTTGTGCCAACGTCGTTGCAACGTTGGGTACCAGTTTTACCACCGGCCACGGACGCATCTTACGCCGGTATGCAAAAAAGGTGGTTTTAATCTTCGACAGCGATACCGCAGGCATCGAGGCGGCCAACAGGGCGCTGGAGGTTGCTCTATCGCAGCGTATAGATATAGAGCTCGCCTCGGTGCCGCAGCGTAAAGACCCCTGCGATTTTCTGCTGGCCGAGGGCAAGGAACGGTTTGAAGAATTGGTTAATGATGCTGTCGATGTCTTTACGTTCAAGTGGAACAGGTTGATAGAGAATTTCGGCAGCGACCAGACGCTCATCGGCAGAAAGACAG